>Ga0126308_10000279_pt1 | contig 15659 bp, 14 predicted proteins | sample Plot55_FD_92533 | JGI IMG/M metagenome (GOLD analysis project Ga0126308, IMG submission 92533) | Serpentine soil microbial communities from UC McLaughlin Reserve, CA, USA - Plot55 | ecosystem: Environmental > Terrestrial > Soil > Grasslands | place: USA: UC McLaughlin Reserve, Lake County... | reverse complement strand
GAGGCCGATCGCGATCGCGACCAGGAAGATGGCGCTGGCAACGACGTTGACCTGGGGCGGAACGGCAACGCGCGCGATCCCCCACACGAAGATCGGAAAGGTCTGCGTCGCCCCCGCATTGAGGTACGTAATCACGAAGTCGTCGATCGAGAGCGCGAAACCGAGTAACGCCGCCGCGAGCATCGCGGGCGCGATGAGCGGGAGCGTCACCTTGGCGAACGTGACGAGCTCGTTCGCGCCGAGGTCCATCGCCGCCTCCTCCATATGCCGGTCGAAGCCGATCAAGCGCGCTTTCACCGTGACGACGACGAAGCTGACGATGAACATGACGTGCGCGATAAAGATCGTCCAGAAGCCGAGCTGGATCGTTCCGTGGTTCAGGAACAGCGTCAGCAGCGACGAGCCCATGACGATCTCCGGTGTCGACATCGGCAGGAACACGAGCAGGTTCGTGGCCGAGCGCCCGATGAAGCGGTGCCGAACGATGGCCAGTGCGATCATCGTTCCGAGAACGGTCGCCACGACGGTGGCGAGTGCCGCCACCTCCAGCGACGTGACGACGGAGCTCTGGATGCCCAGCACGGCGTTCCAGTGGACCCAGTTATCGAGGGTGAAGCTGTTCCAGACGTAGTTGAAGCGCCCCGCCGGGTGGTTGAAGGAGAAGAGGATGACGACGGCAATCGGCAGCATCAGGTAACCCACCGCGAGCAGCGCGTACACGGTCAGGGCGTGCCGCGCCACTAGCCGCCAGATCCGGGCGACGAGCCCGGGCTTGGCGCCAGGGGTCACCGTCTCGGCGACGGAGCTCATCCGGTGAGCTTCTCCGTGCCGACCGCGCGGGCGTAGAAGAGCAGGAAGACGAGGATCAGCCCCATCAGGATGAAGGAGAGCGAGGCCGCGGTCGGGTAGTCGAGCGACTGGAGGAACTTCGCCTGGATGACGTTCCCGATCATCGTCTGGTTGGGCGTGCCGAGAAGCGCCGCGTTGATGAAGTCGCCCGCGGCCGGAATGAAGGTGAGCAGCGTCCCCGCCACGATGCCGGGCGCCGACAGCGGCAGCGTCACCCGCAGGAACGCTCGGGTCGGGCTCGCGTAGAGATCCTTCGCCGCCTCGAGCAGGCGCTCGTCGATCTGCTCGAGAGAGACGTAGAGCGGCAGCGCCATGAACGGGAAGAAGTTGTAGGTGATCCCCGAGACGACGGCGAACGTGGTCGCCAGGAGCCGACCGTCCGGGGCGAGGAGGTGGACGTCGCGCAGGAAACCCACGACAGGTCCCTGGTCGGCCAGGATGTTGAGCCACGCGAGCGTCCGCATGAGGTAGGTGACGAAGAACGGCGCCACGATGAAGAGGAGGAAGAGGTTGCGCCAGGGGCCCGCCCGGAACGCGATCCAGTAGGCGAGCGGATATGCGAGCACGAAGCACGCAACGGTTGCGATTCCCGCGTAGACGAACGAGCGCTCGAGCTGGGTGTGGTAGCCCGAAAGGGCGTCCCAGTAATTCGAGAACGCCCAGCTGAAGTGGAAGTCCGGAAAGAGGCCGGTCTGGAGCGACTCGTAGCCGAGGTAGTACATCGGCCACAGGAAGAAGAGCCCGAGCCAGAGGATGCCAGGGGCGAGCAGCAGGTACGGCGTTATGCCCCTGTGGCGATGGAGGAAGGTGCCCACCTCAGGCTACTGCCCTTGGACCGCCAACCACCTCTTGTTGTAGTCCGCGTTCTTCAGCATCGCGGGATCGTTCTGGTGCATCTGCGAAAGCGTCTTGTCGGCCGGAAAGGTCAGCTCGTTCTTCGCAGCGTCCGGAGTGAGTTTCACCGCCTCTTCCTTCACGCCCGTGACCGACGAGATGTAGTTCGCCCCGAGCGCCCACTGCGCGGCGATCTTCGGGTCGTACATGAAGTTCATGTACGTCGACGCCGTCGGCACGCTGCCGTGGAGCGGGATGACCATGTTGTCCGTCCAGATGATCCCGCCCTTGTCCGGGACTTCCCAGTGCAGCTTCGGGTTGCCGAGGTTCGCGATGTCGCCCGACCAGGCCATGCAGGCCGCCAGGTCTCCATGCGAGAGGGGCGGCGCGTAGTCGTTGCCATAGAAGCCGCGGATCTGCCCCGAGTCGAGCGCTTTCTGGATCCTCGAGAGCGCGCGGTCGAACGAGGCCTTCGTCACCTTCGCGGGATCGTCCCCGTTCTCGAGCATGACGAGCCCAAGCGTGTCGCCCATCGAGTTCCAGACCCCCACCTTCCCCTTCAGCTTCGGATCCTCCAGGAGCTGCTTGACAGACGTGACCGGATCCGTGACGTCCTCGTTCCAGCCGATGCCGTCCATGCCGGAGGCCCAAGGGAGCGAGTAGTCGCGGTTCGGGTCGAACGGGGGGTGCTGCTGAGCCGGAATGAGGTTCTTCATGTTCGGAATCAGGCTCTTGTCGAGCTTCTGCACCCAGTTGTTCGAGATGTACTCGCCGAGGAACCGGTCGTTGTCGGTCGAGACCATGATGTCGCGCCCGATGCCTCGACCCCGGGCGAGGCGTCCCTGGACCTTCGCGAAGTACTCGGAATTCGAATTGACGTCTTCGTAGTAGTTGACCTTGATCCCGGTCTTCTTCGTGAAGCGCTGGAGCGTCGTGGGCGCTTGGACACCGGCGTCCTTGAGCGTGGACTTCGTGTCGATGTAGTACCCCCAGTTCGAGAAGTTGAGGACGTCGTTCACCTTGCTGGCCGAGTCCTCGCCTCCACCCCCACCGCCGCCTCCGCAGGCTGCGAGCAGGCCTGGCACCGACAGCAGCGTCAGCCCAGTGGCCCCGCGGCGCAGGAGCTGATCGCGGGTCATCCTCTCGGTCATTCCTCGTTCTCCTCCTCCGCTTGGTCGACGACAAAGGTGGACTCAGGCCTCCACGTCAATGTGACGTTCGAGCCAGCAGCGGCAAGGCGGCCGCCCGAGTCGGTGTTCTGCGCGAAGACCTGGACCCTGCCGGCCGTGGTGTCTACGAGGAGCTGAGTCGCGACCCCGATGTACGCGGTCTCGACGACCGTCCCCGCGAGCTCGTTCGCGCCGCCTTCACGGCCGACGGTGAGCTTCTCGGGTCGGACGCCGGCTGCCACCGGCCCCGTCTTGCCTTTCACCTGCGCGCGGACGAGCGTCCCGTCCGCGAGCCGGACTGCGTCTGGGCCCTCGACGACTCCCGGTAGTAGGTTCGAGACGCCGAGGAAGCCGGCCACGAACGACGTCGCTGGCCGCTCGTAGAGCTCCGCCGGGGGCCCGAGCTGCTCGATTCGCCCCGCGTTCATGACAGCGATGGAGTCGGCCATCGTCATCGCCTCTTCCTGGTCGTGCGTGACGTGGACGAACGTGACCGCGACGTCGTGCTGGATCATCTTCAGCTCGAGCTGCATCTGCTTGCGCAGCTTGAGGTCGAGCGCGCCGAGCGGCTCGTCCAGGAGCAGCACTTGCGGCTTGTTCACGAGCGCGCGGGCGAGCGCGACACGCTGCTGCTGGCCGCCCGACAGCTGCTGAGGCTTCCGCCGATCGAGGCCGGCGAGGCCGACGATCCTCAGCATCTCCAGCACCTGCCCGCGCAGGTGCTGACGGCCGACGCCCTTGCGCCTCAGGCCGAACGCGACGTTCTCGAAGACCGACATGTGCGGGAAGAGCGCATAGCTCTGGAACACGGTGTTGACGTCTCGTTTGTACGGCGGCAGATGGGTGACGTCGCGTTCGCCGAGGTAGACCGTTCCCGACGTGGGGTCCTCGAAGCCGCCGAGGATCCGCAACGTCGTCGTCTTCCCGCAGCCCGAAGGCCCGAGCAGAGCGAAGAAGCTTCCGTGCTCGATCTCGAGGGAGAGGTCGTCGACCGCGACGACGTCGTCGAAGCGCTTCGTGATCCGCTCGAGCCGAACGTCGATCTCGGGCGGGCGCGGTTCGGCGTCGGCGGGGGCGCGCTCTCGCTCCTCGACCGCCATCGAAGCTAGTCGACCTTCGCCATAACGTGCTTGACCTGCGTGTAGTCCTCCAGCGAGTACATCGAGAGGTCCTTGCCGTAGCCGGACTGCTTGTAACCGCCGTGCGGCATCTCCGAGACGAGCGGGATGTGGTCGTTGATCCAGACCGTCCCGAACTGGAGCTTGCGGGCGGCGTTGAGAGCCCGCCCGATGTCGCGTGTCCAGACCGAAGCGGCGAGCCCGTACGGGACGTCGTTCGCCCACGCGATAGCCTGATCGTCCTCGACAAAGCGCTGAACGGTCACGACGGGCCCGAAGACCTCGCGCTGGACGATCTCGTCCTCCTGGCCGACGTCGACGATGACAGTCGGCTTCACGAAGAAGCCGCGGTCGCCGTTGGTACCGCCGCCGGTCAGAACGGTCGCGCCTTCGGCGCGGTCGAGGAAGCCAAGCACTCGCTCCTGTTGCGCCTGCGAAATCACGGGGCCCATCTCTACGTCGTCGCCTTCGGCCGGGTCGCCCACCTGCAGCGACTCGATCGCCGGCACCAGCTCCTCGAGGAGCCGGTCGTAGATCTTCGGACCGGCCACGATCCGGGACGCGGCAGTGCAGTCCTGCCCCGAGTTCCAGTAGCCCCCGATCTTGATGCCTTCCGCAACCGCGGCCGGGTCGGCGTCGTCGAACACGACCACGGGCGCCTTTCCGCCGAGCTCCAGGTGCACGCGCTTGAGCGTCTCGGCGGCCGCGCGCGCCACTTCCTTCCCGGTGGCGACGTCTCCCGTCAGCGAGACGAGCCGCACGTCCAGGTGCCGCACGATCCCGGCGCCCACGGGCTCGCCGTCGCCGGTGACCACGTTCAGCACCCCTGGGGGGAGCACGTCCTGCGCGAGCTGAACGAACCGCAGGGTCGAAAGCGGCGTTTGCTCTGACGGCTTCAGGACCTGGACGTTGCCCGCGGCCAGAGCCGGCGCGAGCTTCCAGACGGCCATCATCAGCGGGTAGTTCCAAGGCGCGATCCCGCCGACGACCCCGAGCGGCTCGCGTCGGACCCAGGACGTGTAGCCGCGCATGTATTCGCCGCTCGAGCGGCCTTCGAGAATGCGCGCGGCGCCGGCGAAGAAGCGCAGGTTGTCGGCGCAAACCGGCGGCTCCTCGCGTGCGACGCTGAGCGGCTTGCCGACGTTCATGGACTCGATCGCCGCCAACTCCTCGGCGTTCTCGTCGATCACGTCGGCCAGCCCCAGCAGGACCTCTGCGCGCTCCGCCGGCGTCGTCTCCAGCCACTCCGGGAGCGCCTTCTTCGCCGCCTCGACGGCGCGGTCGACGTCGGCCTGCGTGCCGCGCGGTACCTCCGCGATGGGCTCACCGGTCGCCGGATTCAGAACATCCATCGTTCCCGCGTCGACGGCGCCCACCCATTCGCCGCCGACGTAATTCTCGTACGTCGAAGTCGTTGCGGTCATGTCGGCCTCCTTTCGGCGAACCCTAGCTTCGGCGCAGCACCCCGGTATCGCGCGCGAGCCGTACCGAGATCGCGACCGGGATCAGCGTCAGCAGGACCACGACGAGAACGGCGACGTTGACCTGCGGAAGCGTCTCGCCGCCGTGCCGGATCGCGCCCAGGATCCAGAGGGGGAGCGTGTTCTGCGCGCCGGCGGTGAAGTAGGTCACGATCACCTCGTCGAAGGAAAGTGCGAACGCGAGCAGGCCGCCGGCGACGACCGCGGTCGAGACGACCGGCAGCGTCACGTACCGGAAGCTTTGCCAGCCATCCGCGCCGAGGTCCATCGAAGCCTCGAGCAGCGACGTCTGCGTCCGCCGCAGCCGCGCGATCGCGTTGTTGTAGACGATCACGATGCAGAACGTGGCGTGGCCGATCACGATCGTCCAGAGGGAGAGGTCGATGCCGCCCGCCGTGAAGAACGAATTCAGCGCCATCCCGGTGATGATCCCGGGTAGCGCGATCGGCAGGATGACGATGAACGAGATGACCTCGCGCCCGAAGAACCGGAAGCGGTGGACCGCGAAAGCCGCGGCAGCTCCGAGCAGGCTCGCGACGCCGGTCGAGAGCAGCGCTGCTTTCAACGAAAGCCCGAGCGCATCGCGAATCTCCTGGTTGTCCCAGGCGCGGCTGAACCATTTCGTGGAGAAGCCGCTGATCGGCCAGCTCTGGACCGTCGCCTCGTTGAAGGCGTAGACGATGATCAACACGATCGGAAAGAGGAGGAAGGCGATCACCAGGGCGACCCAAATCCCGAGTGCAACTCGTGTTCGTGTCACAACGCCTCGAAAGCTCCCAGCCGCCGCGCGATCGTGAGGTAGATCGCCATGACGACGAGCGGGATCGTCGCGTACGCGGCGGCGAACGGGACGTTGCCCGCGACACCCACGTTGCCGTAGACGACGTTGCCGATGAATTGCTTGCCCCCGCCGACCAGCTGGGGCGTGATGAAGTCGCCGAGCGTCAGCGAGAAGGTGAAGATCGAGCCGGCGACGAGGCCGGGCAGCACAAGCGGAAGCACGACGGAGCGCATCGTCCGAAACCCGCGCGCGCCGAGGTCGCCCGATGCCTCGAGGTATGAGTCGGGGATGCGCTCCATCGCCGCGTAGACCGGGAGGATCATGAACGGCAGCCAGACGTACGAGAAGACGATCCACATCGCCCAGGTCGAGTACGCGACTCCGACGTCAGGGAGCGCGAGCTTCCCCAGCGTCCAGTTCAGGACCCCGTCCTGAGCGAGGATCAGCTTCCACGAATAGACCCGCGCGAGGTAACTCACCCACAGCGGCACGAGGACGGCGACGAACAGCAGGGTCCGGAGTCGCGGAGACGCGAGCCGCGCCATGAAGTACGCGAACGGCAGCGCCACGACGGCGCAGGTGAGCGTTACGGCCGCCGCGATGGCGACCGTCCTGAACGCAATGGCGCGGTACGTCGAGCTCTCGAAGATCTGGGTGAAGTTGTCGAACGTCCAGCTGTGGACGATCTTGCCCGTGAACGGGTCGAGGGTCCAGAACGCTGAGATGAACAGCGCCACGAGCGCCGCCAGGTAGATCAGGACGAACCACCCGAGCGGCGGCGCGAGGAGCGCCGCCGCTCGCAGCCAGGGCCTCCGCCAGAGCGCGGCGGAGAGGCGGAGGCGGCGGGCGGCCCAGGGGCGGCCCGGCGGCGACGCCGCCTGTCCGCGACGCGGACCAGGGGAGGGGGTCTGGGGGAACCGGGAGGTTCCCCCAGAAGGCGCCGAATCGGCCCCGATCAGCCGACTACCCCTTGATTTCCTGCCAAGCGGTAACCCACTTCGTGTAGTCGACGCAGCTCGTGTCACCGTTTCCGCAGTCGGCGGAGGGCGTCTTCCAGAACTTGATCGTCTCGTAGTACGAGGTGGGAGCGTTGGCGTGGTACTTCGAGCAGGACCCCTTTTCGATCTTGTCCATCTCCGAGCAGGCGAGCTTGTTCACCGGCGTCTCACCGTACGAGAGCGCCTGCTGGGCCTGCACCTTCGGGGTCGAGATGTACTTCATCCACTGGTAGGCGCAGTTCGGATGCTTCGCTTTCGAGGACAGCATCCACGTGTCCGCCCAGCCCGTCGTCCCCTCCTTCGGGACGAGGTCCTTCACGGGCACCTTGTCGGCCTGCAGCACGCTCGTCTGGTACGGCCACGACGCGCCGATCCAGACGTCTCCGCGCTTGAAGAGCTCGATCTCGTCTGACGCGAAGGGCCAGAACTGCTTGATCAGCGGCCGCTGCTTCTTCAGCAGGTCGACGGCGGCGTCGAACTGCTCCTGCGTCAACTCGTAGGGATCCTCGATCCCCAGAGCGGTCTGCGTCTTCGAGAGGTAGTAGGCGGCATCTGCGATCTGGATCGCGTTGTCCGGGATCGTGATCCGGCCCTTCCACTTCGGGTCGTAGAGCTCAGCCCAGCTCGTCGGCGCCGGGCTTACCTTCTCGGTGTTGTAGAGGAGCGTGTTCGGGCCCCACTGGAGCGAGATGCCGTAGTGCTTGCCGTCCACCGTGTTGTGCGGCGGCGATTGCAGCACGCCGATGAAGTTCTTCCAGTCCGGGATGAGGTCGACGTTGACGGGCTTGACGTCGCCGCCGCGGATCAAGCGGAGGCTTGCGTCACCCGAAGCCGAGACCATGTCGTACTGGCCTCCACCGCCCGTCCGCATCAGCGTCACCATCTCGTCGGAGGAGCCTCCGTACTTCGTATGGACGGTGCAGCCGGTCTGCTGCTCGAACGGCTTGACCCACTGCGGCTCGGCGTATCCCTCCCAGGCGACGAGGTTGAGAGCACCCTCGCCCTTGCCGATCGATGTCGGCAGGGCCGGCCCGTTCGATTCCGACTGCTTCTTCTCTCCCCCGCCCCCGCACCCGGCCGCGAGGAATGCCGTCGCGCCGACGAGCGCGATCAACGCGCTTGTCGACGCGATCCGTCTCCACTGGGTCTTCATTCGTGCGACTCCCTTCCGGCCTCGATGGTGAATGTGTGCTCGGGCCGCCACTCGAGGCGGACGCGGTGGCCGCGATCCTCGAGAACCTCTTCTGAGGCCGTCTCGAGGTTCTGCCGCACGGTTGTCAGCTCGCCGCCGCGGTCGAGCGCGACGAGGTAGCGCATGAACATACCGACGTAGACGACCTCGCGGATCTCACCCGACTCCGACTCGAAGCCGGCGGTGGCCGGCGCGGCGTCGGGCACCATCCGGATCTTCTCCGGGCGAACGGTGAAGCGTCGGCCCTCGCGTTCTAGGACGTTGGAGACACCGACGAAGCCGGCGACGAACTCGGTCGACGGTCGCTCGTAGATCTCCTCCGGAGTTCCGATCTGCTCGATCCGTCCGTCGTTGAAGACGGCGATGCGGTCGCTCATCGCGAGCGCTTCCTCCTGATCGTGGGTCACGTAGAGGAAGGTGATGCCGAGCTCGCCCTGAATGCGCTTCAGCTCCAACTGCATCTCCTGGCGCAGCTTGAGGTCGAGGGCGCCGAGCGGCTCGTCGAGCAGGAGGACCCGCGGCGAGTTGACGATCGCGCGGGCGAGGGCCACGCGCTGCCGCTGCCCACCCGAGAGCTGGATCGGCTTTCTTTCGCCCAACCCCTCCAGCCGCACCATGCGCAGGGCGTCCTCGGCTTGCCTTCTCCGCTCCGTCTTGCGGACTCCCTTGACCCGAAGCCCGTACGCCACGTTCTGCACGACGTTCATGTGCGGAAAGAGGGCGTAGTCCTGGAAGACGGTGTTCACGTCCCGCAGATAGGGCGGTGAGTTCGTCACGCCGACTCCGGCGAGCTCCACCGAGCCGGAGTCGGGACGCTCGAAGCCGGCGATCAGCCGCAGCGTCGTGGTCTTGCCCGAGCCCGACGGACCGAGCAGCGTGAAGAACTCCCCCGCGGCGACTTCGAGATCGACTTCGGCGACGGCGACGACGTCGCCGAACGTCTTGCGCAGGGAGACCAGGCGAACGTCGGCAGCCGCCGCCGCGCGCGCCTCGTCCGGCACGTGGTGCTGCGAAGGGGCGGTCGTCGCGCGCAGAGGATCAAGCCAACCAGAATCGGCGACGCGCGACAAGTACGCTGCCGCCGTGATCGCGGTCGTCGGCGCGGCGGGGACAATCGGTCGCGTCGTCTGCGCGTTCCTCGACGACTGGCGCGTCCCGTTCGCCCGGCGAGACTTTCGGCTCGAGGGGGACGAGCACGTGGACGCGCGGGACCCACAGAGCTTGCGGCGGGCACTCGACGGCGCGTCGGTCTGCGTCAACTGCGTCGATTACCGGCTGAACGTCCGCGTCATGGAAGGCGCGCTCGCCGCCGGCACCCACTACGTCGACCTCGGGGGGCTGTTCCACGTGACTCGGACGCAGCTCGAGCTGGACGGTCGCTTCCGCTCACGCTCCCTCACGGCGATCATCGGCATGGGGTCGGCGCCGGGGAAGACGAACCTGCTCGCAAAGCTCGCGATCCAAGAGCTCGATGACGAGCCGCGCTCGCTCGAGATCTGGGCCGCAACGCGCGACCCGGCAGCCGCGGAGCACCCGCTGCCGATCACGTACTCGGCCCAGACGCTGATCGACGAGCTGACGATGCCGCCGGTGGTTCTGCGCGAAGGAGAGCTCATCGAGGTGGAACCGTTGTCGGGCAAAGCGATGCTCCGGCTGCCGGAGGTGGGCGAGGCCTCGGGCGTCTACACGCTGCACTCCGAGCTCGCGACGCTGCCCGCCTCGTATCCATCGCTTCGCGAAGCGAGCTTCCGGCTGAGCCTGCCCGACGGTCTGGTCGAGAAGCTGCTCGCACTCGGCGAGGAACGTCCCGAACCGTATGTCCAGTCGCCGCAAGCCGTGGCCGTGCATCACGTGCACGTCAACCACCCCGGCGGCGCAAGCGCCACTACGACGACGCGAGGCGGCAGCGCCCGCTCGACGGCGGAGCCCGCTGCGCGGGCGGCTGCCGAGCTCGCGGCGGCGCGCATCTCGACTCCGGGCGTCCACGCGGCCGAGACGGCGATCGCCGACGCCGAGGCGTTCCTTCGACAGCTCGATACCGAGCTCTCGATCGGGGCGTGATCGGCCTCCTCCACCCCGGCGAGATGGGCGCCGCGGTGGGCGCGGTTCTTCGCGGACGCGGGCATGACGTGGCGTGGGCGTCAGCGGGCCGAAGCCGCGAGACGGCGCGCCGGGCGGCAGAGGCGGGGCTGGTAGACGTTGGTTCCGTCGACGCCGTCGCCGCACGCTGCGAGATCCTGCTGTCGATCTGCCCGCCGCACGCGGCGCTCGAGGTCGCGCGGGCGCTCGCCGGCTACGGCGGCGTGTACGTCGATGCAAACGCCGTCTCACCGGCGACCGCAAAGCAGATCGGCCCGCTGTTCGAGCGCTACGTGGACGGCGGCATCGTCGGCGGGTCACCGCGCGAGCGTGGCGACACGCGGCTCTATCTCGCCGGCGCCGACGCCGAGGTGGTCGCGTCTCTCTTCCGTGGGACCGCGCTCGAACCGGTCGTGCTTGCCGGGCCGATCGGAACGGCTTCGGCGCTCAAGATGGCCTATGCCGCCTGGACGAAAGGGTCCGCCGCGCTGCTGTTAGCGGTTCGCGCGACGGCACGCGCGGAGGGGGTCGAGGACGCGCTGCTCGAGGAGTGGCGTCGCTCGCTCCCGGGGCTCGAGGACCGTTCGTTGCGCGCGGAGCGCTCGGCGCAGGCGAAGGGATGGCGATGGATCGCCGAGATGGAGGAGATCGCCGCGACGTTCGCCGCCGCCGGCGAGCCCGATGGCTTCCACCGCGCAGCAGCCGAGGTTTTCCGCCGCTACTCGCCCTGAGCCTCGCGGCGGTTTGAGAACCGCTGGAAATCGCAACAACTTCAGCATGCCCCGCGCAATCTGGTCCGGCGCGATCACGTTCGGGCTCGTGAACGTCCCCGTCCGGATGTACAGCGCCGTCGCCGAGCACAAGCTCCATTTCCACTACGTGCACAAGAAGGACGACAGCCCGATCGGCTACCAGAAGGTCTGCAAGAAGGAGGACAAGCCGGTTCCGGACAAGGAGATCGTGAAGGCTTTCGAGTACGAGAAGGGCGAATACGTGTACATGGAGGACGAGGACTTCGCCGCGGCGCGCGTCGAGGGGTACAAGACGATCGAGATCACCGACTTCGTCCCGTACTCCGACATCGATCCGATCTACTTCGCGAAGACGTATTTCCTCGGCCCGCAGGACGGAGCGGAGAAGGTGTACTCGCTGCTCGTTCGCGCGATGCAGGACTCCGAGCTCGCCGGCATCGCGAAGTTCGTGATGCGTGACCGGCAGTACCTCGGCTGCCTCCGCGTGCGGAACGGCGTGATCACACTCGAGCAGATGTACTTCGCCGACGAGGTCCGCCCCGTCGACGAGATCAAGCCTTCGAAAGCGTCCGTAGGAAAGCAGGAGCTTTCGATGGCGGCACAGCTGATCGAAAGTTTCACCTCCGATTTCAAGCCGGACAAGTACAAGGACACCTACCGCGACGAGCTCTGCGCGGTCATCAACGCCAAGCGCAAGGGCAAGGACGTCCACGTCGCGGCCGACGTCGAGGAGGAGGAGCAGGCGCCGGATCTTCTCTCGGCGCTGCGCGCGAGCATCGAGCAGGCGCGTGGCGGGAAACCGACACGGAGCCGGGCGAGCAAGAACGGTAACCTCGACAAGCTGACGAAGGAAGAGCTCCAGGAGAGAGCGAAGCGCGCGGGAGTCGAGGGGCGCTCGAAGATGTCGAAGAAGGAGCTCGTCGAGGCGCTGAGCGAAGCGGCGTAGCGGCGCCGTGGCGCAGCTCGAGCAGGAGATCGACCGCCTCTACGACCTCCCACTTGAGGAGTTCACCCGAGAGCGAAACGCGGCCGCGTCGCGGCTCTCGAAAGCCGGCGACTCGGACGGTGCCACGGAGCTGCGCGGGCTCCAGAAACCGACCGTCGTCGCGTGGACGATCAACCAGCTCGCGCGCAGGAACCGCGACGAGGTCAAAGCGCTGCTCGCGGCCGGACGCGAGCTGCGGAAGGCACACCGGGCGGCGCTGAGCGGACAAGGAGCCGAAGGCCTCGCGGAGGCGTCGAAGCACGAGCGCGAGGCGACGACGGCGCTCGTCAAGTCCGCGCAGGCGTTGCTGACCGAGGACGGGCGCACGTCGAGCGCTCAGACGCTCGACAAGATCAGCGCGACGCTGCGCGCGGCGGCGCTCGATCTCGAAGCCGGCAAGGTGCTCGAGGCGGGACGACTGACGAAGGAGCTCGAGCCTTCCGGCTTCGGACCGCTCCTCGCAGCGGTGCCATCTTCCGTCGCCGAGAAATCGCCGCGGAAGCAGCCGGAGCAGAAGCGCTCGCGGATCCGCGAGGCGCAGCAAGCGATCCGCGAGGCGCGGGCCGAGGAGCGCGAGCTCAGACGAGGGGCGGATGCGGCTGAGCGGGATGCGGAGAAGGCGGCAGCAGAGGCCGAACGGGCGGCCGCACGGGCTGACGACGCGACGCAAGACGCCGACGCCGCAGCTGCGCGTATCACCGAGTTGGAGGAGGAGCTGGCGAAGCTTCGGAGGTGACTCCGTTCAGCCAGGCGCCGGCGAGTCCGCTCGAAACGCATGTAGCACCACCAGCCCCGCCAGCACGATCAGCGCCGTCGACACGTTCAGCATCGGCACGATTCCGACGACGCTCGCGAGACCCCCTCCAACTGCCGCGCCGAGGAGGCTCAGCAGGCTGCCGCTCGCGTTCAGCGCGCCGAAGACGCGGCCGCGATACTCGCCTCGAACTCCGCGCTGCGCCAACGTCTCGGCTCCGACCGCGGACGCGACCGAGGTGACGCCGACGGTGACGGACAGCGTCAGCGCGAGCGGAACCGACGGCAGGTTCCACTTGAGTGCATTCGCTGCTCCCGCCAGCACCCCCGTCCAGCCCATGAGGGCGCGCGGGCTCAGCCGCGCCGCGAACCGTCCGACCAGCAGCGTTCCGACGATCCCGCTCGCCGCATGCGCGGTCAGGAGCCACGAGTACATCTGAGGCCCGCGATTGAGGACGTCGCGTACCCAGGCGACGTAGAGCGGGTCGATCATCGTGCCCCCGAACGTCATCAGTCCGAGAATGAAGAAGATGACGGCGATCGTCCTCTCGCGGCGCACGATCGCCATCCCCTCGATCCACTCCCGCCAGAACGCGCTCCAGACGGAACCGGCCGCTTTCGCGGCGTCCTCCACGGCGGCGACCGCGCGGGAGGGCGCTCGGATCGGAGCGATCAGGGACGCGGCGGCGATGAAGGTCGCGCAGTCGATCACGACGACCGAGCGCAGCCCGAGGAAGCCGAGCAATGCGCCGCCGAGCGGGACGCCCAGAAGACGGCCGAGCCGGTTGTTCAGCGCGTTGAGCGCGTTCGCCGGCAGCAGGTCCTGGTCGGGAACGAGAGCCGGCAGGAGCGCGCTTTCGGCGGGCGCCGTGAATGCGGAAACCGCCGACTGCGCAACGGCGACGACGTAGACGAGGCCGAGCCAACCTCCGCCGGGTACGAGCAACAGGAGCGCAACGGCCGCGGCTTCGAGCAGGTTCCCGAGCACGAGCACGCGCTTCCGGTCCCAGCGGTCGACGAAAACGCCCGCTGCCGCCCCGAGGACGATGCCGGGAGCAAGCTCCGCTGCGATCATCCCTGCGGTCGCGACGGTGGATCCGGTGCGCTCGTAGACGAAGAACGGAAGCGCGACTCGGAGGACCCAGTCGCCCGCGATCGATACGAACCCGCCCAGCCAGAGCAGGCCGAAGTCACGGCGGCGGAGAAGCGCGAGCAATCTGCTGTCTAGGCCGCGGCGCGGACTTCGAGCACCCGGAACGTCTCTTGCGCGAAAACGACGTCCGCGCTCGAGCTCCCGCGAACGCTCTCGAAGCTGACGACGACGGCAGGCGTCCCGCCGTAGTCCACTTCGCGGTTCGGCAGCGCGCGCGTCCGCGGATGCTCGCGGCGGAAGCTCCGCAGCTGAGGAAGCGCCAGAGCGCTACCGTTCAGAGACGTCGACAGCTGCTCGCCACACGCCCGGCACTCGACGAACAGACCCAGCCGGTGCACGCCGTGAGCGAGCGTCCCTTCTTGCGAGTAGCGCTCGACGCGTGCGGCAGCGCCGCAGCGGGTGCAGGAAACGCGCCCCGCCTCGAGGCCGTCGAGGTAGTAGCTCTTCGTCCACTCCGACACGCGAGCGAGGATCCGAGCGGGACGGACGAGGTCGCCGACCAGCCGGCCGAACACGGGGTTCGCCAACGGAAACTCAGCTTCTTCGGCGGCGAGTTTCGGATTGCAACGCGGACACCGGAAGGAGACCGTGCCCGCTCCGTCATCGCGCCTCATCTTGAGCTTCGCGTGGCCGCAGTACGAGCACCAGACGCGCGTCTCGTGCCATTCCTCGGGCGCTCCCCCGCCGAGCTCCGGCTCGACCAGGCGGCGCAAGACGGCCTTCCCGCGGCTCAGCCGCATCGAGACGGCGTCCTCCGAGACCCGCAGCCGCGCCGCGATCTCCGCGTGGGGCGCATCGTGGACATAGCGCTGGACGAGTACGTCTCGGGTGCCGGGCGGGAGGGCGGCGAGCGCTCGATCGAGCACGTCGGTCAGCTCGGTGCGGTCGAGTTCCTCCTCCAGGTCACCGGCCGCCGGTGCGGCCTCGTGCGCGACACGTTCCTCCCGCACAACGTCGCGGCTCCGGTTCCGCGCCCAGCGGCGGCAGACGTTGCGCGCGATCGCAGAGAGCCAGCGGTCCGCGCCGGCGGGATCGCGCAGCTTGTGCGCGTTCCGCCACGCCTCCAGCAGCGTCTCCTGCGCCAGATCCTCGGCCGCGTCGCGATCTCCGGACACGGCGGCGCACAGCCGTACCAGGCGCCGGCGCGCGTGCTCCTCCCACAAGATCGACTCGATCGAGCTCATGCCAATGACAGATCGCGCCGGCGGTCGGAAAACCAACGCAGTTTTCGAGCGTACCCGTGGGCGGGGTAGTTCAGGCCATGGTCGGACGAGCCTGAGCGAACGTCCAGCGGCGGCCTTCGAGATCCTCTGCGGCGTAGGCGCGGTAGCCCTGCTGCTCGATCTCGGACACGATCGTCGCGCCGGCTGCCTTTGCGTGCTCAAAATGGGCGTCGAGGTCGTAGACGTAGGCCCACGGCGCATGCGTCACCGGCGCGTCCTCGGCCGGCGGGCCCTCGAGACGAAACAGCAGAAGGGCGACGTTGCCGTGGTGAAGCTCGACCCAGGAACGCTC
>Ga0126308_10000278_pt1 | contig 15672 bp, 19 predicted proteins | sample Plot55_FD_92533 | JGI IMG/M metagenome (GOLD analysis project Ga0126308, IMG submission 92533) | Serpentine soil microbial communities from UC McLaughlin Reserve, CA, USA - Plot55 | ecosystem: Environmental > Terrestrial > Soil > Grasslands | place: USA: UC McLaughlin Reserve, Lake County... | reverse complement strand
TTACAGATCCTGAAACGAGCGAGCTTATTTGCAGTAATTGTGGTATGGTAGTATCGTCTGAGAGGGCTCAGGGAACAAGAGGGGAATGGCGCTACTTTGATAGTGATTCAGCAAATAACAATGGAATAAGAACTGGAATGCCTACCTCTCTTGCAAGACATGATATGGGTCTATCAACTATAATTGGGAGAACAGACAGAGATGCTGCTGGAAACAGAATTGCAACTTCCATTAAACCTACAATTGATAGGTTGAGGATATTGGATTATAGAACCCAGTTATATAGCGCAACTGATAGAAGCCTGAGGACAGCATTTGCTGAACTTGATACTCTAAAGGATAAAATGTCTTTGCCTAATTCTGTAGTCGAAAAGGCAGCTTACATATATAGAAAAGCTCAGGAAAGAGGCCTAGTTAGAGGAAGAACCATATCTGCTATGCTTGCTGCTGCTATATACATTGCATGTAGAGAAATGGGGGTTGGAAAAACATTAAAAGATATAGCTCAAGGCACTAATGTGAGGGCAAAATCACTATCTCAAAGTTATCGTATATTGCTTACAGAACTGGACATAAAAGCACCAATGCTGGATCCGATGAGGTGTATAGCCAAAGTAGCAAATAGGATTCATCTGCATGAAAGAATTACAAGACAAGCACTGGACATTATGCATCAAGCTATAAGGAAAGAAGCAAGTGCTGGAAAGAATCCTATGGGTTTAGCAGCAGCTGTTTTGTATATTTCATATCTGAACAATAACAACAACGATACTGTTCACAATAATAGTAAGAGTAATGAAAGCAATAATAATAGTAAAAGGCCACAATCGACCTTTGCTCAAGCAGCAGGAATAACTGATGTAACTTTGAGACACACAATCAAAGATCTAAAGAATCAACTGCCACTACTCAATTAGCTATCAAGTTAGGATAATTAGGTACAAATTCGTCTATAAGCAAGTCACAGATGATAACTTACATATTGAATATAATGATGGTTGTAGGTTGTAAGATAGGTTTCCAACAACCGACCTATTGTCATACTAACTAACCTGGTTAGGAAAATGAGTCAAATTTGGTACGCATTCCACCTCATCCTAATTATGAGCGTCTTGTATTCTAGTAAACCTACATCCGCAATCTAAAGTTTAAAATGAAACTTCTGTGTTAATCTGTGGCCGCATACACTTAAGTGATATTGTATAGTGACAATAGACTAACAATAATGGCAAATAGAAAGATACGAAAGATAGACGACCAAGAAGACTATGCAAAAAGCGGATTTAAATCTATGATGAAAGATGTTGAGAAAACAAAGAATAAAGCCTTAGAATCTGTGCCACAAATACCTAAAGAACAAGTCCCAAGTGGAGAAGAAACCACAAAAGAACTCCTAGAAGGAAGCATAGAGAATAAGAAAAAGGCTAAAAAGTATGTTGAAAAATAGCTCTTTTACCTTTTATAGAATCTATCTATGATATCTAAGACATGTTGCAGATATTTTGTTAATGTCTCATATGGATTTTGTTAGTGCCTTTTGTTCTTCTTTGGCTTTTATTACGATTATAATTTTTAAAAAAGGTAAAGATATAAAGACATTTTCTGATGATACTTGGACTAGCGTGTCAATACAAGAGCGGTTAAGTCAATTCCTTAAAGAATCTGAAGGCTGGGGAAGAAAGACTACCTCGGTACCAGGTATCTTCTTACTTAAACTTCCTAGTTCAAAAACAGGTACTCGAAAAGAAGCCTTAGCTATTGAAATAAATCCTATCAATCCAGGAACATCCTCACCTACAAAGAAAAGAGGAATAGTAATAAGGTCAGTTTCAGAGCTGGAACAGATAACCAAGATTCTTACAAACCCAAAGATGTCGGAGCTGGCTAGGAAGATGGATGGCATAAATCCAACAGAAGTAAAAAGTAAAGCAAAAAGTACTGACATGTTAGATATTATTGAAATCTAAAGTAATACAAGTTCACAAATAATATCTAGCTGATAGAGCTGGCACTATTACATCTATGAGGGAGTCCATAAAGGAAAAGTAAAGGAATTATGGACCACTCCATCCAAATGGAATATACTTATTTAACCTACCTTTTCTCTCCCATTTGAATCCCATTGCATCAACTTCGTCAGCTACAGCTTTTCCCCATGTTGCAATTACTCCAGCTGCTCCTGGTCCTACTTCTTCACTTCCAAGTGGATTAATAGTCTGAACTCTTTTGCCAGGTGGAGTTGTAGGTCCGATCAAAGTTTCTGCTTTAGCAACAATTTTTCCTGGAATTTCAGCATTCCAATAAGAAAGATCATCTGAGATTTCAAACATGATTGGAGCATAGTCCATTCCCTTAATCTCTCCTACTAACTTGGCAAATTCAGCCATGAATCCTCCTGCTCTTCGAGCAAAAATCATCTTCAGTGCTCACGCTGCTTTTCATCAGCCCGTTCATCAAAAAAAGAATGCACAATCAAACTTTTTGTGTCTCCAGCCCATATATTTCCCTTAAAGTATTCCAGTGCTAACGGTCAAACCTATTCTGGGTTCTAACTGGCCCAATATATCGGCCAAAGAAAAAGCTAAATAAGAAAATCAAATTGGTACAAAGAAGAAGTATGAATACTACACAAAGCAAAGGGCCTTACGAAAAAGACGACCTAATTGATGTTTGGGAAGTACTGGATAGACGATGGACTTTGCTAATATTGAAGAATTTTTGTACAAAGGAAGTATTTTGGTCCAATTATCATTGACGTATAAAACCTTTCTTTTCCATATAACTTTCCCGTACCCACTGCTCCAGGTCTCTGTCGGCCAATTCAGCCTTTGCTTTGAAGATGGATGCTGCATCTTTTCCTACAGGATTTCTTAACTCAGGGTTGGGTGAATTTAGCACATTTAGAATTGTATGAGCCACTTTGGAAGGGTGAGATGAGTAAGTACCACTTATTGAGTTAAATCCTTGAAGAACTTGCTGTACCATCTTAGCGTATGGAGATTTATTTGAATCAAAACCCTTAGCAGTCTTAATATTGGCAGCAAAGTTACTACTGATAGATCCTGGTTCAATCAATATTATATTTATGTTAAAGTCAGCAAGTTCTTGCCTTAGAGATTCTGTGAATCCTTCTATGACAAACTTGCTTGCGTGGTATGCAGTGGTAAATGGTAGCAATCCAATTATCCCACCAACAGAACTTATGTTTACTATTGTACCATTACCCTGTTTTCTCATTGTTGGTATCACCGCTTTCGTAGTTCTCATTACACCAAAAACATTTGTTTCAAACTGCTGCTTTATCTCCCTGAGGCTTGATTCTTCAAGAGAACCAAACAGGTCATAGCCTGCATTATTGACCAGGATGTCTATCCTACCATTTTCTTTGATAATGTCATCTATGGCATTATTTGCTGACGAGTCGTTGTTTACGTCTAATTGAATTACCTTTAGTGGGATCTTTTCCTTGGAGGCAATTTCTCGTAATCCGTCACTTTTACTCATATTTCTCATAGTTGCATACGTTGTAATTTGATTTCTTGCTAACAGAAGAGATGTTTCATAGCCTATTCCGCTTGAGGTGCCTGTCACGACAGCCACTCTTGTCATATTTATTTTATAACATTGTATTATATGAGTATAGCGACTGGGAAAATTCATTACATCTGGGTTAGATTAATACCGGTTTATCTTAACGATTAGTCAGAGATTTATGGCATCCAAAGTTTCCTGTATCCATTGGCCTTGGGACATATATTACCATCATTATGCTATCTACATATTATTACTCTACTTAGCAGTATTGCAGCGAGAGTTTAAGCTTCAAATGTTATGTATTTATAATTGAAGATTATTCTTATTGAATGAACAAAGAAAGGAACAGAAAAAGACCGTGTTAAGAACTATTCTTATAGATAAGGATTTGAATGATGCGCTGGTTAAGGATGCTAAGGAAAATAATATTACTGAAAATGCACTTATTTCTTCGATACTTGTAAAGTACTTTGTCCACATAAGTCTTGCACCGTATTCATATCATATTACCGGAGGTGTACTTCACACCCTCCTCCTCGATACATTAATTTGAGACGGAAAAAAATGAATATTAGTACATTTAACGACTTCCTAATGGTCTGCCAAGATATTGTAACATAAATGTCTGTAAAGTTGGTTAATGACTGAATGAATATCCGGATATTGATAGTAATTAACAATATTTCATTGTTAGTTTATAGAAACCTTGTAGCAGCACTTGACAAGTTATTTCTAATATGGATGGTAGTTTTTCCTGTCGTTTACATATTTGTAGTAGGTTACGCTTATTCTGCATTAATTGGAAACCAGGGTATCAATATAGGCGCTTCATCATCGGTTACATATACCTCGTTCTTGACTGCAGGTATGATTGGGTTTAACGCTATGAACGGTAGTAGTGTAGCTGGTAACATAGTTTGGAATGAGAAGAGAAATGGTACGTTTCAGCAGCTACTAGTCATGCCATTTAGTAAGATTCATTATATAGCGGGCAATCTCATAACGATTGTTATAATCGGTTTAGCCAGCGCCGCGCTTATAATGATAATTGGTCTCCCAACAATCCTACAAGATGTACGCATTACACTTTGGAGTATACCTTACATAGTTTATGCATTGGTAATGGGCTCAATATTTTTTGGTTCCTTTACAATAATATTGTCAACAAGGATAAAAAGCAGCGAGGGTTACAATGTAATTAGTAACGGTCTTTTCCTGTTTTTTGCCTTCGTTAGTTCCGCTTTTTATCCTGCACAAGGATTACCGGGTCCCTTATCTGTTGCTTTTTATCTCAACCCATTGACATATATAGTCGATATAAGCCGAGCTGGAATATTCTCACAAGTAAATACATTTACCAATATTCAAGTGCTTATCATTACTCTGGTTTCAGTCGCCGGATTCGTGATAGCAATACGGTCAATGGTAAGTATGAAAGTATAAACACTGTCAACTTCTCCTGCTTAATAAGTTTGAACTACACTACTTAATAAAAAGCAAATGATTTAACTTGAATATTCTATTACTGTAACCTATGTTAGAAAGCGGAGAAACAGAGTGGAGATTAGGTGCTGAACCTGAAGATGCCGAAGAAAAAGCAGCTAAACTATCTTCTGAGGAAGATGAAAAGAAAGAAGAATTGCAAGAAACAGTCCAGGAAAGAGCAGAAGAAATAGGTGGAGGAGAGGGGGAAGGAGAAGGAAGCTTCGTTACCAGACAAGAAGAGATGGTACCGATTGCTGAAGCCCCTAAGAAAAATAAAGGGATAGCAAAAGTAAAACATCCTGCTGTAAAAAGAGAGCCAGACTCCAGTAAAGATATGGTTAAAATATCAAAGCAACTAGAAAGACAAGCAAATCAATTGGCAAGGATAGAGAAAGCAATTCCGCCATTGCAAAAGTCTTTGAATAGAATAGATAAACAATCAAACACAATAAAACAACTCTATACAGAGGTAACACAATTACAAAGGCAGATACGCTCTACCAAGAATCGAAAACAAAATCATGGTATTCAAAACAAGAAAAGAGGAAAGAGTCTTGTTAGCAGGTCAAAGAAGAGAAGCCTAAAAGGAAGACGATAATGATAATGATAGTATCAGGAAAAGAATCAATAAATAACCATTATTGATTATTATTTTCCATCCATCATTTCTATCCTGATATCTTTTTCTCTTTCCTGTCAGCTCTTCTAACCACTGCCATTTTCTTGTACCTGTATTTTTCTTGTTTCCATAGACAGTCCTGTCAAAACCAAAATATCCTAAGACTGTTTCTGCTGCATCAAGTATCATCTCTTTATATTTTTCCTTGTCATAATCCGCTTTTCCACTTGCATATTCATAAGTAGAGTCTATCGGTACAACTCTACAAAGAGGATTTTGTGTTGTGAGTGAGTTTGTATAGATGTACTTAACGGTATCGCCTTTGGATGGATTTTTATCTTCACCATTACTTAATGAATAGCAGCAAAAACATGAGAAAATAAGCTTCTGTACTTTATTATGTCCTGTCCAAAGTAACCTAGAGATTACAAGGTCATCTTGGTAACATTATCTCCACCTATCATAATCTCATCTCGTCCACTGCTTTTGTAACTAACAAAAGAGCATTCTCATATCCTTTGTTTATAACTTCTTCTTTGTTTGTCTTTGCAGTCAAACAGAGTATACAGTAGTTCAGTCTGAAAGTGCTATGAACCTGAGAGTGTTGTGTCTTCTTCTCACTTCCATACCTCTGACAACCAACTCTCCTTCATGCGTAACTCCATGGTAGTTCACTAGGGATATACAAGAGGGTAGAAGGCCGCCAGGTATTATCCAGTAAAGAACTTTGCTAATTGCTCAATGACAAATTGTGGTTGCTCTTCTGGGATCCAGTGTCCTGAAAGTGGGACTGTGATGCCTGTTACATTTTCGGCTAATGCTTGCGTTGAACTTAGTGCAAAATTCCCAGGGTAATCACCACCCAAAGCAGGATATATATCACCACCTAATACTAATACAGGCATTGTTATCTTTGATTTGGCTGATTCTTTATTTTGCTCTGCATCCATAGGGAAGGCTCGAAAATGTTCAAATTGTGCGCGCAATCCACCAGGTGCTTTAGCATGAGCTGCAACTACATCTATGGCTTCTTCTGTAATTGCAGATGGATTATAAGCCAATCCTTTCATAAACCATGACAAATATTCTCGCTCTTTACCATCTATAAGAGTCTCTGGTATATCTGGTGTTTGATAAAAGGCAAACCACCAAGGTCCATTTTGACCAAACTCTGGAGGAAGAAAACCCGGGAATGGGAAATCCATGAGCACTAATTTACTTACATTGTTAGGATGAGCCGCAGCATACGAATAAGCTGTTTGTGCTCCCACATCGTGTGCCACCAAGAAAATATTGCTAAATTCTAGTTGGGATACCAGCTGATAGATATCTTCTGCAGTAGTATTCCCATCATAACCTGTAATTGGCTTTGAAGAATCACCAAATCCCCGAAGATCAGGTGCAATTACCGTATAATTCTTAGCCAATGCCGGCATAATTTGTCTCCACTCATACCATGACTGCGGATATCCATGTAATAATACAACAGGATCTCCTCGACCTCCAATTACACAGTGCATCTGAATTCCATTGACAGAAGCCATATGATGTGAAAAGGTTACATTATCAATTTCAAAGGAAATGCCTTCCATTAGCTGTTGTTGTTCTTCAACAGAAGTAAGATTAGCTGGAGGTTGCGGCTGCTGTGCCGATGCAGTCTGAGATGAATTCAAACCAATACCATTTATAGAAACGCTAGTTACAACAACTAAGAAAAGTACTATTACTATACAGAATGATGAATGCGGTATAGAATTTGTCCTAATGCTCACTGATAGGCTATTTCTATCTAAAGTATTTAAGTTTATAACAACGCAAGCATCGATTGTTATAGAGGATATTGAAATGTAGTTCTGTTGATTTTTGATCAAGTAGCGTGGCCTATATTGTGTTCATTGCCGAAAAACGTCCCTCCCGAATTCAATGCGAATTGTTTCTAGCCTTAATTGAGATTGAGCTATGTCAACCTTGGTTTGTATCAACGATATACATATGATTAATTTTCAAACGTAAGAAAAACAGGTACGTTAACCAGTCATTTATATACAAGCGTACTATTTTGTAGTATGCCTGTACTGTAGGATCAACTCTCCCAGATTCAGCCATAGTAAAGCAATGGGTCGACATGAACTGCTGCGCTCCGCCAAGCCTACTTTCCCATTCTGGTAGCATATCTTTCATGCAGTTTTCATTAACTGCATCAATATATCTGGAGAAAATCAGCTACGGATTATCGAAGCTTCCTACTTGGCCTGCAATCTTGCTAAAAAGGACCTCCTGGTTTGCTTTGCCAGCTGCCCTTTCCAAATCAGAAACAAATTCATTTTGTATTATTACATCATTTCTTGTTCCGAGTCCAGTAAGATGCCCAGCAACAATTGTGTCAAAGTCATAGTTGTTTAAAGCTATATCATGAGCTTTGATAAATCCTGCAGTATCTTTTGCTATTGCCAAATATGGAAATGGAACCCACCCTGGAAATATGATATCTACTAGCATGAGCACTTTTTGACTTAGAGCATAGATAAAGATGTTTCCAGGTAGATGGTTAACCCCATAGTAATCTAACTTTAGGGATTGATTTCCAACCTGCGATGTGTAGTTCTTGGTAAAAGTCACTGTAGGAATTGGTGGCACCATGGAAGCATTTTTGGTTACACTTTTGGCTCTTTGTAATTCAGCTGCAGTTTCTTGTTGAGCTATAAAAGTGGCATTCTTTGGGAATATTCCTGCGGCACCGATATGATCTATATGAGCATGACTGTAAATTACGTATGTAATTGGCTTGTCTGTCACTTCTGCTATAGATTTGAGATAGTTTTTACCAGTAGAAGGAGGGGCATAAATTGCTACAACACCTTCATCTGTTACCATAAACATAGTATTATAGCTACCATCAGAAATCGAATATAACTGATCGCCTATTTCTTGAACTAAGTATCCTTTTTCAGACAGTATAGCCAGCCGGCCCTTTTGCAGTTTCAGGTATCTGGATTGTTGTTGTTGTTATTGTTGTATTGGTATTGTTGTTGGATTGTTGTTGGACGATATCAGATACAAGACGTAGATAGGCCTCTTCGCCACTATGTTCTTCCTGTGCACATACATACGAAAAGGGTTTTGAATTTGATGGTATCTGTACTAAAGTTAAACTATCAGATAGTACAGTTGGCAAAATTGCGAGACTTAGTGCTAGTAGTGTCACTAATCCAATAGATTTTGCCCCCTTTGAAATGACCATCAAGCTAAATACACACATTGAACTATAAATGCATTAAATTTCAGAAACCACTTAAGAGCACATCTTAAGAATATATAGAACAGATAGGAATGGTGAATCTGTTATACCATTGACATTGAGTTTAGGTGTATTATTCGTACTTACAATCGTACCTCGATAACATTGCTCGTTAGCAGCCTTTAGAGTTGACCGATCAGATGCATGAGTTGTCTCGTCTCATTGACAGCGTCTTTTATCGGCACAAGACTTACCATCAGTTCATCCAAACCTGTTGCCAGAAGTTCAGTAAACCGCGCAGCCACAATATCTTCATTCCCAGATATTACCAAATTATCTACAAGTGCATCAGGTACAGTCTGATCGGATGTTAGCTGAAAGCCTGCACTAGAAAACATATTTGCATAGAAAGGTACTTTCGTATAGTAATCAAGTAGCTGATGACCTGCTGACAGTCTGGAATTCCTATCCTCACTTAGTGCCACTAAAACATGTGCCACCATTGGAGGCGCTGATCTTCCAACAGCAGCTGCTGACGTACGTAGGGCCGGAATTCCAGTATGAAGCAAATATGGAACAGGACATACCCATGATAGGGCTCCATCGGCGATTCGCCCGGCTAATTGAAAAGCCTTCTCACCTAGAGTCGAAATAAGCACTGGAATCTGGGGCGTACGGGGTAAGGTGGCTGCAACGTTATAGAAGTCTCCGTGATGATTGACCTTTCCTTCCCAGAGTGCAGCATGTAATATTTCTACGTATTCACGCAGATGAGCTAAAGGTGTTCTCTGTTGTAAGCCATACATGTCCTGATGAAGCGGTGGCTGGGACCTATTCCAAGGCGCACTCGACTAGGTGCGATGTCATACAAAGCCAGAGCCTGCTGTGCCAGGACAAGCGGATGACGTGGGTAGGTTGGCACAATGGACGTACCGAAGCGCACTGTAGATGTTTTGTCGCTGCTGCTGCAAATGTCGTTAAGACGTCTGGCCAAACAGGTGGTTGACCCATCCATATCTGCCGCACTCCGGCATCTTCTGCTGCAACAATAGTTTTGACTGCAACCTCCGCATTAGAGCCATCCACGACGAGCCCAACCCGTTCTCGTGTTGGCTGCCCACTTGTATAAACTTGTGATCCAGAATCTCTTGTCGCCTTTTCACCTCATTACTTTTTGGTGATAAGGTGCCACATATTCCTAGATGCCGCATAGCCCTACCAAATACTTGCCGGAAGCAGTATTAATACTGCTCAGAGACGGTAGTATTGTGTTGTATTCAAATGCGTAATCATTTACAGCAGCGGTCACTACCCCTGTTGTAGAACCATATTTCAACGACCGCAGTTTTATTGATTCTATCTTACTCCGTTCTATTCGGCAAAACGGCAGGAAAGAAAAACGCTATACTGTATATTTACTTTGCAAAAGAAACGCCCATTGCGACCAGGTAAGCTAATATTCCAATGAATACTCTTCCAGGTAACCTCCTTATAATAGTCTTTCAAAGAATGTGTTCTGTCATCCTTGTAGCCGAGTAATGTTACTAAATCTAGTTTTCAGAGCTTTAAATGTCATTGATTCACAAACGTACTACGATAGATCCTAGCTTTAGCTGTTTATACTCTTTACCATGCACCAAAATATCTTTCAACAACATGTTAGCTTTAATAGAACGAGCAACTAAATTAGCTTGCTTTAATTTAACGAGATCGCTCAGTATTTGGTAAGTGAATAAATCCTTAAGTTACTAGCACCATAAACCATACATACAACAACCTTAAATCAGTCCTTCTATAAAAATACCTAAAAACAATGAATATCTTTCCTTCTCCTGAGCAGCAGCTTAACCCTTTTCAATTTTATGCAGATATGAGACACAATAATCCCGTTGCATATGATGATAGAAATAATGTCTGGGGCGTGTTTCGCTATTATGATGTACAATTTATTCTAGGAGATTACACACACTTTTCTTCAAATCCACCACCAAAGTCAGATAATCTACCAAATCAAGAAAAGGAGCAAAAGATGCCATTTACACGTCCAAGCTTGCTTAAATCTGATCCTCCATATCACAGGATGTTAAGAGCAGTAATTGCATCCGCATTTACTACTATGGCAATATCTAAGTTAGAACCGAGAATAGAAAGCATCACCCATGACTTAGTTAATCAGGTAACACAGAAAGGAAATATGGATCTCATAAATGATTTAGCTTATCCATTACCTGTAACAGTTATTGCTGAACTTTTAGGTGTTCCAGTACAAGATCGCAACATTTTTCGTGGATGGGCAGATAAATTAGTGAGTTCTGCCGGAAGCCAGCTTAATGACGAACAGCACGCTTCAGCCAAAAACCTTTTTCAAATCCAAACCGAAATGGATGATTACTTTAATACTATTATAGATAAAAGAGCAATAGCTCCGCAATCAGATCTCATAAGTGGCTTAATAAAAGCCGAAGCTGATGGCCATCGTTTGTCAAGAGAAGAAATTCTTGCTTTTTGCACTCTGCTTCTTCTTGCAGGGCATGTAACTACAGTCAACCTAATAGGAAATACAGTTCTCTCGTTGCTCCAAAATCCACAAGAATTCAGGAAATTGAAGGAAGAAGAAGATAACTTATCGACATCTCCCTTGATTCCATCGACAATAGAAGAAACTCTACGCTATCGGTCTCCTGTTCAAGCAGTATTTCGCACCACAAAAGAACAGGTAACGATTGGAGAGTCACAAAAAATATCGCCAGGGCAAGGAATTGTTGTATGGCTAGGATCGGCTAACCATGATGAATCAGTATTTCCAGATCCAGAGAAGTTTGACATATCTCGTATCCCTCATGATCATTTTCATGTAGGCTTTGGTCAAGGAATACACTTCTGTCTAGGTGCTCCTCTGGCTAGGCTTGAGTGCCGTGTAGCACTAAAAATAATACTTGAAAGGCTAAGAGAATTAGAATTGGATAGCAGCAAAACAGAGACAATAAAAGCACTACCTAGCTTATTCTTCCATGGTGTATCTCAATTACCTTTGCGATTTAAAACTGGCAATGTTATTAAAGTGGGGGAAGAGCAATACAGTACAGTCTAAATTATTTCTTAATAATATAGTTGAACTTTAAGAAAAAAGAAGATGGCCCTATCCCCTACCGAGAAAAAAGAAAAACCCGAACACGAATCATAACTTGTAGGAATAGTTCAATCGCAAACCATAACATTGACAATGGAGATATCAGAAAATAGTTGCATGAGGTATTACAAGAAATTAGAACCAGGAACAAAGGTAATCATAAGATATAGGTAAATGTGGTTCCTGGCTGCTATATTTGGAAGGCTCAAGGGATCGCAAGAGTTCGTCACAAGATATCTACTGATTATGCACATAAGGAGGAGGGAGAAGATGTTGAAGAGTAGAGTGTTTTTTCTTCTTTCTTTTAATTCTCTACATCATCAGATTTTGCTTCATCATTTTATAGAGCTCTTCATCGGCCATCTTTCTTCTACCCTCTAGCCAAGTTTCTACATCACTTCCTGCTAAATACCTAAGACTAGGATTTTCATCTCTGATAGCGTTAAGAACTACCTTTGCTACAAGGTCAGGAGAGGAAGCATTTTTTATCATTTCTTCAAAGCCAGTAGCTATTTTTTGCATTATTTGCGAATATGGAGAATTTGGATCTTGAGATTTTTTCACTTAGTCCTTCAACTGCAAATTTTGTACTAGCATAGGCAGATCCACTGGGAAAACCAAATCTTCCTGCGCCAGAGCTAATATTTACAATAGTTCCAGATTTTTGTTTTCTCATAATTGGAAGAACTGCTTGAGTTGTCCTTATCAATCCAAACACATTGGTTTCATATTGTGCTTTTATCTCATCCATTGCAAGATCCTCAAAGGCACCGTTAAGTCCATAACTTGCGTTATTTACTAGGACATCTATTAGCCCTACCTCAGATGATATTGTTTGTATCGCATTTGTGACCGACACATCATCGGTAACACCAAGCTGCTTATTATGGATGGGCAAGTTTTTCTTAGTTGCGACTGATTTTATATTTTCACTTTTGGTATAGTGAAAACTGCAGGAGACTCAACCGAGCTATCGACCAAAACCTATTTCGTAAGGCTAAAGGAAACCGCAGGAGACTCAACTATTGTCATATGCAAAAATATACAGATTATATCATAGTGCTGGACGTCATAATACCGTCACCTATTCCAAAAGCCACATGTACTCTGGCTCATTTAAATCAGATGTACTCTTGTATACACCGATGCTATTATTTAGTATAGATAGTGATCCGCTTTGCATATTATTGAATAGCATTATTCCATAAAAAACCCATTGATTACCGATGGATCTTCCTAGGTCAGAAGATATCCAATTGATATTTTGTCCATTGGGTGTCTCAAATGTTCCTTTTCCTCTTCCCACGAGCAGGTCATCAGACAGGTAAGTGTTTGTAAATGTCTTATTGTTAGTTACGTTTCCTACACCATTTAGGAATCCGTTCTCAGTAAAACGTATCTCTGTGATTCGATTAGGGGTCAGTGTTATATTTTTGGAACCTAAAAACTTACTTGTATTAGCATTATAAGCCGCATCGTTTACATTTAAAGACTTGATATTTTGATCGTTAATGCTTGATTGAGGTGACTGTGCTAGTGTATTTGTAAGAGAATGAGGCATAAGTAGGCCTACTATTATAGCGGAGATAATTAAAAAGGACAGATTTAATGACAACTTGTATATGTTCGCTCTTATGAAAGATATATTTGTTGTGATTCCATGACGCCTATGTGTTAATTAATGTTCTATTGCTAGGTATCGTTTGATAACATAGTAGGAATAAAAGAAGTTTTATACGTTATTACTTGAGTAAAAACCTGCTTACAGCTGTCCTAATGTTACAGAAAAAATATTGAAGTTGTCTAGTGAAATGTATGACAAGTTAGTAAAGGGCTTGGCTTAACTGATATTACTATATCCAGTAATGATGATGATATGGACTGATGATGTTGTAGAATTTAAAGGAAAATACTATAATATCCCAGCTTCAAAAATTGATCCCAAACCTATTCAAGAACCTCATATTCCAATTTATCTTAGAGGCTTCAGTTCTAATACATTTTCCAGAATAGTGAAATACGACGTTAATGGTTGGCTAGGCGTAGTAGGAGGTCCTCTGGAGCAAATTGAGAATTGCATAAAGATCATAAATGCAAATGCAACTAAATCGAATAAGAATCCTGATGATTTCCGAACCATAATGCTGACATATCCAAATGTCAAAGATGATCAATCATCCTCATCATCTAGAAATGATAAAAATAGGTTTCCGTTATCTGGAACTATCGACCAAATAGGGAGCGATATACAAAGAATAAAAGCTATGGGAGTAGATCATATTGTATTTGGTTACAATTTTGTACCAATGGGAAGGAATATAGCCAAAATGATTGATGTCTCCAAAGAGCTTTCAAAATCTGCCAGGTAAGCATTTTTGCGGTACACTTGTATGGAAGTGTGTTTCGGTCAACTTAGTGGGTCCCATGGTGTTAACTAGTAGCAGATTCATGTCCAATGAAGATGAAGATGGCAATTATTTGGATATTATCCAGTCTCGATCCTATAGCTACCTTGAGAAGCGATTCAAAGTCAGACGGCTAATTTGTCGAGTGTGTAAGTTGAAATTTAGAACACGTCAAGAAACCCAGGCTCATATCAAACGGGAACATAGAAGAATCCAGGCAGAAACATAATGATAAAAAAGATGCTGCAAAGCCTTTACTTAACCATAGGTCATGCTAATATCTTCAAGTGAAGATATCTGCCATTGACTATATAGTAATTAGTAAGTTAGTAGTATTATAATATGTAAATGCTATGAGTCAATTTGCTTACTACAGATTTATGACAAACAATATGCTAAATGCAGAGGAAAAGAAGCATAAAGACGAGATTATCAAACTAACTGAAGATGTACTTGATGCAAGAGGCATTGAATGTGACTCTAGAATATCAAGACTTCCATTAGATGAGCTAGAAGAGATTTTAGAAGAGGTACGAAGGAGATATAAAAAGAAGAACAAAAAAGCAATAACTGAAAAAGCATCTTCATCTAACACAGAAGAAGTAGTTGAGGAAGAGATCCAATATATCCGCTAGGTGCCTATGCATTAATGGATACAACAACACGCTGGATTTCAATATTAGGTATAGTTACCTTATGTTTCGGAATTGCATTGTTAGTTTTGCGGGTACCTATACGAACTATGTTAATATTTTTTGCAATAGGTGTTCCTCTGATTGCACTATGGCTATATGCTGATGAGAAGTCAAAACAGCAGAGAAGAATTGGTGCCATCACCCAACAAGGATGTATTTGTTCAATCTGTAAACATGAACAAGCTAAAATATGTCTGCAACAAAAATGTGCATGCTGTATTATGATGAAAGGTAATGATGTTATAGGACATTCAATAAATCCATTACAATAGCGAAAAAATTTAAATCATCAGATGCGCTTAAATGGTCAAAAGTAGAATATAGTACCAAGCAACAGAAGATTGGCCATTATAATAGATGTATCAACAGCAGCAACTATTCTTATGATACTACTTATTATTGGTGCTGCTGTATTAAATCGTGTTTTTCAGCGTCGAAGACAACATATCACTCGCACCAAGAGGGCGTATATATTATGATGACGACAAAGGTCAGAGAGTAAACGTTGATAGATAAGAGAGGTCTTCTTCAATAATACAAAACAAACTAAAAATTATAGCCGCTCT
>Ga0126308_10000276_pt1 | contig 15684 bp, 13 predicted proteins | sample Plot55_FD_92533 | JGI IMG/M metagenome (GOLD analysis project Ga0126308, IMG submission 92533) | Serpentine soil microbial communities from UC McLaughlin Reserve, CA, USA - Plot55 | ecosystem: Environmental > Terrestrial > Soil > Grasslands | place: USA: UC McLaughlin Reserve, Lake County... | reverse complement strand
CCTGCCGTTGCCGAGGCCGGTCGCGGGCACGGGCGTCTGCCTCCGACCGCCTATCGGGCCGCCGCCACCGCGCCCGTCGCCGAGCGGGTCTCCACGCCCGCACCGACCGGTCGCCGGTGCGCCACGATCGTGGTCCCGGTCAGCCGCACCAGCGGCAGGCGCTTCGACAGCTCGTCCAGCGCCCGCACCACGTCCGGCACGAGACCCGTGTAGTCGTGCCAGAGCACCACGCCGCCGGGCTTGACCATGCGCAGCGCCTTCTCGCCGTCGCTCACGACGTACGAGTAGGCGTGCGAGCCGTCCACGAACACGACGTCGCACTGGCCAATGTAGGGCGTCTCGTCGAACGTCTTGCTGTCGCCGTAGAGCTGCACGACCTTGTGCTCGACGTCCGTGCCGTTGTAGAGGAAGCGCGTGAACGACGACTCCTCCGTGGCCCGGCGCGCCGCCTCCCGGTTGTCCCCGGACGAGTGCTGATATGTCTCCGTCTGGTCGGGCGGCAGGGTGAGGGTGACGACCTTGCCGTCCGGCGGAAGGTTCCGCGCCCAGAGGTACGTCGTCTTGCCCGCGCAGGTGCCGATCTCGAACATGAGCTTCGCGCCCTTCGCGAACACCGCCAGTACCCACCCCTCGAAGTCGGACGTGCCGCCGACCACCGGCTTCGACCCCATGGCGATGAAGGACACCTCCGCCCTGGTCGTCGGCCCGAAGGGACCGGCCTCGAACGCCTCGTCGAACTGCTCCACCGGCATCTCGGGGATCGGCGAGTGCAGCATCCCCCACTGGCGCAGCCGCCGGTTGCGCAGGACCTGGAAAACCTTCCAGCCGACCACGAGGCTGAAGGCCAGCAGCAGGATGTTCGAGACGATCAGGAGCTTCGTGAGCATCGGACTGGAGAGTGGAATTGAGCTGACCCGGTCGCGGCGGCCGGCTGCCGGGGATCGGTCCGGGCGCACGCCGGGGCCGCCGCTGCACAGCGGCGGCCCCGGCGTGCGAAGTGGGCCCTGCGGGATTTGAACCCGCGCGCGTCGGATTATGAGTCCGCTGCTCTAACCAGCTGAGCTAAGGGCCCGACGGCGAGGCTCGGCGACCTCGTTCGGCCGTGCTGCCCCGACCTCTCGCGCCGACCACCGGGCGAAAGCTATGACCTCGGCGTCGCCCCGAGAAGAGCCCGCTCGCACTTCACTGGACCACGCGCAGTCGGGGCGACTCGAGCGTCACCACGAACCGACCTTCCCACCCTGTAGCGGCCGCGGCCGTGGGGGAGGCGCCCTCGGGGCGAACGCGATTGTATCCGACGTCGGCGCCGATCGCGAGCGCGCCGAAGCTCCCCGACCCCGAGAGCGCCGCGCGCACGACTGTGGTGACGGGCCGGGTGAGGAACGTGGGCGTCGACGCGTACTGCGCCACCGCCGGGTATGGGAGCCGGTAGTCGCCCGCGCCCTGCCGCTGACGCGCGACGTACGCGCGGAGGGGCGGCGCCGACGGCAGCGCCGACGGCAGCGCCAGGTCGAGCCCCAGTCGCAGCTCGTCGTAATCGCTGAAGCCGCGCCCGAGCCCGACGCCGCGCATGGTGTAGGTCTCCCAGGGCTGCGGCGTGCGATAGGCGAGGTTCGCCACCCGCGTGTAGAGCGCGAACCAGCGCTGATCGCCCACCATGGGCAGTCCCTCGGCGGACAGGGTGTAGCCGAAGCTCGGCGGCTCCTCGCAGCCGCCGGAGCAGTCGTCGATCTGGAGGTCGTCGACCATGAGCTGCGCCGCGAAGACGCCCGCGCCTCGCGAGCGAAGCGCCAGGTCCAGCGTGACGAGCGAGTTCCCGTCGCCGCCCTCGCCGTTGAACAGCGCCGCGGTGTAGACGTTGAACGGGTTCGCGAACGCGGCCTCCGCCGTTCGGCCCCGGCCGCCGTAGATGAGCGACTCCTCGATCGCCGCCTCGAGCCCGCGCCAGCGCACGGCCACCCGGTGCGCGGCGAGAAAGCGCTGGTATAGGGTGTCGCCGCCGGCCTTGAAGTCGTCGAGGCGGGTCAGGATCGCGCTCGCGTGCAGCGCGGGCCGGCCGAGGCGCAGGTACAGGTGGTCGTAGCTGTAGGCGTACGCTCCGACCAGAAATCCGTCCGCCCGCGCGGGTCCCCAACTTCGCGCGGCCCGGCCCACGAACAGCTCGCCCACCGACCCCTGGAGCGCGACGTACGCGTCGTCGAATCGGCCGACGAGGCCGCGGTCGCGGCGGCCGGTGTACTCCGGGTCGTCCTTGAGCCGCGGGTCGAAGGAACCCCGCACCGCCGCCACCAGCGGCCCGGCGACCACGGCGCCCCGCGCTCTGACGCCCAGGAACGCGCCGTCCGCGGTGTCGGCGCGCATGAGCTCCCGGCGCCCGCTGCTCTGCGCTGTCGCGAACAGCTCCGCCGCGAACTCGGCGACCATCGGCAGCTCGCCGCTCTCGCCAGGCGGCCGCGCGGGCGCATCGGCGACGGCGCGCTGGGACCCGGCGGCGCGCTCGGTCGCGAGCCGCAGCTCGCGCAGCCAGCCCGCAGACGCGCTGTCGAGCCGCGTGGTGTCGGCGGCGGCGATCGCCACCCGGAGCTGGTGCAGCGTGTAGGGGCGCGGCGTCGAGGCCAGCGGCGCGAGCAGCCCTCGCGCTATCAGCGCATCGGCGTACACGTAGCCGGCATCCCCGGGCGGCAGCAGCGCCGCCGACTCGTCGTCGGGGGGCGGCGGGGCGGGGCGTTCGGCGGCCTCGCTCGGCGGGGGCTCCGGGCTGAACCGCGCCGCCGCGCGCGCCAGCGCTTCCCGCCACGACGTCACCCGTTCGCCGCGCGCGGTCCCGGCGTCCCGCGCCAGCGCCGTCCGGATCTGCGCGGCGGTGTACGGCCGCTCGAGCAGCGACAGCGCGCCCAGCTCTCCGCGGGCGACCAGCGCGTCGATCAGCGCGTACGCCGGATCGCCCAGCGGCACGTACGCCGAGGCCTGCGCGGGGGAGCGTGCGGGGAGCAGCGCCAGCAGCGACGCCGAGAGCAGCGCCGCGGCCAGCGTCCGGGCGCGGCTCATCGGTGCCACGCGATCCCCGTTAGGCCCGGCGCGAGCTGGAGCGCCGGGGCGGGGAAGTGGTAGTACGCGAGCTGCCGCTTCACGGGGCGCCAGAGCCGGTGGGTCCCGGGGAGCTTCTCCGGGTCGAGGTCGAGCGACAGGAGCAGCCGGCGCCGCGCGCGCTGGGTCTGCTGCGTCGCGGGGTCCACCCAGTCGGTGATCGAGTGGCCGACGGAGAGCCTCACGAGGCCCGGCCAGTAGCGCCTGGCCGGCGGCGGCAGCATGGAGTCCACGTCGAAGGACAGCCAGTACGTCTGGCCCGAGTAGTCGATGGTCGGCCGAAGCTCGGCGCCGGGCGGTGCGCGCTTGAGCGCGGCGGTGCGCGCGTACGAGACCGTGGGCTTCACCACCCGCAGGCTCGGGCGTCGCACCTGCGCCACGTGCAGGCCGGCGCCGAGCGCGTTGGCGACGAGGTCCGGCGGCGAGAAGCCGTATTTCTTCTGGAGCCCGTCCCACAGCTCGATCTGGAGCTGGAACGCGGTGGCGTACGCCGCGCCGTACAGCGTCGCCTTCGTGGGCGAGACGCAGGCGACGCGCAGCAGTCCATCGCTCACCCGCGCGAGGTGGTAGCCGCCCAGCGCGTGGCCCAGCTTGTCCTGCTGCCGGAATGGCTCGTGGCGCTCCCAGTTGATCCAGATGCCCGACGAGCGCTCGCCGGACCACCACGCGCGCCGGAAGTACTCGTACAGCGCAAGGTTGCCGCCGACGAACACCGTGGCCACGCCGACGCGGGTCGCCGTGCGCGCGGGCGAGGGCTCGCATCGCGCCGGCGGGGACTGTGCCTCGGCCCGCGCCACCGGCGCGGCGCCTGACGAGACGACGGCGAGCAGAACGAGGAGGAGGGCGCGCGCCGGCCGTCCGGTCCCGCGCGCCGCCTCAGCCACTCGCCGCCGCGGCGTGCTCGGCGTGCGCGTCGAACGCCTCGAGCAGCTCCTCGGCGGTCACGGTGGCCGCCCCGGGCTTGCCGACCTCGACGCCGGCGGCGTAGTTCGCGATCACCGCGGCCTCCCACGCCGTCGCGCCGGCGGCGAGCATCACCGCCAGGTACGCCGTCACCGTGTCCCCGGCGCCGACGGGGTCGTACACCTCGCGCGCCGTCGTCTCCACGCGCTGCACGTCGCCGCGGCTGCTCACCAGCGCCATCCCACGCTCGCTCAGCGTGAGCAGCAGGTGCTCGACCCCCAGCCGCGCGAAGGTGTCGAGCAGCGCCGCCGGGTGCTCCAGGTCGACCGCCGCGCCCAGCGCGGACTCCAGCTCGCGTCGGTTCGGCTTGAAGACCGAGGCGCCGCGATACGAGAAGAAGTTGCGGTACTTGGGGTCGACGATCACCGGCACGCCGCGCTCTCGTGCCCACGCGATCGACTGCGTGATGACCGCGGGGACCAGGACCCCTTTGTTGTAATCCTCCAATACGACCGCGTCGGCCTCGGCCACCGCGCGGCGCACGGCGTCCAGCACGGCCGCCACTTCGGGGCCGGTGAGGTCGGCGTCCTCCTCCTCGTCGATGCGCACGACCTGCTGGGCGCGGGCGATGACGCGGGTCTTCATCGTCGTGGGCCGGGCGACGTCCACCAGTCCGCGACTGCTGGAGCCCGATTCGTCGAGCATCCGACGGAGCTCGTGTCCCGCGTACCCCTCGTTGCCGACCGCGGCCACCAGCTCGGGGACGGCGCCGAGCGCGGCCACGTTGTTGGCGACGTTGGCGGCGCCGCCGAGCGCGAGCTTCCGCTCCCGCACGCGGACCACGGGCACCGGCGCCTCCGGAGAGATCCGGTCGACGTCGCCCCGGAGGTAGACGTCGAGCATGGCGTCGCCGACGACCGCGATCCGGCGCCCGGCGGCGGCGGCGAGCAGAGCGGAGAGCCGCTCTCGGGAGATGGCGGGGTCCATGGGTGGAGCAAGCTAAGAAGGGGCGCGGCCGACGGCTATCGGCTGGGCATCGGCGATCGGGGGCGCTCCGGTGGCCCGGCCTTTGCCCGAAGCAGGCTCACGCGCGGCGTCGCCAGCGACTGGCTGCACTTGGCTGCACTCGGGACCCTCTCTGGCGAGAGACCGTCGGGTGCGGCCGTCCTCTCATTCGCTCCCCCACTTGCCAGCGTTTCTCGAACGCATCAACACCGCCGCCAAGAAGCGCGTCCACACGATCCAGGATTACTTCACGCTCGCCTGGAACGCGCTGCGCTTCATCTTCGCGCGCCCGTTCTACGCCGGGGACCTGGTGCAGCAGATGGACGCGATCGGCGTGCAGTCGCTGGGGCTGGTCATCCTGACGGGCTTCTTCACCGGCGCCGTGCTCGCCCTCCAGGCGTCGGTGCAGCTGCGCACGTTCGGCGCGACGATCTACATCGGGCGGCTGGTCGCGGGGTCGGTGATCCTGGAGCTGGGCCCCGTGCTCGCCGGCCTGATGGTCGCCGCGCGGGTGGGCTCGGGCATCGCCGCGCAGCTGGGCTCCATGAAGGTCACCGAGCAGATCGACGCGCTGAACACCCTGGGCACGGACCCGATCAAGAAGCTGGTCACGCCCCGCGTGCTCGCCACGCTCATCATGCTGCCGATCCTCACCATCATCAACGACGCGGTGGGCATCTTCGGTGGGAACGTGGTGGCCGCGGTGCTGCTGGACGTCGTACCGACCCCGCTCTACTGGCGGACGGTGTGGGAGCAGATCGCGGCGGGCGGGTTCTCCTTGCGTGTGATCCCGAACGACTTCATCCAGGGGCTGATCAAGCCGCTCGTCTTCGGCGGCATCATCTCGATCACCGCCTGCTACTTCGGCCTCGGCACGACCGGCGGGACCGAGGGCGTGGGCACGAGCACCACGCGGACCGTGGTGACCGCGAGTATCCTGATCCTGATCGTGGATTATTTTCTGACGCAGATTCTGCTCAGCGTGCTCGGACAGTGAGCGGGGCGAGCCGTAGCGGGGGACGTGGGGGAGCATGGCCGACCAGCCGCGCGACGAGAGCCTAGCGCCGGGGGGCGCGCGCGACGCGCCTGACGCGGAGGCGCCCGCGCGCGAGCCGCAGGCCGAGCGCCGGCGCGACCCCGCGGGCACGAGCGACAACGCGCGCTCGCCAGAGCCCGCGCAGCCGCGGCCGCGCGACGAGCCGATGCGCCCCGGGCAGAAGTTCCGGGCGCAGGACGGCGACCGCACCGGCCGGCGGGACGAGGACCGGAGGTCGGGCGGCCACTTTCGCCAGGCGATCCGCGAGGAGCTGGCGAGCGACCGCACCGCGGTGCGCGGCCGCGACGCGAACGGAGACGGCGTGATCAGCGAGGTGATCCGGCTGGAAAACGTCTACCTCTCGTTCGACCGCCCCATCCTGGAGGACGTGTCTTTCTCCGCGCACGAGGGGGAGACGATCGTCGTCGTCGGCGAGTCCGGCACGGGGAAGTCGACGACGCTCAAGCTCATCCTCCGCCTGCTCGTCCCGGACCAGGGGCGCGTCTTCATCGACGGCAAGGACATCACGGGGCTGTCGTTCAACGACGCGCTCAAGGAGCGCCAGAAGATGGGGATGGTCTTCCAGGGCGCCGCGCTCTTCGACTCGATGTCGGTGTTCGAGAACATCGCGTACCCGCTGCGCGAGCACACGGAAATGACCGAGGAGGAGATCGAGGCGCGGGTGCGGGAGAAGCTCCAGTTCGTGGACCTCGACCCCGACCAGGTGATGCCGCAGCTCCCGTCGGAGCTCTCGGGCGGGATGAAGAAGCGCGTCGGCATCGCCCGCGGGATGGCGAACAACCCGGAGATCATGCTCTACGACGAGCCCACCTCCGGCCTCGACCCGCTCACCACCGGTACGATCTCCCGCCTCATCAAGAAGCTCCAGGGCGAGCTGGGCGTCACGAGCATCGTCGTGTCGCACGACATCCGCTCGTCGTTCTTCATGGCGTCGAACATCGCCCTGCTGGCCAATCGCAAGATCTGCTTCTTCGGCACCCCGGAGGAGATGGCGGCGAGCGACGACCCGTACATCCGCGACTTCCTCGGCGGCCTGTGAGGCACACATGAAGCGTTCGACGTTCATCACCTGGGACCAGCTCAAGGTCGGTCTGGTCATCGTGATCGCGCTGGCGATCGGCGCGCTGGCCATCTACAAGCTGGACGAGGCGGTGAGCCTCTTCACCAAGCGCTACACGCTCGTCGCGTTCATGCAGACGGCGAACGGGCTGCGGAAGGGCGGGCTGGTGCAGGTCGCGGGGCAGCTCGCCGGCACGATCAAGGACATCCAGTTCCTTCCCGTCGACAACGACACCACCAGGAATCTGCGGGTCCTGATCGAGATCGACGAGGAAATGAAGCAGCAGGTGCGCGCCGACTCGCGCGCCCAGCTCCGGACCCAGGGCCTCCTGGGCGACAAGGTGCTCGACATCTCCCCGGGGACGCTCGCCCAGCAGGAGCTGGAGCCGGGGGACACCATCCGCATGGGCGAGTCGCTCGACTACGAGCGCGTGATCGCCCAGGCCAGCGCGGCCGTCGGTGACATGGTGCAGCTCACCAAGGACCTGCGCGCGATCACGGGCGGCATCGTGAACGGCGAGGGGACCATGGGGCAGCTCGTCACCAACCGCGCCCTCTACGACGAGCTCACCGGGACGCTGGCGCGCAGCAACCAGCTGCTCACCCGCCTCCAGAACCCGCGCGGCACGGTGGGGCGCCTGCTCGACGACCCGGAGTTCTACAACAACCTGACGCGGCTCACCGGCCAGATGGACTCGCTGGTGACGTCGATGAACTCGCCGAGCGGCACGATGGGCCGGATGCTGCGCGACACGGTGCTCTACGGCAACCTGCTCGGCATCACCTCCGGCGCGGACTCGCTGGTGCGCGCGCTCTCGCAGGGCGACGGCTTCGCCGCGCGCATGCTCCGCGACCAGGAGATGTACGACAAGATCAACAAGGCCCTCACGGACCTGACCGCGATCCTCGAGGACGTCCGCCGCGATCCGCGGAAGTACACGAAGGGGATGATCAAGGTCTTCTAGACGGCCGCCAGTTGCGAGGTGCGAGCTGCGAGTTGCGAGAGGGGCCCCGGGACGCAGTACCACGCGTCCCGGGGCCCCTCTCGCAACTCGCAGCTCGCACCTCGCACCTCGCAATTCGCAACTTCCCGCCATGCCTCCCGCCCTCGTCCTCGCGCTCTCGGTAGTCGGCATCTCGTTCGCCGCGCCGCTCGTCAGGCTCTCGGCGGCGACGCCGCTCGTGATCGCGACGTGGAGGCTCGGGTTCTCGCTGATGCTCGTCGGCGCCATGCTCGTGGCGACGCGCGGGTGGCGGCAGTGGCGCGGGCTTCGTGCGGGCGATCTCCTGGTGGCCGGCGGGGCGGGGGTGCTGCTCGCGCTCCACTTCTGGTCGTGGAACGCGTCGGTCGGCCTGACGACGGTCGCCGCGTCGGTGGTGCTGGTCAATCTCCAGCCGGTGTTCGTCGCCGCCGGCTCCGCGCTCTGGCTGCGAGAGGCGCCGACGGCGCGACAGGTGGGCGGCATCGCCGTCGCGATGGCGGGCGCGGCGCTGGTCGCGCTCCCCGACCTGCTGGCGGCCGGCGGCGGCGAAGCGGTGGGCTCGCGGCGGGCGCTGCTCGGCGACCTGCTCGCCGTGGGCGGCGGGCTCGCGGCGGCGCTCTACTACCTCGCCGGCCGCCGGCTGCGGCAGCGGCTGGACCTGTGGCCGTACGTCGCCCTGGTCTACGGCTCGTGCTTCGTGACGCTGCTGCTGCTCTGCGCGGCCGCCGGGGAGCGGCTCGTCCCCCAGCCGCCGCGCGAGCTGGCGATCTACGCCGCCCTCGCGCTCGGCCCGATGATGCTGGGGCACACCGGCATGAACTGGGCGCTGCGATTCCTCCCCGCCTACATCGTGAACCTCACCGTCCTGGGCGAGCCGGTGGGCGCGACGCTGCTGGCCGCCGTGCTCCCCGGCATCCGCGAGCTGCCGCCGGCGTCCACGCTCGCCGGCGGCGCGCTCATCCTGGGCGGCATCCTGGTCGCGGCGCGCCGGCGGGCCGGCTGACTTTCATGTGTGCGGCCTCATTATGTTTCGCCTGTGCGGCGGTCTCGACCGGGGACGCGGGCCGGTGAGAGCGATGGGGGGCGACTGCCAGCCGCCGCGGCCGGACTGGAGCCGTTGAGGCCATGACCAACTACGAGCTCGACGTCGTCGTCACGCGCGGTGACATCGTGGAATCGCGCCACCGCGTTTCCGCGGCGGTGGTGGACTGTCGGGACAAGCTCGTCGGCGGGGCGCGCGAGACCGGGCTCGTGACCGTGTGGCGCTCCTGCGCGAAGCCCTTCCAGGTGATGCCGCTGCTGGAGGCGGGCGGCTTCGACTCGCTCGGGTGGGACGAGGACGAGCTGGCGCTCGCCTGCGCGTCGCACGGCGGCGAGCCGGAGCACGTGGCGATCGCCGGGTCGATGCTGCGCGACCTCGGGCTCGAGGAGGGCGACCTCGCGTGCGGCGCCCACGAGCCGCTGTCGGCGCGCGGCGCGGCGGTGCTGCGCGAGTCCGGCGCGCGCGCCACGCGCCTGCACAACAACTGCTCGGGGAAGCACGCCGCCATGCTCGCCCGCGCGATGACCGCCGGCTGGTCGACCCGCGGCTACGAGCGCGCCGGACACCCCGTGCAGGACAGCATCCTCGATACGGTCGCCCGCTGGTGCGCGATACCGCCCGCGGCGATCGGCCTTGCGGTGGACGGCTGCGGCGCCGTGGTCTTCAGCATGCCGCTCGAGAACATGGCGCGCGCGTACGCCCGCCTCGCCGTCGCCGTGCGCTACCGCGCCGAGGTGGCGTCGCGCGTGGTCGGCGCCATGACGACGCTCCCCTTCCTGGTCGGCGGCACCGACCGGTTCGACACGGTGCTGCTCGAGGAGTCCGAAGGACGCATCCTCCCCAAGCTCGGCGCCGAGGGCGTGCACTGCGTGGCCGCGCTCGACAGCGGGATCGGCATCGCCGTGAAGGCCGAGGACGGCGCCCAGCGCGCCCAGTACGCCGCCGTCCTGCGCCTCCTCCAGCACGTCGGCGCGCTCCCGAACGAGCTCCCGCCGCGCCTGGCCGAGTTCCTGCGGCGCCCGGTGCGCAACACGCGCGGCGAGCTCGTCGGCTCGGTGCAGCCGGCTGCCTGACGAGAAGCGGGGACGGGGGACGGGGGACGAGGGACGAACTGCGAGACACCCTCGGCAGTTCGTCCCCCGTCCCCCGTCCCCCTTCCCCCGTCCCGCGCTCGATTAGCTTTCCCTTCCCGCAACCACGCGGTACATCTCGCAGTCTTCTGATGACGCTTCTGAGAACCGAACCCGGTACGTTGCCCGTGCTCGACGGCCGCACGCGCTTTCTCGTGCGGCTCGCGGCGATCATCGCCTGCGGCAGCGAGGCGCAGATGCGGCAGGCGCTCGCCGGCGCGGTGACCGAGACCGAACCGGAGTGGGTGGAGGAGCTCATCCTGCAGTCGTACCTCTTCGCGGGCTTTCCGCGTACGCTCAACGCGATGCGCGAGTGGCGGAAGGCATCCGGCCGGCGCGCGCCGGAGCTCGACGAGGGCGCCGACTTCGGCAACGCCGACGAGTGGCGCGCTCGCGGCGAGGTGACCTGCGCGCTCGTCTACGGGCGGTTCTACGAGCAGCTCCGCCACAACATCCGCGACCTGCACCCGGCGCTGGACGCGTGGATGATCGTGGACGGCTACGGCAAGGCGCTGTCTCGCGAGGGGCTCGACATCGGCCGCCGCGAGCTGTGCGTCGTCGCCACCTGCGCCGTGGCGCGGCAGGACCGGCAGCTCCACTCGCACCTGCACGGCGCGCTGCACGCCGGCGCGTCCCCCGAGGCGGTGGAGGAGACGCTCGAGGCGATCGCCGACATGCTCGGGCCTGACGACTACCGCCGCTACCGCCAGCTCTGGGCGCGGGTGAAGGGGAAATAGCGCATGTTCATCGACCGCGTCGTCGTGAAGGTGGAGGCGGGCACCGGCGGCTCCGGCGCCAGCTCCTTCCGCCGAGAGAAGTTCGTTCCGATGGGCGGCCCGGACGGCGGCGACGGCGGCCGCGGCGGGGACGTCATCGTGCGGGCGGACACGAACATGACGACGCTGCTCGACTACACCTACCGCGACCGGTGGGCGGCCGAGCGCGGCGAGCACGGGCAGGGCTCCAACCGCACCGGCCGCTCCGGCGATTCGGTGGCCCTGCCAGTGCCGCCGGGCACGGTGGTGCGCGACCTGGGCACCAGGGAGATACTCGGCGAGGTGGTCGAGCCGGGCGACGAGATCGTGGTCGCGCGCGGCGGGCGAGGCGGAAAGGGGAACGCGTTCTTCGCCACGTCCACCCACCAGGCGCCGCGCGAGTGGCAGCCCGGCGAGGAAGGGGAGCAGCGCACGCTCGAGTTCGAGCTCAAGCTCATCGCCGACGTCGGGCTCGTCGGCCAGCCGAACGCGGGGAAGTCCACGCTCCTCTCCGTCATCTCCGCCGCGCGCCCCAAGATCGCCGACTACCCGTTCACGACGCTCGCGCCGAACCTGGGCGTCGTCCCGCTCACCGACGGCCGGTCGTTCGTCGTCGCCGACCTGCCGGGGATCATCGAGGGCGCGCACGAGGGGCGGGGCCTGGGCATCCAGTTTCTGCGGCACATCGAGCGCACCCGGTTGCTCGCCTTCCTGATCCCGATCGACTCCATGGACTGGCAGGGCGAGTACGACCAGCTGCGCCGCGAGGTGGAGTCCTACTCCGAGGAGCTGAGTCGCAAGCCGCACTGCGTGGTGTTCACCAAGCTCGACCTGCTGGGCGAGGACTACGCGCCGCCCATCGAGGCGCCGGGCGCGTTCGGCATCTTCTCGATCAGCGCAGCGGCGCGCATCGGGCTCGAGCGGCTGCTGGGCGCGTGGTGGGACGTCCTGCTCTCGATGAAGAAGGCCGAGATCAAGCGCGCGGCCGACGCCGCGCTCCCGTAGCGGCCCGCGCGGTGACCGGCCGCCACGCGCTCGCGCTGGCGCTGGCAGGCGGCGTGGGGCCGGTGCGGCACCGCGAGCTGCTCGCCAGGCACGGGGGCGCGGCCGCCGCCCTCGACGCGGCGATCCCGCCTGACGAGCGAGAGCGGGCACTCGCCGCGGCCGACCGCGCGCTGCTGGACGCCGAGCGGGCGCGGGCGACGGTGGTCGGCGCGGACGACGCGGCGTATCCGCCGTCGCTGTTCGACCTCGACGACCCGCCGCCCTTTCTCGTGGCGCGCGGCGACCTCGAAATCCTGCGGGCGCCCGCGGTGGCGATCGTCGGCACGCGCGACGCCACCGCGTACGGCGAGCGCATCACGCGCGAGCTGGCGCAGGCGCTCGCGCGCGCCGGCGTGACCGTCGTCAGCGGGCTGGCGCGCGGGATCGACGGCGCCGCGCACCGCGCCGCGCTGGCGGCGGGCGGCCGGACGGCCGCCGTGGTCGGCACGGGCGTGGACGTGAGCTACCCGGCGGCGCACGAGTCCCTTCAGCGCAGCATCGCCGACGACGGCCTGCTGCTCTCGGAGCAGCTCTGCGGGACGCGCGCGCTCCCCGGCGCCTTCCCGAGACGCAACCGCGTCATCGCCGCGCTCGCCAGCGTGACGATCGTCGTCGAGGCGGGCGTGAAGAGCGGCGCGCTCATCACCGCGCGCCACGCGCTCGACCTCGGCCGCACCGTCGCGGCGGTGCCCGGCCCCATCGACGCGCCGCAGAGCGCCGGCGCCAACGAGCTCCTCCGCGACGGCGCGCAGGTCATCGCCTCGGTCGCGGACGCGCTCGCCCTCGCCGGCCGGTCGCCGCCCGCGGTACCGCGCGCCCCGCTCGACCTCTCTCCTGACGAGCGCGCGGTGTGGGAGGCGCTGGGCGCGGGCGCGGCGGACGTCGACACGCTCGCCGCCCGCTCGGCGCTGCCGGCGCGCCGCTGCCTGGCGGCCGTATCGTCGCTCGAATTGCTGGGCGCGCTCGACTGCGCGCTGACCGGAGAGATCCGCCGCCGCTGACCGCCGCCGGCGGGCCGCCGGCGGGCCACCGCGGCGTTGCGTGCCCGCCGCTCATCCGTCTAGCTTCCGTCAGCTTCCGTCGTGCGCGCGCTCGCGCGCCGGCCCCGCCGCGCCCGACGCCGGGCGCCACGCCGTCCCCCCCGCCACCCACCCCCTGCCGCCCGCCGTGCCGCTCCGGAGCCTAACGAGAACGCTCGCCCTGGCCGCCTGGCTCCTCGGAGCCGCCGGCGCGGGAGCGGCGCGCGCGCAGGAGCGGGCGACGGCGGCCGACCGCGCTTCGGCGTTCCTGCCGGCGCAGCACTGGGCGCTGCGGGCCGTACGGCGGGTGGTGGCGCTCGGACTCACCGACCAGCGCAGCGGGTGGGACGACGGCACCCTCAGCCGGCTGGCCGCGGGGGAGATGCTGCGCGCCGCGGTGGCCGCCGCGCCCGCGAGACGGCCGGAGGCCGAGCCGCTGGCGCGAGGGTACTGGAGGCGCTTCCGCGAGGAGTTCCCGCGAACCGCAGCCGACCTGGACGGCCGCGACGGCGGTCGCTCCCTGGGCGGCGAGGGGGCGGTGGCGCTCGGCGTGGAGTCCACCCACGACGAGGCCGCCACGGGCGCGGCCGACTGGGTGCTCCACGGCGGCGGCGGACCGGTCGCGCGGCGCCCGAGTGCCGGCGTGTCGGTCGGCGGGCGCTGGAGCGCGCGGCCGATCGCGCACACGGCGGTCGACGTCAGCGCGGTGCGCTCGCCGGACTACTCCGGGTGGCGGCGCAGCGAGGCGCACGCGGTCGCCTCCCTGGACCGCGCGTCGGTCTGGTTCGGACGGCGCGCGCCGCGCTACGGACCGGGGGCCGGCGGCGGCGTGCTGCTGAGCGGCGTCGTCCCGATGACCGGCGGCGGCGCGGTGGTCGAGCCGTTCCGCATGCCGTGGCTCCTGCGGCGGCTCGGCGAGACGCGCGTCGAGGCCGCGCTGTTCGCGCTGGACAGCAGCGGCCCGGTGCGGCGCCCGTGGCTCACGGCGTCGCACGTGTCGTTCTCGCCGCACCCGCGACTGCTGCTCGGCCTCTCGCACACGGCGATGTTCGGCGGCGAAGGGCAGCCGCCGTTCACGCTGCGCAACTTCACCGCGATGTACCTGTACGCGCGGACGCTGCGCATCACGCACCAGGAGTTCGAGAACCAGATCGTGAGCGGCGAGATCCGGTATCGCCCGCCGCTCGGGCGCCTGCCGGTGAGCCTCTACCTGGAGTGGGGGAGCGAGGACAACCGGTCCGCCTGGTGGGACGCGCCGGGGATCATCGTCGGTGGCGAGCTCGCCGCGCTCCCCGGACTGCCGTCCGTGTCGGTGGGCGTGGAGCACGCGTACTTCGCCGGCCCCTGTCACCCCTGCGGCCACGACAACGAGTTCCTCGGCACCGAGTGGTACCGGCATTACATATTCAAGGGTGGATGGACGCAGGAGAGCACGCCGCTGGGCCACCCGCTGGGCGGTAACGGCCGCGAGTTCCTGCTCTACGCCGCCTTCGACGACCCCGACGCGCGGCTCCGCGCGCAGGGACGGCTGCTGTTCCGCGACCGCGGCCGCGTCAACCTCTTTTCCCCGGAGCGGTTCGGGCGCGAAGCGGGCGCCGGCGTGACCGCCGCCTGGCGCGCGAGACCGCGCCTCGAGGTGACTGCGGATGGCACCTACCTCCGGGGCCTGCGCGAGCTCAGCGCCTGGAACCAGCTCGACGCCCAGACCGCTCTACGATTTCTGTTCTGACTCCGTGGCGCGGACCGCGCCACGGTCCGCCATGCTTCCGCGCCACGCCTACGTCCACGTTCCGTTCTGCGCCCGCCGCTGCGCGTACTGCGACTTCTCGATCGCGGTGCGCCGGGTCGTGCCGGTCCGCGAGTACGTGGACTCCCTTCGCGCCGAGCTCGCGCTCCGGTTCGGCGCCGCGTCAGGCGAGCGCTGGGAGCTGGACACGCTGTACTTCGGCGGCGGCACACCGTCCCGCCTGGGCGCCGAGGGCGTAGCGGAGCTCGTCGGCGCCGTTCGTGCGCGCGCGACGCTGGCCGACGACGCCGAAGTCACCCTCGAGGCGAATCCCGAAGACGTCGACGCGGCGTCGGTGGAGCGCTGGCGGCGGGCCGGCGTCAACCGCCTCTCGCTCGGCGTGCAGTCGTTCGACGACCGCGTCCTCGCGTGGATGCACCGCACGCACGACGCGGCCGCCGCCGAGCGGGCCGTGCGCGCTGCCCGGGCCGGCGGGATCGACAACATCTCGATCGACCTGATCTACGCCATCCCGGCGAGCGTCCCTCGCGATTGGGAGCGCGACCTCCGACGCGCGCTGGACCTCGAGCCCGCGCACCTCTCCGTCTACGGCCTCACCGTGGAGCCGGCCACGCCGCTCGGCCGCTGGACGAGCCGCGGCGCCGTGCTGGAATCGCCGGAGGAGCAGCACGAGGAAGAATTCCTGCTTGCGAGCTCGCTGCTCGGATCGGCCGGCTTTCGGCACTACGAGGTGTCCAACTACGCCGGGGGCGGCGGGCCGTCGCGCCACAACTCGGCGTACTGGCGGGGCGCGGCCTACGCCGGGCTCGGCCCCGCCGCGCACGAGTTCGACGGTACTGGGCGGCGGCGGTGG
>Ga0126308_10000274_pt1 | contig 15731 bp, 15 predicted proteins | sample Plot55_FD_92533 | JGI IMG/M metagenome (GOLD analysis project Ga0126308, IMG submission 92533) | Serpentine soil microbial communities from UC McLaughlin Reserve, CA, USA - Plot55 | ecosystem: Environmental > Terrestrial > Soil > Grasslands | place: USA: UC McLaughlin Reserve, Lake County... | reverse complement strand
CGTGCTGATGGCGCAAGTGAAAACTTTCGACCTGGCGGCGCGGCAGGTGCTCGTCGAGCCCATCGCCGGCGTCCCCGCACCGTGCTCAGTCCCATACGACACGTTGATCGTGGCAGGGGGGTCCAGCTACTCCTACTTCGGGCACGAGGATTGGCGGACCGTGGCGCTCGAGGTGAAGTCCCTGGAGAGCGCGCTGGCGGTCCGCCAGCGCATCCTGAGCGCGTTCGAGGCGGCCGAGATGGAGCCCGATCCGGAACGCCGCAGGGATTGGCTGACGTTCGTGGTGGTCGGTGGTGGGCCGACCGGTGTGGAGATGGCGGGGCAGATCGGCGAGATCGCGCGAGACACGCTACGTCGCGAGTTTCGGACCATCAACCCGAGGGACGGCCGCATCCTGCTGGTCGAGATCGCGGACCGCGTGCTCACGAGCTTTCCACCGTCGCTCTCCGCCAAGGCGGCGCGCGCGCTTGAGCAGCTCGGAGTCACACCGCTCGTCAGCCACACCGTGATCGACATCGACGAGGAGGGTGTGACCGTCGAGACGGTCAACGCAACGACCGAGCGCATTCCCACCCGCACGGTGATCTGGGCGGCGGGGGTGCGCGCCTCAGGGCTTGGGGCGGCCCTGGCTCGGCTCACGGGTGCCGACTGCGATGCCGCGGGCCGCGTCACCGTCGCACCCGACCTGACGCTGCCCGGGCATCCCGAGGTCTTCGGGCTCGGCGACATGGTTCGGGTCCGCCAGACGGACGGCGCGGCGGTCCTGCTCCCGGGGGTGGCGCCCGTGGCGATGCAGCAGGGGCGCTACGCGGCGAGAGTGGTGCGCGACCGACTGCGAGGACGCCAATGCGCACCGTTCCGGTACCGCGACAAGGGCAACCTGGCGACGATCGGCCGGGCACAGGCCGTCGCGGATCTCAAGGGGTTGAGGATCAGCGGCCTGCCGGCGTGGCTCGCCTGGCTGGTGGTGCACCTGTGGTACCTGATCGGCTTTCAGAACCGCCTCCTCGTCTTCATCCGCTGGTCGTTCAGCTTCGTGACGCGCGGGCGGGGCGCGCGTCTCATCACGGGCCAGGCCCCCGAGCCGTACGCGCTAGGTCGAACGAGAAGGTGATGTTGACCGACGAGCGCGCTGTCCCGAGTGCGTCCGCCTCGGCGCTACTCAGGCGGGCGGCACTTGCGCGCCCGCTGGCAGCTGCGCCGTCGCCTGGGCGGGGAAGCAACTACCCGGGAGAATCAGTCGCCAGAACCGAGGTCGGACAGCCACAAAGCCGGTCAAGCGCTTGACGCCGTAGTGCACACGGCTGGTCCATGAACAAGGCACGTAGCCCGAGTTCGGCGGCCGCTGCCACATCGTGAGTGCGCAGAAGACGTCGTGGAGGCCGGATCGTCTGCAGCGCTCTACGCGATACGCGACGTACCCGTTCGCCTGGGTTCGGGTGCCGCGTACTGTCATGTCGGCGGCGCGTACGGTGATCCCGCGGGCCTGGCCGAGCGTCGGTAGCAAGATACGTGCCTCGGTCGGGGCTGCGCCGAAGCTCAGAATGACTGCGGCGAGCGTGGCGGTCCCTAGCGTTTTCATCGCTCCTCCATCCCGTTGCGTCCTCTCCTCGCATCGTGTCTACCCCCTCGGAGCCGTCAACTCACTCCCGCGGTGTGATGCGGTCAGGGCGCCGCTCCCGGATCGTCACCGTCCATCTCGCGCCGGGCATGCCGGTCATACAGTGGGTATGGGGACGACGACTTGGCCCTGGCGCTAGCCGTACGAGCGAAAGTCCCGCCGCACCACTCTTCGCAGCCGGGCGGCCGCGCGGCGCATGTGCAGGTAGGAGTCGAGGCCCCGCAGGGCCGCCCGGAAGAGCGCGGGGCGACGGAGGTAATGGGCGTCCACTCGGGGTAGCGCGAACAGGTCGGTGCCGGGATGGACGGGTTGTAGTGCATTCGCACAAGCGGCCTCGTACGTCTGCGCAACCACCGCACGGCCTTCAGGCGAGGGAGTCACTCCGTACGGGTAAGCGAACCACCGAACCGGGGCTCCGGCGGCCGCCTCGAGCACCGCTCTGGATTCGGCCACCTCGCGCTCCAGGACGCGGGCCGATGCGCCGGCCAGCGGCACGTGAGCCATCCCGTGCGAGCCGAGCTCGAACCCCCCGGCTGCCAGGGACGCTAGAGAGCTGGCGCCGGCCAGCGGCCGGAGGGGGACGCGCCCGGGCTGGGTCGCCCAGTCGTTGCGTCCCCCGAGGTGCCCGGCGACGCAGAACATCGTGGCCGGAAGTCGGCGCTCGGCCAGGAGCGGTGCGGCCTGGTCGACAACGCTCCGGAAACCGTCGTCGAACGTGATCGCCACGGACCTGCCGAGCGCGCGCCCGGCTTGCAGGTCGTCGACCAGGGCGGCCAGCGTGACCACCCGTGCCCCCGCCTCGGCGAGACAGTCAAGCTGCTGCCGGAACACCGCGATGGGCATGCACAGCGGCGGCGGCCCCGGCTCGATGGCGTGGTAGACGAGGATCAGCGCCCGGCCGCTCATCGCGCGGCGCCGATCACCCGGCCCGCGTGGGCCGCCCCCGCCAGTCCGTCGTCGCCTCGGCGGCGGGCGAGGTCGGCGATCAGCGATAGGTAGCGCCGCAGATGGCCGTCGGCCGTGAAGCGCTCCGTGTAGGCAATGCGGGCACGGCGTCCGAGGTCCTCGCGCAGCGCTGGATCCCCGGCGATCCGCCCCAGCGCACCGTCTAGCTGGGCCGGCGATTCGAACGTGAGCGCGGCGCCGGTCTCCGCTGCGAGCTCCGCCAGGGCCCCAAACCGGCGAACGACCGCCGGCGTTCCGTGCGCGAACGCCTCGGCCGCCACCAGGCCGAAAGCCTCGTGGCCGAGGGTGGGCACAACGATTGCGAGGGCGTCGCGGTACAGCGCGTCGAGCTCACCGGACGACAGCCACCCGGTGAAGCAGACGTTGGGAAGTCCGCGGGCCGCGCGCCGCGTCGAGCGGGCGAGCCCCCCGTCGCCCGCGATCACGAGGGTCTCCGAGCGGCGCCTGAACACCTCGATCAGGTCGATCACTCCCTTGATCGGCTCCAGGCGGCCGGCGTACAGGAAATACGGCTGACGTGGGTGCTGGAACTCGCCATCCTGTTGCCCGGTGACCCGCGAATGCCGCGGGTCGGGCACAAAGTGCTCGAGTACCTCGATTCGCGTTCGGCCTGCGAAGCGCCGGTGCAATTTGGCGCTCGTCCGGCTGGGGAGAATCAGGGCGTCCAGTTGCTCCAGACACCGCTCGAGCACCCCCGTCCGCCGCCAGAGCTGGGGCGGGCGCCCATGGCTGATCTCACATGACCAGCAGGGCGGATCGGCGCAGACCCGGCCACTGCGGCGCCATAGCACGTGGCTTGGGCATAGCAGCCATTGCTCGTGAGCGGTGTAGAGCTTGATCCCCTCCCCCATGCCGAGCAGGACCGGAGCGCCGAGCAGCGACGGGTTGTGAAAGTGCAGCACGTCGAAGCCGCGCTCGAGCACGTCTTGCAGCTGGCGCCGGGCGTGCCAGGGACGGCCGGTGAGGTAGGTGCCGACCAGCGAGGGCAGGTTGTCGTCCAGCGGGACGGCGTTGGCTCCTCGGTGCTCGACCGGCTCTTGGGGCCGGCTCCGCGACAGGATCCGGTGCACCTGCGGGGAGTACACCACGGTGACCTCGTGACCCTGCGCAATCAGCGCGTGTGCCAGGCGCTGTACGTGGATCGCGTCCCCTCCGAAGTGCCAGGGGGGGTAGAAAGTGGAGAGCATGCAGAACCTGAGGGGGCGCCCGCCGCTCAGCCCCGGGGTCTGGACTACCGGCATGCCCTCGTCAGCGGGACAGGCCATCGCTCGAGGCCACTGGTCCCTCCCGGAGGATGTGGAGGGGCATGATCTTGGCCATCGAGGAGAGATAGGGCTCCCGCCGTATCACCCGAATCGTGTCGCCGGCAGCCCACACATCCGCCATCAGCCGGTTGCGGCGCCGGGACCCCAGAAACGACAGGACAGTGGCGATCACCTCTTCCTCCGCCACCTCGCCCACGCTGGGTCGCACGAGGACCCCGACCTTCGGCAGCCCGTCGACATCCTCCTCCACCAGTTGGTAATCGGTCGGATCGCCTCCGAACCGGGACGGGAGGACCTCGTCGAGCAGCGTGATCAGATCGCTGCCCAGGAAGTGGTTGCCCTCGCTAGTCAGCTTGTCGTAGCTGCGGATGTGGTGAAGATGCAATGACAGGCCCAGACGGCCCAACGGGCAGCCGCACCGGCGGTCCTCGAGGATCCCGTAGTCGTCGGTCTCCACATTGAGCATAAGCTTGGGCGTGCTTGGAAGGAGCGTCGTGTACGAGAGGGCGCCCACGGTAAGGCCGGCCGCATCGACGGCCTTCTCGCGCTGAAGCACCGCGAGCTTGTCGGTCACCATGTGAACGTCGTCGGGCGCTTGGGGGCTGCCGCACGCGATTCCGAGCCGGCTGGTTTCAGCCATCGAGTAGTGGCACACCGCCCGAGCTCCCGCACGCACGACTAGCCGCGCGCGGGCCTCGGTGTAGGGCTCGCCACCGAAGCGGAAGAAGGTCCCGGAGATGTCGAGATCCTCGTCCCGCGCACTGGCGCACACGCGCATTCCCAGCCCCAGCTGGATGTCCAGCACCGCCGGGCGCCCCTCGCGGGTCAGCGCAGCCAGCCAGCGGGCGACCCGTCCGGCTTGGTCCGGCGGACAGTATTCCGGTGATGGAAGGCGCGCTCCGCAGAGGCGGGCCGCCCTCACCGTATAGCCGGTGAAGATCGAGAACATAAGCGACTCCGGATCCCGCGTCAGCCGCAAGGGGTTGAACCACCTGGCGACCGGCTCTCCGATCTTCGCTTGGTACAGGCACCCCTTGATCCCCGAGCGCGACGGCGCGATCGGACGCCAGAGACCGAACGGCCGGCCGGACAGGTCGAAGGTGGTGATGAAGAGCGAGTGGTAGGCGGCGTCGTGGGCTAGCAGCTCCAGGTCGGTCGACACGCTCCGCGCCGCTCCCCTAGACCCTCCTGTGGCCGAGCGCAGGTGGCCGCGGACCAGCGGGTTGTCAAAGTCGTGGTGGTCAACCGGCACCGATAGCCCGGGGCGCTCGATCGCCCGCCGCCCCTTGAACTCGTCGAGAGTGAGGTACACACCGGCGTCCCGCAGGCTGGTCAGCGCGCCCTCGAGACCGTCCGCGCGCACCAGCCCTGCCACGTCGCCCAGCTGCGCGCCCGCCGCCTCCAGGAGGCTCAGGTACGGGCTGCGGGGATTCTCGTACACGCCGTCGCGCAGCAGGCGGAGGAACCCAGCCTCCCGTCGCTCCAGCTGGGTGCGTATGCGATGGCGAGCCTGTTCGGGCGTCAGCGTCTTCCTGAGAAACGCCGGCAGGTCCCGGGCATACCGGCCGAGGCTCCGCAGATCGTTCAGCCAGTGGGTCATCGGGCGGTCACGGCCGGGCGACGATCGGAGCCTTGGAGGGACGCGCGCAGCCAGTAGCGGACCCGGGCCTCGCGCGTGAAGAGGAACGTCGCCGGCGACCGCTCCCGGTTGTTGAGCCAGCGAGCGGTGATCCGTGAGCGGTTGTGGACACGGCAGGCCAGCCTTCGGCTGGCTGAGAGCGATGGGGTGGTGACTTCGGTCTCGTAGCCCAGCTCGGAGAGCAGGTCCCCGGCCACGCCCTCGAACAACGATCGGTCGCGGGGGGTCATCTCGCGCCTCCATCGGCCCGTGTTCCAGTCGGCGATCTCGGTGTCCGAGGGCCTGGGGTTCGGGCGCCGGCTACCGGCGATCCGTCGATAGTCGATCCGTGGTGAGCGCGACGGACGCAGGACCGCGTAGTCGAAGTCCTCGTCAATGAACGCGCACACGCGCTTCATCGTGGCCTCGGGTTGCCTGAGCAACGCCTCGTATCGAACCTCGAGATAGAAGTCGGCGTGGGCGCTCCCGTGGCTACGGCCCGCCGCGACCAGGCTCTTCCACGCCGTCGCCGCGGTGTACACGTTGCTCGGGCCGTAGTCGGTCGCCAGCCAGGACAGCGCCACGTCGCGACCGTCTCGATAGATATGGATGATCCTGGCGGCCGGAAACAGCTCTAGCAGCACGGGGATCTCCGCCACGTACTGCGGCGTCTTGTCTCCCCAACGCGGCTTGCCCTCCCGGCGGGCGACCTCTCCATAGAGGGCGGAGATCAGCTCTCGGTAGGAGCGGCAATGGGCCAGTGACGACCTCTCGAGGGGCAGGTCCCAACGGCGCACCCACCTCAGGCGCAGGATGCGGCCCGCCAGCCGGCGGGCCTCCCGGTCGGTGTGGGGGTCGCCGAAGCCCCGGTAGAACTCGGGAATGAAGTGCGACTCGGTGGGGAACGCGAGGCTCGGGTGGGAGCGAAGCAGGTCGCGAAGCAGTCCGGTCCCGCTGCGGGGGCAGCCCACGACGAAGATCGGCGCCTCGGTCACGGCCCGCAAAAACCTACCTGCCGCCCGGTCTGGCTGCCCATCGCCGCCCGAACCGAGCCGTCCGTTCATGATCTAATCCGGCCCTACGGCCGCAGCCCGACCATGAGTGGTCTGAGACCGATGACCCACGCGGTCCTCAGCGGGCCGATGCGCCCGCTGGGCAAAGTCCTGGAGCGCGAGCACATGCGGGCGCTCGGCTTCACCCGTACCAGCGGCCTCGCACGCTGGTACAACGGCCTGGCGTACGGGCCGACTCTCAGACAGCGCCGCAGCCAGTACGAGTCCGGCTCCGCCGAGTTGCCGAGCGATAACGGCTCCGATGGCGCGTCGGGAATCGAGATCGACGAGGGCTTCGCACTGGACGAGTCCCGGTCGCTACCGCATCTAGAGCGCTTGCTGGACGAGATGGACGAGGTGATCGAGGAGCGTGGCGGGCGGAACTGGAACGCGCACCGGCCATTCCTGCAGGACATCCTCGGCGCCGACGGCGTGGTCCGCTACCCGTCACTGCTCGACTTCGCGACTTCCTCCGAGGTGGTAGCGCCGATTGCGCGGCATTTCGGGTACGTCCCCCATCTGTCGCAGGAGAACTTCCCACCCCCCGTCCGCGTGATGGAGTCGACCACCAAGTTCGATCCCCAGCCCGAGGGGCCGTACAGGTCGAGTCAGCTGTGGCACCGCGATCAGCACAGCTCCCCGACTTTCTATGTGATCGTCCTGCTACGCGAGACGACATCACAGAGCGGGCCGCTTCACTACCTCTCGAAGTCGACCTCCGAGCGGGTGGCGGCGGCGCTCCGCTACGGCTCGAGACGGGCGCCCCACCGGGTGTCGGATGAGGTGATGGACTCGCATGTCGACCCCCAGGAGGTGCGGACGTTGTGCGGCCCACCCGGCACAGTCCTGTTCATCGATTCCAGCCAGTGCTTCCATTTCGGGAGCCGGAATGCGGTCAAGCCGCGGTATCAGGTGCAGTACTCGTTCATCTCTCCGGTGCGGAACGACTTCGGTGACCTCATCCACGAGCGGCGCCGGCTTCCGGTTCGCTCCGGCGACTCGCGGCTCAGACGGATGGTGCTGGAGCGGACGTCCACCGGAGAATGAGAACGCGACCGTTCCGGCAGAGCCGCAGCGTCAGTCGCCGGCAAGCCCTTCAGACACGAGCTTGGTCTCGACGAACTCCTCAAGGCCCAGGCGCCCGCCTTCCTTGCCAATCCCGCTCTCCTTGACCCCGCCGAAGGACGCCTGGGGCGCTCCGGGAAGCGCGTCGTTGACGCCGACGATCCCGAACTCGAGGCGCTCGGATACTCGCTTGGCCCGCGCGCGGTCACCGGTGTAGACGAACCCGGCGAGCCCCACCGGCAGTGCGTTGGCGCGCGCGATCACCTCCTCCTCGTCCGAGAACGCGGCGATGGGGGCCAGCGGCCCGAATGTCTCCTCGCGCATCACCGCCATGTCGTCGGTCGCGCCCGCGAGCACCGTGGGCTCGAAGTAGAACCCGTCGGCCACACCGACCCCCTCCGGTCGGCGCCCCCCGATCAGCACGCGCGCCCCCCTGCCGACCGCGTCTGCGACCTGACCTTCCAGCCTGCTCACCGCGGACGAGTCGATCAGCGGCCCGACCCGGACCTCGTCGTCGAGCGGGTCGCCGAGCTTGAGCGCGGCTACCCGCTCGACCAAGCGTTCGGTGAACACCCGCATGACCGGCGCCTCCACGTAGATGCGATTCAGCGCGATGCATGTCTGGCCACCGTTGCGGAACTTCGATCGCACGGCTCCTTCGACCGCCGCGTCCAGGTCGGCGTCCGCGAACACGATGAAGGGCGCGTGACCGCCGAGCTCTAGGGTGATCCTCTTCACGTGGCGGGCGCAATCGCGCATCAGTGCCTTCCCGACCGCCGCGGAGCCTGTGAAGTTGATCTTGCGGACAATCGGGCTGTCGACCAGCTCGCGGACGACCGGCTCGGGTTGGGAGGTGGGAACGAGGTTGACCACGCCGGGCGCCAACCCTGCCTGTTGGAGGATGTCCACGACCGCGGCAGCGCAGTGCGGAGCCTGCTCGGCGGGCTTGACCACGGCCGTGCAGCCGGTTGCCAGCGCCGCCCCCAGTGGTCGCGTGATGCCGGCGGTGGGGAAGTTCCAAACCGTGATTAATCCCGCGACGCCGACCGGCTGCCTGACCGCGCGGAGGAGCTTGCCGGGGATCGGCGGTGTCACGTCCTCTTCGATCGGCCGACCACCCTCGTCGGCAAAGTAGCCCAGGAAACCGGCCGCGTATGCGACCTCGCCGTGCGCCTCGGTGACCGGCTTGCCTGTCTCACGCGCCATGAGCCGCGCGAGCTCGTCCTCGTGCTCGAGCATAAGGTCGCGGGCCTTGAGCAGGATGCTCGCCCGTTGCTCGGCCGGCGCCCGCGACCATCGCTCGAGGGCCACCGCCGCGGCCTCGATCGCGAGCCGCGTGTCAGCGGAGGCGCAGTTGGCCACCATGCCGACCACCGAGCCGTCCATCGGACTTCGGACCTCAAACGTGCGGCCCGATTGCGCAGACGCCCAGCGGCCGCCGATCAGCGCGTTGGCCCTCATCGATCCTCCAGCAGATCACGCAGTCGTGCAAGCTCGGCGCTGACATTCGCGACGAGCCGCTCGAACACGACGGGCTCGGTGTCGTCCGGCTCCTGCACGGTGAAGCTGTAGACGACTCCGCGGCCGCTGCGCCGTAACCGCGATGGAGATCTGCGGAAGCGTCCGTCGCGTCCGAAGTGGAAGTCGATTGCGCCACTGCGCCGATCGCACTCCACGAACAGGTCGAGCGGGCCACGAGGAGTATCCACCACCCACACGTCACCCTTCCGGTGTGGTCGCGACAGAGCGAAATCGACCGTCCAGAGGTGGAGGTTCGCGGCATCCGCGATGAACTCCCACGCGCGCTCGAACGGCGCATCGATCGTGACGCTGAGAGTCTTCGAGCGGGTCTCGACCACAGCCAGGCTCTCCGCCCCACTCATCGACCGAGGGACTAGCCGACGACCGGCACCTTCGACCCGCCCGACTCTAGCTGCCGGAGGGCCGGCATCACCTCACGCCCGAACAGCTCCGTCGAGCGTTCGCACAGCGAGTGGTCGAGGGTTACGAAGTTGAGCGTGACAAGCAGGTAGCCGGTGTCGACCGCGCTGAGCATCTCGTTCAGCCGGCACACCACGGTGTCCGGGCCGCCGATGATCAGGAAGTCGTCGAGGAAGCGATCGAAGCGCAGTTCGTCCTCAGTGCCGTACTTCGCCAGCAGCGCCGCTCGGAGGTCTGGCGCCCGATCGGCTATGAACTGCATGAACGGGCGCTCGAATTCCGCCCGCGCCCGGCGGTCGTCGGCCGAGACGTAGACGAACCGGTTCACCGACAGCTCGACCCCGTCGCGAGGGTGGCCCGCCGCCGCGAGCTCGCTCCAGTAGCGGTCACAGGTGTCGGTCAGCTCGCCGATCGTCCGGATCGCCCCCACATACGCCGAGTAACCCTCCTGCGCGGCGAATGCCAGGCGCTCCGGCGACACCGCCACTAGGTAGACCGGCGGATGGGGGCGCTGCACAGGCCGCGGAAACACGGACACCTCGGGTATGACGTAGTGGGCACCGTCGTAGCGGAAGGTCTCCCTGGTCCAGGCCGCGCGGATTATCTGCAAGGCTTCGGTGAAGCGTCCGGCTGACTCCGCCGAGGGGACGCCGAAGACGCGGTGGGCGTCCTCGTCCAGGCTCGCCCTGGTAGCGCCGAAGTCGAGCCGACCGCCGCTGAGGACGTCGAGCGTCGCGGCGTCCTCGGCGACGTGCAGCGGATGATCCAGGGAGAGCACCCGCCCGGCGGTGCCGATGCGCAGGCACTCGGTGCGGGCGGCGATCGCGGCGCCTACGCTCAACGCGGATGGATAGAGGAGCTCCGCGTGGCGAAAGTGCCGCTCACCGAGCACGACGGTGTCGAAGCCCAGCGGTTCCAGCCGCGTGACCTGGTCCAGGACGTCGGTGTAGCCGCCATCCCGCGAGCCCATCACGAAGAAACCAAAGCGCGTCACGTGACCGAGGCTTCCACGTCGAGGGCGGGCATCACATGCTCGACGAAGCGCTCCATCGAGCTCCGGCAACGATCGTGCGGGATAGTGAAGTAGTTGAAGGTGAGAATTAGGTGGCGGAGATCCACTTGCTCGGCGAGCGCCCGTATGCGCTGCGTGCAGGAGCCGGGATCGCCGATGATGAACACCTCTTCGAACAGACGCTCGTACGTTTGCTCGGCGCCGTTCATCGACAAGAAGTCGCGGATCACCGATCCGCGGCGCTCGATGAATTCCATCACCGTGGTTCTAGTCTCCTCGACCGCACGGGCTTCGGTCTCGGCCACGTAGACGAACCGGTTGACCGGCATGGCCACGGTATGGGGGTCGTGCCCCGAATCCGCCAGCAGCGCCCGGTAACCGTTCTGCGTCTCGCGCAGCGCCCCGACCGGGGAGGCTCCGGCCAGCAGCAGCGGCATCCCTCGGGCGGCGCCGAATCGCAGCGTCTCCTGGCTTAGGCCGACTAGGTAGAGGGGAGGATGAGGGCGCTGCTGCGGAGTCGGTCGCACGCTGACCCGCGGCAGCCGATGGTGCTTGCCCTCGTAGGAGAAGGGCTCGCCGGTCCAGGCACGCAGAAGTACCTCCAAGCTCTCTTCGAATCGCCCCCGCGCCTGGATCTCCGAGGTGCCGAAGGCATGTTGATAGAGCTCGTTCTCACCGATGCGGGCGATTCCGAGGTCGAGCCGTCCGCCCGAGATCCGGTCCAAGACGGCGGCGCCCTCGGCGATGTGGATCGGATGGTCCAGGGGGAGGATGCGAGCCCCGATGCCGATCCGGATCCGGCGTGTCCTCGCCGCCATGTAAGCGGCTGCCACGAACGGTGACGAGAAGAAATTGCGTCCCCCGTGATCACGGTGAAAGTGGCGCTCGCGAAGCCACACGGACCCGAGCCCGGACCGCTCGGCGAGGTCGACCTGGTCGATCAGGTCGGCGTACCGGGATCCCTTCGAGCCGGTGACGTAGAACCCGATCTGCACCTAGCGGGCCCGGTCGGGGAAGTCCCGGTTCCGCACGTCTACCTGCAGGTCTTTGATCTGACCCAGGAAAGCGGCCAGATGGTCGGAAAGCGAGTCGAGCAGGCGCTCGCCGCGCTCGGGCGTGGCCTGCGAAGGCGGTGGCGGCTCGTCCACGCGGCTCGTGTACTCGAAGTCGTTCATGCCGACGTGGATGTTGTCGGTGCCGTCGAACGCCACCGCCGTCCCGGTACCCGAGCGCTTCGAGAATCCGGACCCCAGCCACGCCGGCGCGTGGATGTCATAGGACTCGGCCAGGTACTCGCGTGCCTTGAACCGGCGTCCGATCAGCGCCATCGTCAGCGATGCCTCCACATCGCTGGTCAGCCGCGCCGGCGGCGAGTCGAAGATCTCGTCGATTGTCGAGCTCTCACGCCCGCCGTAGAAGGCGACGAACGCGCCGGTACCAAAGCGCAGCGAGAACAGGACTTCCTCGCCGCACTCGACGTTGGGCCCATGCAGCGTGACGAAGATCAGCTTGCCGAACCCCTGGTAGATCAGACTCTGGCCGATGTCCTCGAGCACCCTGCGGAAGGTCTCTCCACGGAGGGTGACGGCGCCGGACCCGTTCCCGACATCTCCCATGTGCATGGGGGCGTAGCTGAACGGCATCAGCGGGGTGTGGAGCACGTCCGCCTTCGCAGCCGCGCGTTCTACCGTCGCCAGGCAGATGATCCCGTCTAGGCCCACCGGCGTGTAGGGGTTGCCGTGACGCTCGCAGCACCCGATCGGGATCAGCACCGTGTCCTGGCCGTCGAGAACCCTTCGTCGCACCGCCTCCGGCCCCAGCTGCTCGATGTTCAACGACGTGACGCCGGATTTGCCGTCGTCGGCGGACACCAGCTCGGCCTCCTCTCCCCGGTCCGGGTAAGGCCGGGATGCTAACGCGAGCACCGAGTCCTCGCCCACGGGCTCGACCGACCCGGCGATGGGCGCAGCTTCGGGCCGAGACAGGGTCCGTGTACGAATAGGCTCGCCCAGATGAGCGCGTCGGCACACGACCGCAGGGCTCGCAGGACTCGCACGGTCGGGGCCGTCTACGGGCAGATCCTCACGATTTCAGTGGTCGCGGCCTTGTCCGAGGACGCTCGAGCAGGGCCAAGCGAGATCTTCTTCAGCGTGATCCTGTCCATGCTGGTGTTCTGGCTGGCCCATGTCTATGCCGAGGCGGTGGCGCTGCGCCTCGACCGCTCGGATCCACTGCACTGGCGCGAGGTGAGGGGAATCATGCGGCAGGAGTGGCCCATGATGCAGGCTGCATGGCCGGCTCTGGTGGCGCTCGGTCTGGGCTGGGTCGGCGTGTTGGCGAGCCGGTTTGCGACCAATCTGGCGATCGTCTCGGTGTCGCTGCCCTGTTCGGCTGGGGTTTCGTGATCGCTCGCCGATCAGGCCTGTCCCCGCTCGGCACCGTCGGTGCGGTGACGCTCAACGGCGGGTTCGGGCTGGCGATCGTCGCCCTCAAGATCATCGTCCACTGAGACTGCCGCCTGCCGCGCCTACTCGAGCAGGCCGACCTGACGCAGGATCGAGACAGAGTCCGAGTAGACGTCCTTGCGCTTCACCAGGCCGTTCTCGAATGGGATCACATCAACGCCGCGCCACCGGACCGTCCTGGCGGTCGGCTCCGCCACGAGGTCGCCGCGGCGCATGGTGTTCCGGTGGGCGGCGGTGGCGGTCCACTCCTGCACGACGACGCCGTCCCGGACGTAGAGCCGGCGCGTCTCGAAGCGGATGTCCGGCCAGGTCGCGAAGATCGAACCGATGTGCTCGCGGACCTCCTCCCCCTGCGCCGACTCACCGGCCGTGTGGTTCTCGAACGTCATATCGGGCGCGTGCATGGACATGATCGTGTCGAGGTCGTGGGCGCCCCAGGCCTCGTTGTAGCGCTCGATCGACCGCTCGAGCTCGACCGCGGAGTCCTTGCTTGAACTCATGGCCAGACGCCCTCCTCACACTTGCGCGGCGCCGAGCGCCTCGGTGTACCAGCGCCATTCACCGTAGCCTTGCCAATCGAGAGGCCACGGGATCCACGCGCGCTAGCCGCGGGCTCAGCCCTCGGATGCGTCGGCCTCGCGCTCGCCGGCGCGCTCGACCTCCTCGGACATGGATCCGGCGTCGGCTTCCTCTCCGCTCTCGACCTGCTCGACGTCGGAGTCCGTGTCCGGCGGTTCTGGCTGTTCGGGCTTGCGCTCGCCGTTCTCGGGTTCCAGGCTTATCGGTCTTCCCTCCTCCCGATCCAGAATGCTATTGCCATGAGCCGCCCGACCGACGCCGCCAACCGAGACGAGGCCTCCGCTCGTGCCCGGGTGGGAGTCTCGTTCGCGTCCGGCGTGTGTGTCGCGGTGGCGACGCTACTCGTCGCCGGCGGCAGGCTGGCACCGGTCGCCGGTTGGGACGTGGCGGCAATCGTCTACCTCGGCTGGATGTGGGGATCGGTCTGGCGGCTCGATGCCCACCAGACCGAGAGACACGCTGTAAGCGAGGATCCCGGCCAAGTCGTCGCCGACGTGATGCTTCTGAGCGCCAGCGTCATCAGCCTGGCAGCGGTCGTCGTCGTGCTGATCGACGCCGGCAAGAGCAGCGGCCTGGCCAAGGACCTCCTTGTCGGACTCGGCATCGTCAGCGTGGTCCTGGCCTGGAGCATCGTGCACACGGTGTTCACGCTGCGCTATGCACGCCTCTACTACGGGCGACCGAAGGGCGGGATCGACTTCAACCAGGACGACCCGCCGCGCTACAGCGACTTCGCCTACCTCGCGTTCACGGTCGGGATGACCTTCCAGGTCTCGGACACAAACCTCGAGACCAGGCAGATTCGCGCGACGGCGCTTCGCCAGGGGTTGCTCTCCTACCTGTTCGGAGCGGTGATCATCGGGGCCACGATCAACCTGATCGCCGGGCTCACGACGTAGGCGGTCGAGCACCGCAGTGAGCGATAGTCCACAAACGGTTTCGCCGCGCGACGGCATCTCGGTCGTGACCGGGTTCCCCGGGTTCATCGGCCGACGCCTGGTCAAGCGGCTGCTCGACGAGGACGGCGACCGGAGAGTCGTCGCGCTGGTCGAGGAGAAGGCGCTTGAGGCCGCTCGCGCTTCGGCCGGCGAGCTGGGCCCACAGCGCCTCGAGGTACTGGCCGGCGACATCACCGACCGCCGCCTGGGCCTGGGCGACGCGGACTACGAGCGGCTGCGAGCGCAGACGACCATGCTCTTCCACCTCGCGGCCGTCTACGACCTGGCGGTTCCCGCCGACGTGGCTCAGCGAGTCAACGTCGAGGGCACCGGCAACGTCCTGGAGCTGTGCGCGAGGTGCGAGCGGCTGGAGCGGCTCGTGTACGTCAGCACCGCCTACGTATCTGGACTGCGCACGGGAACCGTCTACGAGCACGAGCTGACTATGGGCCAGGGCTTCAAGAACCACTACGAGTCCACAAAGTTCCAGGCGGAGGTCTGGGTGCGCAGCCAGATGGATCGCGTGCCCACGGCCATCCTGCGTCCGGCGATCGTGGTCGGGGACTCGGGCACCGGAGAGACGCAGAAGTTCGATGGCCCGTACTACCTGCTGCGCACGATCTCCCGGTCCGCGCGCTCGCGGCTTCCGATCATGCGCTTCGGTCGCGCCGACGCGCCGTTCAACGTCGTCCCCGTGGACTACATCGTGGCCGCGATCGCCGCCGCCGCCGGCGAGCCGGCCGCACTGGGAGAGACGCTGCATCTCGTGGATCCCGATCCGTTGACCACCCGCGAGCTGGTGGAGCTACTGGCCAGGGAGTACGCCAACCGGTCCGCTCGGGCCAAGGTCCCGCCGCGGTTGGCCGAGCTGTCCCTGCGGGTTCCGCCCGTGCGCCGGGCGTTCGGCGACGTTCCCCCGCAGTCTCTGCGCTATCTCAACCACCCTGTCCACTACGACACCCGTCGTGCCGTGGCGGTGCTCGGGCCGCACGGTTTGCGCCCTCCAGCCTTCCCCGACTATGTCGCCGCGATGGTCGAGTTCTTCCGAGAGCACGAGGACGACGCGCGGTACGCCACCTAGGGGCGCGGTCGCCGATCCCGCGCCGAGCGTCGGGGTCCATCGCCTCTCCTGTTAAGGTCGAGCGCGATGCCGCTGGCCGACCAGGGCCGACGACCCCCCCTCTGGGCCTTCGGCGCCGGTCAGATCCT
>Ga0126308_10000273_pt1 | contig 15744 bp, 16 predicted proteins | sample Plot55_FD_92533 | JGI IMG/M metagenome (GOLD analysis project Ga0126308, IMG submission 92533) | Serpentine soil microbial communities from UC McLaughlin Reserve, CA, USA - Plot55 | ecosystem: Environmental > Terrestrial > Soil > Grasslands | place: USA: UC McLaughlin Reserve, Lake County... | reverse complement strand
CGAACCGGCCAGGCGTGGCGGAGGCCCTGCGGCTCGAAGACCTGCTCGAGCTGCTCGGCGACGACCAGACGGAGCTGCTCGTGATGGAGCTCGCCACCGGCAAGGAGCGGACGATCGATGGGTTTGCGGAGCGCGGGGAGATAGTGCTCGGCCACCCGAAGACGCGCGAGGCGATGCGGGCCGGCCTCGCGATGTACTTCGAGACGCTCGACGACCCAGCGCTGATGGACGTCGCGGCCAAGATTGTGGCGGAGCTCGAGCTCGACCACTTCTTCAACATCCAACTCGTGGGCGAGCACGTGATCGAGATCAATCCGCGCATCTCGACGATCGTCTATCAGGAGGATCTCAACCTCCCCTACCTCGGCGTCAAGCACGCGCTCGGCGAGCTTTCAGCTGAGGAGGCAGCGACGTACCGCAAGCGCATCCGTCCGAGCCGCCGCGCGCTGCGTTACTTCGACCAAGTCGAGTGGGACGAGGCTTGACCGCAGCGCTGGGAATATACATTGGCCTTGAGCCTCTGAGACTCAACCCCAATCGAGCTTCTCCAAATCCTCGCGGTTATCCAGGCATTTCTTGCTACCGGTGCCTGGCACGTGCCTGGCACCCCGTATTCACCTAAATATGCAGAGGCCGCTCCGAGTAGTCCACTGCCCCGTCAACATGGGGTCGATCGGTTGGACGAACGTTCAGTTCCTGCGCAAGAAAGGCATCGACGCGCGGCTCGTCCTCTTCCAGCCGCGGCGGCTGCGGCCGTACGAGGTCGACATCGTGCTCGACGTGCCCGAGAACTTCTGGCTGCGTCAGCTCGTCCAGCTGCGCGCGCTCGCCAGGCTCCTCCCGACCACCGACGTCTTCCACTTCTACTTCGGCCTGACGCTCGTCCCGAAGAGTATCCAGTTCCCGATCCTTAAAGCGTTCCGCAAGAAGTCCGTCTTCCACTATCTCGGCTCCGACATCCGCGGGAAAACTCCGGAGGAGCTCGCCTACGGCAAGCGCGCCGACGCAGAGATCGTGGGCTCCTACGACGCGATCCGGTGGGTTCCCGAGGCGCATGTCGTTCCGAATGGCCTCGACCTGTCGAAGTACGTTCCCGAGACGCCTCCGAACAACCGGCCGGTCCGCGTCGTCCATGCGCCCACGAGCCGCCAGAAGAAGGGGACGGAGTGGATCGTGCAAGCGTGCGAGCAGCTGCCGGTCGAGCTCGACATCGTCGAGGACACGCGGCACGACCACGCGATCGAGCGGTACAAGCGCGCCGACATCGTCGTCGACCAGCTGAACGCGGGCTGGTACGGCGTCTTCGCGCTCGAGTGCATGGCGCTCGGAAAGCCGGTCGTGACGTTCCTCCACGACGAGGCGGTCAGGCGGACGGAGGAGGCGTTCGACGTGAAGCTGCCGCTCGTCCCCACTACCAGGGAGACGCTCGCCGAAACGCTCGCGCCGCTCGTCGACTCGGCCCAGCAGCGCAGCGAGATCGGCCGTGCGAGCCGCGCCTATGTCGAGCGCGTGCACGACGCCGACCGGGTCGCGGACCGGCTGATCGAGATCTACCGAAGCCTGTAACGTGGCCGCGGTGCAGAACCTGCTGGTGAAGGTCAAGCCGTACGTCCCCGTCGGCGTCAAGCGCACCGTCAGGCGGCACGTCCCGCCGCGCTACTACCGGTACTTCGACCCTGAGTGGCATCGCCGCACGATCGGCTACGTCGAGGAGTGGGAGCAGCACGGGCAGGCGCAGTTCGACTACCTCGTCGAACAGGGTTTGCAGCCGCAGCACCACTTCCTCGACATCGGCTGCGGCCCGCTCCGAGGCGGCGTCCACTTCATCCGCTACCTCGAGACCGGCCACTACTTCGGCGTGGAGAAGAACGCGGCGGTGCTCGAGACCGCCGCGGAAGTCGAGCTCCCGAAGTACGGCCTCGTCGACAAGCGACCGACGCTCCGCGCCGATGAGAGCTTCGACTTCGAGGCGCTCGGCCAGACGTTCGACTTCGCCTGGGCGCAGTCCGTGTTCACGCACCTCCCGGTCAACAGCATCATCCGGTGCCTGATGAACGTCGAGAAGGTGCTGACGGACAGCGGGAGGTTCTACGCGACCTTCTACGAGAACGAGCAGGGCAAACGGAACCTCGAGCCGATCCGGCAGTCGCCCCAGGTCTTGTCCCACTTCGACCGCGACTCGTACCACTACGACGTTGCGACGTTCGAGTGGATCTGCGCAGGGACGAGCCTGAGCGTGCGGTATCTGGGAGGGTGGAACAACCCACGGAACCAGAAGGTGCTGCTCTTCACGAAGAACGGGTGAGTGCAGACGGCCGGAGCGGAATGCTCCGCCAGCTTCTCGGTCTCGCACGACATTCCGCGATCTACGGCCTGGGCGGCCTCGTCGCCAGGATCCTCGCGATCCTCCTCCTCCCGCTCTACACGCGCTACCTAACGCGGGCCGACTACGGAGCGATCGAGACCCTGATCGCGATGTCGACCGTGCTGGCCGTCTTCCTCCGGCTCGGGACGCAGAGCGCGTTCTTCCGCTTCTACTTCGACTCGCAAGCGCCGGCCGAGCGAATCGTGGTCGTGCGTACCGCGTTCTGGTTCACGATGACGGCGTCGACGGCAGGCCTTCTCGCGGGGCAGCTGTTCGCGAGCGACATCTCGGATCTTTTCTTCGGCAGCGGTGATCGAACGGATCTCGTCCGCGCCGCCTTCGTCGGGCTGTGGGCACAGATGAACTACGGCCAGCTGACGTCGCTCTTCCGCGTCGAGCAGCGCTCGACCTCGTACGTGATCGCGAGCCTGCTGAACGTCCTGATCACGATCGGTTCGACGATCGTGCTCGTCGTCCCGTTCCACAAGGGAGCGCTCGGCGTGATCGTCGGCAACTTCCTCGGCACCCTCACGGTGTACATCGGTTTGCTCGCATACCGGCGGGAGCAGCTCGGCCTGCAGTTCGACTGGTCGCTGTTCAGGCGGATGGAGCATTTCGGCCTTCCGTTGCTCCCTTCCGCGCTCGCGCTATGGGCGATCAACTTCTCGGACCGATTCTTCATCACGCACTTCGCCGGCACAGGCGAGACCGGGCTGTATTCGATCGGGGTTCGGATCGCGTCGGTGATCATCTTCCTGCTGATGGCGTTCCGCCTGGCGTGGCCGGCTTTCGCGTATTCGATCGAAGACGACCGGGAGGCGAAGCGGACGTACCCGTACGTGCTCACGTATCTCCTCTTCCTCTGCTCGTGGCTGTCGCTCGCGCTCGGGCTGCTCGCGCCGTGGATCGTGCGCGTGCTCGCGACACCTGACTTCTACGGCGGCGCACGCGTCGTCGCGCTCCTCGCGTTCGCCGCGACCGCCTACGCCGGCTACGCGGTCGTCGTCATCGGCGTCGGGCGAGCGCGGCAGACGCAATTCAATTGGATCGTCACGGGTGCGGCGGCCGCCTTGAACATCGGACTGAACATCGCGCTGATCCCGCCCTACGGGATGATCGGAGCCGGGATCGCCACGGTCGCCGCGTACTCATTGATGTTCGCCGGGATGACGTGGAACGCCCACCGGCTCTTCCCTGTGCCGTACCAGTGGAGGCGAGTCGTCAGCCTGGTCGCGATCGCCGTCGGGCTGACGGTGCTTGGGAGGGTGCTCGACGTTTCGCTTCCATTCGCGATCGCGCTCGTGGTCGCCTACCCGCTCGCGCTCGCGCTCGCCGGCTTTTATCTGCCCGTCGAGCGCGCGGCGCTGCGGCGCCTGATTCCGGCTCGCTAGCCCGCGAGCAGGCCCGTGGCGTACATCGTCGCCAGCCCGGCGACGAAGCCGCCGATGACGTACGGCGACGCCAGCCCACCCGGCGCTCTTCGCGCAACGTAGCGGCCGACCTCGATCACGACCTGAAAAGCTGCGCCTGCAGCCCCGGCGAAGAACAACACGCCGAGGAGGTCGCTCGCGAGGAACCCTCCGATCCACGCCCCGACGATCGCGGGGCCTCCGGCGATGACCGCGAGCGCCGCGAGCCGTGCGATGGGAATCGCGCTCCGCTCCGCCGCCGGGGCGGCAATCCCGATCCCCTCGGTGACGTTGTGGATCATGAAGCCGACGATCAAGAACGTCCCGAGCGTCAGCTCCCCGAACGCAAACGACGACCCGATCGCGAGCCCTTCGCCCAGGTTATGGATGCCAATCCCGACGGCGACGAGCGTCGCAAGCGAAAGGCCGCCGAGGACGGTTCCCGAACCTCCACCACCCCGCGCCGAGAACCGCCGGGACAGAAGCACGAGCCCCAGGTAGGAGGCCGCCAGCCCGAGCAGGACGAGGCCGGTGCCTCCGAGCGGGCTCGGCAGCGTCTGCTGGAGCTCGAGCGCCTCCGTCAGCGCCTCCGCGCCGAGGAACGTGAGCAGCCCACCCGTTAGCGCCATGAACGCCGCCAGCCAGTCCTTCGAGGCCCGTCGCAGGGAGGGCAGCCAGGCCAACCCGAGCGCGACGGGAACGATCCCGACGAGGAAGCCGATGATCCCATAGCCGAGGACGCTCCTCGGCGAAGCCGTGGGTGTCTCGACTGCGGCCGCGATCTCCTGCGTCGTTTCGATCCCCGTCGAGCTCGTCACCCCGACCGAGATCGGGTCGTCCTCGACCCAGTCGTAGTTGACGAGGATCGTCGACGAGCGCAGGCGCTTCAGAGTCTCAGGGCCGTCGACGCTGAACGGCACGATTGCATCGTCGACCGTGACGGACGCGATCCTGAGATCGTCCGTCTGCGGATTCGTGACCTTGATCCGGATCTGCCCCCGCTCGAACTCGACGCGGCGGATGTCGAACACGTCCGGCTGGGGCGGGTTCGTTCCGATCAGGCCGACAAGCGATCCGCCGGTGGCAAGGAACGCCGACACGATCCCGACGAGGAGCACGAGCGGGAGGAACGCCAGCAGCGACCGCCGGAGGCCACTGTCGGGCTTCGCCGGCATCGACTGCGTCGTCATCAGTCGACGACCTCGAAGAACCCCATCCAACCGAGCTCCGTGAACTCGGACTGGTGCGCGTGGAACATGAAGCGGCCGACGTTGTGGAAGTCGATCTCGATGATCCCGCGCTGCCCCTGGCAGAGCATGACCGTGTCGGTGTACTCGAACGCATCGCTCGAGCCGGTCGGGTAATAGCGGAAGAATTCGCCGTGGAGGTGGAAGGAGTTCACGAGGTCGAACTCCGTCAGGTTCGCGAGGTAGATCCGCACCGTCTTCGACCGCGAGACCTTGATCGGATACTTCGCGAAGAAGAACGTCAGCCCGTTGACCGTGTAGAAGTTGTTCTCGCCGTCTCCGTCCGTGTCGAAGCCGTTCATCACCATCACGAGCTCCTGCGCGGGCTTCCTCGGCTCGGGTGGGTCGATGATGAACGCGCCGTAGAGCCCCTTGTGGATGTGCTTCTTCAGCGGCGTCGAATGGCAGTGGTAGAGGTGCATCCCGTACGGGCGAGCCGGGAACTCGTACGTGTACGACCGGCCGGGCTCGACGATCTCGAAGACGCCGTCCATGTTGGCCGGATGGATGCCGTGGAAGTGGATCGTGTGCGGATGCGCGCCGCCGTTGAAGAAGTTGACCCGAAGCAGGTCGTCCTCGGTCGCGCGAATCACCGGCCCCGGGACCGTGCCGTTGTACGTCCACGCCGGGAACGTCACCCCCGGCGCGACCTCGATATCGCGATCGACGGCGGCGAGCGTGTACTCGCGGAGCCGCCCGGGCGCGTGCGGCAGCGGCGGGGGCGGGGCCGTCACCGCCTCGAGCGCGTCCGGCCCGCCGGGCGCCGGGACGATGTCGCCCACCATCGCGGCATGTCCCATTGCGGCATGGTCGTGAACGGAAGGCGTGCCGGTTCCGCGGCCGGTTCCCATCGCCAGCGCGACCTTGGTCATCGGAACGGCGGCCATAACCGGTGCCGCTCCCAGTACCAGCCTCCGGCGCGTGAAGGGTTTAGGCACGTCGAAATTGTATATTAGGCGGGATGAACTCACACAGCCTGAGCGAAGCGCTGCAGGACTACCTCAAGGAGATCTACAAGCTGCAGCAGGAGCACGAACGGGCGACGACCTCCGCAATCGCTGAGCAGCTCGGCGTCGCCCCCGCGTCGGTGACCGCGATGCTGAAGCGTTTGGCCGCGCTCGATTTGGTCGAGCATGAGCCGTATCGCGGTGCGGTGCTGACGCCGACCGGGATGAAGATCGCGATCGAGGTGATCCGGCACCACCGGCTGCTCGAGCAGTACCTGGCCGAAACGCTCGGCCTCGGCATCGATGCCGTCCATGCCGAGGCGGACCGGCTCGAGCACGTGCTCTCGGAGGAACTGGAGGCACGCATTGATGCCTCCCTCGGGTATCCGACCCACGATCCGCACGGCGACCCGATTCCGGACGCGAACCTCAGGCTCGCACCATCGGAGCTCCGGGAGCTCGCGTCATTGGAACCGGGCGAGGAGGCGACGATCCGCCGCATCCCGGACGAGTCGGGACTCCTGCGCTACCTCTCCGACCTGCGCCTCATGCCCGGAACGCGCGTGAAGATGTTCGCCCGAGCTCCCTTCGGCGGTCCGCTGACGATCCAGATCGGACGCGCTCGCCACGCAATCTCCGAGGAGGTCGCGCTCAAGATCGGCGTCTCTGCCTCCGTGTCGATGACGAGTTCTGAGTAAACGGCGCATTTCCAGGGGTTCTTAGATCCCTTCCGTTTGCCTCTGCGGAGGGGGGCTTGACAGCGTCCGATTGCGGTCATAAGGTCAGAAAAGGTCGCGATCCGGGGAGGTGGTACCGTCATGGGGCAACGCAGGCGACGACCGACGATACTCGGCCTTCTTTTCGCCCTCGGATGCATGGTCGCATTGGGAGTGGTGCCGTCAGCGCAGGCTGCGAACGTCGTTCCGAATCCCGGCTTCGAGTTGAACTGCGCCGGGATCCCCTGTAACTGGTCCGTGGTTCCCAATACTGCGGTGACCCTCGCGTACGACACGGTGAACCCGCATCCGCCATCGACGGCCAGCATCGCTGTCACGGTTGCTCAAAGCACGGCGATCGGGCCGGTCAGCAGCTGCGTTCCGGTCGTCCTGGCGCCTGGACCCTATTCGGCGTCGTTTTGGTATCGAACGACCGCTACGCTCACCCACGTCCCAGGCCTGGCGACATTCGGGTATGCGACCAACAATTGCACCGGGTCCTCGTTTTCGCTGGGCAATCTCAATGCTTCTTCTACGATCAGCGACGGGGCCTGGCATGCGGTGTCTGGCACCCTTACGAACCCTTTCGCAGCGCAGTCGCTGCGGTTCGAACCGTTTTTCGCGTGCGCCTGCAGCCAAAGCACCACGGCGAGCGTCAACTTCGATGACGTCGCCTTCGAGACCACGCCGCTGGCGGTCAGCGTCTACGGCCTGCGCGCGACGAGGTCGCATCGCGGCGTCGTGCTGAGATGGCACACGGGGACGGAAGCCGAAACGCTCGGTTTCAACGTCTACCGTCAGACCGGCGCCCGACGAGTGCTGGTGAACCGACGGCTGATCCCGGCGCTGGGCGGCGTCGCGGGTTCTGCTTACTCATACCGCGACCGAAGTGCGCCTCAGCATCGCGTGCTTCGCTACTGGCTGCAGGACGTGGCGATTGACGGGACTCGCACCTGGCACGCGTCGGTCCGCGTTTCGAGCGCGTAGAGTCTCGGACAGGGCTCGGTCACGCGACCGGAGATCGCTGCTCTCTGCAGAGTGCAGACTCGCCTTCTTAGCCGGCGCCATCGAGCCGGCCTAAGAGCGTCATCGACCCCCTAGATGACGGCGCGATACACCTGGAAGACCTCGGCGTACTAGCGGTTCACGTTGATCCCGTGGGTCCGGGCGACGTTCCAGATGTACTCGGGGTCGGAGTAGCGGCGGTGCTGCTGAGACGCGTACTTTGCGAGTGCAGCCACCTTCCGCTCCAGGTGCGACCGGTCGAGCGAGACGTAGGCCTGGTAGCCGAAGTCGAAGTTGTTCCAAGGGATCTCGTAGCCGAGGATGGTTGTGCGTTTGAATGCGCGCAGACCCTCAGCGGCGACGACCTGGTGGTCCTGGTGGATGTCTGAGGTCGCCGGCTGCAGCACCACGTCCGGCTGCCACTCCTCCCAGAGCGCGATCAGGAGCTCGAGGATCTCCTGGCGGTGATCCGGGAACGTCCGGACTTCGAAGTCATGCACGGTCAGGTTCTGCTCCGGGATGCCGATCTCCGCCGTCGCTTCGCGAACCTCCTTCCCGAGCGTGTCCGGCGGATATCCGTCCGGCAGAGACTTGGTGGCGATCGAAAAGGCGACATACCGAACCTCTGCGCGGGCATCGACGAGCCGCGCCATCGTCCCGCCGCAGCCGAACTCTCCATCGTCTGTATGGGGCGCGAGCACCAGCACGCGTTCCCAAGCTCCGATCACGCCGGCTCCTCGTTGCGGCCCACGACGACGAGGAGCGCGATCAGGCCGAGCGCGCCCCACATCATCGGGTCCTCGAAGAACGCGTTGTAGAAGAGGCTGTGCACGGCGATCGCACCGAAGAGTAAGCCGAGGATCAGACCCATCTGCCCCGAGAACGAGCTCGAGACGAGCCGCCAGGCGGCAAGCATCCCCGCCACGAACAGCCAGCCGAGCAGCGCAAGCCCCGGGATCCCCTCCTCTGCCGCGACGGTGACGGGCGTGTCGTGCGACGCCGCCTTCTTCGGCTCTTTGCCCTTGAGGTGGAACCGGTCCGCGTACGCGCGCTTGAAGCCACCGATCCCGACTCCCTGCACGGGATGGCTGGTCGCGATCCGGATCCCGTTCGTGACGAGCTCGTAGCGACTGCTCGACGCGCGGTTGAGCCCGGTGCTCGACTGGCCGAGCAGGTGGTGCCGCACCTGCGGCGCCGAGAAACCGACCGTGACGAGGACCGCTCCGACGACGGCGATCGCGCCGACGGCGCGCCGCCGCCAGACGAACGCCGCCGCCCCCAGCACGCCCACGACGAGCGCGACGAAGCTCGACTGGGAGAAGGAGAAGAGCAGGCCGGACCAGATCGCCGCGATCACGACGGTGAGCGCCGCGGCGACGCGCGGCTTCCTCGAGTAGAGAACGAGCACGAGCGTCGCCAGGATCGCGAGCACGAGGAACCGCCCGTAGATCGACGGGTCGTAGAAGACGGAGTTCACGCGATAGAAGAACCCGCTCGGCGCATACGCGTTCGCGACGATCACCTTCGGGTTCCAGAAAACGTCGCGATTCACCCATTGGTAGAGGCCGACGAAGGCGAAGACGACCGCCATCAGGCCGAGCAGGCCGTACAGGCCCAACAGCCAGCGGCGGCTCCAGGGCAGCCGCGCGAGCGTGATCGCGAGGAGCCCGAACGGCAGGAAGAAGAAGAGGAGCGTGATCGAGCCTTGACGGAGATCGCTCGTCCAGAGGAGCGTGAGCCCGCTCCAGCCGACGAACGCTGCCAGAGGCCACGCCAGCGGCCCGAGCTCGCGGGTGCGGTCGTCGCCCCGCAGAAGTTGATAGCCAAACGCAAGCGCAGACGCGGCGACGACCGCGTACAGGGGGATCAGCAGGTTCGCCTTCTCGGAGCTGACGGTGACCGGAATCCGTGCCGGCACGCACACGAGCGCGCCCAACGGCAGGAGCCACGGAACGCGGAGGAGGAGCGCAGCGCCCGCGGCCGCGGCGAGCAGTCCGAAAACGCCGGCGGCCGCAAGCAGAGGCCGATGGCCGTCCGGTGCCAGGTACGCCGCGAGCAAGAGCGCGCCGAGCCCCCAGGCCGCAAGGCCTGCTAGACGAAGGTCACGCCGGGTCGCGAGCAAAAGGACCGCCAGACCCGCGCACCCGATCGCGCCACCGGCGCGCGCGAGCTCGCTCACTTGCTCACGACCACGACGGCCGTCTGCGCATGTCCTGCGGCGGTTACGTACAGGCGGTACTTGCCCGGCTTCTCCGGCGCGCGCAGCCGCAGCTTCCCCGGCGCGCTGTATCCGCGGCGGCCGTGGAGCAGCCATCGGACCACCTTCGTGTCCGCAGACACGCGAAAGGCAAAGCGCTGGCCGGCCGACACCCGAACGACCTTCCGCGGAACCTCGATGAAACGAATCCGCACGATCACCGCGCGAGTCGGATCAGAGACGTTGCCGGCTCGGTCCTGAGCACGAAGGGTCAAGCGGTAGGCGCCGGCGGGGTATCTGCGGCCGTCGACCTTCCCGAACCAATGCAGCGCTCCGGCGGACGGAACGAGACGTCCACGAGCCGTGAGCTTCCCGTCGACGTAGAGGAGCGGCCTCGCCGACCCCGAGACGTGGAACCGGATCGTCGTGTAATCGGCACGCCCGTCGCGGTTCGGCGAGATGACCGTCGGCCGCACGCTCGTCAACGCGACTCCCGGCGGCATCGTGTCGACCTCGATCGTGTTCGGCAGGTTGATCGTCTGGTGGCGCCTCCTGAGGTGAACGCGAAGCTTGTACGAGCCGTCGGGCACCATGAGACCCGCCTCGTCGCGCCCGTCCCATGACCGCCGAACGTCGCCCTCGCGGAAGTACTGGTGCGCGAGGGTCGCGACGACATCCTCGTCGCCGTCGACGACGCTCAAGGTCAGCGTGTCGGCGTGCCGCAGCCGGAAAAAGATCCGGGCTTCCTCGCGATCGCAGCGACACTCGGGCGAGAAAACCCTGCCCGTGATGCTCGTCCGCGCAATCGGGCTCTTCTCGAGCTTCAGGCCTTCGGTGATCGCGAACGCCGCCGCCGTGCCGCCAAGCAGGCCAAGCACGAGCAGGGTCGGGAGGAGGCGCGCCACCGGCGCGCCGATTCTAGGCCGAGGGCGCTTCCTTAGCGGGAACGACGCGCTTCTGCAGACGCGGCCGCAGCAGCACGAGCATCAGCGCGGCAACTCCGATGGCCCCCCCGACTCCGAGCAGCACGTTCGTCTGCGGGAGATCCGCCAGCTTGATCCCGCTGAGGCCGAGCACGGTCGCCAGGGCAACGCGAAGCGCCCGGTCCGGCATCCGCAGCGTGTACTGGCTGCTGATCAGCACGCCGGGGACGGAGCCGATCAGCAGCCAGCCGACGGCGCCGAAGTCGACGTTGCCGGCGATGAAGTGGCCGAACCCGGCAACCCAGAGCAGCGCGGCCGCGTGGAAGATGTCCGTGCCGACCACCTTCGCCGAGCGCAACGGGAACACGACGAGCAGCGTCAGGCCGAAGAAGACACCGGTCCCGACCGAGGTCAGCCCGACGATCAGGCCTCCGAAGAGCCCGATCGCGACGGCGGCCAGACGGTCCCGGTCCGAGAGCAGGAACGGCGCGTTGCTCTTCTCTTGATAGCGGATGAAGCTCTTCGCGAACAGGCCGAGCGATCCCGCGACGAGCGCGACCGCGAGCACCTTCGCCATCACCGACTGCGTTCCGTCGCCGTAACGGTGCTCGAGCGACGTCGCGATCCACACGCCGAGAATCGACATCGGCGCGCTCGCGAGGAACATCCACCCGCTGAGTCGCGCATGGACGGTCCCGAGCCGCCGGTGACGAATGGCGCCGACGGTCTTGAAGACGGCGCCGTGGGCGATGTCGGTACCGATCGCGACGGTCGGGTTGAACCCGAACGCGATCACGAGCAGCGGCGTCATGAGCGAGCCGCCGCCCATCCCGGTCAGGCCGACGAGACCGCCGATCAGCAGGCCCGAGAGGGAGAGCTTCCAGTCCATTCAGTCGCGGTAGGCCTGGATCAGCACCTCGGCCACCTCCGGCCGCGAGAACTCGACCGGGGGGAGCTCTCCGGCTGCGAGCAGCTCGCGGACCTTCGTCCCGGAGAGGAAGACGTGAGCGTCGCCGCCGTGTGGGCATGTCTTCGGCGTCGCCATCTGACCGCACACTCGGCAGTAGAACGCGTGCTCGAAGAACATCGGCTCGATGTCGAGCTCGTGCGGCTCGAACTCGTCGAAGATCAGCTGCGCGTCGTAGGTGCCGTAGTAGTCGCCGACGCCGGCGTGGTCGCGCCCGACGATGAAGTGCGAGCACCCGTAGTTCTTCCGGCAGATCGCGTGCCAGATCGCCTCCCTCGGCCCGGCGTAGCGCATCGCAGCCGGAAACGCCGACAGGACGACGCGGTCGGCGGGGTAGTACTCGTCGAGCAGCACCCGGTAGCACTCGACGCGCGTCGCCGCCGGAACGTCGTCGGACTTCGTGTCACCGACGAGCGGATGGATCAGGAGCCCGTCAACGGTCTCGAGCGCGCCCTTCGTCAGGTACTCGTGCGCTCGGTGGATCGGGTTGCGCGTCTGGAATCCGACGACCCGCTTCCAGCCGCGCTCGGCAAATGCGGCGCGGGTCTCGCTGGGATCGAGCGCGAGCTCGGGGAACGCCGGCTCGGCGCGCTCGAACACCGTCACGCGGCCCGATAGGTAGAGGTCCTTCTGCGCGAATAGGCGAGCGACGCCGGGGTGGTTCGAGTCGGTCGTACGGAAGCAACGCTCGGCCTCACGCTCCTTGTCGTATTCGAAGACTTGCTCCACCTCGAGCAGCGCGCGCACGTCGTCGCCGTCCGTGAGCGCGACGGTGTCGCCACTGGGGGCCGCGTCCACGGCCAGACAGACCGGGAGCGCCCACGGCAGCCCGCTCTCGAGGTGCATCTCCTCGACCACGCGCTCGTAGTCCGCCCGGCTCATGAAGCCTTCGAGCGGCGAGAGCGCGCCGGACGCGACCATGTCCAGATCCGACAGTTCCCGCGAGGCGAGCGCGACGCGCTCGAGCTCCTCGACGCCGTCGGGCCGCGCACCGGTGCGATCGACGAGCGTGCCCCCGTGCGGCTTGATCAGGCGATCCGTCGCGACGGCCGTCACGTCCGCACCACCTGCTCGACCAACCCGAGCTGCTCGAGCTTGTCGACCACGATCCGCGCCGATTCCTCGGGCTCGTGCTCCTCGGTCTCGATCCGCAGCTCCGGGCTCGCAGGCTCTTCGTAGGGATCGTCGACGCCGGTGAAGCCCTTGATCTCGCCGCGCATTGCCTTCTCGTACAGGCCCTTGACGTCGCGCCGCGCGCATTCCTCGACCGACGCGGCAACGTACACCTCGACGAACGGCCCCCATTCCTCAACGAGCTCGCGCGCCTTCTTGCGCGTCTCCTCGTACGGCGAGATCGCTGCGCAGATGACGGCTGCGCCGTGACGCGTCAGCCTGGAGGCGACCCAGCCGATCCGCTCGATGTTCGTGTCGCGGTCCTCGCGGGAGAACCCGAGCCCCTTCGACAGGTGCGTCCGAACTGTGTCGCCGTCCAGATATTCGGTGATGTGGCCGCGACGCTCGAGCTCCGGTCCGACGAGATGCGCGATCGTCGACTTGCCGGAGCCGGAGAGACCGGTGAACCAGAGCGTGAAGCCGCCGCCGCGACGGCGGTCGGACTCTGGATGCTCGTGGGCGTAGATGTGCTCGGTCATTCCTTCCCTTCGGTTTCGAGGTGAATTCCGCATTCGAGCTTGTCCGCCCCGGCCCAGCGGCCGGCGCGCTCTTCCTCGTCGGGGCTCGTCGGGCGCGTGCAAGGAATGCACCCGATCGAGCGGTAGCCGACGTCGTGCAGCGGGTTGTACGGGATCTCGTTGACGGTGATGTAGGCCCAGACGCGCTTCTCGTCCCAGTCGGCGAGCGGATGGACTTTCCAGACGTCGTAGCGCGACGACCATTCCAGCTTCGGCGTCCCTGCGCGGCTCGGCGACTGGTCACGACGGATGCCCGAGATCCACGCGCCGTACGGCGCGAGCGCGTCGAGCAGCGGCTCGACCTTGCGAATGTGGCAGCAGCGATCGGGATCGCGCTCCCACAGATTCGGCCCCTCGCGGCGATGTTGTTCGGCCACGGTGATGATCTCGGGCTGAATCAGCTGGATGCCGTAGCGCTCGATCAGCCGGTCGCGTGTCTCGTAGCTCTCACGGAAGAAGAGGTGCGTGTCGAGCTCGATCACGTCCAGCGGGAGCCCTAGCTCCGCGACCATGTGGACGAGCACCGACGACTGTTTCTGCCACGAGCAGGTGAGGCAGAGCCGGTCTCCGAACTCCTCGAACGCCCAGCGAAGGAGGTCCTCCGCGGACAGCGCGTCGAAATCGACCTCAGGGAGCGGAGGCGCGGTCGCCAAGGTGCACCTCCTTCAACGTGTCCCCGCGGAGCCCCTTGCGCAGGGTCTCGAGCGGGATTACTTCGTCCGGCGCAATGTTGCCGAGGTTCACGGCCGGCCCCAGGCGCTTGATGAACCACACCTGCGAAGCCTTCGTCGGCGCCTCGAAGATCACATCCTCGAACGGAACCGCGTTCGCGATGCCCTCGACGAGCTCGGTCCTCATCTCGCCGCTCGCGTCGAAGATGCCGGCGGTACCACCCTCTCGCGCTTCGGTGATCACCTTCCACGCACCCGCGTCGAGCTCTTCGCGCATCCACGAGCTCCATTCGTCCATCGTGAACTCGATGGCCGAGTCCTTCGAGCCGACTTCGGAAAGGACGGTGAAATCGCGCGACAGATCCTCGATCAACTCGAGCTTCTCCTCGCGTGGGATGTCGACGACGCCGTCCGAGATCTCGACGTGAGCTATCCCGAGCTCCCCAAGCCAGTCCTTGTACTCGTCGATCTTGCCCTTGAGCCAGACGACCTCGAGGAAGGTTCCACCGATGACGACGGGCTTCCCCTTCAGCACCTCGAGCTTGCGGCGGAGGTTCGGCGTCACGTAGGCGGTCCCCCACCCGAGCTTGACGATGTCGATGTACTCGCCGCTCGTCTCGAGGACGTCCTCCCAGGCGCGCGGTCCGAGGCCCTTGTCGATCACGTGCGTCAAGCCGCCGTCGCGCGGGCCGAGGCCGAGATCAAAGGTTGGCAACGAGCTCCTCCAGCTTCTTCTGCGCGCTTTCCTGGACGTCGTGGAAGAGCGAGTTGCCGTGGGAGTCGATCCCGACCCACAGCGGGCCGAAGTCCTTGACCCGGAACTTCCACAGGCACTCCGGCATCAGGTCTTCCCACGCGACCTCCTCGATTTCTTCGATCTGCGTCGTCTCGAGCGCGGCCGCGCCGCCGACGATCGCGAAATAGACCATTCCGAGCCGGCGCATCGGCTCGATCGCCTCGTCCGGGAGGCCGCCCTTGCCGCAGATCGCGCGGACGCCGTATTTGGCGCCGAGCGGCTGGGTGAACCGCACCATCCGCGCGCTGGTCGTCGTTCCGATGCAGAGCGGCTCGTAGTTGCCGGGCCCGAGCTTGCGGACATTCGGCGCAGTGTGGAGCAGGAACGATCCGGCAAGGTCGAGCGGCGGCTCCTGGCCCTGGTCGAAGATCCGGATCTGCGTGCGGTCGCGGATCCCGATGATGTGGCCGTCGACCGTGACGAGGTCGCCCGCGCGCAGCTTGCGGATCTCCTCCTCGGTCGTCGGAAATGTCAAATGGTGTTCGGCCATCAGAACTCCCGGTCGAAGTCGACGTCGCCGTCCGCGCTGACGTGCGCCGAGGCGCGGCGCGCGGCCCAGCACTGGTAGTTGACGGCGACCGGGTTCAAGGTCATGTGCGTATCCGCGTGCTCCACGTGGACGGCGAGCGCCGTGACGTCCCCGCCGAGGCCCATCGGGCCGATGCCGGTCTGGTTCAGGAGGTCGAACAACTCCTCCTCGAGCTTCGCGACGTGCGGATCGGCGTTCGTCGTGCCGACGGGCCGCGCGATCGCCTCCTTGGCGAGGTACATCGCGTAGTCGGCCGAGCCGCCGATCCCAACCCCGACGAT
>Ga0126308_10000272_pt1 | contig 15747 bp, 8 predicted proteins | sample Plot55_FD_92533 | JGI IMG/M metagenome (GOLD analysis project Ga0126308, IMG submission 92533) | Serpentine soil microbial communities from UC McLaughlin Reserve, CA, USA - Plot55 | ecosystem: Environmental > Terrestrial > Soil > Grasslands | place: USA: UC McLaughlin Reserve, Lake County... | reverse complement strand
GCGGTAGCGCTCCGGGAACTGGTTGCCCGTGTAGAAGTGCAGCCCGTTCGGCGCCCAGTGCGCCCCGAACGTCGCCAGCGGCTGGTTGTAGGCCGCGCAGTCGATGCCCGGGCCGCCGCTCACCTTCTGGCCATCCCCGCCATACTCCGGGGCGAGCACCTTCTTGTTCTCGAAGACGGCGTCGAAGTAGCAGTAGGGCCAGCCGTTGTCGCTCCCGCTCGCGATCCGCACGAACTCCTCCGCCGGCAGCACGGCGTCCTCCTCGACGGTGTAGAACTGCGGCCAGTTCTCGAACAGCATGTCGCGCCCGTGCTGGACGCCGTACAGTTCGCCGGTCCGCGGGTTGATGGCGAGCGCCACCATGTTGCGGTAGCCGGTCGCGTGGCGCCGCCCGTCGGCCTGCGTCTGGTTCGTGCCGCGGGCGTCGAACACCCACACGCCCGCGCGCACCGGCAGCTCGGGGCACGGGAAGACGCCGGGCGACTGCGCCTGACGATTGGCGACCTGACAGGCGTTCGACGCCGAGCCAACGTTGACGAACAGCGTGTGCCCGTCGGCGAGCACGACGGTCTTGCTGATGTGGTCGCCCGTGTTCGGCAGGCCGGAGACGACCACCTCCGGCTCGCCGACCGGGGTGAGCCGCCCGGCGGGGAGCCGGAAGCGGAGGACGCGGTCGTTGGCGCCGAAGTAGAGCGAGGCGTTCCCCCACGCGAGGCCGCTGCCGCCGAGGCCGGGGCTGAACTGCGTCTGCGCTTCCGCGCGCCCGTCGCCGTCGCCGTCGCGGAGCCCGACGATGCCGAAGGCGGGCTGGTTGTTGCGCGGGCTGTTGATCGCGACGAACACGTCGCCGCTCGGCGTCACGGCCATGTGGCGCGCGAGCGCGGGGCGGCCGTCGGCGGAGACCAGGTCGGCGACGACGGCGGCGCAGAACCCCGCCGGCAGGGTAATGCCGCCGTTGTCGGGCGCGCACTGCACGCGCTGCGCGCCACCGCGCGCCTCGTCAGGCGAGACGACGGCGTCCGGGGGTGCCGTGACCGCGTCCGTGCACGCGGTCAGCGCCCCGAGAAGCGCGATTGTCCCGCGCGTCAACGCGGGTGACGAGCGTGTGAGCATGGTAGCCTCCACTGCGTTGCGGTGAGTCCGCGCGCGGGCGTTCGGAGCGGCCGACGGCCTCCGGTGCGCGCGTCACGCAGGGCGGCAAGACACACGCCGAGCGCGGCATCGGGCGTCGGAGATCGACGTCGTGAGGCGAACAGCCGCTGTGCCGTGACGAACAGCATTCGCAGCGAGGCGAGCGTCGGGCGGTCGTCAGGCGGCGTCAGGCGTGTGGGCGCGGCCGGCGCGGCCGGCGCATCCGCCGAGCCCGCCCGGGCGCGATCGGCCCCGGCGGGCCCGCGTCGCCGCGCCCGCGTCGCCGCGCGTCGGGCCAGCTCGGCGCGGGCCGGCCCGGCGGCGGCGGTGCGCCGTTAGGCGACCGGCGGCGGCGGCGCCTCCACCGCTTCCACCCGCAGCCCCCCGGCCGGCGCGCCCGCCGCGACGATCGGCTCGGCCCGGACCCCCTGCGCCCGCCAGGCGTCGCACATCGCGGCGCCCGCCGCCCGCGCCGCCGCCTCGCCGACCGCCACCGCGACCAGCGTCGGCCCGGAGCCGCTCAGCGTGGCGCCGATGGCCCCCGCCTCGCGCGCGGCCGCCGTCACGGCGTCGTAGCCGCGGATCATCGCCCGCCGGTAGGGGACGTGCAGCACGTCGTCCAGCGCCGCGGCGAGCAGCTCCGGGCGGCCGGTGGCGAGCCCCTGCATCAGCGCCGCGCCCTTCCCCGCGGCGGCGACCGCCACCGGGTGCGGCAGCGTCGCCGGGAGCGCGCGGCGCGCCGCCGCGGTGGAGACCTCGAAGTCCGGCACCGCGAACGCGAACGCCAGCGACGGGTGCGGCGCCAGGGGCGCGAACAGGTAGCCCGCCGCCGCCCGCGCACCGCCCGCCGGGCGCACCGCCAGCACCGCCCCGCCGAACACCGCCGCCGCGACGTTGTCCGGGTGGTGCTCGACCTCGGCGCACAGCGCCGCCAGCTCCTCCGGGCCTAACGCGAGCGCCAGCGCCGCGTCGGCCAGCGCCGCGCCGGCCACCACCGCCGCCGCGGACGAGCCCAGCCCCCGCGCCACCGGGATCTCCGACGTCGCCGTGAAGTCGAGCCGCGCCGGGAGCGGGCGCCCGCGGGCCGCGCAGGCCGCCGCGAAGCCGACGTAGAGCAGGTCCTCGTGCGGCGGCGGCGGCGGCGACGCCCCTGCGTCGAGCGCGGCCAGCGTCCCCGCGCGCGCGATCCCGACCGCCGGCAGCGCCCCGTCCCTGGCGTCGCCGCCGGAGGCCGCGACCGTGGCCGTGAGCCAGCGGTCCACCCCCATCCCCAGGCAGTCGAAGCCCCCGCCCAGGTTGGTGGTGCTCGCGCTCACCCGCACCCGCGCGGCGTGAATCGGCGACGACGCGCCGGGGTGCGGCAGCGCCACGCTCACGCCCGCTTCTCCCGCGCCACGGCCGACAGCGCCTCCTCCACCGCGCCGAGCGTCGCGTCGATCTCCACCGGCGGGTTGGCGCGGGCGCGCTTCGTCCCCGCCTTGTGGTAGTCGAGCAGCAGCCCGGGGTCCTTCAGGATGTGCCCGGTCAGCACCGCGACCACGCGGTCGGTGGGGCGGATGACCTTCTCCCGCACCAGCCAGCGCACGCCGGCCACGCTGGCCGCGCTCGCCGGCTCGCACCCCACGCCGGCCGCGTCCACCACCGCCTTGGCCTCGAGGATGGCCTCGTCAGGCACGTCGACGACGACGCCCAGCGTCTCGCGGATCACCCGCACCGCGCGGTCGTACGACGCCGGGTCGCCGATCTTGATCGCCGTCGCCACCGTCTCGGCGCGCACCCGGTGGTGGTGGGCGAAGCCGTCGCGGTAGCTCTTCGCGAACGGCGCCGCGCCGGCGGCCTGGATGGCCGCCAGCCGCGGCGCCTTGGTGATCAGCCCCGCGCGCAGCGCGTCCCGCAGCGCCGCGCCGAACGCCGACGTGTTCCCCAGGTTCCCCGCCGGGAGCACGATCCAGTCCGGCGGCTCCCAGGCGAGCTGCTGGATGATCTCCAGCACGCACGTCTTCTGCCCCTCGAGGCGGAACGGGTTCACCGAGTTAGCCACGTACACGCCCAGGCGGTCGGCCGCCTCCCGCGTCAGGCGCAGGCAGTCGTCGAAGTCGCCGCGCACGAGCAGCGTCCGCGCCCCGTACGCCAGCGTCTGCGCCAGCTTGCCGAGCGCCACCTGGCCGGCCGGGACGAGCACCAGCGCCGGCAGCCCGGCCAGCGCCGCGTAGGCGGCAAGCGAGGCGCTCGTGTTCCCGGTGGACGCGCACGCCGCCGCGCTCGCCCCGGCGCGCCGCGCCTGCGTGATCGCCACCGTCATCCCGCGGTCCTTGAACGACCCCGTGGGGTTCATTCCGTCGTGCTTGAGGTAGAGTTGCTCGACCCCGGCCCAGCGCGACACCGCGGCGCGCGCCATCAGGGGCGTGTCCCCCTCGGGCTGGCTCACCACGTCGTCCGCGGTCGCCGACGGGAGCACCAGCTCGTGGAACCGCCAGACGCCGGACGCCGCCGCCGGCTCGTCGGGCGCGGCGCGGCGCGCGGCGTCGGCGCGGCGGTCGAACAGGGCGCGGAGCGCGGCCCCCTTGAGCGCCGGCGGCGGGTGGACGAGCGCCAGCAGCCCGCCGCAGCGCGCGCAGCGCGTGCGCGCGTCCCGCTCGCCGTACTCGGCGCCGCAGGCGTCGCACCGCTGGCGGCTCCCGGCCGCCGCGCCCGGCGCCGCGGCGGCCGCCTTCCCGTCGGCGCTCATCGCGTGCCCGCCAGCTTCAGCACGTCGTTGAGCACGCCGGCCGCGGTCACCGCCGCGCCGGCGCCGGGGCCCGTGATGATCAGCGGGTTCGTCCGGTAGCGCAGCGTCGTGAAGATGAACATGTTGTCGGTCCCGGAGAGCGAGGCCAGCGAGCTCCCCTCCTTCACCTCCACCACGCCGACGCGCACGCCGCGCCGGGTGACGGTCGCGCGGTACCGCAGCACCGAGCCGCGCCGCCGCGCCGCCCCCACCCGCTCCGCCCACGCGGCGTCCATCTCGCCGGTGCGCTTCAGGAACTCGGCCAGCGGCACGTCGCGCAGCGCCTCGGGGACGAGCGACTCGACGCGCACGTCCTCCAGCTCGCCGCGGTAGCCCAGCAGCCGGCCCAGGATGAGCGCCTTGCGCGCCACGTCCATCCCCGACAGGTCGTCGCGCGGGTCGGGCTCGGTGTAGCCTAACGCCATCGCGTCGCGCAGCGACTCGGAGAACGCCCGCCCGCGCGACAGCTCGCCGAACAGGTAGCCCAGCGTCCCCGACGGGCACCCCTGGATCTCCAGCACCCGGTCCCCGGCGTCGACCAGCTTGTGGTAGGTGTCGATCACCGGCAGCCCGGCGCCGACCGTCGCCTCGTGCAGCACCCGCCGGCCGCGCGCGGCCGCGGTCTTCATCAGGCGCTCGGCGCGGGCGCGCGGCGCGGCCAGCGGCTTCTTGTTCGCCAGCACCACGTCCATCCCGTGCGTCGCCGCCTGCTCGAGCAGCGCGCCGGTGTCGCCCGCGGTCACGTCGACCACGATCGGGCGCGAGAGCGCGTGCCGCCCGATGCGCTCCAGCGCCTCGGACGCCGAGGCGCGCGCGCCGCCGGCGACGTCGGACAGCGCGGCGCCCCCCTTCTTGGCGGCGCGCAGCGCGGCCACCTTGCGCGGCGTCAGGCCGCCGGCGTCGAACACGTAGCCCTGGCGGTCGATCACCCCCACCAGCCGCGCCGCGTGCGCCTTCTTCCCGGGCGCGCGCCCGTTGGCGAGCTGCGCCGCCAGCTCCTGCCCGATCTGGCCGAAGCCGAGCAGCACCACGTCCACGTGCCGCGCGTGGTCGGCGGTGCCGCCGCCGATCTTGTCGAGCCGGAAGGCGGCGTGGATCGCGCGCTGCGCGTCCGCCGCCTGCGCGCTGTCGACGACGACGGAGATGTTCAGCTCCGACGCCCCCTGCGCGATCGCGATCACGTTCACCTCCGCCTCGGCCAGCGCGCCGAAGAGCCGCGCCGAGACGCCGGGCGTCCCCGCCATCCCCAGCCCCACGGCGGCGATCGTCGTCACGTCCGCCAGCACGTCGACGCTATCCACCTCGCGCCGCGCCAGCTCGGCGGCGAAGGCGTCCCGGAGCTGCGTCGCCGCCGCCTCCGCGGCCGCGGCCGGGATGCCGATGCAGATCGAGTGCTCCGACGACGCCTGCGAGATGAGCGACACCGAGATCCCCGCGCGCTCCAGCGCCCCGAACGCCCGCGCCGCCACGCCGGGGACGCCGAGCATCCCGTTGCCGGTGATCGTCACGAGCGCCTGGCCGGCGATGGCCGAGATGGCTTTCACCGGCAGCGGCGTGCGCGGCCCGCGCCCGTTGGAGCGGCCCGCCGGCGGCTTGCGCCGCCGCGCGCGCGCCGCGATCTGCGTCCCCGGCGCCTCGGGGTCCGCCAGCGGGCGCACCGCCAGCCGCGTCGCGCTCCCGAGGGCGATCAGCGCGCGCGGGTGCAGCACCTTCGCGCCGTAGTACGCCAGCTCCGACGCCTCGCGCGTGTCGAGCGCGGGGATGAGCCGCGCGTCGGGCACCACGCGCGGGTCGGCGGTGAGGAAGCCCGGCACGTCCTTCCACAGCACGACCTCCTGCGCCTTGAGCACGCGGCCGAGCACCGTCGCCGTGAGGTCGGAGCCGCCGCGCCCCAGCGTGACCAGCGCCCCGTGCGACCCGCGCGCGATGAAGCCCGGCACCACCGGCACGACGCCCTTGGCGAGCAGCGGCCCGAAGACGCGCGCCGCCGCCGCCGCCGTGCGGTCGACGTCCGGCGCCGCGTTGCCGTGCCGGTGGTCGGCGTGGATGACCTCCAGAGCGTCCACGAACTGCGCCGGCCGCCCGGCGGCCACCAGCGCGGCGGCGAGCAGCCGCGCCGAGAGCCGCTCGCCACGCGCCACGACGGCGTCGGTGGTCGCCGGCGTCAGCTCGCGGAGCGCGCGCAGGCCGTCGGCCATCCGCGCCAGCTCGTCGAACGCCTGCGCGATGGCGCCCCTGAGCGCGGTGCGCGTCCCCTCGTCGAGCCCGAGCGCGCTCACCGCGTCGGCGTGTTGCCGCCGCAGCGCCGCGATCACCGCCGTCGCGCCGTCGTCCGTACCCTCCGTGCCGGTCGAGGCGCGGCGCGCGACGTCGAGGAGCGCGTCGGTGACGCCGCGCATCGCCGAGGCGACGACGACCGCCCGGCCGGCGCCCGCGCGCGCGACGATCCCCGCGGCGTGGCGGACCGCCGCGGCGTCCTCGAGCGCGGCGCCGCCGAATTTGTGGACGGTGAGGGGAATGCTCGTGCTCAAACTCGTGGGGGCTGGAATGGACGGCGAGCGGTCAGTCGTCGGTCGACTGCAGGACCGACGACCGCCGTCTATGAATGCCGCATCCGGCGTGAATAGACAATGACGGCGCGGAAACCTTGACGCCCGGTGTGGCGCGCGTACTATATCGACCGTCGATATAGTCCCCGCCGCCGAGGTGCCCGTGCCGACCACGCCCGCCGACCCGGAATCGCTGCTGCCGCTCACGCCGCTCTCGTTCCACGTGCTGGTCGCCCTCGGCGACGCCGAGCGGCACGGCTACGGGATCATCAAGGAGATCGAGGCGCGCTCGGACGGGCGCATCCGCCCCGGCGCCGGCACGCTCTACGCCGCCGTGCAGCGGCTCCAGGACGACGGCGTGATCGAGGAGTGCGACGGGCCCGCGGGCGCGCGCGAGGCCGACGCGCGGCGGCGCTACTACCGGCTCACCGCGTTCGGCCGCCGCGTCGCGCGCGCCGAGGCGCTGCGGCTGGCGCGGCTGCTCGACGTCGCGCGCGCCAAGGCCATCGCCCCCGAGCTCCGGCCGGCCGTCGGCCAGAGGAAGGCGTGAGCGGCGCGGCGCGATGGGTCGCGCTCGCGGCGTGCCGGGGCGCGGCACGGCTCCTCCCGCGCCCGTTCCGCGAGCGCTACGGCGACGAGCTCGCGCGGACGGTAGCCGACCGGGTGGAGGACGCGGCGGGCGCGCGCGGCGCCGCTGGCGCGCTGGCGTGCGGCGCGCGCGAGGCGCTCGACATCGCGGCGACGGCGGCGCGGCTGCGTGGGGCCTTGATTAATCAAGGCCCCACGCAGCCGGATCAAAGCCCCGCGTGGTCGTTCGACGCCTGGCGGCGCGACCTGCGCCACGCCGCGCGCGCGCTCGCCAAGCGCCCCGGCTTCCTCGCCGCCGCGGTGCTCACGCTGGCGCTCGGCATCGGCGCGAACACCGCGATCTACAGCCTGGTCAACGGCGTCGTGCTGCGCCCGCTGCCGTACGAGCGGCCCGACCGCCTGGTAATGGTGTGGGCGGACCTCGTGCGCGAGGGAAACCACCGCTTCAGCGCGTCGCTCCCGGACTACCGCGACTGGCGCGACCAGAGCACCGTGTTCTCCGGCGCCGCCGCGCAGTTCGGCATCGGAATGCGGATGCGGGTGGAGCGCGATCCCGAGCTCGTGCGCGCGGCCCGCGTGACCGAGAACTTCTTCGACGTGCTCGGCGCGCGGCCGGCCCTCGGCCGCGCGCTCGCGCCCGCGGACACCGTCCCCGGCCGCCGCGGCGTCGCCGTGATCAGCCACGCGCTCTGGCGGCGGAGCTTCGCGTCGTCGCCGGCCGCCCTCGGTCGCGTCGTCTGGCTGGACGGCGCGCCGTACGAGGTGGTGGGCGTGATGCCGCCGGACTTCATGGCGCCTGTCTTCTTCCGGGCGCCGCACGTGCCGGCCGACATCTGGCTCCCCTTCGACCTGCCCGCCGAGTTCGATCAGCGCGGCGCGGCCACCCTGCAGGTGGTGGCGCGGCTGCGGGACGGCGTCGCGCTGGCCGGAGCGCGCCGCCAGCTCTCGGAGATCGGCGCGCGCCTCGCCGCCGCGTACCCGACGACGAACAAGGACGTCGGCGTGAACCTCGTGCCGATGGAGGAGCAGATCCTCGGCGAGCTGCGGCCGTCGATGCTCACGCTGCTCGGCGCGGCGGGCTTTCTCCTGCTCATCGCCTGCACCAACGTCGCCAACCTGTTCGTCGCGCGGGCACTCGACCGGCGGCGCGAGGTGGCGATCCGGCTCGCCCTCGGCGCCGGCCGCGCCGCGGTGATCCGGCAGTTCCTCGCCGAGGGGGCGCTGGTCGCCGCCGCCGGCGGCGCGCTGTCGGTGGCGGTGGGGTGGTGGGGGATGCGCGTGCTCCTCGCCTTCGCGCCGCACGACACGGTGCGGCTCGACGGCGTGCGGCTCGACCTGGCGGCGCTCGGCTTCTGCCTGACGCTGACGGCGCTCGTCGGGCTCGGCGTGGGGCTGGCGCCCGCCTTACGAGGCTCACGCGTCGAGCCGCGGGGCGCCTTGATCGATCAGGGCGCCCCGCGGGGGAGCGCCCGCTCGGGTCGCGTCCGGAGCGCGCTGGTCGTCGCGCAGATGGCGCTGGCGGTGATCCTGCTCGCTGGGGCCGGCCTCATGGCGCGGACGCTGACGCGGCTCGGGCGCGTGGACCTGGGCTTCCCGGCCGACCACCTGCTGACGATGCGCTTCGGGATGTCCGAGCAGCGACACGACACGCCCGAGCGCCAGATCGCCTACCTCCGCGAGCTCCTCTCGCGCTTCGAGCGAGTGCCTGGCGTGGGCTCCGCCGCGTTCAGCAGCCGCCTCCCGCTCGACCCGGCGTACGGCGTCTGGCCGGTGCGCATCGAGGGGCAGCCGTCCGGCGAGGGAGATCGCCCGATCGTCGGCGCGCGGGTCGTCAGTGACGGCTACTTCCGCGCGATGCGCATCCCCGTCGTCGCCGGCCGCGACCTCGCCGGCCGCGACGACGACAAGGCGCCGAAGGTCGCCCTCGTGAACGTCACCTTCGCGCGCCGCTTCTGGGGGAGCGCGCGGGCGGCCGTCGGGCGCCGCATCGGGATCGGTCCCGGCACGCCGCCGTGGACCGAGGTGGTCGGCGTGGCGGGGGACGTGGCGCACGACGGCGTCGGGTCGGAGCCGATCGCCGAGATGTACGTCCCGTTCGCGCAGCTGCCGGCGACCGGGGGCGCGCTCGTGGTGCGGACGACCGCCGACCCGGCGCCGCTGGCCGGCGCCATCCGCCGCGCCGCCTTCGCGGCCGACCCCGAGCAGGCGCTGATCGACGTCAGGCCGATGCGCGAGACGGCGGACAACTCGGTCGCGCCGCGCCGCTTCCTGCTCCTGCTGCTCGGCGCCTTCGCCGGCGTGGCGCTGGCGCTCAGCGCGGTGGGCGTCTACGGCGTGCTGGCGTACGTGGTGGGGCAGGGGGCGCGCGAGATGGGGATCCGTCTGGCCCTCGGCGCGCAGCGGCGGGACCTGCTGCTCATGGTCGCCCGCCGCGGGGCGGTGCTCGCGGCCGCCGGCGCCGCGTTAGGCCTGGTCGGCGCGGCGGGGCTGACCCGCTTCCTCGAGCGCCAGCTCTACGGCGTCTCCCCCACCGACCCGGCGACGCTGGGCGGGGTGGCGGCGCTGCTGATGCTGGTCGCCGTCGCGGCGGCGCTCGTCCCCGCCCGCCGCGCGGCCGCCGCCGACCCGGTGTCGGCGCTGCGGGCGGAGTGACCCCCACCGTCCGGGATCACATGGCGGTGAAGCCGCCGTCCACGGGGAGCGCGACGCCGGTGACGAAGGAGGCCTCGGCGGAGACGAGCCAGAGCGCGGCGGCGGCGCACTCCTCGGCGGTGCCGAGGCGCCCCATCGGCTGGGCCGCGGCGTAGACGGACCAGGCCGCCTGCGGGTCGGGCATCGCGTCGGCGAAGCCGCGCAGCATCGGCGTGTCGATGATGCCGGGGCAGAGGGCGTTGACCCGGATGCCGCGCGTGGCGTAGTCGAGCGCGAGCGCCTTGGCGAGCATCACCACCGCGCCCTTCGACGCGCAGTACGCCGGCGAGTTCGTCTGCGCGACGAGGCCCGTCTTGCTGGCGGTGAACAGGATCGAGCCGCCGCCGGACTGCCCGAGCATGATCGGGATGGCGTGCCGCGCGGCGTAGAGCGGGCCGCCCAGGTTCACGGCGAGCAGTCGTTCGATCTCGCCGTCCGTGCTCTCCGGCAGGAGCTTGGGCAGCGTCACGCCCGCGTTGCACACCAGGATGTCGAGCGCGCCGTAGCGCTCCACGCAGCGGTCGATCGCCCGCTCGTTCTCGGCGCGGCGGCTCACGTCGGTGGGCACGAACAGCGCCTCGCCGCCGCCCGCCTCGATGTCGAGCGCCAGGGCCCGGCCCTCGGCCGCGCGCAAGTCGGCCAGCACCAGGCGCGCGCCCTCGCGCGCGAAGCGGCGCGCGCACGCGCGGCCGATTCCGGTGCTGGCGCCGGTCAGCACCACCGCCTTGCCCTCGAGGCGCCGCTCAGCGCCGGGCACGAGACCCGCGCGGCCTCACGCCCGCGCCGCGGCCGCGCGCCGCACCGAGGACTGTCGCACGATCAGCTCGGGGTCGAACATCCGGCGGACGGAGACCGTCCGCCCCGGCGCGGCGATCTGCTTGCCGAGCACCATCGCCGCGGTGCTGCCCAGCACGCTCTTCGGCATCGCCATCGTCGTCAGGCCGGGCGCGGTGAGCGCGGCGGTCGGGATGTCGTCGAAGCCGACCACGGCGATGTCGTCGGGGACGCGCAGGCCGGCGTCGCGGATGACGCTCATCGCGCCGAGCGCCATCATGTCGTTCGCGGCGAAGACGGCGTCGACGGCGCGGCCGGCGGCGAGGAGGCGCCGCATCGCCTCCTGCCCGCCGGCGTAGCGGAAGTTGCCCTCGGCGATCAGCGCCGGGTCGGGCGTGACCCCGGCCTCCTCGAGCGCGCGCCGGTAGCCCCGCTCGCGCAGGACGCGCCCGTACGTGGTGCTGCCGGCTCCGTGCTGCGGCCCGCCGATCATCGCGATCCGCCGGTAGCCCTGGCCGGTCAGATGTCGCACCGCCTCGAGCGCGCCGCGCTCCGAGTCGGCGAGGAGGCAGCTGACGCCGTCCACGTCGTAATCGCGCTCGATGGCGACGATCGGCACGTGCCCCCGGCGCCGGGCGTAGCGGCGCAGCGCCTCCTCCGGCACGCTGTCGCCGACGAGCACGAGTCCGACCACGTGCCCGTCGACCAGCATGCGCAGGTTGCGCTCGCCGAGGTCGCAGCGGTGGTCCGAATCGCACAGGAAGAATGCGCGCCCGTCCTCGCGCAGGGCGTGGCTCAGGCTGCGCACGATCTCGGTGAAGAACGGGTTCGTGAGGTCCGACACGACGACGCCGACCGCGTAGCCGCGCTGCGTCTTGAGGCCGCGCGCGAACTGGTTGGGGCGGTAGCCCATCTCGTCGACCGCGCGCTGCACCCGCGCCCTGGTGCTCGACGAGACCCACTCGGCGCCGTTGACGACGGCCGAGACGGTGGCGGCGGAGACGCCGCATCGCTTCGCGACGTCGTGGAGAGTCAGAGCGGACATACGGTCGGGCACCGGCGTGGGGGGTGGGGGCGCGCGGCGGCGCCGGCGGATCGGTGACGTCGAGATCTGTCGAACGCGCCGCGCGGCACGCACGCCTGCCGTTCTACGCGGCGCTGCTTGCGAACGATGAACATCGGCGCGGAGCTCGCCGGCGATCGCGCGCCGGTGCCTCCCACTCGCCGTTCGTCATTCGCGAACCCAGAGCAGCGGCTGCCGGATCGGGTAGTTGCGGATCACTTCGTCGACCGTGGGGTCGGCGGGGAGTGTCTTCCACAGCTCGACGTAGCGCGCCTCGCCGAGCGCGCGGCCGCCGAAGAGGAGCGCCGGGTGCCGGACCGGCCACTGGTCGTGGTACATGACGTCCGGCGCCTTCGGCCAGCTGCGCTTGTCCTTGATGAAGGGGTACATGAACGCCAGCGCGCGGCGCATCCCGCGCCCGTCGGGCGCCTCGTAGCGCCAGAGGTCGTCGCCCGGGGTGGAGAGCACCTCGGCCAGCGTCGCCATGACGTCGAGCTGGAAGAGCGAGTAGCCGTAGGGCTTGGTCCGGGCCAGCTCCTTGGGGAAGCTGCCGTCGGCGGTCATCTGCTGCGGGAGCAGCGTCTCCTTGAAGAACGCCCGCGTGCTCGCCAGCCGCGCCGTGTCGCCCACCAGGCGGGCGAACTCCGCGACCTGGAGCGCCCACGCGGCGCTGTGGTTGTTGCCGTTGTCCCGCTCGGCGATGCCGTACGGGTGCGTCGTCATCCACTCGAGGTACTGGCGGAACCAGTCCTTGACGCCGCTCACCGTCCCGCCGCCCACGTACCCGGCCCGTTCGAGCGCCGAGACCGCGCGCGCGACCTCCACCAGGTGGATCGTGTCGATGATCCCGATGCCGCGTCCGGTCGCGACGCCCTTGATCGCCTGCCCGTAGAGGAGGTTCGGGTTCATGCGCGTGCGTTCGGCGACGAACCAGGCGCGCAGGTGGGCGACCGCCTGACGAGCGTACCGCGCGTCGCCGGTGAGCTGGTAGGCGGCGACGAGGGCGGGGACGATCTGGCTCAGCCGGCGCATCGCGTCGCGGTGGGCCACGAAGTTGTCGGGGTTCGTCTCGCCGTCGCGCCGGACGTACGGCCCGCCCGGGTTCAGCGGGTCGGGCCACCAGTAGTCGCCCTCCGAGTAGAAGTCGTGCGGCCCGCCGGCGCTCCGCTCGGCGCGGAACGCGGTGATCGTGACCGGCGGCTCGCGGAGGTAGCGGCGCGCGGCGGCGAGCACACGCCCCCGCTCGATGCGGGCGAGCTCGCGGCGCGTGAGCAGCCCGCCGGCCGGCGGCATCAGCGCCGCGCTGCTCGCGGCGGCGTGGATCTCGATGTCGTAGGTCAGTGCGCCGGTCGCCGGGATCGCGACCGCCACGACGCGCCGCCCGCCCGACCGCTCCGCCGTCCGCTCCACCCGCGCGGTCGTGGCCGGCGCCCAGCGCAGGGCGACCCACGCCGCGCCGCGCCGCAGCTCGACGAGTCCGGGCCGCGCACTCAGCGAGTCGGACGGGAGCACGAGCAGGGGGAGCTGCTCGACGAACGCGCCGGCGTGCTCGACGGCGACGTGAAGCCCCAGCTCGCGGAAGACGACCGTCTTCGCTCCGTGGCCGCCGAGCCGGTACTCGATGCGGTACTCGCCCGCCGGCAGGTCCCGGTTCCCCGGGGCCGGCGTCACCACGCCGGCGCCGACGCGGAACGCGGCGCCGAAGCTCGCCGCCTCGTAGACGCGTGCCGTGTCGGCCGCCGCGGGACGGGTGCCCCACGCGGTTCCGAGGCCGTCCGTCTGCGACTGCAGCACCGAGCCGGCCCCCGGAACCCAGAGCAGGCCGAGGCCGTAGCGCTGCTGGGCGGTGGCCGTCTCCCCGGCGGTGAACGCGGCGTAGTAGGCCGGGCGCCGAACGTAGCTGAAGACGACCGCCTTGCGGCCGTCGGTGCGCTGGTGGGTGAAGCGGGTCTCCCGCTGGTGGCGCAGCGCGGCGACCGCGTCCCGCCGCTGCTGCTCGCCGGGGTACCAGCGGACGTGGCTGCGGTGCAGGAAGGCGTAGGGCGAGAACGCGCGGAAGGCGCCGACGGCGAGCGAGTCCACCCGCGGCCAGCGCCGCTCCAGGTCGGCCCGCCGCGCCGCCCGCCGCCGCGCCAGCCCCTCGCGGGTCGGCCCCAGGACCCGCGCCGCCTCCACCACCTCGGCCAGCGGGTTGCCGGTCTCCGACTCCTCCGGCCCCGCCTCGGCCACCGCCGAGCGGCGCTGGCGCGTCTCGACGGCGCGGTTCAGCGTCAGCGCCGAATCGTTAGGCTCCGGGACGGCGTTGTAGCCGAACCACTCGTACCACCGCCGCATCCCGTCGACGAAGGGGCGGCCCAGCTCGGTGCCGCGCGCGTAGTGCCACGCCATGTGCACGTCGCTGTGGTGCGTGTTCAGGTCGTAGCCCCAGTCCGGGCCGTCGGCCTCGTAGAAGTAGCCGGCCGGGCTCTGGTGGTCGGCGTCCGCCTGCGCGAGCCGCGCGCGCAGCGCCCGCCCGACCTCCGCGTCGGGGTAGAGGGCGAGGTACGCGAGCGCGCCCCCCCAGACGTTGCCGAACTGGTTGGAGAAGCGCCGGCCGTGCTCGTACAGGTCGGCCCGGGTGAGCACGGCCAGGATCGCGCGGCGGTCCGCCTCGACCGCGCGGCGGTGCAGCGCCGAGTCGACGGGCGGGCCGCCGGCGAGGAGCCGCAGCGTCTCGCCCATGAACTTGGTCGCGAACGCGGTCGGGGCCAGGCTCCAGCGCTCGGGCGCGTACTCGCTGAAGCGGCCGTCGTCGCTCTGGCTCCGCACCCAGAAGTCGAGCGCCGCCTCGAGCCGCGCGCGCACCGCCGGGTCGCCGCGGTACGGGTTCCACGGCCGGTCGGTCGTGTAGAAGAACGCCAGCGACAGGACGTTCTCCATGATCCGGGCGTTGTGCGGCCGGTTGTCCGCCTGGCTGCGCCACACCGCGAGGTCGATGAACCCGCGGCGCTCCCCCGCCAGTGCGACGCTGTTCGCCAGCCGGTGGAAGTGCGCGAGGTAATAGGGAATGTCCAGCTCGTCGTCCCGAAAGTCCGCCGGCGTCAGGCGCGACAGATCCGCCGGCGCCACCGCCGCCACCGCCGCCACGCTCTGCCCTGCCGCGCCGCGGAACGCCAGCGTCGCGACCACGACGAGCAGGAAAGAGCGGACACGGATGAACACGGAGAACGCCACGGATGAACACCGATGCGTCCGGGAGGAGTCAAAGCCCCTCCGGCCCGCCCCGAAGGAGCCATGAATGCTTGGGGAGCAATCAGTGTTCATCCGTGGCGTTCTCCGTGTCCATCCGTGTCCGCTCTTCGGTACGTCAGTAGCCCGCGTTCTGGCCGAGGGCGGGGTTGAGGTCGAGCTCGCGCTGCGGGATCGGGAGGAAGATGTGGGTCGGCTTGATCCCGACCTTGGCGACGCGGTCGTTCTTGAGGACCTCGTAGAACAGCCCCCACCGCTTCAGGTCGAACAGGCGCTTCGACTCGAAGGCCAGCTCCCAGCTGCGCTCCTGGCGCACGGCGGCGCGGAGCTCGTCCTTGCCCAGCCCGGAGAGCGCGGGGAGCTTGGCGCGAGCGCGCACCAGGTTGATCGCGTCGAAGGCGGCCGCGGTCGGGCCGTTCGCCTCGTTCTCCGCCTCGGCGAACATCAGCAGCACGTCCGCATAACGATAGATTGGCCAGTTCAGGTCGGTGCGGCCGTTGTTGTTGGCGATCGTCCCGTTGGCGTCGTAGAACTTCCCGTAGTAGGGCATGAACCGCTCGAAGCCCGGGCCGCGGTCCCGCTTGTCGCCGAACGGGCCCACCTGGGCACCCGTCCCGCCGGTCGAGGTCTTGTCGTAGTAGTAGGTGCGCGTCCCCACCGTGACCTGGGTCAGGAACGTCGGCGCCTTGCGCGCGTCGGCGTCGAGGAAGGTGTCCATGAAGTCGGCGGTCGTGTACCAGTAGTTGATCCCCGACTCCGCGCCGATGCCGCTGGGCCGGGACTGGCTCGTGAACAGATTGCGGATGGTCCCCTGGAACTGGATCGAGAAGATGTGCTCGGGGCCGTTCTTGTTCTTGATCAGCCAGAGGTCGGCGAAGTTCGGCACGAGCGAGTAGGCCTTGCCGTCGATCACCGCCTTCGCCGCCGCGGCCGCCTTCGCCCACTTGTCCGACTGC
>Ga0126308_10000269_pt1 | contig 15820 bp, 17 predicted proteins | sample Plot55_FD_92533 | JGI IMG/M metagenome (GOLD analysis project Ga0126308, IMG submission 92533) | Serpentine soil microbial communities from UC McLaughlin Reserve, CA, USA - Plot55 | ecosystem: Environmental > Terrestrial > Soil > Grasslands | place: USA: UC McLaughlin Reserve, Lake County... | reverse complement strand
TCCACTATATTCAGACCGACAGTCACATTATTTGGGACCTAAAATTATGTCAAATTGGTTTACAAACCACTGGCCGCATCTACGCTACTTAAATGCAAACTGTCCTTAAATCTATTACAACTTTTATAATAATTTACATAATGTTAGATGCAAATATTATTCAATATACCAACTCATATTGAAGTAGTTTAGTGCTAGTTACTATATTACTATGATTAGTAGAAGTAATGTCATTTACTATCTGTAGATGAAGTGTGACTACTTGTGAATGAACTACCTTCATCTCAGGTTTGACCCTGCAGATTTGATACATATATTTTCCTATTTCAGGAATCTTGTTATTATTAAACTAATTAATTGACTATATTTTCAAAGTAAGCGTATCGTTATACTGATACTATATACAAAGGCCATCATCTACCACCGCTGTTTCTCTCTACTACTCACTACTATTTGGATTGTTTTTTGAATATACCATTACAAATTCCATATGTATTAGATGATCTTACAGTTTTAGGTAGTCCTTTACTTTAGACCCTAAAAGTAAAATAAAAAGTAAATAAAAGTAAATAAAAGCACTACAAAGCCTTTTTTCTACCCTATACTGTCATTCCTAACAAATAACCAACTGTATATGCAACTGTGCAGCGATCCCACCAACTGCTAAAGTACTTGGCCTTGATCTTGCAATGGGCATTACCAACTATGCGTCCTTTTACAATACCTATCAAAAGAAATGATAACGCAGTAAATATTATTGAATGTAGAAATGTATTTTGAATTGTGTTTTCAAATAATTCTAATTTTTCTCTCATCATAGTGTCAACCCATATTTTTCGTTTTGATGTGATTACTCTCACTATTTCTTTCAGTAATTCTTCTTTGAAACCTTTATTTTCGTAAATATCTCTTATCTCCTGTTTTTCTTGTTCTACCAGATTATCAATTCCCTATTCCTCTTTTCTTTGTTTCTGTATATATTCTCCCTGTGCTTTGGTACCTAGGTAATTTCCCATAGCCATAGAAAAACTGCTTGCAAAAAGGTTGGCAAATCCCAATATCAATATGATGGAAGGAGATAATGATGCACCGATTACACTGCAACAACTGCAAACGTAGTTACAGCCCCATCAGTTGCTCCATATACAAAATCTTCAATTGACCATTTCATAGATAAATAGTATGTTGCTTATGTTTAGGTTAACTTGAGTCTCTAGTTTATCTCTTATCTGTATTATCCATTCAAGCAAAAAACTCTTCTTTATTTTGTAGAGGTCTTCTCTATGATCCTATCGCGCACTTAGTTATTGCATTCACAATACAAATGTTGTTGTAACTTGAGGTCTGGTTGTTCTAAACCCTGAGTAAGAGTCTTCTTATTTATTATTGGGGGATAGCTTTGCCATATGTTAGAATAAATCTTATTAATGTGTTACAATATTCTGTCATTTGCCTACACTATGTCAGAGTATGAAGGAGGCACATTTAGGTGTACAATTTGTGCGAAGGAGTTTATTAGTAAAGCTGAAGCTGACAGACATTTCTCAGATGCTCATTCTGAAGAAAAAACAAATGTAATGGAGTAAGTCATTGTCTTCCTTTGTTCCTATCCTTGATTTTAAGCTAAGCCCAAACTCTAGCTCTGCTTTGCACCTATAATTGAAGGCAAATTGTACATTGGCGATATTTTGAGTCCTATTCTTATCTAAGATATTTTGCATCCAATTGGGATTAATTCCTCTTCATTTATCAGTCCCACGAAGCAAAAGAAGAGTAAGTATTATTTATGGGTGAAGTATAAGGTAGTATACATTTATACCTTCTAAGTTCTGCAGATTTATGGGCTACTAGTTCTAGTTCTAGTCTATCTGGGTCATAGAATGTTATTACCTCTTCATCAAAGCGTTCATATGGCCTACGAAATTGGATTTGATTACTTTTGAATCTATTTATCCAATAACTAACAGAGCTTTTAGGAATCAGGAAGGATGTTGCTGATAGAGAGGACGTCATGTCAACTAGAGATATACATATCCTCTTGTACTTGTATTACGTTATAAAAAAGAAGTAACCGGCTAAGACAAAAGCAGATGAATGTCAAATTATTATTCCTCTTTTTCCTCTTCTTTATCTTACTTTTTCAGAAATTAGCGAACGAGAAGATTCGACTTTAAACCTTTTTTCGTACAAGTTTTATTCAACCGTTGAGATCACCTAGGTGTCATATAAGTAGCAATAAGTTCCAATTAACTTCTTGTCTCTTTAAATTATACCAAATATCACATACGATCCATAGTCCAGGTCCTCTTCATAGTTTAGAATTCTCTAGGTTGCATGAAGATGTAAGTCATTTTTAATATATTAATAGCCAGTCAGTCAATTACCTTGAAGTGCCCTGCTTTAATGAAGGTAGAAAATTCTCCCAGTCTTCTTCATCACTTACTTCATCAGTGAGTAAGTCCTCAAATATCTCGTGAGTGACCAGATCTTTCATATGATATTTCTTCGCCAGAGCATTATATTTTTCAATAGCACATCTTTCACCTTCAAGAACAAGTTCGATTACTTTTGCAAGATCGGAATAATCTTCTGGCGGCTCTGAGAAACCACAAGTAGATGCTTTCATTATATCTGTAGTCGGTTTTCCTCCAAGCTCAAGTATCCTATTAATTAGTTGTTTTGCATGATCCATTTCGTCCTTTGACTGTTCTTCAAGTTTTTCCTTAAGTATCTCAGCATTAATGCCCTCAATTACTTGAGCATATAAAAAGTATTGATAATGAGCTAGCCATTCATCCGCATAAGCAGAATTAAGATCCTTTAAGACTTCATTTACATCTATTTCTAATATTTCCTTTCCTTTTTGACCCATTGTATAGAGTTAGTATATTTAATACTATAAAATGGTTGTAGGCATACGGGTTTTAAATTTCCTTACTATTTCCGTGCATATGACAGGAACTAATTCCTTCTCTTAAAATAACGAATGATTAATACATAGTCTGTCATCTTATTGTCATCTTATTGTCAGATTTAGCGATCCATTTACTTTAGGTAAATCTAAAGGTATAAGAAATAAAAACGGCTTAAAGGTTAAAACTGTGCTAATGCGAAGTTAAAATGGATAATAATGATTTGATATACTAGTATGTTAATGTCTTCCACATCACATTCTTCTTCCTGGCAGGAAATAGACGAATGGGGTCCTGAAAAGGTTTTGCAAGTATATGATCCTGACACCAAGATGAAAGGGGTATTAGTAATCGATAACGTCACGAAAAAAGTATAATTAACTATTTATGAGCATGAGGCTATGTGTGTGATGAGTTATCTATCGTTTAAAACTAATCTATCATATAGAATGCTAATTTCTCAACATAATAACTGAGAAGAGTAGTAATTGGTATTTGAATGAGCGTTAGTTTTCTTAAAATGATAAGAAGTGGATGAGGGGGATTAGCTATATGAAGGAAGAGTGGGAAACTAATGGAAAACACAGACTATAAAATTCTGGAACGTCTTGTGAACTATCTGTCATGTAGTCTAAGGTGGATGAATTGTCAAAGCTGTTTCATTGATTATTCTAGTTGTTAAACCTCCTACCATTAAATCAAAGAGCTTCTGCGCCTCATCCAATATTAGAGTCCTATATACGTCAATATAAGGATGTGAGGCGGCATTGCCATTGTAGGTATTACAACTAACCATGAAATTGTATTTACCTGGATCTCTTATTATTGATTCGATTACAGAAGAAACAGCCAATTTTAAGAGGTCTCTTCTTTTTGATAATATACTGGTGATTTCTTTTTCAGCAATCTTTTTGACTTTCTCATACTTTCCACCACTCAATAAAATCTCTAATCTTATCTTTTTCTTTTGTAAATTCTTTATTTCTTCTCTATACTTATCAGCTACTTGGGATAAAACACTGACCTGATTTCCCAAAACACCTAACTTCTGTTTTTCAGATTCTAGAGAATCTATCTCTTTTGTAAGCTTTTTGTATTTTAGTTCTAACAGTGGTAAATACCCATTAGATACCTGAAGAAGCTTAACGACATGCTCTGGTTTCATATGAGCATCTTTAGACAGTTTGTATAACTTTAGGAAATCTACAACATCATCTCCAATTTCTTCGTATATCATCTTTAGGTCATGCATCTGTTTTAGATTCAGATATTCTTCATAATATTTGGTTGTCTCCACCTCACTTAGATTCAATGCAATTGCTACTTCTATCGGCGTCTTACCTTCGGAAAAGAGACGATAGGCTTTGGTAGATGGAGATATTGATTCTTTGATATCTTGTTTGTCTTCTACCTCTCCGGATGCTCTTTTCAAAATGGCCCCTATGTCTCTAAATGAAATTCGAAGTTCCTTTGCAATATCCCTAATGGTTTTACCTTGGTAGTATAATTCGATAACCAGTTTTTCTTTTTCTTGTCTTGTTAGCACTTTCTAAAATGTTCTAAATATAATATGCTGAGTGTGAGCTTTAAGGTTTATGATCTGTTACCATCTAATTACCATTGTTATCATCTGCTTTTTGGACTGGACACGGACTTTCTATGAGGTGGGTACTACAAAAAGATATGTTTGATGTACTCCAGCAACTTTCCAGTTTGAAAATGTACATGAAAATACAAAATTAATATAGAACTCCGATTCTTATGACTAAGTTTTGTGCAACTGTGTATTATATATCTTAACTAGCTTCTCCAATTCTTAGTACCTAAGGAACCTCCACTACCTCTACCATCTCCACTTTTGGTTATTTTGCCAAAAGGAGCTTGATTTGGGCTTCTTTTGGTGGAGGTATCAACAAGTAGTATCTCCACTTTTAGTTAGGGATCTCCACCATAATCAATAGTTGACTAAATTGGTGGAGGTTCTTTGGAGTATATTATTTACGGCAGGGGGCTCAATTTAGAAGTATAAAAAACAAGAGGAAGAACACTATTTATCCTAAGACTGGCAGCTGCAATGGACGAGATTTCCAAACACCAGGCTGAAAGCGTTCATCAATATACTTCCACATACGTGGATCCAACTCAACCTCAGAAAATTTCTTTCGTAATGATGAATGCATACCCATGTAAATATTGTGGCTTATAATTATCTCATTAGAACTAGCAAGTGCACTTAGTTTTGCTGCCATGCTTATACCATAACCCAAAATATCCGAATAGGACTTTTCATCTATAATATATTGGATAACTGAATGTTCACTAGTATCCAGACCTATTTTTATTTGTAGTTGATCATAGCCATGCATACTAATTACTGGGTTTATAGCTTCCTGAACTACCAATATCATTGAGTGAGAACAATTCACGGCAGTGTTATATGCAAGAGAGTAGCTAGCACCAAGAGGGAAATATGCCACTACTGCATCACCTACAAATTTCAATACCTGTCCGCCAAACTTTGAGACGATGATAGACATTTCCTGAGTAAAAGCCTGTATCATAGTAGCCAATCTACTAACTGGAAGACTCCTTGTCATCAATGTCGAACCCACTAGATCAACGTAAAGGACAACAAGCTTCAATGTAGTCCCAATGTATTTGCTTAAAAAGATGTTAGAGGGATCTTCGACCCTCGTATTTAATCCGGATCCCTTTTCAAATGACTCTGAGACTCTAGTCTTAGATTGTGCAATCAGGGACCGTATTTCCTCTCTTTCAATAGTCTGTGGAAATGTATTGTTATGTTGCAAATCTTATTTCATCTGTTATATCCGGATCCCTGTAAATCTTTTCTCCTTTTTATCCATAGTATCCTCTTGGTCGACTGATCTTATACATCCCAAAAAGACGTACAATATTCCTTAAGCTATCTCAAAGTCAGTATTATAATGGTGATTGAAAGTGCTTGTTTGACAATACGTCTTTTAATCTTATTATTGATATGATTGCCTTCAATACGCTAGTTTGTAGTCTGTTCCAATAATTTAAGAAAGATTAAAAATCTTATATTGAATAACAAAAGTACAAGATAGTGTTATAATGGAGTATGCACATCCCGATGTTATAGTCGGCACACAATGGATTTATGACCATTTGAACGATCCTCATGTGCGAATTGCCGAGGTTGATTATAATCCAGCCACAAGTTATGCAATAGGACATATTCCTGGTGCAGTACTTTTTGACTGGAAACAGGATCTAAATGATCAAAATAAGAAAGACATTATATCCAAAGATGGTTGTGAAGATTTACTACAGAGGGCAGGAGTAAACAATGATAGTATACTAGTTCTTTATGGTGACTATAAGAATTGGTTTGCAGCATTTGCTTTCTGGGTTTTCAAATACTACGGATTTAATGATGTTAGGTTAATGAACGGAGCAAGAAAGAAATGGTTTGAGGAAGATAGGCCTGTAAGCTTAGATGTCCCATCACATCCAAGGGGCAACTTCAACGCCTCTGAGCCAGATAATAGCATAAGAGTATTCATACCTTATGTCAAAGAGATTCTTAGCTCAAAGGACAAGGTATTAGTTGATGTTAGAAGTCCTGAAGAATACAGTGGAAAAATACTTGTTCTCCCGGTGTATGCTTCAGAACAACCACCTAGAGGAGGGCATATTCCTGGAGCCATTAATATTCCGTGGGATTGGGCAGTTAATGAAGACGGTACTTTCAAGTCTGCTGAGGAACTTAGAAATATCTACGACTCAATGAATGTAACAAACAAAAAGGAGGTAATAACTTACTGCAGAATTGGTGAGAGATCGGCCTATACATGGTTCGTATTAAAGTATCTTGTTGGATATCCTAATGTGAAAAACTATGAGGGTTCGTGGGCAGAATGGGCCAACACAGTGGGAAATCCTATTGAAAAGTAAGAGAATAATTGTTTTTCTATTCTCTTTTATCCTGTATTCTGAACTTCTGTGGATCTAGGGAAAAATAAGATAAAAATGTGAATATCAAACGGCTAAGCCATAGCCTTACATCAATTTGAACTTACACATGCATTCTCAGAAACAGCTGAACAGTTTGCAGATCTTATAGAAGGCAATGGTACAGCTATAACACTAAATAATACGAACATAGGAGATGTAAATAATACAGTGCTGGACAGCATTGATGTTAATATTAAAGAAGATTGTATGAACCTACCAAATTCTATAGTGCTTTATTGTCCTTAATCCTAACATAATTATTTTGTTTCTTTATTAACGCTAGTTTTTATATTGATAAAATATATTCTACTGCATAGACATTATCAACACATCCAAATCAGAGAGAAGAACATACCGGAATTTTTGGGTTGGGCGACTGTGCATCTATAATAGATCCTAATACAAGTAAACCATATCCACTTACAGCACAAGCGATCAGGGAACTTTTACAACGCAGGGAGGTTTTGGATCACGTCAAACAGATGCGGCAGGTGAAGTGGCAAATACTGGCGGCACTGGCGGGCGCACACAATGTACTACGGGTGACACCCAAACTTGTGAATTTGTTGGTGGTAGCGGAAGACATTAACAGCCGCTGATCTTTTTTCTTTTTTATTCCTCATGTATAACCCTACCCGACATGTACAGATACGTGATAATAAACCCTTTTTGGTTGTTACTAAGGCAGAGGATTAGGGTACTGCGAAGTCTCTCCCTCTCCAAACCAATATTCATTATTTATATCTTTAGCAACGATTTAGTTAGTTCCGTTCCCCATTGGTTTGTCGTGACCGATGTCTGAGATTGTACACTATAACGCAAGGAGGTGGGTCACATTATACAGCTGGCGGAAAATACTGCAGGAGATGTGAGTGTTTTATTATTATAACTCAACAAATGGTTTGTGAATGTTGCGGAATGCGGCTAAGGGCTAGTCCAGTGCGAAGAGTATCCAGGGAAAAATTTCGAGCTAGGAAAAAATTGGCGACTTAGACTAAGTAAGTAAGTCCAACATCTTAGTGGTTTTATTTTGACATAGCAACTAACAAATTTGTATCTACTGCACTACCTGACGTACGACTGACAACATATGATATCATAGTGTCAATCTGATATCCTTCTTTCTGTGCTAGTGCCACTCCGTCCCAGATGACGTCAATATATTTTGACGTTAACACCAAAAGATTGGGATCTTCATGAAGGACATCGATTGTTTGAGTGCATTCAATCTCAGTCTCATTTAGATAAAGCGGTGCGGGCCCATCTTTCGCTTTCTTTGCCGTTTTCATCAACGTAGTTATGTATCTTTCTTGTTATTTTGACCATTTTAGTAAAAGTGCCTTCTTTTGTAAAACAGAATGTTTGTGGCATAAATATAATAAAGACTGTCTAGGGGAGGGAGTACCCGAACTCGCTCAACTAAATTAACTAATCAACTAACTAGTAGGAGTATTAGTTAGGCCGAACGACCGAAATGAACTTTCTTCGTATTTCTCCTAATAAGAACGGATATGAAAAGGAGCTAAGAGTAATGATTCAAGGTTTTGGGAATGTTGGGTCATTTACAGCCAAATTCTTAGACAACATAGTGGCAGGAATTAAGATAGTTGGTGTAAGCGATGTTTCAGGATTTATCTACAATAAAGATGGAATAAATATTCCCAGATTGATATTAGATATGAGAGGAAAAGCAAAACTTTCAGACCTAGCAAAAAGCGAAAAAGATGACAACAAAACCATTCCTTATTCTCATAGTAGCTATGACATCTTGGACAAGGATGATATATTTGAAGTAGATTCGGATGTTTTTATTCCAGCAGCTATGAGTGGAGTTATAAACGACAAGACAGCACCAAAGCTGCTTGAGCATGGTATAAAGATTATTGTTGAAGCTGCAAACATTCCGACAACATCTACTGCTGATGAATACCTTAATAAAAATGGTGTTTGGATAATACCTGACTTCTTGGCCAATGCTGGCAGTGTTATAGGATCCTTTGTTGAATATCAAGGTAGAACAGAAAAGGAAGCATTCGAACTTATCGACTACAAGATAACTAAGAATGTAAAATAAATTCTTTCGGATGCAATGGTACAGGACGACGAAAGCAGCTATGATGAAACACAGAATCCAAGAAAAATAGCTACAGAAAATGCTAAACAAATAGTGCATAGAGCTATGCTATTAAGAAAAGGAGCAATAAACGTGGCAAGAGAGGCCTATGATAGAAAAGGTAGAATAGTTCCCTCAAATTAACACTTCATACATTTTTGAACACTTGGCAAATTGATATAACAGAATTCCCAAACAAGAAAGTTAAAATGGAGTTAGTACCTGGATTAACAGGGTAGAACAATCCAGACATTGTCACAATGTCAGACAATTATAACAGGCTAGTATTACTACCCAGAAATATAGCAATACCTACTCTCGCATTGGTGACATATTATTACTATATTTAGTAGCTCTAAGATAATACCCCTGAGTTCACTCCTTGCCTGCATTATTAAAAATTTATTTTTTCATATTATTATGGGGCTTCATCTAATGTCATAAAAAATCGAAGACCGCAGGTAAGCCCTAGACTCAACTAACTAAACCTACCAACATCATCCATCTACTATCAGTTGAGTCTCCTACGGTCTACTTATATCTGTATTCAAAGGAATGAAAAAATTGAGCATGTCAGAGCAAAAAGGGAAAGTAGAAATACTACAAGATTGTCCTGCTTATACTCCTAAAGTACCACTACAGGAAGCCATAGCTGCTTTAACTGTTGCTGCGTCTGTATAAAATCCCATTCGTGCATGCTCTAAAATTTCATCATGACATACAAAGAGACTTCTTTAACTGTTGTACTATCCAAAACTGAATAGACAGTAACAGCAAAGACTATTGTTATTAGCAGAAACACAGAAATGCTGATTGTAGAAATTATTAGAGTTGAATTGCTAACCAAGTGTTTATTTCATCTCCTCAAATGAAGTCGAATAAAATTCTAGTTTTATATTCATAGGATACAATTCATATCAGCTTATCATTTACTTTTGTAGATTACATTTACTATTGGTTGACACAGATTAGCCGCGCACGCTGAACACCAACTCTTATCCCAGTGCAGGCAAGTAAGAGAATGATTGCTTTATCTCAAATTGAGGCAAGCGATACCATTTTGTTGATTTCCTCGTGGGTATATGCCCTATCATCTATAACTGTGTAATATTCTCCGAGCTACTTCTTAACCCTTTTCAAGTTTATTTGTTCAATACCACTGTATCCATAGAAATGTTCATAGAAGCGTTTAATTGCTGACAGATGGGTCCTAATCGTACCAGGGGCTAACTATTTAGCATCTTTTTGTGTACCTTTGTGTACAAAATTGATAACATTGGACTGGATCAGGAAGAACTAGCAAGGCATTATAGTCCTTTCTGCTTACCCCTAGAAAGTCCATGAAGCAGGAGAGAGATTGTATATAGATAGAAGTATCATTTGTGCTAATTCTATATTACCTTACAATTAAACCTACTATTTTCATGTGGTAGGATTCGGGCGAAAAAACCACAGCTGTGTACTGCCATTGTGAGTACTCATCTGTACCAGCCTCATTCCTGTAAGCCTTCTTATCTTATATAACGCCTTTGTATCTGCATAGAAGTCATTTGTGTTTACTATCAAAAACTCTTTATCTTCTCCAGTTATGTACTCAAATCCGCAATCTTTGTTACAGTCTAAAATGTTCCATATCCACTCTTCACACTCGTCGATTGGTAATTGTGATGACGTCGGTGACATCATAGTATAGTCCCCTTCCTCAACTCACAGCCACAGTAGAGGCATATCCTTATGGTACACAAAAAAACTAATAAAGTGATGCGATATTATTTCTGCAAAATAACACGTCTATGATGTATCTAACTATTATCCAGCTGTCAGGTTTTTAATTCTATTCGTTAGTTTTTTTAACGATACAGGTTTTGGGATAAATCCGTCTATCTTACTGAGGGAAGTACTTTTGAAAATTCTAAATCGTTGATTTCAAATGCAGAGATGAGTATGACCCTAACTTTTGGCTGCAGAGTTTTTATTCATCTAATAAGCTCACATCCATTCATTTGTGGCATTCTAATATCATACAAGATCACATCTATACTATTGGAACTATTTTTAAAGTATTCAAATGCTAGAAGTGGATCGGTAAATCCGTAATCTTTGAAACCCTGCTTTTGTAAAAAAACGTTTAATAGGATTCACTATATCAGACCCATCGTCAATTACTAATATAGACCAGACGCCTGCTAGCAATTGTAATGAGCCTTTTATATTGCTCAGTATTATAGTTATCGAAATAGAGATTATCTTTTTATTCCCATCGCCTTAATCTTAACTACTCATCTATCATAACTACGATAGGAACTATAACATGCCAACTATATAGCTAAAATGAGTAGTGATTATATAGCAAATACATTATTGAATAGTCCAAGGGTTGGCGGGAACAACATATGTCTTCTCTGACAATATCAGGATATTTCATAATAGATTTAACTGATTTTATGTAGAACTAATGATGATTAAAATCTTTTATGCTTCTTGAATATCGGCAAATTTCTTAAATAATTTGTAATGCTTATTGTAAAGAGGCTTGCGTGTAATAGCTCTATGAAAAGGGTTTACCTCGCAATCATAAAAAACAGGTATCTAAAGGTAGGTCTGATCCTTTTGATTGCAGGTGCAGTTATGGCTATTTATCTAAATAATGAGGGAATTAATTGCCTGTCAGAGCTTGGTAGAACTAGAAATATGAGCCTTAATAATAGCCAGGCACTAGAACAGCTCAAAGGATATTGTTTTTTTATAACCAATGCTTATGTCTACTCGCTATTTGGGCTAATTATAGGCTCATCAATAATTATTGTGTGGTATTCAAAGTATAGAAATGTGTGGCGAACAAAATTTGACAAGTAATGTTCTCAATGTACTAAAATTAGATAGGTAATTGCAGTAATGAGAGTTATAAATAATAGGTTCAATTCCAAGAACACAGGAAAAAAATCTTAGCAAACTTGTTCTTTCTTGCTTTCCTCCCCAGGATATCAAATTGCTGCCATTAATGTTTAACCGCTCAATCTTATCCTGACGGTTTGGGAGCCCGTATCTGCGGTTGTCAGTGATACTGAGTCAATTATAAAAATGCAAAGACGAAGGGCAAATCCTTAGAAAAGTACTTATCACCGAACAGTTCTAATAATCTTCTTTATCATCCATCTCATAGAACTACGAAATACGACAAAGTCTGATTTTGCGACTATGGTGTGGATGTATAGATGCAGCCAAAATGATTCGGTTAACTTCTACGTTACATTGTATTATGTAATTGTTTATTATTGTATGGTAATAATGGCAACGAAAACCCAATTTTTTAGATAAAACTTGGGCTCAATACTATATCATATGACATAAACCATATAATATGAAAAATAGCTATTATAGATAAATGACGACAGATATACTTAATGCGTTGATCATCTTAACCCACTTCTAACAATCCATCCATCTATACTACTCTTATAAGTCCAACCCTTTGGAGTTCGTCAAGTATTTGATCACCATATTTTTCTGAATTGTTATTAAATGAAGTAATTATCTCATTTGCTATATGATAGTATGCAAACCATGTTAGATATTCTTCAGACAAAAGTCCCCTATGTGCAACAATGCTTTGCCAATCGTATAATCGCATTACAGAATCTGTTTTAAAATATGATCCAAGATTCAGTTTATCTATCCGATTACATATAGACCTTATAGTAGGAACATCTTTGTCGTCGTGACAATTTATCTGTATTTAGCAAAGAATGATATAGGTAGATAGAGCAAATATAAGCAATCCTTTTACATTATGCTATAGTAATATAATAATGTGAATAGTACTAGTAATAATGTGTACGTGGTACAGGAAGAAGGATATGAGGGTAGCAACATCCTAGGAGTATTTTCAACATTGCAAAAAGCAGAATCCTTTAAAAAGAAATTCAAAGAATACTTCCAAATAAGTATTCTTCTTCTGACTTCTGGAGTATCCGGATAACAGAGATAATGTTGGATAGTGAAGAGAAATACCAAGAAGATGCAGAATGGATATGGAATGAGTTTAATTATCAATAATTTAGACTGCTATTTCTTTTACAGATATACAATAATGATGAGACAACTATCCCAATACAAGGATTAAAGAATTGTGTAAACTCAATGATATGAATGGTATATTGATACGGTATCAAAATACTGAACCTTTATCCTTCTAATGGACAATCGACTCTAGTGAAATATAACATTAGCAAATAAATAATGAAGTGTTATCATTTCAACCATGAGTAGTCAAATGAGATTCGTGTTGTAGGCATATATGCTTTAATTCAATATGATGGTCAAATAGATAGCTGCATCCACAAGGGTAATCAATTGTAGTCATTTTAGCATTGTTGACAAGCTGCTTTCTTCTCTCTTCTGTTATTTGCACCATATTGTATGGGAGTAATAATTGGCATAATAGTATCTTTACATTTTATAATTTTGTCCTATTCAAATCATAGTTTACTACTATATCTAGTAAGATATCAGCAATACAAATTACTCTACTTTTACTTTATCTTTATATTGTACTGACCAAAATTTTGAAAATGAGTCTAACCAGTATTCTGTCATCTTTGATGTATTTCTAGTATATTCAGCGTATATACTACTGCATGCATTGACATAGTCGTTCCATAAATTCGTATAATATGTAATAGGTCATGAGACTTTTCTTCTTTATTTGTTTCCAACTCTTTTCTTTTCCCTCTCTTTTCTGCTAAGCCTGCTGCTGTGCTTGCGGACCTCCCTCCTTTGCATAATCTTTAAGTCCAGTAAAGTCGATACCAACGACCGTTTCATTTCCAACAACCCATGCGTTATGCCCTGGTGGGACTACAAGAGTGTCCCCAGGACCAAATTCTTCTTCACTGCCATCATCTATTACAACCTTAATGCGTCCAGATATCATGTACTGTGTATGGGGAGCTTCACAGCTGTTTGTTTTTACGATAGGTTTGACGCATTTATCCCAACTCCATCCTGGTTCAAGTGTTATTCTTCCAATAGTAGTGCCATTTTTAAATGTAGTTAGTTCAAGTTTACCCTTTTCAAATGTACGTATTTCATCAGGTGAGTTCATAGACTTTTTCTCCATTGGAGCTCCCCCTGTTGGTGTTGACATATTTTATTCCAAAGTGTAATTGTAAGCTAACTTATATGAATATTTAGCAGGAGTTATTACAGGTGGCTGTATCTTTGCATAGATAAGAGCATAAAAAGGTCAAAAAAGTGCCCTTTGATATTTTTCAGGAAGGAGGCACTATGATCTTTTGATACCCAAACAAAGGGCTCTACCTTGATCCCTATGGAATTCTATGTCTATCATAATGCTAATCAACTTCCTTGGGTTGGACATGGGTTGATTGGATTTCAAAACAGTTCTAATAAGGAGGCGGTGGGATGCAATAGATCGTGTATGTAGTCCTCTTTCGCAGTACAACTTGAAGATTTATTACCTATTCAGTGGCGTATTACGAACTAGCTATGGTAATTATGATTATGCAGTTTTATTAGTCCCAATTTTTAATGAGTTATAGATAAGGGCAATGTAAATGTAAAAGTAGCTCCATTGTCATCAGGATTGTTCTCAGCCCATATTTTGCCACCATGAGCTTCAATAATACTCTTAGATATATAGAGTCCAAGACCTGTTCCTATATCTGACCTAGTAGCAAATTTGGTAAACAATCTTGGCATTATATCAGAGTCTATACCAGAACCTGTATCCTTTACACTAACAATAATCTCAGAATCGTTCTTCTCTGTCATGACATATATAGTTCCTCTCTCTTTTGTAGTGAATTTGATAGCATTTGATAAAAGGTTAGAAATAACTTGTGCTATTCTTCCCTTGTCTGCATTTAAAATAACACTTTTAGGTTCATATACAATATTCAGGTTTACATTATTCTCATTATCAAGCAGAAGGCTTCTGTAGTCACCCACAATTGAAGACATTACATCATTTAGATCGAATTCTTCCTTTGTTAGTTTTAATGATTGACTCTCAATCTTTGTAACATCTAATATATCTTCAGAAAGCCTCTGAAGTCTCTTTGAGTTTCTGATTATGGGATTAAGATATATCTTACTATTCTCAGGCTCCATTTCTATAAGCTCAGAATATCCTGTAATAGCCTGAGTAGGCGTTCTTAGCTCATGAGCTGCTATATTGATGAATTCTCTTTGCATTTGTTCGTTGAGCTTGAATTGTTCATTAGTTGTGCGTTCTTTCCAAAGCAATTCAAAAAATAGTTTATATGATTCTACGCTAGGCTTGCTATTTGAGTAGAAAGATAAACCAATTGCATCAGAAAATTGTTCGGCTTCCGGTTCCCTTAGCTCAGCTTTTAGAAACTTTGTATTGTCAACTATAATCATTCCAAAAGAACTATCACTCCCATTTACAACTCTAATATTATTGCTGGCACTAGTATTTTGCAAAATTCGATTAACGATATGTAAATTCAAATCACTTAGGGGGCAGATAATTTTGACTTGAATGGTGTCCACTTTTTCCTCAGCACATTTACCAACTAGGTAATCTATTATTCCAAGTCTGTCTAGTCTATTTAATGCCTTATCATTTGGAAGAAGAAAAAGTATCTCATTTTGGGCATCCTTTGCAAGATCTGTTATGATATGGGTTGCTTCCTCATTGTCATTTATCACCCTAAAATATTCTGGCTCTATTCCTTGTTCAATTTCTTTAATTTTATCTTCAGCTGATATTGACTTTTTCCATAGAGTATCAAATATGTATTGTTGT
>Ga0126308_10000267_pt1 | contig 15840 bp, 18 predicted proteins | sample Plot55_FD_92533 | JGI IMG/M metagenome (GOLD analysis project Ga0126308, IMG submission 92533) | Serpentine soil microbial communities from UC McLaughlin Reserve, CA, USA - Plot55 | ecosystem: Environmental > Terrestrial > Soil > Grasslands | place: USA: UC McLaughlin Reserve, Lake County... | reverse complement strand
GGGCCGACCTCGTCGTCGTTGGGGCCGCTGAGCGGGTTGACGCCGAGCGAGTTGATGTGGTCCGAGATCGCCATCAGCGAGCCCGGCGGGGACTCCGGGCGCAAGGACCCCGCGGCGTTCGTGGCCAGCAGCGCGACAGCGCCCGCGTGCTTCAGCGCGCGCACCGGGGCGCGCATCGCGCCCGGATCGCCGCCCTCGTAGACGTGCCGGCGACCCTGCAGGACGGCGACGGGCAGGCCGCCGAGGTGCCCGAGCACCAGCCGCCCGCCATGGCCCGCCACGCCGGGAAGCGGGAAGCCCGGCAGATCGCCGTACCCGATCTCGACGGCGTCCTCCGCGGCGTCGGCCAGGCCGCCGAGACCCGAGCCGAGGATCAGGCCGAGCCGGGGCGTGAAGCCGGGAGCCCGTTGCGCGATGACCGCAGACGCCGCCTCGCCCCGCGCGACCGCCGGATCGATGTCGTGCGCGCGAGCCCTCACGGGAGGTACTCCGGCCCGAAGGAGCGCGGCAGGAGCTCCTCCAGCGTCATCTTCGTGCGGGCTCCGCCGTCCGCGAGCAGGTGCACCGTCGCGTCGAGCGGCATCAGCTCGCGCAGCCGCTGCCGGCAGCCGCCGCAGGGCACGCACGGCTCCTCGCCGTCACCGATCACGGCCGCCTCGGCGATCTGGCGCCGGCCCGCGGCGATCAGCGCGCCGATCGCGGACGCCTCGGCGCAGTTCCCGAGCGGGTAGGCGGCGTTCTCGACGTTGGCACCGACGTGCACCGAGCCGTCCGGCGCCCGCAGCGCGACGCCGACGCGGAAGTTCGAGTAAGGCGCGTAGGCCCGCTCCATGGCGCCACGGGCCGCCGCCGCCAGCTCCTCCGCGCCCACCCCGGCGAGCACGCGGTCCGAGTACGAGTCGGCGAGGATGCGCGTCTCGTCGAGCCCGAGCGCCTCGGACAGCTGCGCGACGCGGTCGCTCTCGGCCGTCAGGTCGGAGTCCTCCGGTGCGACGCCCTCGAGCTCGAGGAAGGAGCCGAGGCCGCGGACCGTGTCCAGGTGGATCCGCACGCCCTCCCAGAGCAGCAGCCGGCGCTCCTTGTCGACGACGACCAGCGCGCCGAGCGCGGCGTCGAGCGCCTCCCGCAGCGCGGCGCCGTCCTCGACGGGGGCGATCCGGTAGCGGCTCTCGCGCGCCTCCGCCCGGTCGGAGCGGTGGTACTGGATCAGCGCCGCGCCACCCGGGGTCTCCTCGCGCAGCTTCAACCGGCCCTCGGGCACGCGGAAGTACGTGTCGCGCTGGACGAGGGTGCCGCGATCGTCGGCGCCGAGCTCCCGGCACACCGCGAGCGAGCGCTCCGGGTCGGGGTCGGTCGCCTTGAGCTCCACGTTGCGGCGGGGCGCGGACACCGTCTCGAGCCTATTCGATGGCCGCCGCCGGACGCCCGGCGGGCGCGAGCGGTAGCGTGCGGCGCCGATGAGCGTGCCCGACGGCGTCACCGTGGTCGACCACGTCCTGCTGCGGCGGCTGGTCTCGATCCTGCGTGACCGCGACACCCCGCACGGCGTGTTCCGGCAGACGCTCGACGGGGCGGGGATGCTCCTCGCCTACGAGGCGATGCGCGGCCTGCGCGCGGAGGACCTGCAGGTGCAGACGCCGCTCGAGGAGGCGGACGGCGTCCGGCTCGCCGACCAGGTCGTCGTCGTCGCGATCCTGCGCGCGGGCCTGGGGCTCGTGGACGGCTTCCTGCGGCTCGTGCCGGACGCGCGCGTCGGCCACCTCGGCATGTACCGCGACGAGGAGGCGCTGCGGCCGGTCGGCTACTACGAGAACGTGCCGCCGGGCGTCGAGGACGCGGAGGTGTTCGTGGTCGACCCGATGCTGGCCACGGGCGGCAGCGCGACCCAGGCGATCGCGCGGCTCAAGCGGGCGGGCGCCCAGCGGCTGCGCTTCGTCTGCCTCGTCGCCGCGCCCGAGGGGGTGCGGGCGCTGCGCGAGGCGCATCCGGAGGTGCCGATCTTCACCGCCGCCCTGGATCGCGAGCTGGACATCAACGGCTACATCCGGCCCGGCCTGGGCGACGCGGGCGACCGCATCTTCGGCACTGACCGCTGAGGGCGTCACAGCGCTGACCGCTGGTTGTCAAGCTCTGGCAAAGGGGGCACGATGCGCGCGTCATGGCCTACCTGCGCTGCCCCGACTGCCGTCTCACCGCCCGCGCGACCGCCTACTACGTCCACGGCGACCGCTGCCCCCGATGCCTGACCCTGATGGAGCCCGTGGAGCGCTTCCGCGACGCGGCTCCCGCCTCCGCCCCGGCGCTGGCGGCGACGGAGGACGCCGCCCGCCTCTCCGCGGGCGCCGTGCCCCGGGCCGGCTGAGCCACCTTCTACCCTGCGGCGCCATGCCGCTTCTGAGACGTCCGACCGCGCTCGCCCTCGCCTGCGCCGCCCTCGCGCTGGGCGGCTGCGGCTCCGACGAAGAGGAGCAGGCCAGCCCGACGCCGGCGCCCGCGGCGGCGCCCGAGGCGACGAAGCCCGAGGTCAGCGTCCCGAAGGGCAAGGCGCCCAAGAAGCTCCAGATCAAGGACCTCGAGCCGGGCAGCGGCCCCGCCGCGCAGCCCGGCCAGAACGTGCAGGTGCAGTACGTCGGCGTCTCCTATGCGAACGGCCGCCAGTTCGACGCCTCGTGGGATCGCGGGGAGCCGTTCGCGTTCCAGCTGGGCGCCGGCCAGGTCATCCCGGGCTGGGACCAGGGCGTGGCGGGCATGAAGGTCGGCGGCCGCCGGCAGCTCGTGATCCCGCCCGACCTCGCCTACGGCAAGCAGGGGTCGCCGCCGGCGATCGGCCCGAACGAGACGCTCGTGTTCGTGGTCGACCTCGTCGCGATCCAGTAGCTCACGCGCCGAGGAGACCGTCCCCACGCGCCCCGCCCGCCGCGGTCGTGGCGCCGAGCAGGGTCCCCAGCAGCAGCCCGCGCAGCTCCTCCCGCGTCAGGTCGCGGTGCTCGACCCAGTCCAGGATCGCGCCGTCCATGAACCACAGCCACGCGCGGACCGCAGCGCGCAGCGCGGGCGGCGGCGGCGCGCCCGGCGCGATGCCTTCGAGGATCCGCGCGGACGTCGCCTCGCGGACGCGGTCGACCACCTGCCGGACCTCGGGGATCGCGCCCGCGCTGCGCACGAGCCGTCCGTAGGCGTCGCGGTTGGCCTCCACCCAGGCCAGGAACGCGTCGAGGCTCGCGCCGAGCCGCTCCAGCGGCGGCAGTGACGGATCCGGCTCCGTCAGGCGCCCGAGCTCGGCCGCGTTCTGCTCCAGGGCCGCCGTGAAGTAGGCCTGCTTGCTCGGGAAGTAGTGGTACAGCAGCGCCTTGGAGATGCCGGCCTCGCGGGCGATCCGGGCCATCGAGAGCTCGTCGTAGGAGAAGCGGGCGAACAGCCTCGTGCCCAGCTCGAGCAGGCGGCGACGGCGCTCGTCGACCCGGAGGCGGGTGTAGGCGGGCACGCGGCCGACCCTACCGCCGCGCGGGCGCGGCCTAACCTGGACGCGTGAGCAACGACCCCCACGCGCCCCGCCACCCGCGCTCGTCCGACGAGGAGCTGCTCGAGGCCGAGACCTCGGCGATCCTCGCCGAGCTGACCGACGCGCAGCGCCTGCTGCGCATCCAGGACGAGCTGCGCATGGGCTTCGACGCGCTGGCGAGCGTCGGCAAGGCCGTCTCCATCTTCGGCTCGGCCCGCACGCCCGCCGGCGATCCTCGCTACGAGCAGGCCCGGCACCTCGCGCGCAAGCTCGGGGAGGAGGGCTTCTCGATCATCACGGGCGGTGGCCCGGGGATCATGGAGGCCGCCAACCGCGGCGCGCGCGATGCCGGCGTGCCCTCCGTCGGCCTCGGCATCGAGCTCCCCCACGAGCAGGGGATGAACCCGTACGTCGACCTCGCGCTGAACTTCCACTACTTCTTCACGCGCAAGGTCATGTTCGTCCGCTACGCGAGCGGCTTCGTGGTCTTCCCGGGCGGCTTCGGGACCATGGACGAGCTCTTCGAGGCGGCGACCCTCCGCCAGACGGAGAAGATCCGCTACTTCCCGCTCGTGCTGGTCGACTCCGCCTACTGGGGCGGTCTCGTCTCCTGGCTGCGCGAAGCCATGCTCGCCGACGGCTACATCGCCCCGGTCGACCTGGACGCCGTCGCGGTCTGCGACGACCTGGACCGCGTGGTCGAGATCGTCGAGGACGTCGAGCACCGCCGCCCGCGCCGGGCGGCGTAGCTCCGAACTTCAACTGCGCACGCACGGAGGGGAAGGGGTGCCCCGGCGTGGTCGGCCACCTCGAGCGGTGGATAAGTCGGTCTCAGCCCGAGTTATCCACCGCTCGGTGCGAATTCGGGCGATCCCCACCTCCCTACCCAGCCGCAGTTGACCTTCGCTCGCGCGGCGTAGCGGGCGCTATTCGAGGCTCCGGAACTCCCACTCGCCGTCGTGCCGGCCCAGCGTGAGGACCTCCCGCCGGCCCTCGCCGTGGACCTGGAAGACGGCGAGGTCGTCCTCGGTGCCCGGGCGGTCCAGGACCTCGACGAGCAGCAGCTCGGCGGGCTCGGCGCCGCGCTGGTCGGCGTATGCGCGGCGCGTCGCAGACTCGAGCGTCGCGCGGTCCCAGCCGCGGTCGGCGGCGGCCGCCTCGGCCAGGTCGTGGTTGGCCTGGGACAGGCGCGCGCGGAACTGCGCCTCCGTGCGCTTCTGCAGCATCGCGCGGGCGATCATCCCCCCGATCGCGAGGATCGCGAGGACCGCCAGGACGATGATCAGCCAGGTCGGCACGGGCGCTTACAGTAGGACGGCGCGGGACTCGAGGTGCGAGCCGACCTTGCGCTTGACCCGCTGGAGGGCGTTGTCGACCGTCTTGCAGTCGCAGTCGAGCTTCTCGCCGATCGTCGTGTAGGAGTAGCCGTCGAGGTACAGCGAGAGCACGCGCGACTCGAGCTCGGAGAGCACCGTCGACAGGCACGCGACGAGCGACCGCAGCTCCTCGGAGGAGATCACCTGGTTGACCGGGTCGTGAACGGGCGAGCCCGGGAGCACCTCGTCGAGGGTCGGCTCGGAGTCGCTGGCGCCCGCGGGCGTGGCCGAGAAGGACACGTAGCCGTTGAGCGGCGTGTGCTTGTTGCGGGTCGCGGTCTTCACGGCGGTGATGATCTGCCGCGTGATGCACAGCTCCGCGAAGTTGCGGAAGGAGGACTCCCGATCGGGCCGGAAGTCGCGAATCGCCTTGTAGAGCCCGACCAGGCCCTCCTGGATGAGGTCCTCGCTGTCCCCGCCGATCAGGAAGTACGACGACGCCTTCAGCCGTACGAAGGACGCGTAGCGCCGCACGAGGCGGTCGTATGCGTCTGGGTTGCCCTGCCGCGCGAGGGCGAGAAGGTACCCATCCTCAAGATGAACTTGAGACTGAGCCTTCGTTGGGGACAGTCTGGCCACGAACACACCTCTCTGGAACCCGCTCTGGGCTCACATTTGTCGTGGCGCACACCTCCCCCGGCGCCTATTGAGTCGCTCTCGAGGGCCATCGCTAACCCTCAAGTTCAACCTACATGTAGCGCGAGAATGGCACGGTTATGTGGACGCGTCAAGCCTTTTCTGCAAGATCGCGTACATCAGGACCGCTCCGGCGGCACTGACGTTGAGCGAATCGATGCGCCCTCGGAGGGGCAGGGAGACGAGGTCGTCACACGCGGACGCGACCCGTGGACGCAGCCCGCGGCCCTCCGCGCCCAGCACCAGGACGACGCCGCCGGAGTAGTCCGGGGCGCCATACGGGGTGCGCGCTCCGGCCGCCGCCCCGTAGGTCCAGCAGCCCGCCGCCTTGGCCTCGGCGAGGAAGTCGGCGAGGTTGCGCACCTGGGCGACGGGAAGGTGCTCGACCGCACCCGCCGACGCCTTGGCGACCGCGCCCGTGACCTCGGCGGAGCGGCGCTCGGGGATCACGACGCCGGTCACGCCGGCGCACTCGGCCGTGCGGATGACCGCGCCGAGGTTCTGAGGGTCCGTGACCTCGTCGAGCGCGACAATGAACGGATCGGGCGCGGCCAGCAGCTCCCCCGCGTCCGCGTAGGGGTAGGCGTCGACCTCGGCGCAGACGCCCTGGTGGGAGTCCGTGCCGCAGCGGGCCGTGATCTCCGCGGCGGGGACCACATCGACGCGCGCGCCTGAGAAGCCCTCCTTCGCCGTGGCCTCCGTCGCCCAGATGCGCCGCACCCGGCGGCGGCCGCGCAGGGCCTCCCGCACCGCGTTGCGGCCGTAGACCACGTTCGGGAGCGGCGCGATCCCCTCGGGCGCCGGCTCGCGCGCGGCCGCCGGGTCGGCGTCGCGCACCGGAGGGCGCGAGGGACCCCCGCGCGGCGACGCGTCGCGACCGCCCGTACGCGCGCCTCCTCCGCGGGTCCCGGCGTCGCGCCCACCGGGCCGCGCGCCTCCCCCGCGGGCCCCGGCGTCGCGCCCACCGGGCCGCACGCCGCCCCCTCGGGTCCCGGCGTCGCGCCCACCCGGCCGCGTGCCGCCCGCGCGGGCCGCTGCGTCGCGGCCGCCCGGGCGCCCGCCTCCTGCGCCCGGCGCCGCGTCGCGCCCGGCGGGGCGCGGCTTGCGTCCGCCTCCGCCTCCACCCCCACCGGCCGCCGGCTTACCGCCGCCGCCCCGGCCGGGGCCGTCAGGCCGCCGGGACGAGCTCCGGTCCTTGCGGGCCATCTCGAACCTCCCAGCCGATCTCGCGCAGCTCGTCGCGGAGGCGGTCGGCCTCCGCCCAGTCGCGGGCCGCGCGGGCGGCCTCGCGGCGCTCGGCCAGCGCAGTGGCCTCGGCCGGCGGCCCCTCCGCCTCCGCGTCCAGCAGCGAGGCCAGCCCGAGCACGTCGAGCATCTCGCGCAGGTGGCTGCCACCCACCTCGCCCTCGCGCCGGTTGGCCTCGCGGATCCAGTCGTAGAGCGCCGCCAAGGCCCGCGCGGTGTTGAAGTCGTCGGCCAGCGCCTCGAAGAACGCGTCCCTCAGCGGCGCCAGCTCGTCAGGGGACTCCCCCGGCCCCAAACGCCGCCCGGCCTCGCGGATCCGCGCCGTGGAGCGCACGGCCTCCTCCAGGCGCTCGTCGGAGAAGGCGATCGGCTGCCGGTAGTGGCCGCCCGAGAAGTACAGGACGAGCGCCTCGCCGCCGACCTGGTCGAGCACCTCGCCGAGCCCGCGGATGTTGCCCACGGACTTGGACATCTTGGCGTCGGCGAGCTGCAGCATCCCGTTGTGCATCCACACCCGCGCGAGCGGCTCGCCGCGGCCCGCGAGGGTCTGCGCCGCCTCGTTCTCGTGGTGGGGGAAGACCAGGTCGATGCCGCCGCCGTGGACGTCGAAGTCCACGCCGAGGTACTGCTCGGCCATCGCGGAGCACTCGATGTGCCAGCCCGGCCGGCCGTCGCCCCACGGCGAGTCCCAGGTCGTGTCCTCGCCCTCCTTCGTGGCCTTCCAGAGCGCGAAGTCCAGCGGGTCCTGCTTGCGATCGGCGCCCTCGACGCCCTCCCCCTGGTCCATCTGGTCCACGTCGCGGCCCGACAGCTCGCCGTAGCCCTCCAGCGAGCGCACCCGGAAGTAGACGTCGCCGCCCGCCTCGTACGCGTGCCCGCCCTCGACCAGCGCGGAGATCAGGTCCACGATGCCCTCGACGCTCTTCGACGCCAGCGGCTCGTGGTCCGGGCGCCCGAGCCCCAGCCGGCCCGTGTCCTGCACGTAGTGCGCGGTCATCTCGGCCGCCAGCTCGGCCGACGGGCGGTCCGCCGCCCGCGCGGCGTCGTAGATCTTGTCGTTGATGTCCGTGATGTTGGCCACGAGCGTCGCCTGGAGGCCCTCGTGCTCCAGGAACCGCTTGAGCTGGGAGAAGACGACGAAGGGCCGCGCGTTCCCGACGTGGACGCGTGCGTAGACCGTGGGGCCGCAGGCGTAGATGCCGACCTTGCCGGGCTCGCGCGGCTCGAGCGGCCGGACCTGTCTCGTTCTGGTGTCGTAGAGCCGAATCTCGCGCACTGAGCGGGAGGCTATCCATCGGATGACGCGTTCCGGGGGTCCGGGGGGTAGCGTCCCGAAGGTGCCGACGCTCTCGAACGAGGTCCAAGAGGCCTTCCGCACACTTCCGAGCCGCTATCTGGGCGCCGAGCCGGGCTTCGACGCGACCTACCACGTACGGCTGGGCGACGTGGGCCACACGTGGGAGATCCGCCTGACCACCCACGGCGCGCGGGTGCGGATGGGCGCCACGAAGCGCCGGCCCGACGTCACGATCGGCACGGACGCCCGCACCTGGTGCCGCCTGCGCCAGGGCGAGCTCTCGGGCATCGAGGCCTTCTCCCAGCGCCTGCTCTACGCCCGCGGCGAGCTGGATCTCGCGCTGGGCTTCGAGGGCCTGTTCCGGCTGCCCAACGGCCGGCCGCCGCTGCTGCGGATCCACGACGTGCCCGTCGGGCGCCTGAAGGTCTCGACGCTCACGATGGGCGAGGGCCCCGAGGACGTCCTGCTCCTGCACGGGCTGGGCGGGACGAAGTCCTCGTTCTTCGACACGGCGGCGGCGCTCAGCCGCCGCTACCGAGTGCACGCGATGGACTTCCCGGGCTTCGGCGGCTCGTCCAAGCCGCCCCTGGCTCCCTACGACGCCGCGTTCTTCGCCCGCACCGTGGTCGGGGCGATGGACGCCATGGGGATCGACTGCGCGCACGTCGTCGGCAACTCGATGGGCGGCCGCGTGGCGCTCGAGCTCGGCCTGGAGCACCGTGACCGCGTGGGCGGGCTCGCGCTGCTCTGTCCCGCCGTCGCCTTCGTCCGGCGCGAGTGGCACCCGCTCGTGCGCGTCCTGCGGCCCGAGCTCGGGATGCTGCCCCACTCGTTCGGCCGCCGGCGCATCGAGGCCCAGTTCTGGTCGATGTTCGCCGACCGCGACCTCGTGGACCCGAGCGTCGCGGACATCGCGGTCGACGAGTTCGAGCGCATCTACCGCAACGCCGGCGCGCGGCTCGCCTTCCTGACCTCGGCGCGCAACATCTACCTCGAGAAGCCGTTCGGCCGCGGCGGCTTCTACCCGCGGCTCGCCCAGCTCGAGCCGCCCGCGATGTTCGTCTGGTCCTCGCACGACAAGCTGATCCCGCCCGCGTTCCAGCGCCACGTCGAGCGCTGGCTGCCGTCCGCCGAGCACATCCGGCTCGACGGCTGCGGCCACGTGCCCCAGGTGGAGCGGCCCGACCGCACGAACGGCCTGCTCGAGCGCTTCTTCGCCCGGATCGACGCGCTCGGCCGCGCACGGAGGCTCGAAGCCGCATGAGCGCGCCCACGTCGACCAACGGCCATGGCTCGCCCGACGCGGCCCGGCGCACCCTGCGCGCCGACCCCGCGGAGGCGGAGCCCGGCGAGGCGTCCGGCGGCGTGCTCGAATCCGTGCTCGGCGCCGTCAAGGGCTTCGTGGCCGGCCGGATCCCGGCGGCCGACCTCGACGAGCGCGACCCGGACTACATCCGCGAGAGCCTCCCGCGCCTGTGGCTGCTGTGCTCGCTGTACTTCCGCGGGGACGTGCGGGGCCTCGGCAACGTGCCGGAGGAGGGCGGCGTGCTGATGGTCGGCAACCACTCCGGCGGCAACCTGACGCCCGACACCATCGTCTTCACCCTCGCCTTCTCGACCTACTTCGGGGTCGAGCGCGCCTTCCACCAGCTCGCGCACAACCTCGTGCTCTCGATGCCCGGGCTCTCCTACCTGCGCAAGTACGGCACCGTCGCCGCCTCGCCGGAGAACGCCAAGACGGCGCTCGAGGCGGGCGCGGCCGTGCTCGTCTACCCCGGCGGCGACTACGAGGTCCACCGGCCGAGCTGGCACCGGCACCGGGTGGACTTCGGCGGGCGCAAGGGCTTCATCCGGCTCGCGCTCGAGCAGGACGTGCCGATCGTCCCCGTCGTGGCCGTCGGCGGCCAGGAGACGGCGCTGTTCCTCTCACGGGGCGAGTCGCTGGCGCAGGTCCTGGGCCTGGACCGCCTGCTGCGCCTGAAGGTGCTGCCGATCTCCCTGGCGCTGCCCTGGGGGCTCAACGTCGGCGACATGCTCGGCCACATCCCCCTGCCGGCCAAGATCACCGTCGAGGCGCTCGCGCCGATCCACCTGCGCGAGGAGTTCGGGCCGGATCCCGACGTCGACGAGGTCTACGACCACGTGGTGCGGCTGATGCAGGACACGCTCGACGCGCTGGCCGCCGAGCGGCGGCTGCCGGTGCTGGGCTGATGCGCGTCGCCGAGTCGATCGTCGTCAACGCGCCGCCCGCCCGGGTCTGGGAGGTCGTCTCGGACCCGGCCCGCTACCTGCACTTCATGTCGGGGGTCACGCGCTGGTCCGTCGAGGGCGAGCAGGCGACCGGCCTCGGCGCCCGCTACCGGATGCTGATCCGGGTCGGCTCGGCCGAGGTCGGCGGGCTGATCGAGCTCGTGGAGTTCAAGCCCGAGCGCGACCTCGCGTGGAACTCCGTCACGGGCATCGACCAGCGCGGCCGCTGGCGGATCCGCGAGCGCGGCGGCGCCTCCGACGTCGAGCTGCGGCTGCAGTACGGCGTGGCGGGCTCGGGCGTGTCCGGCTGGATCGCCGAGACCCTCGCCGCGCGCACGGTCTCCGGGCACCTGCGCCACTCGCTGCAGCAGCTCAAGCGCCAGGTCGAGCACGAGCAGCTGCGCGTGCTCGCCGCCGAGCGGCGCGCGGCCCGCGCCTAGGCGCAGCCCTCGGGGAAGTCCACCTCCGGCCGCAGGCCCGTGGCGATCTGGAAGATCTTGTCCTGCGCGTTGACGGAGAACTGCATCTCCCGCGTCCCCTTTCCGTGCAGCTCGAAGATGGTTGTCTCCGGGCTGACGTCCGACCCCCGCTCGAGCAGCTTCGAGCCGTACTTGGACTTCAGCCGCGCCAGCGTGTCGTTGACCCGGATGCCCTTGGCGGTCGGCATCGCCGTGCGCGTCACGTAGAGCACGCGGATCTTCTTGCCGAAGCGCAGCGTCGTGAGGCCGAAGCGGCGCGGCATCACCGTGTCGTGCCGGCAGCTCTTCGTGACCTCCTGCCCCCCGATGATGCTGCGCCGCGCGGCCTTGCGGGCCTCGGCGAGGGTCATCCCCAGCTGGATCGGCCCCACCCCGTCGAAGGAGATGACGGCGTTGCCGTCGAGCTGCCTGGGCGGCTCTGTGGCGGTGCGGGCGGAGGCGCTGGCCGGGAGGAGGGCGAGCAGCAGGAGCAGCGGGAGGAGGGTATGCAGACGCTTCATGGCGCGACCCTAATCGAGCAGCGTCGCCACCGCCAGCGCCGCGACTCCCTCGCCGCGGCCCACGAAGCCCATCCCCTCCCCAGTCGTCGCCTTGACGTTGACGGTGCAGCCGAGGGCCGCCTCGAGCGAGGCCCGGATCGCGTCACGATGGGGAGAGAGCTTGGGCCGCTCCATCATCACGGTGGCGTCCACGTGCTCGATCGCGCCGACCCGGCCGGCGACGACCCGCAGCAGCTCCATCGAGTCGGCGTCGCGCCACCGCTCGTCCGTGTCGGGGAAGTGCTGGCCGATGTCGCCGAGCCCGGCGGCGCCGAGCAGCGCGTCGGTGATCGCGTGCGCGAGCACGTCGGCGTCCGAGTGGCCCTGCAGGCCCTGGTCGTGCGGGATCTCGACGCCGCCGAGCACGAGCCGGCGGCCCGGCGCGAACGCATGCGAGTCGATCCCGATGCCGGTCCTCAACCGATCGGCTCCAATCGGCGCGCGCGCCGCTCGAAGACGGCCAGCTCCTTGACGCCCAGCTCCTCGAGCAGCTCGAGCGCCTCCTCGTAGCGGTAGCCGAGCTGGCCGGGGACGTGGGCGTCGCTGGAGAGCGCGATCGGGCAGCCCGCGTCGAGCACCATCTCCAGGTACGGCCGCGCCGGGTAGATCTCGGCGACGGGCTTGCGCAGGCCGGCGGTGGACACCTCGACCGCCACGCCTGCCTCTGCGAACGCCTCGACCGCGGGCTCGTAGAAGTAGCGCAGGTCCTTGTCCGGGCGCGGCGCCTTGTCGCCCCAGACCTTCACGAGGTCGGGATGGCCGATCACGTCGTAGAGCCCCGACAGCGCCGACTCGGCCACCGTCTCGAAGTACCGGCGCCACACCTTCTCGGCCGACTCGCCCGTGCCCCAGACGGAGTAGTCCTCCGTGTCGAGCGAGCTGTCGCGCAGGAAGTGCACCGAGCCGACGACGAAGTCCCAGTCCCGGCCCTCCAGCAGCCCACCGATCCGGTCCTCACGGCCTGGCACGAAGTCCGCCTCGATCCCGAGCCGCAGGTCGGTCTCCTCCCGCACGAACCCGCAGTACTCGTCGAGGTCGTCACGAGCCCACTCACGCCAGAAGGGGTGCTCCCACACGTCCAGCGCCTCGGCGAAGCGATACACGTGCTCCGCCACGCCCAGCTCCGCGATCCCGTGCTCCTCCGCCGCCGCGCGATACCGCTCCACGTTGCCCGCCGTGAAGTACTCGGCGGCCGTCGTGCCCGGCTCGTCGGGGCGCAGGTGGACGTGGTAGTCGGTGAGCACGGCCGGGACTCTGGCAGAAGGCCTGAGCGGCGGCCCGCCCGCCTTCCGGACGGCTCAGCCCGGCACGACGAGCGCCACCGGCCCGGCGCTGATCGATCCCGACCACGCCGTCGGGCGGTCGACCGCGTACGTCACGGTCAGCGCATGGGTGCCGGCCGCGAGCGGGGTCTCTCCGTTGATCGGCTCGCGCGCCCAAGCCGCCAGGTCCAGCTCGTCGGCGACCGCCTCCCCCGGGCCGAGCTCGACGACGCCCGTCGGCGAGTCGTCGCGGTTGCCCGTGAACCTGAGCAGCCGCGCGGGCGCCGGCGGCTCTCCCACCACCTCGGCCGTCAGGTAGTCATGGTGCCGCCCCGACGCGCTCTGGACGGCGAAGTACGCCCGGAGGGGCTCGTCGCCGTCGTTCGACAGGCTCACGCGCAGCGTCGTCCCGGCGACGGTGACCGTCAAGCCGAGCGGCCCTGAGCGGGCCGACGCGGAGGAGCTGCCGTCCGCCACGACGCTCACCTCACTTGTTGAAGCCGACGCGCGCCGTGTAGTGGCCCGCCGGATCGCTCTGCAACAGCGGCGCGAACGGCGGCAGCCACTCGAGCGCGATCAGGACGTCGTCGTGCGCCCGCGCGCGCGTTCCGGCGCGGTCGTGCTCGTTGATATCGATGTGCACTGGACCCGTCATGGGCAGGAAGTCGGTCACGGGGAACTCGTACGTGTGCGCGTCGCCGTTCCGGTACTTGCGCTCGCCGGTGAGCGCCAGAACGGGCGCGCCCCCGCCCGACAGCGCGAGCCACGTCTCGTCCTCAGCCGGGCTCGCCGCGCCTCCGGTGTCGGAGATCGTGTTGCACGTGAGCTCGAGGTTGATCTTGCGCTTGGCGAGCTCCGTGGCCAGCGCGCGCAGCTCGAACTCCTTGTTGGTGCGGTCGACGCTGGGACCCACCGCCAGGCCGGTGAGCTCGGCGCGCACCGTGGGGATCCGGGCGATGATGTCGGCCGTGGTCATGTCGACGGCCGCCTGGACGCCCGAGGGAAGCGTCGTGAGCGGGAGGTCGACGGTCTGGATCGGATCGCCGAACAGCACCTCCCAGAAGCTGTCGTCGTGGAACTCGGCCGCGTTCCACGTCGCGGCGGCGGTCATGAAGCTGGCCGTCGGAGCACCGGACGCGAGGGCACGGAACGGCTTGACGGTCACGGCGCCGGCGGCGTCGGACTCCCACCCCCACTCGACGGAGCCCAGGTAGGTGTTCTCCATCGGCCCGGCGGTGACGAGGGCAGCGGTCTCGAAGGTCATCTCGAAGGACTGCCCGGCCACCTCGATGATGCGCCTGGGCCCGTCCTCCATCTGCGCCGGGACCGGGGGATCGAAGACGCCGGTGACGGCGTTGCGCACGTGTGCGCCGCGCTGGCCGCGGCCGAGGCTGGGGGCGCCGTCGTTGAGCGTGGTCGCAGGGGCCGGCGCCGCGTAGCCGACCCCGTAGATCGGACTGTTGCGCGGCTCGTCGCGGCCGCCGGTGTGGGTGTTGATGTCGATCGCTTGGTCGTTCGTGCCGAAGCGGGCGCGGTCGTCGCGGTGACCGCTGGCCCGGCTCTGCTGGTCCTGGTCCGGATTGAGCGTGGTCGTGCCCGCCACGCGGTCGGTCATCCCCTTGACGGTCTGCGTCAGCCCGATGCCGTCCACCGGCGCCTCGACGAGATCGTTCGCCGTGAAGTCGATCGCGATGTCCGCGCCGATGCGCTCGCCGACGGCGCCCGTGCCGCTGATCGGCGTATAGCCCACCGCATCGTCGAACACGCCGCCGTTGGTGTTGACCGTGGTCCGGTGGACGGTGCCGGCGTCCGCCACTCCGAGCTCGGGCACGGGCTCGCCGCGGACGACCGCGTCCGCGGCGCGGTCCGCCGCGAGCTCGGCCGGGGCGCCGGACCGACTCACGCGGGAGGCTTGCACCCCCTGGGCGGCGTGCCGCTGCTGGACCACGTGCGCGAGCTCGTGGGCGACGACGTGCTGGTCAGGGCTGGACTCGGCGAAGGCGACGCTGTCGCCGAACGCCGCCGCGCGCGCGCCCAGCCCGCGGAGCCCGCTGCGCGCCTCGGCCGTCCCGACATGGGCGCGGACGCCGGCGAAGCTCTCGCCGAACGCGTCCTCCATCCGCTCGCGATGCGGCAACGCGGAGAGCGCTCCCGACGTCGCGCCGGCGAAGGCCTCCGCCGGCGCGGCCGACCGGCGGGCGACGAGCGCGATCGTCGCGGCGTTGCCCGCCGCGCGCTGGAGGCTCAGCAGCGAGTCCGGACTCGACCTGACCGGCGCGGGCGGCGCCTCGACGATCTCGGGCTCGGACCGTGGGTCCCGATCGAGCGCTTCGAGTCGCCGGTTCACGAGGCCAGTCTGCTCCCGGTGGCATCCCGTGTAAAGGCCTCGACAGGATTGTTGCGCGCTTGTCCGCCCGAACGGCTCGCGCCCGGCCGCTCAGCCCAGGCGCCGCATCGCCCGGTCGATCCAGGCGCGCAGCGCCGCGACGTCGGCCATGACCATGGGCAGGTCGGTGTCGTCGCAGGGCTTGCGCTTGACCTCGGCCCCCCAGGAGCCGACGCCGACCTGCACCCAGTCCCCGCGGTCGCGGACGGCCAGCGGCGAGCCGCTGTCGCCGGGACAGGCGTGCGCGGGGCGCGCTCCTGTGCGGTCGAGGCTGCAGAGCATGGTCGCGTCCAGGGCGTGGGGATAGCTGCGCGCGCACGCCCGGCCCGACAGCAGCCGCAGCCCCGCCTGGTGCAGGGACCCCGGCGCGAAGCACGGCGGCAGGATGCCGGGCGGACCGGTGCACCTGCCGGGACGGCCGAAGATCGGCCCGTAGCCCCACAGGCGCGCCGCCCGCCCGGTCCGCGTGAGCCGGCCGGCGCGGGCAGGCGCGAGGCGCAGCACGGGCCCGTCGATCGGCGTCGCCAACCGGATGAGCCCGATGTCCGACGTCGCCGTCGACTCCTGGTGGCCGCCGCGGAACGGATGCTCGAGCCGGTAGCGCGGGTGGGGGAGCACTCGGGCGATGCGCGCGGAGCGCTCCGCCGGCTGCCCGACCGCCTGGCGGCCGGCGACCACCAGGGCGTCGTCCTCGAGCCCCGCCAAGCAGTGCGCGGCGGTGAGCACGACCCGCGGGGCGACGAGCGAGCCGCCGCAGCGGCCGGCGACCGACAGGCGCTCGTCCGTGTCGCTCGTGATCGACACCATCCACGGCGTGCGGGTCGCGTCGGCGTCCTCGCCGTTGGCGATCGCGTGCGCGGCGGGCGCG
>Ga0126308_10000266_pt1 | contig 15841 bp, 13 predicted proteins | sample Plot55_FD_92533 | JGI IMG/M metagenome (GOLD analysis project Ga0126308, IMG submission 92533) | Serpentine soil microbial communities from UC McLaughlin Reserve, CA, USA - Plot55 | ecosystem: Environmental > Terrestrial > Soil > Grasslands | place: USA: UC McLaughlin Reserve, Lake County... | reverse complement strand
GGGCAAGAGCGTGCGAATGAAGGCGAGCGCAAGCTTCGAGAACGGTGAAGCCACCACCTCCCGGTATGACGCCACAGAGGGACTGGGCAGCAAGCCGCGCAAGCCACCTATACCGCCGAAGACTAGAAAACTGCCTGATGTACCATAGAGTGGGAGTGCATAGGTAGGGCGAGATGGCTCGCATTGCGGGCGTGGAGTATCTGTGTGGCAGAGGAGCGGGATCTTCCCGCTTTCGGGCTACCCGATGACCGAACAGGAGGCGACATGAGTGTGCGCGAGCAGGAGCGACGGCAGCGGGAAGCCGAGCGCAGGATGGACAAAGAGATGCGTAGGGCGGACAAGGAGACCCGGAAACAGATCGAGGCCCGGGCGGGGGCGGCTGACAAGAGGATGCGACAGGTTATCAGGAGGATCGAAAAGGGCGACGTCGAGCCGCGTTCTCTGCCCGGCCTCAGGGAAGATTCGATGGAGTCCATGAAGTCGATGGAGTCCATGAAGTCGATGGAATCCATGAAGTCGATGGAGTCGGCCGATTACGAGAGCGGGGTGACCGAGGAGGAGGCGGACGCCGGGCGGATGATGCAGGACATGCCCCTTCAGGGCCATATGCCCATAGATCCTGCGCAAGCCGAAGAAGACCTCGCGCAGAGGGTGACTGAAGACACAGGCTCCGGGGGAGATCCACACCTGCACAACGAGCGCAAGGCGGAGGAGATATCCAATCAGATAACGGGGACTACAGGCGCTGACGGAGACATGCAGGTACACGCCGAGCGGAAAGTGGACCAGATGTCACAAGAGATGTACGAAGACTGAGGGCGTTGCGCGAAGCCGGGAGAGCACTGTTGCTTCGTCCACATACCATGGTACGACAAGCCATATGTGGACTAACTTCCGCATACTTCATCTAGGTATTGCGATTGTCCGACAATGAGGTTTACACTGCTTCCCAGCTTAGCATAGAATGCGCGACAGAGAGGAGGTTATGTCAAGTGTCCGAAACGAAGGAGACCGAGCGGCTTTTGGCCTTCGAAGATCGGAGAATGTGGCGACTACTCCTGGCGCGGCTGCACCCAGACACCGGGGGAGACCATGACTTGTTTACGTTCGCGTGCGCCATAAGGGACGAGATGTCCAGGGCGAGCAGCGTGGCGAAAGCCGCCGAGGGAGAGGACAACTCCCGGAGCACAGAAGGTCTGGTAACCCCATTTCTTCGGGCGTGGCAAAATACGATGGATGACTGGTCGTCCGGCAACCGCGCCGCTCTAAGAAACGTCTGGAGGCGCTAGAGCCGTGTCCAAAAAGGTCATCGACCTCCTTGCAAGTATTTCAGCGAGTCAGCATTTCAGCTTCTCGTTTTCGCTCGCAGCCAGATGCGCGGTAGATCATCACCTCTCAATTGGCATTAGGGGCAGGGTTGCTGGGTTCGCCGCGTCGAATGGTCGAACCTGATCGCGTCTACTGCTGCTGTTGCTGTTGTCGCATAGCCTGTATTATTTGCCAGATCAGGTCCCCTGCCTCCCGTTGCATCCTGATGGCGTCGGTCTGGTCCGGGTAGTTGAGTTCGAGCATGTTCTGAACACGCCTGATCTCGCTCAAGGCACGTGCAAGCATCTGTGCCGGACTCTGTTGTTGCTGGCCCTGGGCCTGCTGTTGCTGCCCTTGCTGTTGATTGCCCTGCGTCATCTTGTCCTCCTGACTACGCTCGTCTGCTTTATCCGGAAGAACTCCACCCTCTACCGTCACTCCATGTCTATACCCCGTTTACATCGAAGTCAGACACGGGATTACCGCAGGGGTTTGCAGGTCAAGTATACTTACGGCGCAAGCGGGGTACAACAGGCGTGTAGCGAGACGTTCTGCAGAGACGGGGATTATGTCATCTAGAGGCTCCGAGTCGCAACAGCAGAAGCATCCGGCGGTAGAGGACGACGGGCGTACGAGCCGCGACGAAGACTACGTCGTCCGCCATACGGATGATCATGGAGAAACCTATGGTGATCCCGACGTACTGCTGGACGTGCCGAAGCTCAACGTGGAGGAGGTCAACCTAGAGGTCGAGGACCTGCAGGTTCGGTTATCCCTCCAGGCTGCTCTCGCAGATCTGGTCCAGATTCGAGCAGAGGCTGGGCGAGATCACAACGCTCCCCGAAAGCGGCTGACCACGCCGGTAGAAGGGTGGATCGGGCTCTCCGGATAGCGACAACCATTCGAAGACCCGCCAGGACGAGACACAAGCGATCATGGGGGACGGGATCGGGGTCGTTGCGGGCTGAACATATCTCCGGGGGGTGGGGTTGAGAAAGATAGCCTTGACCAATGCGAAGGGCGGGGTGGCCAAGACCACTTCCTGCGTCAACCTTGGCGCGGGTCTTGCCCTCCTAGGGTACAGGACCCTTCTCGTGGACTGTGATTCCCAGGGGCAGGTGGGCAAAAGCCTCGGGGTGCAGGCCGGCGAGGGGTTGGGCGAGCTCTTGCAGGGCGAGGCCGGGCTCGCCGACGTACAGATCGAGGCGCGCGAGAACCTGTTCGTGATCGCCGGCGGCGGGTCGCTCTCCGGGGCGAAGCGCGAGATCTCCCGCCGTGACATGCGCTCGGAGCTGGTCTTGAGCGAGGCGCTTTATGATCTGGATGGATACGACTTCGTGTTGCTCGACACGGCGCCATCGTGGGACGTCCTCAACGTCAACTGCCTGTTCTACGTCGAGGAGCTCCTGATACCGGTCTCCATGGAGGCGCTGGCGTTGCAGGGGATCGGGGATCTCGTGAGCCGCGTCGAGCAGGTCCAGCGCTACAGGGAGGACCGGGTTCTGCAAAAGAGCATAATCCCGACGTTCTACGACAACCGGGTGAACAAGAGCGCCGAGATCCTGGAGCAGCTGGAGCAGTATTTCCCCGGTGCGGTGTGGCCCATCGTGCGCTACAACGTGAAGCTCTCAGAAGCGCCCGGTTTCGGTCAGCACATCTTCGAGTACTCGAAAAGGAGCAACGGGGCCGCCGACTACGCCCGCCTGGCCGAGCGACTCGCGAAAGGAGCGTGAAATGAGCACGGAGCACAGGCGAAGGGTGCCGGAGGACTTGATGGGGTCCATCCTCGGCGAGAGCCGCGGGTTCCCCGACGAAGAACAAATCATCCCGGAGCCCGGCGAAGCTACGGTCTCGTGGGAGGACAATCTCGAGCTGGTGGGCGTGGCCTTCAACCTCTCCAAACAGCTAAGCGTGGAGCTGGATCGCATCCGGCACGAACTTGAAGAGGAGACGCACCCGTCGAAGTCCGAGATCGCCGAGGTGGCGCTCCGGATCGCCGTCGAGGACTACCGAAGCAGGGGCCGCGGCAGCGAGCTGGTCAAGAGGATCGAAGAGCGCCACGAGGCCAGGGCTGACGATGCCCCTCACAGGGTCGTGCGCAGCGTGGACCAGACTGGCCTGATCATCGAGACCACGTACGACGAAAGTGGCGGGGTCCTTGACGAGGAAGTGGTAGGCCGCGTCGCCGACCTGCCGGTGATAGACGAATATCTGGATGAGCAGGGACGCCTGGTTAGCCAGGTGCAGGACGACCTCGGCAACACCTTCGAGCAAGTCCAGGACAACAACCTCAACACGCTCGAAGTGAGATTGTTGAACGGTTTGTAGGGGCGGTTCGCGAACCGCCCTCGACGACACATCATGGCAGCGGGTACGGGGGTCTGTCGTAAGCGTACGGGATCAGGAACGGCGTCAGAAGGAGGCGGAGCGCAGGATCGACGGGCGGATGCGCACGGCCGACAAGCGCGTGCGTGGGAACATGCTGGCGCGGCAGAGGGCTGCCGACCTGAGGGCCAACGCACGTCCGAGCAACTGCAACGGGCTCGGCTGCTGACCCTCTTGCTGTTGACCCTGCTGCTGATCTCCCTGCGTCATCGAGGCCTCCTGATCCGGTGCTGTCTGTGGACCTGTGTATACCCTGTATGGGTCGACGTAAGACAGGCGCCGAACCCCGGCGAGTTTATTTGCCGGACCATAGGGGCATGACAGATGGGTAACGAGACGTTGGAGAGGGGCGTATGGCATCGGAGGGTCCGGCATTGGAAGACGATGGGCGCATGAGCGGGGACGAGGACGACGCCTTTCGAGCCGAACGGGACCGCGGGGAGAGCGTGGGAGACCCCGACCTGCAGCTCGACGTGCCCACCCTCAGCGTCGAGGAGATCGATCTCGAGGTCGAGGACCTGCAGATCCACCTGTCCATCCAGGCCGATCTGGCGGACCTGGTAAAGATCAAAGTGGGACTGGACGCCGAGCTGGGCGAACTAAAACTCGGGATCAAAGGCGTAGAAGCCCAGCTCCAACTGAAGGCCCGCCTCGACAACGTGCGCGCTATCTTCAGCGAGGTGCTGGAGTCTTTGCAGCACAACCCGCAGTTCTTCCGCGAGCCGATGAGCACGGAGGCCCTGGATGAGACCGGCGAGGTCTCGGTTCGGTCGGAGGGCGAAGTCGCGGAAAATCGCGAAGAACCGGAAGCGACGGAAGCAGCGACGAGGAGGGCGAGAGACCTGGGCGTGGACCTCTCCGGCCTCGAAGGCACGGGCGCCGGTGGGCGCATCGTCGTCAAGGACGTCACGCGGGCCGCGGAAGGATAACCTCTACCACCTCTAGCGTATACAATCTGGGGGAGTAGAAGGAGCAGTCCTATGGCCAACAGGTTCTTCAAGCAGACTTCGGCGGAGATCATCTCGGAACTTCTCTCCGACGCGCGCGTAAAGCGCGTCAGAGAATATGTGCAGGGAGAGGAGTTCAAAGCCGACCGTGAGCGCGTACGCCGCGACGCCGCAGAACGCCTCAAGAACATCCGCCAACGCTACCGCGCCAAACGACGGGACCCCGAAACAGCCGCCCGCGAGAGAGAACTCACCCTGAGCCTCGCCGAAGTAGAAGCAGCGGCCGCCGAACTCCGCATTCAACTCTCCGAACTACTCGAAGAAGAGGAGAAGCTCAGAAACGCCCTCGAAGAGCTCTAGAGCGATTTGCAAAGAGGTATTACCTCTTTGTCCATTCCAGAAACTTTTCCAGATACTAGTATGCAACACGATTGCTACCCACTTGTGCTCTGTTGGCAATTCGTGTAAGAATGGGCGTTCCGCACCCTGGATGTTGAGGAGACTGCTTGTTGACCCGTAGAGCCGGACTTTATGATCCCACGTACGAGCACGATGCTTGCGGGCTCGGTTTCGTAGCGAGGATCGACGGGCGCAGGACGCGGGAGACGGTCGAGGAGGGTCTCGAGGTCCTGCGCAACATGGAGCACAGGGGGACGACGGGGAGTGACCCCGAGACGGGCGACGGGGCTGGCATACTCACCCAGATCCCCGACAGCTTCTTCCGCAAGGAATGTAGAGAGCTCGGCATCGAGCTTCCAGCGGCGGGCCGCTACGGGGTGGGGATGCTCTTCGAGTCCGGGGAGGGGGCTGGCTGTGATGGTCGGCTCGCGGAGATTTGCGCCGAGGAGGGCCATGATCTCCTCGGTTTCAGGGACGTTCCCGTGGTGCCCGAGGCGGTCGGCAAGGTCGCGCGCAGCGTCATGCCGCGCATCCGGCAGTTCTTTATAGCGGGGCGGAGTAGGGACGAGGCGGCATTCGAGCGGAAGCTCTACGTCATCAGGCGTCGGCTGCACAGGGCCGTGGAAGACTCGCACGCCGCCTGCTACGTCATCAGCCTCTCTTCGAAGACGGTTATCTACAAGGGGCTCTTGAAGGGCCAGCAGTTGTCGCGGTTCTATCCCGACCTTGGTGATGCGGCGTTCGCGAGCGCCATCGCGCTCGTTCACGAGCGGTTCTCGACGAACACCCTGGGTAGCTGGGAGCTCGCGCACCCTTACCGCTACATCGCGCACAACGGCGAGGTCAACACCATAAGGGGCAACATAAACTGGATGTGGGCCCGCGAGAGCCGCCTGCGTTCCGACCTTTTCGGGGAGGATCTGGAGAAGCTTTCGCCGGTCATCCTGCCGGGCCAGAGCGACTCGGCCTCCTTCGACAACGCCCTGGAGCTGTTGCACCTTGCCGGGCGAAGCCTGCCGCATGCGGTCTCCATGATGATCCCCGAGGCCTGGGAGAACGACGAGTTGATGGACCCCGATAGGCGCGCCTTCTACCAGTACCACAGCGCCCTCATGGAGCCGTGGGATGGTCCTGCCGCGGTCGCGTTCACCGATGGTCGTGTCGTCGGCGCTACGCTGGACCGAAACGGCTTGCGTCCGGCGCGTTACTCCGTCACCAGGGACGGCAGGGTGATCATGGCGTCGGAGGATGGTGCGTTGAGGGTGCCCGCCGAGGATGTGATCGAACGCTGGAGGCTCCAGCCTGGCAAGATGCTCGTCGTCGACACCGAGAGGCAGGAGCTCTTGCACGACGAGGACGTCAAGAGGCCACTGTTCGGGCGAAATCCGTACAGTGAGTGGCTGGAGGAGGGTGAGATCCACCTCAACGAGCTCCCCGAACCCGCCGCCGACCCGCGTCCTGAACCGGCCACGCTCCTCGAGCGCCAGCGGGCCTTCGGGTACACCATCGAGGACCAGCGCATCCTGCTCGCCCCGATGGCCCAGAACGGCAAGGAGCCCGATGGTTCGATGGGCACGGACACGCCCCTGGCCGTGCTCTCGGAGAGGCCGCAGCTCTTGTTTTCGTACTTCAAGCAGCACTTCGCGCAGGTCACGAACCCCCCGATCGACCCGCTGCGTGAGGAGCTCGTTATGTCGCTCAAGATGAGCCTAGGGCCCGAGCAGAACCTCTTCGACGAGACGAAGGAACACTGCAGGCGGGTGCTCATCGACCAGCCCGTCCTCACCGCGGCGGAACTGGAGAAGATCCGGGCCCTCGGCGACGAGCGGGCGATCTCGACTACGCTTCCCACCCTCTTCCCCGCTTCGACCGGCGAGGAGGGGATGGAGGAGGCCCTGGGTCGGCTGTGCGAGAAGGCCGAGAGCGCCGTCAAGGCGGGGTCAGCGGTCCTGGTCCTGAGCGACAGGGGCGTAAACGAGACGCAGGCCCCGATACCCAGCCTCCTCGCCACCGCTAGCGTTCACCACTACCTGGTGCGGGCTGGCATAAGGACGGCCACGACCCTCGTCGTCGAGACCGCCGAGGCGCGTGAGGTACACCACTTCGCCCTCCTCGTCGGCTACGGCGCGACCGCCGTGAACCCCTACCTCGCCTTCGAGACCATAGAAGCGCTCGCCGGCTCGCACCTCATGGAGGGCGTCGGCCCCGAGGAGGCCGCGAAGAACTACGTCAAGGCCATAGGAAAGGGCTTGCTCAAGGTCATCTCCAAAATGGGCATCTCCACGCTCTTCTCCTACTGTGGGGCCCAGATCTTCGAGGCCGTGGGCCTGAACCAGGAGCTCATAGACAGGAGCTTTACGGGCACCGCCTCGCGCGTTGGCGGCGTCGGAATGGACGCCCTGGCCCGCGAGACGCTCGAGCGCCACAGGAGCGCCTTCTCCGCGGCCGAGGACAACGCCGAGGAACTCGAAGTAGGGGGCGAGTACCAGCTCAGGGCGCAGGGACAGTATCATCAGTGGAACCAGACGACCATTCCTCCCTTGCAGCGGGCCGTCAAGACGGGCAGCTTCGATACCTTCAAGGAGTTCACCCATCACTTCGACGAGCACAGCGCGCGCTTCGCCACACTGCGCGGCCTCTTTGAGTTCGAGGAGAACCCTGTGCCTAAAGTGGAGGTCGAGCTGGCCAGCGAGATAGTCAAGCGTTTTACCACCGGCGCGATGTCCCTCGGATCTCTCTCGAAGGAAGCGCACGAGACCCTGGCCGTCGCCATGAACCGCATCGGGGGCAAGTCCAACACCGGAGAGGGCGGCGAAGATCCCAGGCGCTTCACACCCGAGGAGAACGGCGACAGCCGCCGCAGCGCCACAAAGCAGATCGCCAGCGGGCGCTTCGGCGTCACGACCGAGTACCTGGTCAACGCCGACCAGCTGCAGATAAAGATGGCCCAGGGCTCCAAGCCGGGTGAGGGCGGCCAGTTGCCGGGGGGTAAGATCAGTGAGTACATAGCGAAGATACGCTACTCTACGCCCGGAGTGGGCCTCATCTCGCCCCCGCCGCACCACGACATCTACTCCATAGAGGACCTCGCGCAGCTCATCCACGACCTCAAGAATGCCAATCCCAGGGCCAAAGTCAGCGTGAAGCTCGTCGCCGAGGTCGGGGTCGGAACGGTCGCAGCAGGGGTCGCGAAGGCGAAGGCCGACCACATAACCATCTCGGGACACGATGGCGGGACGGGCGCCTCCCCGCTCTCTTCCATAAAGCACGCCGGGCTGCCGTGGGAGCTCGGTATCGCCGAGGCCCAGCAGGTTCTCGTCGAGAACGGCCTGCGGGGGCGTGTGATCCTGCAGACCGACGGCCAGCTCAAGACGGGCCGCGACGTCGTGGTCGCCGCGTTACTCGGGGCCGAGGACTTCGCTTTCTCGACCGCGCCGCTCGTGGCCACCGGCTGCATTATGATGCGCGTCTGCCATCTGAACACCTGTCCTGTGGGCATAGCGACCCAGGACCCCGAGCTGAGAAAGCGCTTTACCGGCACGCCCGAGCACGTCATCAACTACTTCTTCTTTATCGCCGAAGAGGTTCGTGAATACATGGCCAGCATGGGCTTCAGGAGCTTCGAGGAGATGATCGGGCGCGCCGACAGGCTCAAGATGCGTGACGCCATCGACCACTGGAAGGCGCGCGGCGTGGACCTCTCGGCGTTGCTCCACAAGGTCGAGGCACCCGAAGGAGAAGCCATAAGGCACGCCGGGGCCCAGGATCACGGCCTCGAGAAGTCGCTGGACAACGAGCTGATCGAAAGGTGCACACCGGCTCTCGAAGACGGAGAAGAGATCCACTTCGAGAGGGCCATAACGAACACCAAACGTACGGTCGGCGGTATGCTCTCGGGAGAGGTCGCCAGGCGCTACGGCAACGACGGCCTGCCCGACGGTACGGTCCGTATAGACTTCCACGGCGTCGCCGGACAATCGTTCGGCGCCTGGCTCGCCCGTGGCCTGACCTTCACCCTCGAAGGCACGACCAACGACTACGTCGGCAAGGGCCTCTCGGGCGGCCGTCTCGCCGTTTTCCCTTCCAGGCTCGCGGCCTACAACCCGACCAGGAACGTGGTCGTCGGCAACGTGGCGCTCTACGGTGCTACCGCCGGCGAGGCGTACTTCCGGGGCTTCGCGGGGGAGCGCTTCGCCGTCAGGAACTCGGGCGCCCACGCCGTGGTCGAGGGCGTCGGGGATCACGCCTGCGAGTACATGACGGGCGGGGTCGTCGTGGTGCTAGGCGAGACGGGTCGCAACTTCGCCGCCGGTATGAGCGGCGGCGTGGCCTTCATCCTCGACGAGGAGGGGCGCTTCGAGCGCCTGTGCAACATGGACATGGTGGGTCTCGAGCCCGTCGAGAGCGAAGAGGATATAGAGCTCCTTCGTGGCATGGTCGAGGGCCACCTGGAGTGGAGCGGGAGCGAGCGGGCCCGGCGTGTGCTCGACCAGTGGGACGAAATCCTGCCCCATTTCATCAAAGTGATGCCGCATGACCTCAGACGGGTCTTGCAAGAAAGGCAAGAGGCCGAGCTAGAAGTCGCCAGTTAGGCGCAGGTTTGAACGTAGGGGCGGGTTTCAAACCCGCCCGCACGCATCGACGTGGAGGTAACGAGCTAGTGGGAGATCCCAAAGGATTCCTCAAAATAGGGCGCAAGCCGACCCCCAAGCGGACCATCGAGGAGCGCATCCAGGACTACCGCTACGTCTACGGGCCGATGCCCGACGAGGAGCTCAGGGGGCAAGCCTCGCGCTGCATGGACTGCGGTGTGCCCTTCTGCAACACTGGCTGTCCGCTGGGAAATTTGATCCCCGACTGGAACGACCTCGTCTACCGCGAGAACTGGAAGCAGGCCATAGACCGCCTGCACCAGACCAACAACTTCCCCGAGTTCACGGGGATGCTCTGCCCGGCTCCATGCGAGGCCGCCTGCGTCCTCGCCATCAACGACAAACCCGTGACCATAAAAGAGATAGAGCTCTCCATCATCAACAGGGCCTTCGAGGAGGGATGGGTCATCCCCAGGCCGACACCGCCGGAGAAGCGGACGCGGAGGAAGGTCGCGATCGTCGGGAGCGGGCCCGCGGGGCTCGCGGCTGCGCAGCAACTCAACTGGGCCGGGCACACGGCCGTCGTCTTCGAGAAGGACGATCGTGTCGGGGGTCTCCTCAGGTACGGTATCCCCGACTACAAGATCGAAAAGTGGGTCGTCGACCGCCGCATCGCCATCATGGAGGAGGAGGGCGTGGAGTTCCGTGCCAACTCTCACGTCGGCGAGGACCCGACCACAGAAGACCTCAAGAGCGAGTTCGACGCCATCATCCTCGCCGTCGGCGCCCTGCAGGGCCGCGACCTCGATGTGCCTGGCCGCGAACTCGGTGGCATCCACCTCGCCATGGACTACCTGGTGCAACAGAACAGGAGGGTGGCGGGCCTCCCGACGAACGCGGAGGTCGAGATCTCCGCCGCCGGCAAGAACGTCGTGATCCTCGGCGGCGGCGACACGAGCGCGGACTGCCTCGGTAACTCCCACCGCGAAGGTTGCGCCTCCGTTAAGGTCCTCACCCACGGCCCGAAGCCGCCCGAGAGCCCCGACGACCTCACCTGGCCCGACTGGCCCTTAATCCTGCACACCTACCCGGCCCACGAGGAGGGCGGCGAGCGCGGCTTCTCCGTGGCCGTCACAGGCTTCTCGGGCACAGAAGGCCACGTCGAAAAGATGCACGCAGTCGAGACCGAACGCACCAACGGAAAGACTGTACCTATCGAAGGCACGGACTTCGAGATAGAGGCCGACCTCGTCCTGCTCGCCATCGGCTTCACGGGCCCCGTGCGCGACCGTTTCATGCGGGAGATGGACCTTGGCTACACTGACAGGGGCGCCATCCACTCCGAAAACGGCTTCGGCACCATTGAGCCAGGCACCTTCGTAGCCGGCGACGCCAGGCTGGGCGCTGACCTCATCGTGACCGCCATCGCCGAGGGCCGCAAAGCCGCGAGGCAGGCTGACGAGTTCTTGATGGGCCGCAGTCTGTTGCCGGGGTAGCATTTCAGCAAGTCAGCACGCTCAGCCCATGGGGCTTCGCTTGTCAGCATGTCAGCAAGAGAGGGCTGACCGCCTACATTGACTCTCGTCGCATCGCATCGATTGCCGTATAACCAGGGCGGTTCTCGACGGTCGACGGGAGGTGGTAAACATCGAGGTGCTCGGCAGGCGTGCGCTCAACCGCTCCCTGTTGGAACGGCAGTTGCTGTTACGCCGCCACGAGTTGTCTGCCTTCGATGCGATGGAGCATCTTGTCGGCCTGCAAGCCCAGGCCCCGGATCCGCCTTACGTCGGCTTGTGGACGCGGCTTGCAAGCTTTCGTCCCGAGCAGTTGTCGCAGATGATCCTCGACCGTCGGGCGGTGCGCGTCGCGCTCATGCGCAACACCTTGCACCTGGTCACCGCCGACGATTGCCTGACGTTGCGGCCGCTGGTGCAACCCACTATCGGCCGCAACCTCTACTCGGGAAACGCCCAACGCGCGGCCGTCAAGGAGATAGATGCCGGAGAGCTGGTCGCGGCCGGACGCGCTTTGCTGGAAGAACGGCCGCTCACCGCCAGGGAGCTGGGCGGGCTCTTGAGAGAGCGGTGGCCAGATCAGGACCCTGCCGCCCTCGCCAGGGCCATCCGTAACCTGGTGCCTCTGGTGCAGGTTCCCCCCCGCGGCGTCTGGGGAGAGCATGGTCCCGCCGCCCACACCACCATCGAAGCCTGGCTCGGCCAGCGGATAGACCCTGACCCTTCATCGGACGAGATGGTGGCGCGCTACCTCGGGGCGTTCGGGCCGGCGAGCGTCAAGGACGCGCAGACCTGGTCGGGCCTGACCCGGCTCAGGGAGGTTTTCGAGCGGCTACGACCGCAGCTTCTTACCTTCCGTGACCAGGGCGGGACGGAGTTGTTCGATCTGCCCGACGCTCCGAGGCCGAATCCCGACACGCCGGCTCCGGTGCGCTTCGTGGCCGCTTTCGACAACCTGATCCTCTCTCACGCCGACCGTACCCGCATCATCGCTACTGAACACCGCAAAGCTATCGCCTCCAAGAACGGTATGGTCCCGGCCACCTTCCTCGTCGACGGCTTCGTTCACGGGACGTGGAAGTTGGTGCGCGACCATGGAGAGACGACACTCTGTATCGAGCCCTTCGAGCATCTGCCGCAGCGGGACCGCGAAGCCTTGACGGAGGAGGGCGAGCGACTGCTGCACTTCATGACGGATGGTGCAGGGACCTTCGGGGTTCGGTTCATCGAGCCTTAGATGGCCTCGACGAGGAGACTGTGCGAGGACTCCTACCGACCGGATCGGAACCTCGTATCCGCGCACAGCGTTGCTACTCGTCAAAGCGCGCGGGTTGCCGTATAACTAGACGGTTATCGTCAGTCAGGGGGTGGGAAGGATCGAATTTTCGAAAGAAGCGGCGCGCACGATGTTGCTCGCCGCGCAGGACCTGGGCTCTCCGCCGCGGCGTCCCGCGACCAGAGACGACGTGCTCGACACCATTCGGAGGATAGGAGTGTTACAGATCGACTCCATCTCCGTCGTCGCGCGCAGTCCTTACCTGGTGCTGTGGAGCAGGATCGGGGCTTACGATCCCGTCTGGTTGGACGAGCTCCTGGCGGAGGGGGAGCTCTTCGAGTACTGGTCGCACGCGGCTTGCTTTATCCCCATCGACGATTACGGTCTCTACCGGCGGCTGATGCTCGGGAAGACGGATAAGACACGGGCGTGGATGGAGGCCCACCCTGATGCTTTGGAGCGGGTGATGGGGCGTATTCGCCAGGACGGACCCGTGCGTTCGGCCGAGTTCGCCCGCACCGACGGGAAGGCCGGAGGCTGGTGGGAGTGGAAGCCCGAAAAGCGGGCGCTCGAGCACCTGTTCGCCGCCGGGGAACTCATGATCTCGCGCCGCGAGAACTTTCACCGCGTCTACGACCTGCGCGAGCGTGTGCTGTCGAACGCGTTACCCACCTGGGAAGACGCCCTCGCGCCAAACGAACAGGAGGTACGGCGAGCTCTAGCCCTGAAATCCGTGCGTGCCCTCGGCGTCGCTCCCGCCCGCTGGGTCTCCGACTACTTCCGCACGCCCAAGAAGGGTGTCGCCGGGCTGCTCGAAGAGCTGGCAGAAGAAGGCTCACTCCTTCGGGCCACGATCGAGAACTCGAGCGAGACGGCCTACGTGCACCCGGACAACGCGAGGATAGCAGAGGAGATCCTATCCGGCAGCTTGCAGTCTTCCTTCACGACCCTGCTTTCTCCCTTCGACCCCGTGGTCTGGGACCGCGCCAGGGCCTCGGAGCTCTTTGGCTTTGACTACAAGATCGAGGTCTACACCCCGGCAGCCAAACGCCGCTACGGATACTACTCCCTCCCTATACTGCACGATGGCGCCCTCGTGGGCAGGCTCGATGCGAAGGCCCACCGCAAGCAGGGAACCTTCGAGGTCAAGGCCCTACACCTCGAGCCGGGCATAGTGGTCTCTGACGACCTCGTCGCCGGCATAGCCGGTGCATTACACGATTGCGCCAGCTGGCACGGCACTCCCGAGGTCCTGGTGCGCCGCTCCGACCCGCCAGAGTTAGCAGATGTGCTTAGAATCTCGGTCGAGGACGACACCGGAACACAGGCGGCCCGTGAAGAAGCCCGCTAGAACAGCTCGCAAAGGATGCTGCGTCCCTTCCGTCTACCGTGCCGACCTTTTTAGAGTCACCAGGGTAATGTCGTCCTCTTGCTCCCATCCTTCCCCGGTGAAGGAGCGAAGCTCATCCATCAAGAAGTCCACGAGTGATCCTTCCTCAGGAGTCCCCGCGAGCAGCCTCTTGAGCCGCGGGAAGCCGAACATCTCTCGCTGGGGGTTGTGCGCCTCTACGAGTCCATCGCTGTAGAAGAGGGCCGTTTCGCCGGCATCGAGCATGGTTTCCTTCTCCTCGTAGGACATCCCCGGCATTAGTCCCAGCGGCATCCCCCTCGCGCTGAGCTCCCGTGCATCGTTGCCCTGGCGTAGGTAGGGCAGATCGTGCCCGGCGTTGGCGTAGATGAGGCGCCCGCTCTCGGGGTCGAGTACGGCGTAGAAGCAGGTGACGAACATGTTGGACGGGATGCGCGTAGATAGAGCCTCGTTGACCCGCCCGAGTACCTCGCCGGGCGAGTAATCCGAGGCTTGGGCGACAGCCCTGAGCATGCCGCAGGTGGTGGACATCACCAGCGCTGCAGGCACACCCTTGCCCGTCGCGTCTCCCACGACCAGTCCCAGGCGACCATCTTCTAGCTCGATGAAGTCGAAGAAGTCTCCGCCTACCTCTCGGGCCGGTCGGTAACGGGGCGATATTTCCCAGCCCTCTAGTTCCGGCACCACCTCGGGTAGAGAAGCCTGTTGGATGCGTCTGGCCACGTGCAACTCTTGCTCGATGCGTTCGCGGGCATGGGCTTCTTGCTTGAGCCGCTGCTCACGGGCCTGAATTTCGCGCTTCATGCGGATCGACGTCGCAACCTGCGAGACGAGGTTAGCGAGGCCGACCACGAATTCGCTCTCCGGCTGGATCCGTGTGCGGTAAGCCGTGCTATTAGTCGCGTTTCCTGCGATCAGCAGCCCGCTCGGATGTTGTGGTTCGACGCCCAGCGGAAACGCGACAAATTCGGCCATCTCCAAGACTTGCCCAAGCGCAAGCAGATCTTCTTGGTCGCACCCTTCAGCGCAGATTACTCGTTCTGGGTCAGCCAAGATCAGGGCAAGCGCAGGGTCGTTCACCGAGAATCGTAGGGTCGAAAGCCGTGCTTGACTCGTCTCGTCGTAATATCCGTCGTGCGCTTCGACGTAGAAGCCGTACGTCTCGGGGTCGTACAATAGCGCCACGCACCGCTCGAAATGGAGCTCGTACAGGACGAACTGTGCCGCTATCTGGAGAATCTCGCCCAGATTCAGCGTCGCGTTGAGCTTCTTACCAACCTCGTAGAGGTGACGGTAAATGCGGATCTGGTCGTCGAGTTGCTCTTGGAACTGATAGAGTTCGTGCTCGGTCCTGACGAGGCGTTTGATCTGCTCGGACAGACGGTGGTTCTCTGCTCGCAGGGTTGCCCACCGCTGCTCAGCTTGTTCGTCTTGCTCGCCCGACGCTTCCCGTGACCCTTCCATCGTCAACTCAGGGCCAGGACGACCGAGGTGTAGAGATGACGCTCGTTATGCTCCTCCACCGGACCAATTTCCCCTACGGCGTAAAAGCCCACCCATGGTGCATCCGGATCCAAGGATTGCCTGAACCGCCTGAGGAGCTGCAGCTTCTCCTGCTCGCGGAACATGATCTTCCCTCGGGTGGCGCACTCGAACTGGAATACGAGTTTGGGTCTCTCGCCCCCTAATTGCTCCTTTATCTGGGCGGCCATCCGATCGAACCCATCAGAGACCTTCTCCTTGTCTCGGCTCGAGAGCCAGACGCTCGTACCCTCCTCGACCTCCGTTTGTACGGTGATCGATCCGTCGGCCATGCTCACAGCGGGCATGCCTCTAACCACGTACTCCTCGTCTTTCATGTAGCTGGGGGCTCTGAAACAGAGCGATAGCGAGATAGCGTAACGGAACCAGTCGCGATCGTCACTCAGCGCACCCTCTGGTAGATACTCCGCGAACACTTCCATGGCGGGTCTGCCGTCTATCTCGTAGATTATGTTGCCCTTCGAGCGCGTCACTTTGCGCTCGCCACCTATGGGGATACAGGCGTGGCT
>Ga0126308_10000265_pt1 | contig 15878 bp, 17 predicted proteins | sample Plot55_FD_92533 | JGI IMG/M metagenome (GOLD analysis project Ga0126308, IMG submission 92533) | Serpentine soil microbial communities from UC McLaughlin Reserve, CA, USA - Plot55 | ecosystem: Environmental > Terrestrial > Soil > Grasslands | place: USA: UC McLaughlin Reserve, Lake County... | reverse complement strand
GTCCGCGAGGTCGCGATGAGAACGTGAGCTTCTAGCTCGACCAAACTTCTCAGAAGAGGCCTCCGGACCGAGCGGACCGGGGGCCTATAGCTTTGCTCCATAAGAGCTGGCGATGGTCTCCGACTCCGATCCCGATACGGACTGTATCGGCCCGTCCAGGGCGCGACCAAGAGACGAGAGTAGAGGAGACCGAAAGTCATGTTGAACGACTTGCACTACATGTTGGCACAGGACCGGATGGCCCGCGAGCAGGAGTTCGCCGAGCGGAGGGCCGAGCGCCGGAGATACGCACGGTCCCCAGGACAGCCCTCCCTACGGGGTAGGGTGGCACGCAGGCTCTTCGATCTGGCGGTGGCCGCCGAGCGTGAGGAGACCTGGCGCGTTGTCTGGGAGAGGTTGGAGGCCAGGGGGCGCCTGTAGTGCGGGCGCCCTCAGGCGGAATTTCTTTAGGAGGTTCTTGTGAAGGCTCTTAAGTTGAGGGCGGTAGAGAAGCGTTTCAAGAAGAGGCGGGGGGAGGTGGTACGCGCCCTCGACTCGGTCTCGCTCTCGGTCGGGAAAGGGGAGGTCGTCGGCATCCTCGGGCCTAACGGGAGCGGGAAGAGCACGCTTGTGCGTGTTATCTCCACGCTCGTCCTCCCTGACAGCGGAGAGGTCGAGGTCTTCGGTATCGACGCCACACGCCACCCCAAGCAGGTACAGCGCAGCATGAACCGGGTCAGCGTCGAGGCCAGCTTCTTCAAGAAGCTTTCGGCGATGGAGAATCTGCTCTACGGGGCCAAGCTCTACGGGGTGACCAGCGCCGAGGCGCGACCGAGGATAAAGGAGATCCTCGACAACATAGGATTCGCCCGCAAGCGCGCCACCGAACCGATGGAGCACTTGAGCCGTGGGATGCAGCAGAAGATCGCGCTGGCACGGGCGCTGCTCACGAGCCCCGTACTTATGCTCCTCGACGAGCCGACGACGGGCCTCGACCCGAGGAGCAAGAAAGACGTTCAGGCGTTCATCCGCAGGATACGCGACGCCCATGACTCTTCGATACTGCTGTGCACCCACGACATGGGCGAGGCCGAGGAACTATGCGACCGCGTCGGCATCATGATGGACGGGAAGATACTCGCCCTCGATGAGTCCGAAGAGCTCAAGCGCACCTTCGCCACGAACGGGAGGGTGCCCACGATGGAGGAGACGTTCATGGCCGCGACGGGCTACTCCCTCGAGGAAGCAAGCGCGGAGGAGGAGTAGAGAGATGAGAGGCACCGTAAAGCCCCTCTGGCTTACTGAGATAGTGGCCGTCTGGGGTTACGTGCAACGAAATTACTTCTTGACCAAACGCTACTTTATGTGGGAGCTGGTGTGGTTGACGTTCACCACCGTCAACGCCATGTCCATCACCTTCATAGGGGCGGGGGTCGGGCTAGTCCGTGGCGGTGAGGGGATAGACGTCCCGTACCTCATGACCTTCTTGCTGATCGGCGCGCTAATCTGGAGCTACCTGTCGATGATCTTCGACGTGCTCTCCGAGACAGTGCAGTGGGAGCGATGGGAGGGAACCATTGAGTACACGTTCATGAGCCCGACGAGCCGGATCACCCACCTTCTCGGAATGGGCGTTTACGCCGTCGTTTACGGCATCATCCGCACCGCGGTCGTTCTCGGTGTCGCCATGCTCGCGTTCGATCTCGAGCTCTCGAAGGCCAACTTCTGGGCCGCCCTGGTCGTCCTCGCCGTGTGCAGCATCTCGCTGGTTGGTTTCGGGGTGGTCGCCGCCGTAATGCCGCTGCTTTCCCCGGAGAAGGGCCAGCAGGTGACGTACATCATCTCGGCCCTATTGCTCCTCGTCTCGGGCGTCTACTACCCCATCAAGGTGCTCCCCGAATGGATGCAGGTGATAGCACAGTTCTCGCCGGTAACGTACGCGCTCGAAGGATCCCGCGCGGCGCTTCAGGGCGGCGTCGGTCTCCCGCAACTGTGGGACAGCATCTGGCCGCTCCTCATAATGGGCGCGGTCTTCGTGCCGATGGGACTACTCGTCTTCCACCTCGGTGAGAGCTACGCCAAGCGGACCGGGAAGCTCAAGCGGAGCGGCTAAAGAGGTGTCAGGCTACAGGCCTCAGGTATCAGCTCTTTGCTGACGGCTGAAGTCTGTGGCCTGACGCCTGATTCGCCTTGCCGGCCGACCGGCCGGCAAGGCGTCATCACGGACATCGGCTGCCAGGGGTGTTGTATTTCTCATCCTGGCGCCAGCGGTAGAACTCGCCCCGGCTCATGGCCTTTTTGCCGGGATGTGTGGCGGCGTGGACCGCCAGGTAGCGGTCGTACGCGTTATCGCCGGAGATCTCCTTCAGATACTCCCAGATGGCGCGAAGGTGCTCCTTCATCCTTCCCTATCTGGCCCCCACGGGTTCGCGTTCTATCTCGTTGCCTTCCGAGTCGAGGTGGGATTCCTGCCAGGGAACCTCGCTCATCTCTGGCTCCTTGCTGCCGCCTACGATGCCGAACCATACGCGGGCTGCGTCCGCGATCACGATGATGATCATGACCGCGAACAATATGGAGAGCACCCCGTCCACCGTCGTGTTCACCAGGATCTGACGCGCGTCATCGACGCTCGCGGCGCCCAATGCTGCCATGGTGTCGTTCAGCTTGCCGGCCTGTATAGACTGCTGGGCCGCCGCTCTCTGGGCGAAGAAGCCGATGGCGGGGTCGGTGGAGAAGATCTTCTGCCAGCTCGCTGTGAGCGTCACGGCCGCGTCCCACGCGAGTGGCAACGCCGTAACCCAAGCGTAGCGAAGCTTGCCCATCTTTATGAGGATGGTAGTACCGACCGTCAGGGCGACGGCCGCCAGGAGCTGGTTTGCGATGCCGAACAGGGGGAAGAGCTGGTTGATGCCCCCCAATGGATCGTTCACGCCGGCCCAGAGGAAATAGCCCCAGCCGGCGACTATGAGGGCGCTGGCTATGATGTTGCCCGGCAACCAGGAGGTGCGGGCGAAGGGCCTCCAGACGTTGCCTACGAGGTCCTGGATCATGAACCGCCCGACGCGCGTTCCCGCGTCCACGGTCGTCAGGATGAACAGGGCTTCGAACATGATGGCGAAGTGGTACCAGAACGCCTGCAGTGCTGCGCCGAAGATGCCGGTAACCCCGGCGAAGATCGCGGAAATCCCGACAGCGAGCGTCGGCGCGCCGCCGGTCCTGCCGACGATGGACTCCTCACCGACAGCGTTGGCCGTGCTCTGGAGCGTATCGGGGCTCACGGAGAAGCCGAAACTGTTGACGGCCTGGGAGGCCGACTGGACAGTATCCCCGAGGAGCGCCGGGTTGGCGTTCATCGCGAAGTACACGCCGGGATCGAGAGTTGTCGCCGCGATCATCGCCATCACCGCAACAAAAGACTCAGTGAGCATCGCGCCGTAGCCGATCGGGCGCACCTGCGACTCTTTCTGGATCAGCTTGGGCGTGGTTCCCGACGCGACGAGCGAGTGGAAGCCCGAGAGCGCCCCACATGCGATGATTATGAACACGAACGGGAACAGCGAGCCGGCGAAGACCGGCCCCTGACCGTTGAAGGCGAACTCCGTGAAGCGGGGCATGTGCATCGGGGGGAGCGTGATCGCTATCCCGATGGCGAGCAGGGCTATGGTCCCGATCTTCATGAAGGTCGAGAGATAGTCGCGTGGGGCCAGAAGTACCCACACAGGCAAGACCGAGGCCACGAAGCCGTAGACTATAAGGGCCAGGGTGAGCTGGTTCGGGGTGAACGTCCACGCCGCGGCGTAGGGGGAGCTCTCGGCGATCCAACCTCCCCCGATGATGGCGAGTATCAGGAGCGCCACGCCGATGATCGTGACCTCGAGTACCCGTCCGGGACGCAAGAAGCGCAGATAAACTCCCATCAGCACGGCGATGGGGATGGTCATCGCGAGCGAGAATGAGCCCCATGGGGAAGCTGCCAAGGCGTTGACCACGACGAGGGCGAGGACGGCGAGCAGGATCACCATGATCGAGAGTACGGCGATGAGCGCCGCCGCCCCTCCTACGGGTCCGATCTCCTCCCTCGCCATCTGCCCGAGGGACTTACCATCCCGTCGCATGGAGAAGAAGAGCGTTGTCATGTCCTGCACGGCGCCGGCGAGGATGACGCCGACAATGATCCAGATCGTGCCTGGCAAGAAGCCCATCTGGGCCGCCAGGACCGGCCCGACGAGCGGACCCGCCCCGGCTATCGCCGCGAAGTGGTGCCCGAAGAGCACCCTCCGGTCCATCGGTTCGAAATCCCGACCGTTGTTGAGCCGCTCCCCGGGCGTCGCCCGTGAATCGTCGGCTCCCAATACCCTATCCCGGATAAAGCGCGCGTAGAACCGGTAGGCGATGGCGTAAGATGCCAGTGCCGCAAAGAGCAGCCATCCGGCGTTGATCGTCTCCCCTCGTGCTAGGGCCAGCATCCCCCAGCAGAGCGCCCCAACGAGGGCGACGACGACCCAGATCCCGTACCGACGAAGACTATCATTCATGACTTCTCACACCCTTCCCTAAGGCATTACCGAAGCATATACTTCTTATCATAACGGAAAACCGTGTCAAATGGGGAACCCCTACCGGAGTGGAGCACGCCACGGTAAACCGCCTGGAATACGGCCACCGTCACGGTTCGACCTCGCCGACCCCGGCAGGCGCACGCCCTTTCGAGAGTCCTGCGGCGTCCCTTCGTCGACGAACGCTGGCGCTACAGACGCTGGGAGAGGAGTCGTGGGGCGGTGAGGCAAACGGCGCCGGCGAGGACGGCGCAGATTATGGTTGGGTAGATGAGGACCTCGAGCGGGGTCGTGCCCGTACTCAGGCCGAAGACCGTCTTCAGGGCGTCATCCGTGTAGGAGAAGGGGACGAAGTCCCGGAGCGTCTGGCGAATACCCGTAGGATGCTGGTTGCGGAAGAAACCTGAAAGGTAGATCAGGGGGAACAAGATGGCTGTCGCATACAACAGCACATCAGCGGGCGATGAAGTGAAGTTGGCGATAAAGATCCCGATGCAGTTCGCGGTGACGAGCGTCGCGAAGACGGCAAGGGTGGCCGCGAGTATCCACACGAGGGATACAGGGTGCAGCAGATAGACGATCAGGAGCGCCGGCAGTAGCTGCACCAGGTCGAGGACGGCGTTGACTACGAGGACCTCAAAGACGATCCTGTACGGTGAGAGCGGGGTCAGGGCGACGCGCGCCAGGATGCCGTCGTTCAGGTCTATGGTCAGGCTCTCACCGGCACCGAAGGTCCCCGCCATCACCGCGACGATGCCTATGACGGCCGCCGCATACTTCGCCGGCATGCCGCTCGCCGCGACGGGCACGATTATGGCCATGGGGTAGAGCATCTTCAGTATTAGCGCGAACCTCCTGGAGAAGAACAGCGCGACGTCTTTCTTCCAGTAGGCGTCGGGGAGATCAAACCTCATCCCGCAAGGCCTCCCCGGTCAGCTTTACGAACACGTCCTCCAGATTGGGCCTCTGTACAGACAAATTCACGATGTCCCCGCCCGAGCGGACGATGCCGGCCACGACGTCGGCGACTATGCCGGGACGTTTCTCGCAGTGGATGATGAGATCCCGCCCCTCAGGGACGACGCGCTCTACACCGCCGACCTCGGCCACGGAGCCGTACTCCACGGGATTGCGCAACCTAGCCACGATGCGCCTGACACCCTCGACACGGGAGATGAGGTCCTCTGGCGTTCCCTCGGCGACGACCTTGCCGCGGTGCAAAAAGGCTGCCCTGTCGCACAAAGACTCGACCTCATCGACCTGGTTGCTCGCGAGCAGGACCGTGACGCCCGAGCCGGCGAGGTCCCTGATCCTGTTCTGGTAAGCGAGCTGCGAGGGGTAGTCGAGCCCGAGCGAGGGCTCGTCCAACAGCAGCACCTCGGGCCCGTGCGCCATCGCCTCGATCAGCGCGAGCTTCTTGCCCATGCCGTACGAGTAGGTCTTGACCTTGTCGTTCGCGTACTCTGCGAGGTCGAAGTAGTCGAAAAGCTCCGCGAGCGTACCCTCGGCTTTGGACTCATCCATCCCGTAGGCGCGGGCGAAGAAGTATGCGTTCGCCCTTCCCGTGAGATCGTCGTAGTGCGTCGGATGGTCGACCATCAGACCTAGGCGGGCTCGGGCCTTCCGCTTCTCGGTAAGGCCGTCCATCCCGCCAACACGGAAACCGCCGGAGTCGGGAGCGATGGCCGTGGAGAGGACGCGCAGGAGCGTGCTCTTACCCGAGCCATTCGGTCCCATGAGACCGTACACCTCGCCGGGGGCGACGGAGAGGCTCACCTCCGAGATCCCGCGTCCACTGCTTTTGTAGTGGAGGCTTATCTTCCTCGCTTCGAGCGCCGGCGGGATGTTAACTGCGTCATGTCTCATGGCACGAGAATTGTAGCGCCCTCCTCGCAGGAGAGTTGTTAGGCGCATTACCCCATGTTTGCGTGCGCTGGGGTATGGTAGGTAAAAAGGACTCTAAGTCAGGAGGGCAGATGGCCAACGATACGACGGTAGCGGTTCTGGGGACAGGGATCATGGGTGCCGCGATGGCACGCAACCTCATCTCGGCCGGCATGGAGGTACGTGCCTGGAACCGCTCACGCGGGAAGGCCGCGCCGCTGGAGAAGGATGGCGCGAAGGTCGCCAACGACCCGGCGGATGCCGCCCGAGACGCGAATTTCCTCCTGACTATGCTCTCTGACACCGACGCTGTGGAGGAGGCCGTCAGGGGAGGTGCCCTTCCTGCGCTGGCCGAAGACGGCGTGTGGCTGCAGATGAGCACTGTGGGGGAGGTAGGCAACGAACGTCTCCTCAGGCTGGCCGCGGACCATGGGGTCGCCTACGTGGACGCGCCCGTACTCGGGACGAAGCAGCCCGCGGAGCAGGGCCAGCTAATAGTGCTCGCCTCAGGGCCCGAGGAGGTCAGGGAGCAAAGCGAGCAGGTCTTCGGCGCCGTCGGTAGCAAGACCGTATGGCTCGGCAATGCCGGTGAGGGGACCCGACTCAAGCTCGTGGTCAACAACTGGATCGTAGGCCTGCTCGGTGTGCTGGCCGAGACCGTAGCATTCGCGGAGGCTATCGGCGTGGACCCGGCGAAGTTCCTGGAGACCATCGAAGGCGGGCCGCTAGGTCTACCCTACGCCCAGATCAAAGGCTCCATGATGGTCGAGGAGGACTTCCCGACCAGCTTCTCGGCCAACCTCGCCCGCAAGGACGCGGGCCTGGTTCTTGATTCCGCAAGAGCCCACGACCTCCACATGCGTATCACCGAGCCCGTCACAGCGCGCTTCAACGAGGCGATACAGGCGGGCCACGGTGAAGAGGACATGGCGGCCGTCTACAGGACCGCGAGGCCAGACCGCGGCTGACACGGCAGGGAGCGTGTGAATATAATCCCCTACGTAAACCCGGAGGAGAGTCTACATGGCGGAGACTAGAGAGATCACTTGGGACCCCGAGGCCGATCGCAGGATAAAGCGCAGCCCGTTCCTGATGCGCCGCTTTATCCGCAAGCGCATCGAAGACAGGGTGGCCTCGAGGGGCCGTACCCACGTCACAGAAGCCGACGTAGACGAGAGCGCCAGCATGTACAGACAATACCGATTTAAATAGCCACACATAAATGTAGGGGCGGTTCGCGAACCGCCCTTGCAACGTAGCGCTGACAGCTAGAAAAATATCCGGGCCGGAGAGCCGCTCTCTTTGGCGAACGACCACCGACCCGGTCCGCGAACCTGTAGGGCCCGCAGATGGTTGTTGGCTAGCTAGTCCACTGGACCCTTTCCTCCTAATCGAGGTGCAACAACCAGGGCCATAGTAACATCACCCACGATCCCCGCGCTACAACTTTCGGACCATTTTGTGCGCCCGCACGAACGCGCTACCACATACGGTGGGGCCCAAAGCGATCCGCAAAGCCTTGATACTGCGACTCGCGCATTTGGCAGAGAGCGAAAAAAGCTGATCGCTGAAAGCTGATGGCTGACAGCTTGCAAAGGGGCTCAGAGCCCCTTTGCAAACTACAACCGGCCGGCCTCGATGATGCGTCCGAGGAACTGGCGCGTGCGAGGATGTTCAGGGGCGGTGAAGATCCTCTCGGGAGGACCCTCTTCGAGGATTCGGCCTGCTTCGAGGAAGCATACGCGGTCTGCGATGTCGCGGGCGAAGCCCATCTCGTGGGTCGCGATAAGCATGGTCATCCCTTCACGGGCCAGCTCCCTGACGACGGCGAGTACCTCGGCGACGAGTTCGGGGTCGAGGGCGCTGGTGACCTCGTCGAGGAGCATGAGGTGGGGGCGCATCGCGAGCGCCCTCACTATGGCGACCCGCTGCTGCTGACCGCCCGACAGCCTGTCGGGGTACTCCTCCTGCTTGTCCAGCAGCCCGAAACGTTCAAGGAGCATGCGGGCATCTTTCTCAGCTTCAGCGCGGTCCAACTTTAGGGCCTCGCGCGGGGCGAGGGTGATGTTTCGCAAGACCGTCATGTGCGGAAAGAGGTTGAAAGACTGGTAGACGATACCTATGCCCCGGCGGATACGGTTCGCGTCGACGCCTATTTCGGTGATCTCTTCCCCCTCCACGACGATTCGGCCAGAGTCTATCGGCTCGACGAGGTTGACGCACCTGAGTAGCGTGGACTTGCCCGAACCCGAGGCCCCTATCAGGCAGACCACCTCGTGCGGGTCGATAGTCAGGTCTATCCCCTTGAGCACCTCGTTCTCCCCGAAGGATTTTTGGACGCCTTCGAGGAGGAGGGCGGGATGTTCGTTCACGCCAGGGCTCCAGCCTCTCGGCGGCGTTTGTCGCGGGCGATCAGACGGTCCGTTAAGCGGGCGAGGGGGATGGTGATCAGGACGAAGAGGAGGGCGGCGACCACGTAGCTCGCGTAGTTGAACTCCGAAGCGCCGTAGATCTGGGCCGCCCGCGCCGCCTCGATAGAGCCGAGCACCGAGACGAGCGCCGTGTCCTTCTGCAACCCTATAAAGTCGTTCAGGAGCGGCGGTATGACGCGCCTTATCGCCTGCGGCAGAACCACGAACCTCATGGACTGCCAGCGCGTGAGTCCAAGAGAACGGGCCGCCGCGTTCTGGCTCTCGTGCACGGATTCGATGCCTGCGCGGTAAACCTCGGCGACGTAAGCCGAGTAGACGAGGACGAGCGAGATCACACCGTAGGTCACGTCAGGCAGGTAGGAGATGAAGCCGAGACCGAGTCCCGGTACGCCGAACCCGATCATGTAAAGGACAAGGATCAAAGGCACCCCCCTGAAGAGGTCCGTGTAGGCCACAGCGACGAGCCTGAAAGGGAAGAACACAGGCCCGGGCATCCCCCTGACCACGGCTATGATGAGGGCCAAAATCAGGATAAAGACTTCGGAGATGGTAAAGATCTTCACGTTGAGCAAGAACGCCTCGAGGACCGACGGCTCTCCTTCGGAGCCGACGAGTGATTGCCAGAGGTGCGACGGGCTGAAGAACCGCTCGGCCACGACGTCGCTCCCCGGCGCAAGCACCACGACTACGGCGATGATCGCGAAGAAAAGCACGGTGCTCGCGCTCGACACGAGCACCCCCCGGTTCCCCAGAGCCCGAGAGCCCCGGCCCGGGTCACGAGGCGCTCCTGGGGCGGCGGTGCCTCCCTCGGTCACGCTACCTCTTGAGGGTGGGAACGTCCAGGTACTGTTGCAGGTGCTTCTTCTGCAGCTCCTCGAGGGTCCCGTCGCTCTTCATCTCGCCGAGGACCTCGTTTACGCAGCCGACGAGCGGGTTGCCCTGTTCGAAAAGCATCCCGAACTGCTCGTTGCGTGGGTACTGTCCGATCACGGTCGAGCCATCTATCACGAAGTCGCGCAGGTAGACCGTTGTCACCAGGTCGGTGACGAAGACGTCGATCTGGCCGCTCTCCAGCGCGGACTTAGCATCGTTGGTCGTTTCGTAGACCTTGGGATCCTCGGTCGGCTTCACCTTCTCGTTGACGAAATCGAGGGCCGTCGTACCGACCTGGGCCCCTATGGTGAAATCTTTCAGGTCCGAGACGCTCTTCGCGCTGGCGGCGGGATTATCTTTCATCACGAGCACGCCCTGGGTGTTGTCGAAGTAGCCGTCCGAGAAGTCGACGACCTTCTCGCGTTTCGGGGTTATGGTGATCTCGTTTATATCGAAGTCGAAGTCTTTGGCGCCAGGGGCGTAGGACTTGTTGAAAGGTTCGACGGTCCACTTTATAGGGAGGTCCATGCGCTCTGCGATCTCACTCGCTATATCGCCCTCGTACCCCGAATAGTCTTTGGGGCTTCCTTTGAACCACGGTGCATAGGCAGGCTTGTCCGTGGCGACCGTCAGCACGCCCTTCTCGAAGAGTGGAGGGTTGTCCAATTCGCACTTATCCGTAGGACCCGACTCCGCCGAGGGTCCGCCGCAGCCGACGAGCAGCAGAACAGCGAAGAAGAGCCCGATCAGGACAACCCGCTCTCTCATGCGCATCTCTCCGATCTACTCTCCAGACGAAAAGTGATGGGCCGGTTCAAAGGGTCCCTGACCATCATATACCGAGGTAAGTATAGGATCGCCTGTGAGGCGTTGCAATCGACCCCCATGCCATCAGCCGTGGGTCTTCGCGGTGCGGTTGCTGGTATCCTGGTTGCGCCGGGGCTGTTCGGGGAACACTCTAGGGAACTTGGTCGAAGGAGGAGAGTGAGAGATGAGCGAGTCGGAGCAACAGCGCGGCGAAAGCCCGCTACAGAGCGAGCGTGGCGCCACGATTATCAGCGACACGGTTGTCTCCACCATAGCCGGCATGGCGGCGCAGGAGGTGGAGGGCGTACACATGGGCGGAGGCGCCTCGAGGACCGCCAGCGGGATGCTGGGGAGCCTGACGGGTTCGGAGAGCAAGACCAGCGGGATCTCCGTCGAGGTCGGAAGGACGGAGGCAGCAATAGACCTCAAGATGGGGATCGAGTACAACAGGAACATCCGCCAGGCCGTCGAGGAGGTGCGGCGCAGGATCACCGACCGCGTCCAGTCGATGACTGGACTCCGGATCACGGAGCTGAACGCCACCATAACGGACATCACCTTCCCCAAGAAGGAAGAGCGACGCCGCCTCGGCTCAAGGAGCGCAACGAGTGAACGCGACGCCTCTGCGGAGGAATCTGACGCCACACCCGAGACGCGGACGATGCCGAGGAGCGAACCCAGATCCGGGGCCAGCGAGCGCGAGACCACGGAGGTAGAGGCCCCCAGCCGGACGCACACAGAGGGCACGAGCGGACCGGTCCCCGAGGAAGAGGTCAGCGTGGAGGGCCGCCCACTCGAGGAAGACGAGACCGCCAAAGTACGGCCCGACGATACACAAGAGGAGGAGCGGGTGACGGACGAAGCTTCGGCAGCGTCAGGGGAGGCCGAGACAAGCGCAGAGGCGCGACGCAGGCGCCGCGCGGAGGAGCGTGCCAGGCGGCGCAGGCGCACCGAAGACGGCTAGACGAAGGGGAGCCGGCGAAACTCCTGCGGCTTCCTCGAAGGACACTAGGGAGGGGTTGAGCGGTATGGATCGAACAACGCGCTCTCCAAGGATAACGCAGCTCTCCTGGGGCTGTTTGGAGACCGAGCACGGTCGCTTCAAAGACGCTAGCCTCTACCCCGGAGGAGCGGAAGAGTGGGACTGGAATGAGACGGGTACGAGCCACGATCCCGGCATACAGCCGGCCGATGTGGAGAGATTGTTAGAACGCGGCGCGACGGTTGTAATCCTCGCCAAAGGCTTTCACGGACGTCTCGGCGTAGCGCCCGATACCCTCACGATGCTGAAAGAAAGAGAAATCCCCGCACACATCGTGCAAACCGAAGGGGCCGCACACCTCTACGAAGAGTTGCGGGAGACCGAGAGAGTAGGAGCGCTCATCCACTCGACCTGCTGATCCTTCAAACGACCACCCCGTGGGATGGCGTGAAGAGGTAAAGAACGGGGCAACCTGTGCCTGGTTGCGCAATGTGCCATCATCGGTAGGTTGGCACCTTGAGACAAAGGGGAGGAGAATATGGGATCTTCACGACTCGTCCGGTGGGGTGCCATGGGACTCATCCTGGGTGGGGTGACGTGGGTCATCCTGGGCCTCTCAGCCGTGTTTGGTTACCTTCAAGCGACACCGGGCCGCGACGACGTGGTGTTGTTCGTCGTCGCGCTGCTGTTTACGGCAGCGGGATTGGTAGGGCTCCATGCCTTGCAGAAAGGAAGCTACGGCCTCCTGGGACAGGTGGGTTTCTACCTCGCCCTCGTCGCAGTAGCGGCCCGTATCTCGGGCGCCGTGCTCTTCTTGGCGGGGAGCTCGATCCACGAGGGATACCCGATTCCGGTGGCCTCCATCGGCATGATGTTGGGCTTCGTGCTCTACGGCGTCGCCACGCTGCAGGCGAGGGTGTTACCACGTTGGTATGGCGTGGCTCTTATCGTTTCCATGCCCGTTTCGCTGCTCTTGGTGATGTACTATGGGACCGTGTTGTTCGGTCTGATCCTGATAGTGTTGGGCTACGTGCTGTGGTTGCGGAGGGGAGCCGCTACCGGGCAGCCCTCGCGCGTAAGGTGAATCCTCATGAAGAGGCACATCCTGCCAGAGCCTCGAACGTCGCATCGACGCGGGCGAGACCGACGAATAGAGGCGCAGCGATGAGCTTGCCTTGAATGGGTGATCTTCGGGTGCATCCGCCGACGCGTTGAATCGCACCGTCCCTGATGCCCTGGTGCGTGTGGGTGTTTCGCGAACCGCTCTCGCTTCGAAAAGAGCCCATTTGGGGGATGCGCCTTCTTGTCTGTAACGTTAGGCTGCGTCCGGTTCAAACCTTCTTGCAAACTACTCTAGACCATAGACCTGTGACGTGAGATATTGTGGGCACTCTCTTGGGAAGGGAAGGTACTTCGGTCGAGCAAAGGAGAGCTTATGACCGCAGAAGCCAGCAGCACTGAGAGTCCGCACCTGCGGCGCGAGTTGCATCTGTGGGAGGCGGTCGGTATCTCGCTGGCGCTTATGGCGCCTTCCATGGCGGCCAACATCAACCCGCAGGGCACCGCCGACACCGGCGTGGGGCGCGCTGTTCCGCTCGCGTTCGCGCTTGCGACCATCGGGGTGCTCTTGATCGCCTGGACCTTCGTCCGGCTCACCCAGCGCTTCAACCACGCCGGCAGCGTGTACGGTTTCGTCGGGGCGACGCTCGGACCGCGGGCCGGCGTCATCTCCGGATGGGCGCTCATGGGCACGTACACCTTCTACGGCGTCGTCACGTCCACGGCGGCCGGTATCTTCGGCGCTGACTTCCTCGATGCCCTCGGCATCTGGGCGAATCAGCCAGGGTGGGCGCCGTTCGTCGTCGGTGCCATCGCCCTCGCCGGCGTGTGGGCGCTGGCGGCCTCGAACATAAGGGAGGGCACGCGGGTGCTCCTGGTCATCGAGGGGACGACGGTCGCGCTCATACTCATCGTCAGCGTCATTATCCTGGTCCGGCTCGCGACCGGTACTGCCCCTAACGGCAACACCCTGGATTTCTCGGTGTTTACGGTGCCCGGCGGGACGGGTGCGTCGGCCTTGTTCCTCGGCGTAGTGTTCGGGTTCCTCTCGTTCGCAGGGTTCGAGGCGGCGGCGACGCTGGGTGAAGAGGCGCAGGAGCCCCGCCGCGACATACCGCGTGCGATCCTCGCCGTCGCCATCTTTGGCGGCCTGTACTACGTCTTCGTCACTGCCATCGAGGTAATGGGCTTCGGAACCGATGCCAAGGGCGTCAACGAGTTCATCAATTCGGGCTCGCTGCTCGGCGACCTCGGCAGCCAGTTCGTCGCGGGGTGGGTCGGCGAGCTCATCACGATCGGTGCCGCGGTCAGCGCCTTCGGCTGCGCCCTGGCCTGCATAGTGGGGGCCGCACGGCTCTTGTACGCGCTCTCGCGTGATGAGGTCGGCCCGGCCCCGCTCGGCGCGGTCTCTTCCCAGAGCGGTGTCCCGGCGCGGTCCACGGCCACCGTCGCCATCGGTGCTTACGTTATGATCGCCTTAGGCTGGCTGGCGTTCGGCGTGGCGCCTTTCGACCTGTTCGTGGCGTCGGGAACGATCGGCACCTTGATCCTGCTGCTCGTGTACGCGCTCGCCACCATCGGGGCCGCGAAGCTGCTGTTCCTCTCGGGCGAGCGTCAGGTCGCCGCCTGGGAGGTCGTCGTGCCGTTTTTGGCCCTCGTCGTCATCGGCTACACGCTCTTCCGCAATGTTTATCCCTACCCGGCTGGTGCGCTGGCGTGGTACCCGATCATCGCCGCGGTCTGGGTTATCGTCGGAATCATCCTTACGTTCGTCCGTAATGCCGCAACCCAGCAGGCCGGCGAGAGGATGATGGCCGAGGAGGGTCTTGCTACGGGGGACGGCTCGGGTACGCAGGGTTAGCGGCCGGCGAAGGCTGTGGACCGCGAGGCCGAAGCGTGAGATATTGGACGCATCATCGCGTAAGGGAAAGGTATTCAGCCACGGCTTAGGGGGTGCGATGCAAGCGGAGCATGAGGCACAGGAGAACGTGGCGCGGCCGTTGCCTGAAGATACTCTGTGGGTCAGGTTCGTATTCGTGGACCACGCGGGTATCCCCAAGGCGAAGGCGGTCCACAGGGACGGTTTCGAAGGGAGGGCGAGGGCCGGGGTGGGGCTCGCGAAGGGGGTGCTGGCGCTGGATCCGAGTGGGGCGCTGCACCCCGAGTCAGGGTTGAGTCCCGTCGGGGAGTGCCGGTTGATCCCCGATCTCTCGACACTCACCCCTTTACCCTTCGCCCGCGGGCAGGCGATGGTCTCCTGCAACATGACGGAGCCCGACGCGAGCACGCCGTGGGAGGGATGCCCGCGTAGCGCACTCAAGCGCATGCTCGGGCGGCTCTCGGAGAGAGGCTACAGGTCGCTCGCCTCCTACGAGGCCGAGTTCTACGTCTGGGGTCCCGAAGGCCCCCTTGACAAGACGCCGTACGCGGGGAGCTACGCGCTGACCCCCGCATCTGACTTCGTCGCCGAGCTCGCCTACACGCTGGAGCAGATGGGCGTCAGGCCGGAGCAGTGCCACGCCGAGGTCGGGCATGGGAACCTTGAGCTCTCCGTGGGGGAGGACGAAGCGTTGGCCGCGGCGGACAAGCGCGTGATGGTACTCGAGGCGATCAGGGGCGTGGCCCATCGGATGGGGCTCGAGACCACGATGGCACCGAAACCGTACCTGGAAGGGGCGGGCAACGGCCACCACCTGCACGTGAGCCTCTTCGAAGACGACGCCCCGCTGCTCTTCGACGCCTCCGGAGTACTGAGGGGTCCGGGCTCGGGCTTCGTGGCCGGGATACTGGAGCATCTTCCGGCCGTCATGGCGTTCACCGCCCCGTCGCCCAACTCGTACCAGCGGCTCGCACCCGGCATGTGGGCCTCCGCCTACGCCGCCTACGGCCTGGACAACAGGGAGGCCGCCGTGCGACTGGCCTCGCCCGTGGCCGGCAGGGAGTCCGCGACCGCCAACGTCGAGATCAAGCCGGTCGACGTCACATCCAACCCCTACCTGGCCCTCGCCGCGGTCCTCGCCGCGGGGATGGATGGCGTGGATCGCGGCCTCGACCCTGGGGAGCCGACGATGGTCGACCCTGCCACTTTGAGCGATGAGGAGCGCGCCTCAAAGGGCATCCTACCGCTGCCGGCCTCCCTGGACGAGGCGCTTGACGCGCTGGAGGAAGACGGTGTCCTCGTAGAGGCGCTGGGCGAACAGCTCGTGCGCACCCACGTGGCCGTCGGAAGGGCGCAGGCCGCCATTGCCAGAGAGCTTCCGCCCGAGGAGGTGGCGGCCACGACCGCGATGATCTACTAGATAG
>Ga0126308_10000264_pt1 | contig 15980 bp, 24 predicted proteins | sample Plot55_FD_92533 | JGI IMG/M metagenome (GOLD analysis project Ga0126308, IMG submission 92533) | Serpentine soil microbial communities from UC McLaughlin Reserve, CA, USA - Plot55 | ecosystem: Environmental > Terrestrial > Soil > Grasslands | place: USA: UC McLaughlin Reserve, Lake County... | reverse complement strand
CCGCCGGCCCGACCAGGTCGACCCGATCGTCGCTGCGGTAGACCTCGAGTTGACCGACGACGACCTCGCCGGGCTCGAGCACTGACGGAACCGCCCGCGGCTCGCGCCGCGCGAGCGCTAGGCGTAGCTCTCGCGCGTCCCGCCCTCGAGCAGATCGACGGCGAGACTGCAGACCCAGTTCACGAGCCAGATCACGATGACGACGCCGACGTAGGTCCAGAACCCGTCGATCGAGAAGTTCGGCGCGATCCACTCGGCCAGCGCCACCATCGCGATGTTGATCACGAGGTAGAAGAAGCCGAGCGTCAGCACGATCAGCGGGAGCGTCAGGAGCGCGAGGATCGGCTTGATCACCGCGTTCGCGATCCCGAGCACGATCGCCCCGATGACGTACGCCCAGAAGCCGTGGATGTCGACGCTGTCCCAGAGCACGTTCGCGACCCACAGTGCGAGCACGTTGATCGCGATCGCGATGACGATGCGGACGAGCAGCATGACGCGAGTCTACGCCCGGGATCGGCCGGATAGCGGTTTAGGCGCGGCCGGGCGGGGTTACGTGCTTCGAATCATGTTGGCGCTCCTGCTGTATCTCTGGCTGGGGCCGCGCGCCGCATTCGCCGAGCTCATGGCGGAGATCCTCATCGGCACGGCGCTCCTCGGCGGCGGCCGGGGCAAGCTTGTCGGCGCCACGCTGCGGCTCCTCCTCACGCGATTGCGAGGGCCGCCGCACCGTCCCGGCCTAGCGCGGGCCGGGCTAGACTGGACAGCCGCTGCCGACGTAGCTCAGCTGGTAGAGCACTTCACTCGTAATGAAGGGGTCCCCGGTTCGAGTCCGGGCGTCGGCTTCGTCATTTGATTACCAGGGCTTTCTTGGGAGAAAAAGGACGAGCCTCCGTCGTCTTGGGTGTCCAATAGATGCCCGAACGCCGAAAACTCAGCCCTACTCGCCCTCGAGCAAGTAGACGAATCGCCAACTTGCTTCGACTCGCCGGGCTGCGAAAGCACCGTGAAGCGGTCGCGGTCGTAATTTCGCGCGAGGAGTGTCGACGCCAGCACCTGAAGGCGACAGGCGCGCGGTTTCTGTAGAGACAGAGCCGGTAAGCCTTTACCGGCGGCGTGCCCTTGTCGCTAAACGAGAAGCTGAACCCATCGCCGACGAAGATCGCGTGCGACGCCGGCGACGCGAGGGTGCCAACGATGCCGGTGAAGCGATATGCGGCAGGCACCGGAATGTAATCGCCCGAGCGAACACCCCCCGCAGCCGCGAGCAGGGTGATTGCTGCGAAGGCCGTAGCGGCTGCTGCGAGCGTAATGGTCCTGGTCCTCATAGCGCGTCCTCTCTTGCTGCCGTTGAGTTTGCGTCGAACCTGTCGAGCAGGCCGCGCTCGTAGTCCTGCGCGTCGGGCGCCAGATGTCCGTAGGTGCGATCGATCATTTCCACGCTCGTGCCCATCCGCCGAGAGAGAGTGAACAGCGATACCCCGGCCGCGAGGCTGAAGGTCGCGTAGGTGTGCCTTAGGTCGTAGATCCGTCGCGCGGGCTCGATCCCCGCCGCCCGGATCGCAGGCTTCCATTCGCGCGAGCGCCAGTTATGAGGTTAATGTAGCCGCCCCTTAGTGCGGGAACAGCAGCGGCGTATCCAGACGCGGAGGCATGGCCTCGAGCGCGTCAAGCACACGTCGACGGAGTGGAACACGGCGACGCGAACGACTCGTCTTGCCGTACTCGCGTAGCTCGCCGCCGGAGTAGGTCCGCCGAACCGTGACGACGGATCCAACGCGATCCAGTCACGACGGGAAAGCGCCAGCCACTCCTCCGGCCTCAAGCCTGTACCGGCGGCGAAGATCGGGATGACCCCGAACGGTCCCAGCTCCTCGGCGACGGCCTCGACCTCCTCCCAGGACTCGAAGGGGCGGATCTCGGCCCGTCGGGGGAGCGGGTTGGGCACCAGCTTGGCCGGGTTCTCCTCGATCAGGTTCCAGCGCACGGCAGCGTTCAAGACCTGCCGGAAGGCGACCATCGCATCGTGCCGGTGCCCCTCCGGGAGCCGCTTCGCCCAGCACCGATCTCATCCGGCAGCAGCTCGCGGAGACGTACATCGCCGAAAGCTTCCGTCGCCTTGTTCGTCATGTAGGTGAGGCGGGCGATCGTGGCCGGCGCGGCCTGGTGCTGGGTCAGGTACCTGCCGACGAGCTCGGCGACGGTCCAGTCACGGCGCCGCGCCCGCTCCGGGTTGCGTGCCGTCCTCACCGTCGTGCGAGGTAGATCGGTGTCCTCGGAGAGCGTCTTGTAGTCCGCTTCTCCGAGCGCTTCCAGCGCGGCGAGGATCCTTCGCTGCTCGACCTCGGCCGTCGCCGTCAGCGCATCGCCGCGCGCCTCGTAGCCGTCCTCGGTGAGAGCGACAACCAGCTCGTCCGGCGTGGCGCTGAAGCGCGAGACGGCTTGGAGCACGCGCACGCCTTCACCGGAGAGCGAATCCGACCGCGGCCATTCGAGCTCGAGCACGTCGTCGACACCACCCGTCAGCGCGTTGGAGCCGCGCACCGCGTCACCGAAATCGCCGGAGGACTTGCGCTGATGTGCGCAGATCAGGACCGCGAGGCCGGACCCGCAGCCTGAACCAACGGCTCGAGCGCTTCGAGGATCACACCGGCGTTGTTCTCGGCGTCACCCTTGAGGCCGGTGTACTTGTCCCAGGTGTCCACGATCCGAACGCTGAGGTCGTGCTGGTGACAGTAGTCGGCGGCCTGCGCGACGACGAAGGACCATTCGCGGCCGTTCGCCTGGTGGCGCATCAGCAGGTGAACGCGGCCGTCCATGTTCCAGCGGGTTGCCTTGTCGGCCAAGGTCGCTTCGCGTTCCTCCGAGAGCAGTAGCGCACCGATCGCGCGGGTATCGAGCTCAACCAACGGTTGGCCGCCCTCGAGTGCGGCGACGAGCGCGAAGAGCAAGGTGCGTGCTCTTTCCTACCTTCGGCCGGCCAGCGAGCAGCGTGATGGCTCCCGGTGCGAGATAGCCCTTCCAGGCCCACGCGGGCTCGGACGGAACGTTCTCTAGAACCCTCGCGAGCAGACCGAATGGCAGCGGTTCTGGCTCTTTCTCCTTTCCGCCAAGCCGCCCAGGACTTACTGGGCGGAAAGAAACGTCACTCCTTCTCGGGTAGTCGGGTGGTCGCGTCTTGCTCATGAGCTCGGCGCCTGTCCGCGAGTTGAAAAGCGCGCCGAGGTTTAGCCCGATCGCTCCGCAGCCCTCCTCGGGGAGACAGCCGGCGAAGCAGTTAGAGAACGCGGCCGTCGTCGCCCTCCGAAACGGAGAGGGACGGTGTGCGGTCCTCGTGAGCGGGACAGCGGGCCATCCAGCCCTTGCCCGACTTGCGCACGAGGTCGAGGCGCCCAAGAACGACCGAGACCGGACTGACCGGAAGGAGCGGTTGAACTGTCACGGCAATGACTTCCGGGGGTGCCGACGCAAGCGCATTGAGCAACACGCCCCAGCGCAAGGCCGCTTGCCCCGAGGGGCGATGCTCGCCCGTCTCCCAGCGGAGGATCGTCGGCACTGATACGCCAATGACACGGGCGACCTCACCCATCGAGAGATTGGCGGCGCGTCGGATCCGTCGTGCCTCTCCGTTCCCCGCCAGCTCTCGAACTTCGGCGAGCTGAATGAGCTTCGGAATGGACATGCAGCCACCGTAAGGTTCCGGTAACCTTCTGACAAGGCCGACAAAATAAACGCAAGAATTACATACACGGGAGGCGAGATGCGCGAGGCGGTACGGGACAGGAAAGGTCGGGTGACCTGCCGCTGGCGGCACGAGACAATGTTCCGAGGTCGGCGGATTGAGCTCCGCTTCGCCGAGGTCGACCAACGAATCATCTGTGTCGGCCTCGAGATTGGCCCTCCGCTGCGAACGATCGGCAAAAGCACGTTCCTACAACTCCCCGACGACGACGAAATCGCAGATCGCGAACTCGACGCGCTGACGGCCGCTGAGATTCGCCTGCCGCTCGGATCTCTAGTAGATGACGCGCTCGCCGCTGGGGTGCGGATGCTTGCGGGTCTCGAAAGATGGGCCCCACCCCGTACAGTCGCAGCAGGTAAGAGATCGCTACCCAGTTATGAGCAGACGATCAGCGCAAAGAAGAAGCTGGGAAGGCCGCCGCTCTACGGTCCCGAACACTTCGAGGACGTGGCGCGTGTCTATCGAGCTGGTGGAAGGGCCCCGACGAAGGCCGTGGCATCACATTTCGGCGTGCAGAAGGCGACGGCAGCTAAGTGGGTCGCCCGAGCGCGCGTAATGGAACTTCTCCCACCGGCCTAAGTCGGCGTCCGTCGGCGCCAACTAAGCCGTCTCGACCTAAGGAAGGATGTCGTGGGTCCCGACGACGTGCCAGACGATGTGGGTCTCGCCGGGAACCAGAGGTGGTCCATAGCTAAAGAGGGCGCGGCCGTCCGGAGCCCAAGTCATCTCGTAGAGGCCCGGCGCTCCCTTGACTCCCTTCACGCGGAGGCCCCTCCGGAAGCCCTTGCCTCGCTTCAGATCCTCAATGAACTTGTCGACCGCGGCGCGAAAGAGCTTCTTCTGAGCGGGAGTCAGGCGCGCGTGAGAGTCGAGGAACTCCGGTGACACGAGATATGTCGGCACGCGGCTTTGAGGCTAACCGTCGAGCGCAGTGCGGAACGCGTCGTCATCGGCAAAGGCCACACCTTCGCCGGCCTCGATCTGCGCGATGGAGCGACGAAGGCTTTCCTGCCAGGCGGGGGTCCAGAACCACGCCTGCGTCGCGTCGATCACCTTCCGCGGCCGCAGCAGAATGCCCTCTTCGACGATCTCGACCTCGACGGGGTCACCTTCCTCGAGGTGTGCAGCACGGCGGACCTCAGCGGGGATCGTGATCTGCCCCTTCTCACGAACCGTGGTTGTCATAGAATCTGCCTTTTCCGCCTTTCCGCCTTTCTGAATTTCAGAAACGTGGATGGCCGAAATGTAATTCCCCTCGATCGGTCCGTCAAGCCTCCTTGACAAAGTCATCGCGCACCTAGGCGTAGGGAGAGGGCCGGGCGCGAACCGAACGCCCGGGCGCTGCAACGCGACCCGGCCCGCACTCAAAGCTCGCCTCGCGGCGCGCCCTTGACAGGACGCAGCAGCAGCGTAAGCTCGCCCGGGCCGGTAAGGAGACCAGGCGAATGCACCTCAGTTACCGCGAGTGGTGGGCACTGATTCACGGAATCATTTTCGGTGCCTTCTTTCTGCTCGCGTTCTCGGGCGGCCTCGCTGGACTGTGGAGCCTGCGAGCCCAGTGGGTCACCAGCGAGGGCCTGCGCGAACGCGTGCGCCGGCTGAAGATCGGCACCGTGGTGATGGCGCTCGCCGCCTGGGGTACGGTCATCACCGGCACCTGGATCGTCTACCCCTGGTACCGCTCCACCTCGCCCGACAGCCCTAAGTCGACGCTGACCGCCGATCCCTCCACCGCAGACTGGCACGAGTTCGGCATGGAATGGAAGGAGCACATCGCCTGGATCGCCCCAATCCTGGCCACCGTCGCCGCCGGGCTCGTTATTTACTACGGCGCCCACCTGGCGCGCAACCGAATGATTCGCAACATCGTGGTCGGGTTCTTCGTCGCCGCCTTCGCAACCGCGGCGGTTGCCGGCATCTTCGGCGCGCTGATTACCAAGGCAGCCCCCGTCCACTAGCACTCAGAGACGATGACCACAACCGCTGACATCGAGCAACAGCCGCCCGCACTGGCCGTGACCGGTGAGGCCGAACCCCCCTCCGGTCCGGCGGCGGCGTTGATCCTCGCTGGCGGCATCGCCGTCTTCTGCATGGGCATAGTCACGACACTGGGCGAGGCGTCCACGGATATCGCCGACGCCCTCCAGTGGAACGACCGGGTCGGGCCGCTGTCGGGCAAGACCCTTATCACGGTGATCGTCTTCGCCGTCGCTTGGGCAGCCCTAACCGCCCTCTGGCGCCGAGCAAACCCGCCGCTGCGATCGATCACGATCGCCAGTGCCGTGCTGATCGTGCTCGGACTCATCGGGACCTTCCCCACCTTCTTCCAAGCCTTCGCATAGGGCTGCGCGACGCGCGGGCTAGGCGTGTGGGAGCCTCCGGCCAGTCCGTCGCGGTCGGGGGCTCTCGCCTCGGTCCGGCCATTCCTCGCAGCGAACGCCTAGGACGCTTCCCACGACCCGGCCCGGATCACGCTACGCCTCGTTCCCTCCGTCGCCTAGTGGCCCTTTCGGCCAGGGCCGCAGCGTCTGCACGGCCTCCTGGTAGCCGGCACCGGTTAGGGCGATCAGTGAGGAGGCGGCAAGCACGGCTTCCTCGACCGTCCCAGCGGGATCTTCGTCGAGGTAGCGCCATAGCCAGCGGGCCGCGACCCGCGGGTGGCGGCGCGGGTCCTTCCGCGCGACCAGCAGCGTCAGCTCGAGCGCGTCTGTGAGATTGAGCCGAAATAGCTCCTTCGCCGTCGCCTCGGCCACGAACATGTTCCGGCCGTCGACGTTCCGCCTTCAGTCGACACATCCCTTCGGAAAAACACGCACGTCGATCCGCAGCGACCCCGATGCGGGCGGAACGGTGCCGGGGGAAAATTGGGAATCGTAACGAACGTCACGAAGAGAGGTGCGGACGAATGACGCCGAACATGGGAACCGTTGATCGCAGTCTTCGAGCCTTCGTCGTCGCGCCGGCCGCGATCTTGGTCGCGTTGCTTCTCGGCGCAGGCACGATCGCAGGAATCGTCCTCTTCGTCGTCGCCGCGGTCATGCTGCTAACAGGCGCGACAGGGTTCTGCCCCACGTACGCCGTGATCGGGATCTCGACCAGGCCGGGTGGACTGCATCGCACCGGCCACGGCTTCCTGCACGGTCACGCTTAGCGACCGACCGAAGAGGGTCGTTCGTCCAGGAGGTTCTAATGCAACTCGAGCAACGCGACAAGGAACTCGCCGCGATCGGCGCGAGTATCGGCTGCAACTGCCGCCCCTGCATCGAGCACCACATCCCGGCTGGCCGCGAGGCGGGGCTCTCGGAAGTGGAGCTGGCGGACGCGGTCGCAACCGCGCGGAGCGTCCGCAACGAGGCGATCAAGCTGCTTGAACGGAGGGTCGACGAGCTCCTGGCCAACGGCAACTACGGTTCTGCGCCGGTGTCGCTCGGCGAGACGGAGCGGGAGCACGCCTTGGTCGCGCTTGGGACAAGCGTCGGCGCCAACTCGCACGCGTTGCTCCGAGAGCAGATCGCCGCCGCCCTCGAGATCGGCCTCAGCCCCGGCGAGAGCGCGGCAGCGGTGCGCATGGCGGCCTACGTTCAGCAGCGGGCGAGCGAAATGACAGCTGACGCGGCGAGGCACGCGCTTGACGAGCTAAATGGAGGAAGTGGTACCGGCCTGGGCATGGAGCGAGACGCGCGAGCGCGCCGACCGAGCGGTTAGGAGGTAAATGATGAACATCGCACAGACGATTCCGCTGGCCGACACATGGATGCACGGCGGCTGGGGCTGGGGCTGGATGACCTTGATGATGGTCGTGATGGTGCTGTTCTGGGGCGCGGTCATCTTCGGCATCTTCTGGTTCTTGCGAGGCGTTGCCCGCGGCGGTTTCAGGCCGGAAGACCCGGCGGAGGGAAGAGAAAGCCCGATGGAGATCCTCGAGCGTCGCTTCGCGGAGGGCGCCATCAGCGCGGAGGACTACCGGTGGCGCCTCGAGGTTCTCAGCGAGAGAAGTGCCGTCGCAAACGTTGGTCGGCAAGACGAGCGGCTGACGGCGCCACAGCGAGCAGAAGGGAGGCGATGATGAAGAAAGCGATCGTCGGAATAGGGGCCGTCGCCGGCGGGATCGGGCTATTCCTTGCGGGTAGGCGCGTGACTCAGGAGATGCGCGAACACATCAAGCAGATGAAGGTGCAATGCAAACAGATGGCTGCGGCTCCGCCAGCTGGTGTCGATACGCGGCCGCTCGAACACGATGCCGACCTGGTCACCCGACGGCACGCGCATCGCCTTCGTGAGCGACCGCGCGCACCGGGGCGTGGGCGAGATCTACGTGATGAGGGCGAACGGCAGCGGCCAGAAGCGGCTCACGAGGACGCTCGCTGAATGGCCGGACTGGGGCGCACGCTGAACAGCGCATTGTGAGGAGGCATAAGGAAAATGAGCAGGAGGTTCTTTACGCCCTCGATGGGCGTCGCCTGTCTGGCGCTCGCCGTGGCACTCAGCGGGACGGCCTACGCAGTCACACGGCTACCGGTCAATAGCGTCGGCACGAAACAGGTCATCAACCGCTCGCTCCAACAAGTCGACTTCAAACGGGGGACGTTGCTACGCGGCCCGGCCGGCCCGCGCGGCCTTCAAGGGCCGAAGGGTGCAACCGGGCCCCAGGGAGCCCCGGGGTCGATCGGCACTGTGTTCAACCGCTCGAAGAGCGCGGCGATCTCGCCGACCGCCGGTGTCCGTACCACGGTGAACACGGGGTGCGCTAACGGGACGAGAACGTTCTACGGTGGCTTCAGTGCGGATGTCCCGGTCTACGTTCTCTCCTCGTACTCCTATAGTGGCGTTGATTGGGTCGTGACCGTCCAGTCGACGGGTGTAGCTGGCACGGTGTGGGTGTACAGCACCTGCATGACCGGTTAGCTGATTAGGGCGCCTCGCCGTCCGGCGGAACGTCCTTGAGTTCGGAACGAGAGAACCGAGGCCGTGGCGCGAGTTTCTTTCGCGGAAACCTAGCTGGCTGCCGGCCGACGAGGCGCGCTGGCGCGCATGCAACGCGCGCCCCGGCCCGGGACGAATCTTTCGTAGAGCGGCCTCGCAGGGCCCGCGCGGAACCGGGCCCCTGCCGTGGCTCAGGCCATCAGCCGACCGTGTATGGCCGCATCATCTCGTTGTCCTCGTGCTCAACGATGTGGCAATGCCAGACGTAGCGTCCCGGGAGGTCGAACAAGGCTTTGACCCGGGTGATCTCATCCGGATACGCGATGACCATGTCCTTGAGGCCGGTCTCCCAGGCTTCCGGCGGCCGGGCGTCCCCCTCGAACGGCTGGCGGTCGACGACCTGGAACTGCACCTCGTGGATGTGGATCGGGTGCGCGTCCTGCGTGAAGTTGTACATCTCCCAGACCTCGATGGCGTTCAGGTCCGGGTTCTCCGTGATCGGATCGTCCCAGTCGAGAGGATTCGGAGAACCATCCTCGTTCACCGTGCCGAGGAGGGCCTCCCTCGGCCCGACTCCGGGGAGCACGTGAGAGTCGTCCTCGTTCAGGGACACCTTCCGCGTGTTGTCGGCGGTCCCGAGCGGCGTGAACGCGGGAAGCCGCAGCTGGTCGGGTGGGACGCTCGTGTCGTGCGAGGCGAGTGGCACGACCACGAGTTTCATCACCTGCCCCGTCGTCTCGGGATCGGCGGCGGGAAAGTCCGTACCGGGTGCCCCGCCAGCGAATGGCTCATCGGGCCCCTCGTTGATCAGGAACAGCTCCGTCCCGGGTGTCAGGCCGGTGAAGTCCACGATCACGTCAGCCCGCTCCGCGAGCGCCATCAGAAGCTGGTCGAGCTGGACGGGAGCCGGAAGGAAGCCGCCCTCGGTGCCGATCTGCCAGAAGGGAAGCGCCGGCTCGACTGGTCGCTGCGCGACCGGGTCTCCGACGATCTTCAGGATCACGAAGCGGGAGTTGCAGCCGTTCATGAGCCTGAAGCGGTAACGGCGCGGCTCAACGTGGAGCACGGGCCATGTCCTGCCGTTGACCACCGTCGTGTTTCCGAAGACCTCTGGGTTGAAGATCGGCGAGATGTCACTGTCCGGGATGTACGGGCCCCCGAAGCCGTCGAAGAGCTCCCTGCTGGGCGGGTAGAAGAGCGATCCGTCCGTGTTGAACGAGCGGTCCTGGACGACGATCGGGATCTCGTAGTACCTCCTGCCAGGAGGATCGTGCAGCTTCGGAGCCGGCCCCGGGAGTACGCCGCCGTGTAGGTCGGCGGGCCCGCCGCGAACCAAGTAGAAGCCGGCCGGCCCCGCGTAGACGTTGACGCGGGTCATCCCCAGCACGTGGTCGTGGAACCAGAGCGTGGAGGGCCGCTGATCATTGTCGTAGTGGAACACGGCGGTGCCGGGATCCCAACGCTGCCCCCAAATGTCCTCGAACTTGCTCCTGAAGGCGTCGTAGAAGGAGCCGACCGAGGCGAACTCCGGCGAGATGTTCCTCGCAACAGGGAGATACCAGGCTTCCGCGTACCCGTCGCTCTCCTCGGCGTTGTGGCCGCCATGCAAGTGCGTCACCATCGGCACCGGCCCGGTGTAGGGGCCGGGGGTGGACTCGAACGTGGGACGCATGTCCCGGCCGTCCTCTCCACCGGGCGGGTTGGCCCAGTGCAGTGTCGGATCGACGGGCAGCAGGTGCGGCAGGAAGTCGCCGTTCGCGTCGACGAGGCCGTTGATCCACTTGACCCGTACCGCCTTGTCGGTTCTCGCCTCGATCGTGAATGAGGGGTAATTGAAGGTGCCGGGGTGATTGACGGAGCCGTGGCCCCACACGGTCGTCTTGGGCATTCCCGTCGGCAAGATCTGCTGCTGGAACTGCCGGACCGCGATCTCGTAGTAGTCGACGTTCCTCGGCATACCTTTCGGAAGCCTGTTCTTCGGCGTTCGCGGCATCGCGGGCGGGATGACGAGCGGCAGCCGGTACTTCGGAATGGTCGTGGGGTCGAGGGTGCCGCCGGGAATGGCTGCGAGCGCCTGAGTTCCGAGGCGCCACGGAAGGATGATCGCCGCCCCTCCGGCAGCCCCATACTGCAGGAAATGTGCTCGTGTCATACGGGCCATGGTTCCACCTCCCGTGCGTTGCCGCAGCGAATGTCCCGCTAGTGCAACGATTGTCTCATCCGACCTTCTCAGGTCAAGCGGGCGAACTTCACGACCTGGTCTTCGTCGCGTTCGCGGCTCAGCTGAGTTTCTTTCGCGAGGAACCTAGCGCGGGGTTCTAGAGAGGCACGACCCGTCAACGTGGTACCCCCCTTCCCCTTCGAGGAATTACACGATCGACACAGCACTCGAAGGTTGTTGAGCGCATTCGTTCCGCCTCTCGCAAGAGGAACGATGTGGTCGACCGTTAGATCCTTCGTGCTGCCACACCAGGAGCACCAGGGCTGCGCTCGGACGAGCAGGTTGCGAGTGCGGAGGTAGGCGTTGGTGTAGCCGCGCTGCTGTCGGGTGCCAGGCCGAGGACTCAAGGGCGGGGGGTCGACACGTCGACCGAGTCGCCGGAACCCTCGCGCAGATCTCTGCGCTCCACTCTCAGGACATTGGCGAGGCTGCAAACGTCATACCGGCTGCCCAGCGTCCGTCGACGAGCCGCACTTCGCCCCACTCCTCAGCGAGCTCCATCCCCTCCTCGATGTCTGGGTACTCCTCGCGCAGGCAGACCTCGCAGATCGTGAGCAGATGATCCGTCGGATACGGCTCAGGACGCTGCACGGATACTGACCCGTCGAGAACCGTGAATCCCTCCGGGAAGCTCATGATCCGAGCTGGCTCTTTGCCTGAGGCGGATCCCCTCGGAAACTACTGCGAGGCGCTTAGAACGGGAATGGCGGCGGCGTAGGAACACTCAGCGCTCGATCTCGATCTCGCCGAGGAACTGCTCGACGGGAATGACGATCGCGAACATCTCCGGAAACTGACGGACGATGGGATCGCTGAGTCGGCGATACGCGCCGCGCTCGATCATCTGGCCCATCACCAGTTGGAATCCCTCGAGCGCAACCACCCGCACATCGGGTTCGACGAAGTCCCGGATCGTGAGCCTACGGCTTGGCGTAAGTGCGGGCATGTTGTTCCCTCCTTTGGAGTTGCCAGGAAGGCACGCAGGTCTAGCAGCCAATAGGGCGCCGTTCTGAGTCGAGGTGTTCATCGGCAGCGAGCGTGCCGGCAGGCTCTCACCCGCGGCGCTTGCGACCATCGTCCCCTCGTAGGCGGCAAAGGGCGTTGGCCCGATGTCTCTGAGTCGAATCTCCAGTCGCGTGATCTCGGGCATACCCTCCGGGTTGTGCCGCGAACGGCCCGGCCGGTATTCGGTCTTGCTTTTGATCGGCTCGCCCCGAAACGAGGCGCCGTAGACACCGGCACGGAACCCGTCGAGGAGCAACCCGGGCACCGAACGAAAGAGGTTCACGCGAGCGACTGCCCGGTCTGCTTCCTCTCTGATCGACGCGATGTTTCCGAGCACGCTCGAGCCGAGGCTGGGATCCTTGCCGTGGCTGAGGATCGCCCGGATGTTGCCGAAGCTTTCCTTAAGCGATTTGCGATAGGCACTCGGGCTGATGCGCTCGAGGAAGCGGCCCTCGGAAGGTGAGTTGATCTCTTGCCAGCGGTTGAAGATCGCGAACCGCATCTCCAGCACCGAAAGGCGCCTCGTTCCCTCCCGCACGTTCGATCAGCTCCAGCGCCGAAGGGACTGCGCGGTAGATCTGCGGCGCTTGCCGGGCCCACGGCCGGTGTCGTCTGCGAGGCTCCGCGAGCTGCCAGTAGGGCGGCGTGTCTCGGAGCTGCCAGTGCGGAGCGCTCATTCCTCGCGCCCGTCGCTAGAGGCTTGCGCAATCCAGGTTTCCAGATGGTCGGCGTCGATCCGTAGCTGATTGCCGATGCGAGCCGCGGCGAGTTCCCGATTGGCGACCAAGCGACGGATCGTCTTTTCGGCGACGTTGAGCCGCTCCGCCGTCTCTCGCAGCGTCAGCATTGGCCGTTGTCGTACCGCTGTGTCCATTCCTGTCTGTTGGTCTTTCGGCTACGCGAGCACCGTCGGCGGCGCCGTGCATACTTGAAGCGATCTGAGTGCTCCTCAATCAGCGCTGGTCGTTGCACGACGTCTCCGATGCGGAGGCTTTGCTCGTCAGGGCGGTCAGTCGTAGCCGTTATGCCAACGGACTCACACGCGACGAACGAGACGACCTCCTCACCTACCTGCTCGAGTTCACCTGGAAGCTCAGCGAGAAGGTCGATCCCGAGCGAGGCTCCTTTGCCGTCTTCCTCTATGGCGCCGCTCAGCGCAGGATCATCGACTGGCACCGCTCCCGATACAGGACACGATGGCAGTTCGCCGATCGCACCTACGAACGGCCACGACCAGAGTTCGTCAGCCTCGGTGCAGACGGCGGCGACGATCACGCCCCGCTGGGAGGAGTTGTCACCGAGGGGAGCGGCTCTCATGCGCCAGGTTGGGATTCCGGTCTCGGAAGGATTCTCGGAGGGGCGGATCGCCAAAGAGCTCGGGACCTCGAGACCCTGGGTTTGCCAAGCGCTCGGCGAGCTGCAGGCTGAGCTTCGCCGGCTTAGTTAGGGGGCGCGACCTCATGCGGCGAGGTCTCGCCCCTGAGTGCCCAATCAGTGCCCAAACGCCCCTAGCCGGCCTCACCCCGCCCAAGCCCTCGAGTTCACTCGTAATGAAGGGGTCCCCGGTTCGAGTCCGGGCGTCGGCTCTCTCGGAACCGCTGGAAACGGCGAGTTTCGTTGGCTGCCAATCGGGTCGGGAACGCGGCGTGTCTACAAGATCGCCGTTTGTGTCTACACCGCCGGGGAGAGGCCGGGTGCCTCCATCGCCTAAGCGTCAGGAGTAAGCAGGTGACGAGCGGCATCCGTGAATGCGACCTGGTACTGCCGAGAGCGCTGGCACAAGTTGGCGCCACCCTGAACGACGATGATCCCCTCCCGTCACGGCGGGACAGGCTGCTTGAGTGCGTCAGCGCTCCAGGTCGGCGCGCACGAGTCGGTCGATCGAACCGAGGATGTAGTGCGCTGCAGCGGTCGCACGGTAAAGCCTTAGCTTGGCGGGCGCTTCTACGTCATCGAGCGCCACGGCACCGCCGCCGTGTCCGAGCGAGCGGCGCGAGAAGACCGCCATCGCGGCGACGCGGGCATCGCCGGTGACCTCCTCCGCGGTAGCCGCCATGTAGACGCCCTGGCCCGTGCCGATCGGCACCGACGAGTCGAAAATCACGATGCTGACCTCAGGCCGGGCAAGGAGATTGCGCGAGTGGAGCGTCTCCCAACGCGACACCCAAACGAACTCGCGATAGTCGGCGTGCGCGTAATATACGGGGGACACCCACGGGCGACCGTGCTCGTCGGCCGTGCCGAGCACCATGTAGAGGTTGGCATCGATCATCGCCTTCGCGGTTGAGGCGGGATCGTCCTCGCCTCGCCATGCCGAGGAGCTCAACGCCGAACCCGCTCACGCACGTAGAGCTTCGGGTTCGACTGGAGGATCCAGGTGTGGTCGGCCCATGTGCGGATCGTACGCCCCTGCCGAGGAAGGGGGCCGGGCGTGCGGCTCGCTACTCGGCCCAATACGGTTGCGAGGCTCGCGAGGAGCAGCGTCGAACTACCGCGACGTGGACGAGCGGCGTGAACGGTGGGCCCGGTGTGACCCGGCCGGGCTCCCTGTCTAAACCGATCGGCGCTAGTGGCCCTTTCGGTTGTGACGTACCGGCCAAGCCCCGCGCATGATGGCGCGCGAGGCCTGACCTAAACCTCGCCGTCTTCTAACAGAACACAGCGAGATGGAGGTTCCGATCGGAAAAGGTCCCAGCAGTGTCCCTCGTCCCGACGAAAACGGCATTCGTCGTCCCTACGCGCAACGCCGTGACGATCGTGCCAGGCGGCGGAGCAGATATCCCAGGGTTGCCGATAGTTGCGATGTACGAGCATGCCGTCACGTCTCGGTTGAACGTGACTGCATATTGGCCGGTACTAACGTGGCTGGAAGCCGTCGCCCCGCTAGATCGAACGAGGCTGCCATCCCCGGTTACGACGGCCCAAAGGCTGGTCGCTGGCGCCCCCGGGTCGCCCTTATCGCCCTTCGGTCCTTGCGGCCCCGTCGGCCCAGCCGGCCCCGTCGTGCCCGTGTCACCCTTCGGACCCTGAGGCCCGGTCGGCCCTTGCGGACCTGCGGGTCCCGTCGGCCCTTGCGGTCCGGTCTGGCTCCACGAGATCGACTTCTCGCTCGGGAGACAATGGTCGGTCGCCGGATCGATCAGCCGCAGCTGACCGTTCTGTGACTTGTAACAGCCGTTGATCACCCCGCCGCCGCCGATGTCGGCAACGGCATAGGTGACACCGCCCGCGATCGCCACGATCGCGACGGCGGTGATTGCCAGAGCCACGCGGCTAAAGCGCCTGCGCATGCTCGCCCCCTCTCCTTTGGTACTGGCGCCCACGACGCCGCAGAATTCGAGGGCCTATGGCGCGAGCTTAGGAGGCTACGCGAGTCGTGTTTAGGCGCCTGCTTCTGAGGCTGACCGTTTTCTGCGGCGGCCGCGTCCGTGGGAGGCCGGGGGAACCATGAGCGCGGCTCCTCGCCGCAGACGGGGCGCGGCCACCCAATCTAGACGTGATTGCAGCCTGTTTCTTGCCCGCTGCGTCTGCCCACCGTCAGAGTCCGCAGCCGCCGCATGCTCCCGGCGCCCCGAGCGAACGTATGGCTCGCACCGGTGGCTTGAAGAGCGCGAGGCGACGGTGCTCGGCCTCTACTGCGTACGGGGCGGCGGTTCTGCGGTGGTGACCGCCCGAAGGTGAGCCGGGGCTGGGAGTGCGATGAAGAGCTGCGGCACTCTTCCCCGCATCCATCCCCGCCGGAGGGGTCATGCCGACGGCTAGCCCCGGCTACAGACGACGACGCGAGCCCCAACCCAACCTTGCGGCGCGCCGCTCGGTCCCGCCGGCGGATCCACGGGCGTGCGCGCGCAACAATTGGACGGCCGGGCGGCCGAGCCGAACGCCCCAGCGCGCGAGGGAGGCGCGAGATGGCTGAATGGGAGAAGCAGATCGGTGCCATCAATCTGACCGTCGGTGACCTTGACGGCTCGAAGACGTTCTATCGGGAGGTCTTCGGCCTGTCTCCGCAGCACGAGGAGGAGGACTTGGCGATGTTCCGCTTCAAGGACACGTACGTCTTTCTGCAGCATGATTCGGCGCACCAGGATG
>Ga0126308_10000263_pt1 | contig 16010 bp, 18 predicted proteins | sample Plot55_FD_92533 | JGI IMG/M metagenome (GOLD analysis project Ga0126308, IMG submission 92533) | Serpentine soil microbial communities from UC McLaughlin Reserve, CA, USA - Plot55 | ecosystem: Environmental > Terrestrial > Soil > Grasslands | place: USA: UC McLaughlin Reserve, Lake County... | reverse complement strand
TGGTACGCTTCTCCGTTACCGCAACGAGCATCGCACCATCGCCGAGGTCCAATCCTCCGACGATCCCGTTCTCCAGTAGTGCTTCGTTGGCTAGAGCCACGTCCGACATCTCCACGGCGAACTCCCATAAGAAAGGCGCCTCCGGATAACGCAGCGCTAAACCGGCCTCCTGCAGCTTGCCGGCCAGGTAATGGGCCTTCGAGATCGAGAGCTCCGCGACCTCCCTCAAGCCTTCCGGGCCCATGAGTGAGGCGTAGACGGTCGCGGCTAACGCGGTTAAAGCTTGGTTAGTGCAGACGTTGGAGTTGGCCCTGGCGCGGCGAATATCCTGCTCGCGCGCCCGGAGCGTAAGCACGTAGGCGAGCCTGCCATCCTGGTCCACCGTCTCGCCGCAGATTCGTCCGGGGAGCTGGCGGACGAACTCTGCCCTTGTCGCCATGTACCCGGCGTAAGGCCCCCCAAAGATTAGTGACATACCAAACGGTTGCATCTCTCCTACCGCCACGTCAGCCCCGAGATTCCCTGGCGCCTCAAGCACCGACAAAGAGACGGGATCGCAGACTGCCACCGCAAGTGCCCCCACCACGTGCGCAGCCTCCGACGCCGCTCCAACATCCTCGACTATCCCGAAGTAGTTCGGGTTCTGGACGAAGACGCCGGAAACATCCTCAGGCACGGCCGAGAAGTCGGTTGTCCCGTTGTTATTCGACAATTCGACGGTCTCCACCCTGTAAGTTTCGATCACTTCGCGGTAGTGGGGGTTGAGGCCGGCTGAGACCGCTACTTTGGGGTCACGCTTTGTCTGGCGAGCAGTCATCAGGGCCGCTTCGGCGACCGCGGAAGCCCCGTCGTAGACGGAAGCGTTAGAGATCTCGAGCCCGGTAAGCTCTGCGATCACCGACTGGTACTCGAAAATAGCTTGCAAAACACCCTGGCTTATCTCCGGTTGGTACGGGGTGTAAGAGGTCAGAAACTCCCCGCGCGAGGTGATGGCCCCGACGGCCGAGGGCGTGATCCTGTCGTAAGCCCCCGCCCCCAAGAATATAGGCAACCCCGCGGTGTTCTCCTTCGCGAGCCTGTTCACGTCGGAGAGCGCCTCGTACTCTGAAAGGGTGGGCGGAAGTTCGAGTTCCCCTTCAAACTTCGGCGAGACGTCGGCGAAGAGGTCGTCGAGAGTCTGGACCCCGATCGCCTCGAGCATCTCCCGGATGTCTTCTTCGGTGTGCGGTGTAAATCGCGCCACGCAGCTATACCCCCTTGCGTCAGGTGAGCGTTTTATGCGTTTCGCCCTGTCCCAAACCTGAGAGTATTACCCCGTCGGCGCCGACCCTTATAGATCGAACTCTCCAGGACGCCCTCCGGCCCGCGGTCCTTTTGCCTGAGAGATTCGGCCCGCTCTGAAGCTATCGCTCCCGCAAGCCTTTCACCTTCGGCGGTCGCTACTCCCTCCTTAGCGACTCTCTCCCGCAGCCCTCGTCGAGCGTGCATAGCCTAGCACACGCGAGTATCAACCGCTTTAGTTACCTACTATTCCTACAAAGTGCGCGGGACCTACCTACGCCTGCGCAGCCTTACGGGCTGCTTCCAGGGCGGCCTCGTAGTCTGGTTCCGTCATCTGGTCGGCGACGTACTCAGCGTGGATGATGCGGTCGTTCTTATCGATTACAAACACGGCGCGCTGCAGCCTACACCACTCCTTGAGCAGCACGCCGTAGTCGTGCCCGAACTGCTCGCTCCGGTGCGACGACAGAGACGGGTGTGTAACGTTCTCGGCTTGGTGCCAGCGGTCCTGAGCGAAGGGCAAATCCATGTTGATCGTGTAGACGTGCACGTCGGGCGGCAGGTCCGTATCACCCGCGTCCTCGAACCGGTGCGTCTCGACGGTGCGTCTCGACGTGGCAGACTGGCGTATCGAGTGAGTTGATGACGTTTAGCAACCGTACGCTGCCCGCCGAATCGGAGAACCGAACGGTTTTCATCTCCTCCTCTACCGGGTCGAAGTAATCCAGCTCGAAGGCTGGAACCATACCACCCGGTCCCAGCTTGCTACCTACCACCGTCAGCTGCTCACCCAACTCGAACGCTTCGCCCGTCCGCTCCTCGATTATCGTTCGTTCCTTCCTGGTGTTTCGAAGTGGTTTCGGTCAGGTTTTTCTTACGATTTTACTCTTATTCCGCTTGCAGAACCTACACTATGCAGAACCTACACTAAAATGGCATCCCTCTCAAATGCTTGGCTGACCGGAAGTAGTCCGCTGGCGCGGCTCTCGCGAGGGGTCTTTACTCGCCAATTCTTCCTCTACGGGCACCTTCCGGTTACAGTGGTACGATCTCGTCACGGGCGCGGATCTGGCCGCCCTCGACGACCCTGGCACAGATGCCGCCACGTCCCCTCAAAGCCCGCGTCATGCCCGGCTGGGTTAGATCTTGGACGTGCTTGCATGGCGGGCGGGGCCGGTCGTACTCCAAGACCGCCTCTCCGATCCGGAACTTTTTCCTGCGCAGGTTCTCCAACCTTATACCGCGGGTTATGATGTTACGCCGGTGCTCGCCGTTCTTAACGCGAAGACCGTCCTTTCGCTCTATCTCGTCGAGGCCTTCACCCTCTATGAGCGTTACCTCACAGATGTCACCGTATAGGGTCCAGTATCCGGTTTCTTCACGGTAACGGTCGCCTTCGATACCGCCTCTCTCCACGGAGCGTCTCCCCAAAGAGCGCCTCCCTATAGCACGCCTCTCCACGGCGTATACCTCCTCGGCGCGTTCCATCGCCGCGCTGCCCTCGCTAGTTACGTAGATCTCCTCGACCACGCCTGTCATCTGTTCAGCACCTCCTCAAAAAGTCGTACGATTGTAGATACATCACCAGTCAGCTTTTAGTAATCAGCCCGACTGCTAGAGTAGAAAGCCAGCGGATGAGCCGGGAATCCGGATGGTATCCTATCGTACAACCGACAAGGAGGTAGAGCGGTGAGCGAGACGAACCTCGAGCAGTTCCGGGAGGTAACACCGGTCGGCAGGTTCACGCTGCAAAACTCTTCGCTTTTGAAGGTGAGGCTAGAGAACGACGCTATTCAGGCGAAGCTCGGCTCGATGGTCGCCTACCAGGGCGAGGTACGCTTTGAGCACAAGGGCGGGGGCCTTGGCCGCTTCTTTAAGAAGGCTTTGTCAGGCGAGGGCGTCAAGCTTATGTCGGCCGCTGGTGATGGCGACCTCTTTCTGGCCCAGGATGCCCGCAAGATCATGATCATCGACCTCCGAAACGAACGAATGACGGTTAACGGCGATTCTATTCTCGCCTTCGAGGGAGATGTAGACTGGGACATCCGACGTGTCGAAGGCGCGGGTAGACTCGCCGCAGGCCTCTTCAATGTCGTGCTCGAGGGAACCGGCAAGGTCGCCGTCACCTCGCATGGGGAGCCTGTGCTGCTAGACACCAACACCCCGACCTTCGCCGACCCCGAATCCGCGATCGCGTGGAGCGGGAGCGTCCGCACCAGCGTCCGCTCGGATATCTCCTTCAAGACCTTTATGGGGCGCGGGAGCGGCGAGACCTTCCAGGTCGCCTTCGAAGGTCCCGGTTGGGTTCTCATCCAACCATCTGAAGGTCCTACCCTCCCTGAACACACCCACTCCGAACAGGGTGGTGGCGGCTTGGGCTCGCTCTTCGGTGGCGACTAATTTTTATCTAGCCAGCCTTTAGACGCCGGCAGTTGGTTCTTAGGGCTTTGCGGCTCTTGCTGACTACTGGCCTCTGGCTAATGCCAACCATTAACCCGTTACTCTGGGTTCGTCTCCTCGATTTCGATGCTCGGGACGTCGTTGTAGCTCTGGTGCAAGAATACCAGGATGAGCGCCAGGATCGCTCCGTGTTCGACGAGGATACATGGTAATGCGTAGAACTTGCGATCCCAGTAAGATACCGGGCTCTTCCACCGCCACCTCGAGAAGGGCCACAACGGCGGGCGTGCATCCTCGGCATGCATTGGGAAGTCTAGAAGGTTGTGCCCAGCCCAGCCTAGCAGGAAAGCGAGCAGGGCTCTCTTTGGGTCTTTTTTCCTCAACCCGAGTGCTTTGTACAGCACGAGCATAGACCCCACCGGCGCTAAGGAGTGAAGCGTGAGATCCACCTTGCCAGAAGGCTCCTTAAAGTACTCCAGGGCCTCTAAGAACTCCTCCTTTGTTATCGAGCTCCGGCGGCGCCACAACAGGTAGGCCGCCTTCGCTAGGACCGGCAGGTCCGGGAGCGCTGCTCCCACCGCAGCCCACGCGGCAGCATCTAATTCTTCACGGTTGACGTAACGGGCAGCCGCCCACGTAAAGACCGCGTGAGAATACGTGTGCATGATTCTATGTTAGCCCGATATGCCTCTGCCATGCAACTCAACGTTAACCACAGGTTAAACTTGCCCCGTCAGCCGCAAGCTGGTATAGAAGGACCCTTAAAGTAGTAGAAGTTTGTTTATGCTACATAAGGTGGTGGGTTAAGAAGGTGAATTTGCGAAGCGGCAAATTGCATCGTGAGGTGGTTTTCTTCTGCCGGCGGCGGGAGCTTTAGCATGAAAAAAGACATACAGGAAAGGCTTCGCTTTTTCCGTTCCTTTTTAGCCAATCCTAGGCAAGTTGGAGCGGTCTTGCCGACGAGCAGGTGGGCCGTACGAGACATGCTTAGCATGGCTAACCTACCGCAGGCCCGCTGCGTCGTGGAGCTCGGCGCCGGCACCGGCCCATACACGGGGGAGATCCTGAAGCAGTTGCGGCCTGACGCTCGTTTTCTGGCGTTCGAAATAGATCCGGACCTTGCTGCCGTGCTCTCCGAGAGGTTCGAGGATCCGCGGCTCCGGGTAATCAACGATTCTGCGGCGAACATGGAGAACTACCTGAACGGCACAAAGGTGGACGCTATCGTCTCAGCCATCCCCTTTACGTCTTTGCTGGAGGACGCCAAGCAAGACGTCTTCAGGGAGGTCTCGCAGGTGCTGGCCCCGGAGGGAGTTATGGTGCAGATACAGTACTCGACGGTGTTGCAGGAGGAGCTGACTCAGAGGTTTGCCTCGGTTCGGCGGCGCTTCTCACCCTTGAACGTCCCCCCAGCGTTTCTCTACGCCTGCCGCACGCCCCTGCTCCAGGAGGCCCTACAACGATGATTACCCGAAAAAGCTGGTCGGTGGCCCGACGCTACGTGCTGGGGCCACTCGTTTTGGGCGGCGCGCTGCTTTCGACCGGACGATGGCGGAGCGGGCTTTTGGCTACCGGGACCGCAGGTGCGGTCCTGCTTTTCTTCCGGGACCCTGAGCGGCCACTTGAGCCGGATCCGGAGGTTGTGTACTCCGCGGCCGACGGTTTTGTGACCGATGTTGAAGAGGCGGACGAGCCCTGGATCCCCGGCGGCCAAGCCCTCAGGATCAGCACGTTCCTCTCGATCCACAACGTCCACGTCAACCGCAGCCCTGTGGAGGGCAGCATCACGAAGATGGAGGAGGTTTCGGGCAAGTTCGTCCCGGCCTTCCTGGGCGGCGCTAAAGACGAGAACCACCAGAACCGGATCGCTATAGACGGGCCCAAAGGACGCGCGGTCGTGGTGCAGATAGCGGGCCTGGTCGCCCGCAAGATCTCGCCCTGGATCGACACCGGAGAAAAGGTCGCGGCGGGCCAGAGAATCGGGCTTATACACTTCGGTTCGCGTACGGACGTACTAGTCCCCGTGGGCAGCGCCGATCCACTCGTGCGCCCCGGAGACAGGGTAAGGGCTGGCAAGACGCCTTTAGCGCGCTACCGCAAGGAGGAAGGCGTCTCATGAGAGAGCACGTAACGCTGCCAAACATGCTGACCAGCGGTAACCTGGCTTCGGGCTTTTTGGCTATACTCCTAATCTTCCAGAACGATCTTTTCGAGGCGGCTGCCCTGATCGCGCTCGCCGTGGTCTTCGACCTCTTTGATGGAGCCATGGCTCGCCGTATAGGAGCCGACGGAACGTTCGGCACTAACCTCGACTCTTTGGCCGATCTGGTCTCTTTCGGCGCAGCCCCGGCGCTCGCAATCTACATAGCTTCGCTACACGTCCTGCCGGTCGTCGGCCTGATTGTTTGCCTCGGCTTCTTCTTATGCGGGGCTTGGCGCCTTGCCAGGTTCTCGCTCTGCAAGAACTCCCTCTACTTCCTCGGCTGCCCCATACCGACCGCGGGCGTGCTGCTCGCGCTGCTCGCTGCCCTGGAACCGCACCCGTTACTCGCGCTGCCGGCGGCCTTGATCTTGTGCTTCTTGATGGTCAGCACGCTCCCGTTCCCGACGCTCTCCGGCTGGCGCAACTTCAAAGAACTGTGCGAGGTAGTAGTAGAGGATCGTCAAGCGCGCTAACGCTAAGGGAGGCTAACAAAGGGCTTGAGACAACTTGCAGTCGTCGAGAAGCGAGTATGCCCTTATACCTCCAGCCTATTGGCGCGAGGGTTACCCGAATTAACGTCACGCTCTTCGAGCGAGGCCATCGGCGAGGTTAGCTAACCACAAAGTTGAGTAGACGCCCGGGGACGTAGACGCTCTTGCGAATCTCATGCCCCTCGACATAGGGCCGGACCTTCGCGCTGGCGAGCGCGAGTTCCCTGGCGATATCCTCCGACACGTCCGCGGGCGCCTCAATGCGGTCGCGGAGCTTGCCGTTGACCTGCACTACTAGCGTGATCTTCTCCTGCATAATAAGCCCCTCGTCCCAAGAAGGCCACGCCTGTTCGTGAACCGAGTACGGCATCCCCATGAGTGCCCACGTATCCTCCGCGTGGTGCGGCGCGAACGGCGCGAGAACGAGGATGAAGGTGCGGAGCGCCTCTGTCCAAACCTCCTCCCCCACCTCGCCCCTTACCGCCAGAAGGTAGTTACTGTGCTCCATCAAGGCCGCGAGCGCCGTGTTGAACCGGAACTCCTCAAGGTCCTCGGTGGCCTTTTTGACGAGCCTTGCGGAGCGGCGGTCGAGTTCCTTGGGGTCTGCCTCGGCCCCCGAGGAGCCGCTCTCAGGGGAAGCGAGCGAGTGCACCCGCCGTAAAAAGCGTGCAACGCCCTCTATACCGCGTGCGTCCCACGGCCCGCCCTGGTTCCAGGGCCCAAGGAACATCAAGTAGCAGCGCAGTGCGTCGGAGCCGTAACGGTCCACGAATTCCTGCGGGTTCACCACATTGCCGCGGCTCTTGCTCATCTTCTCCGCGTCCTCGCCGAGGATGATACCCTGGTTAAAGAGCCTTATCATCGGCTCGTCGAAATCTACCAACCCCAGATCCCGCATCACCTTCGTAAAGAAACGGGTGTAGAGCAGGTGCATCGTCGCGTGCTCGATCCCTCCGGTGTATTGGTCTACCGGAAGCCAAAGCTCTCCCTCCGCTGGGTCAAACGGCCCCTCACTATAGTGCGGCGAGAGGTAGCGGTACTGGTACCACGACGAGTCCACGAAAGTGTCCATTGTGTCCGTCTCCCGCTCTGCCGGACTACCGCACCTCGGGCACGTCGTGTTCCGGAAGCCTTCATGCAGCTTCAACGGCGACTCACCGGTCGGCATAAACTCCGCGTCCTCGGGCAAGAGGACCGGAAGGTCCTCCTCCGGTACGGGGACGATGCCACAATCTCGGCAGTGGACGATGGGTATGGGCGTTCCCCAGTAGCGCTGGCGCGAGATGAGCCAGTCCCGCAAGCGGTACGTCACCGCCGCCCTACCCAAACCCATTTCCTCCAGCCAGGACGTGACCGCCGCCTTGCCTTTCGTATTTGGAGTGCCGTTGAAGGGGCCAGAGTTGACCATGATGCCCTCACCGGTGTAGACCTCTTCGAGCTCTTCGCCGGGATCCGGCTGGGCGATGACGGTACGGACCTCGATGCCGTGTTTCTTGGCGAACTCGTAGTCGCGCTCGTCGTGGGCGGGAACGGCCATGATAGCCCCGGTACCGTAGGCGAGTAGCACGTAGTCGGCGACGTAGATCGGAATCTCCTGCCCGTTCGCCGGGTTTACGGCACAAGCCCCGGTGAAGACGCCGGTCTTCTCACGCGTTGTGTCCATACGGTCGATCTCGGTCATCCTGCCAGCTCTCTCGACGTAGGCGCCCACCTCGTCGGCGTGCTCAGGGGTCATTATCTTCTCGACTGCCGGGTGCTCGGGTGCTATGACGAAGAACGTCGCTCCGAAGACGGTGTCTGGTCGCGTCGTGAAGACTTCGATAGGACCAAAGCCAGGGATGTCGAAGAGAATCTCGGCTCCTTCGGAGCGACCGATCCAGTTAGTTTGAAGCGTCTTGACCCGCTCGGGCCACTCGACCCCAGAGAAACCTAAAAGCTCCTCAGCGTAGCCCGTGATCTTGAACAGCCACTGCGCAAGATTCTTCTTTACAACCGGCGTCCCGCACCGCTCACAACGGCGGTCCGCTCCTATGACCTGCTCGCGGGCGAGGGTCGTGTTGTCCTTCGGACACCAGTCCACCTGCGCCTCTTTTCGGTACGCGAGCCCTTTCTCCAAGAATTTCAGGAAGAACCACTGGTTCCAGCGGTAGTACTCGGGGACACAGGTGATAATCTCAGAGTCGAAGTCGAACATGGTTCCCATCTGTTTGAGCTGGCCGCGCATGGTCTCTATGTTGGACATCGTCCACTTGTACGGATGGATCCCACGGTTTATAGCCGCATTCTCCGCCGGAAGCCCGAAAGCGTCGAATCCTATGGGGAAGAAGACCCTATACCCCCGCATCCGCATAAAGCGCGCCCGGGTATCCGACGGGGTCATCGCATACCAGTGCCCTACGTGCAGGTCGCCGCTCGGGTACGGGAGCATCGTGAGCGCGTAGTGTTTTAGTTTTTGAGGGTGGTTATCCCTTTTGTACAGATCAGTCTCGGCCCACCGCTCTCGCCAGCGGTGTTCTATCGTCCTCGGATCATACCGTCTCTTAGCCCCAGCCTCGCTCACTCGGTCTCCTTCTCGTAAAAACTACGCGGTATTCTACGGTATCAAAACGGGAAGGTTGCGCGCGAACCGCTTGTCGCTAGTGAGTCTGGCCGGCTCCCGAGGCATAGCGCTCGCCCAGCTCGCCTCCAGGGTAACCGCCGAGAGAGAAGAGCAGTAAAGCGATCACAAACGCTATTAGAGGCACCAACAGCAGTGCCGCCAAATTGATCAAGCGGGGTTGGTACCGGTGGGGACTTCTCCATGAGCTGAGTTCAAACCACGCAACTTGCCACACACCTTCTAGAACCCGGTCGATGGGCCGGTACGGGTGCTAGAGATCATCTGCCCAGCGGGGTTCGAGCGGTTCGGTTGTGGATAACAAGTCACCCTCCGTTTGAAGAGCTAGCGCCCTTAGAGAGTCTCACCGAAGATGAAAGCCAGAGCAGCCGCAAATAGCGTGCAGAGGACGTTTGTGATTTCGTTACCGAGACGTGGCACTAGCGCCCCCAGAAAGCTATCTGTCACAGTCCCCAAGAACGCCGCAACTGCCACCAGAAGAGCTACGCTTGGGCTCTCTACGAGTCCGAGCCAGAGCCCGAAAAGGGCGGTAAGCCCCGCTGTTACAAGACCGGCGAGCGTCCCCGGCACTGACACCGCACCGTCCGTCCCGGGTGGGACTTTCTGGAGGGTGGTTATAAGGCGTGGATTATGCTGGGCGAGCTGCCCCACCTCGGATTCTGCGGTGTCCGCGAAGGCCGCGCCCAGCGCGGCGACGAAGGCAACACGAAAGGCGTCGGAGGGCACAAGGGCAGCCAGGAGGGCACACAGGAGCGCGATCCCGCAGTTGGCGAGGGCGTTTCTGGCACCCCGTCGCCCACCGCGGGCCTCCGCCATTCCTGTGAGCTTTTTGCTCTGGTAGCCGAGCCTGGTGAGGGCGGAGGCGCCGAGCACGAAGAGCGCGAGGACCAGGAACCCCGGCAAGCCTAAAGACAGGTAGATAGCGAGTGCCACAACGAATCCCCCCAGGGCCCCGTCCCGGCTCACCATCCTCAAGGCGTACGCGAGCCCGATAAGGACACTCGTCATCAATACGGTTAAAGCTAGCTCACCAGACAAAGAGGCGACCGAAAAAGCGCTGTGGTTGAAGACGAAATAAGACGCCTAATAACGATCCCACCACCTGAGGATGATAGCGTAGCACCCTAACCACAGCGACCCTACAAACCAGCCTCGCGCTTCTCTAGCCGGCGGATAAAGATGTCTATCTCCTTGACGGTCTGTAGGTCACCATTCTTCTCCGCTACCTCGCGCCCCTCGACAAACACTCGGCGGGCTTCGGCGTTCTCGCCTAGCTCGTAGAGCGTGCGGCCGAGCATCCTATATGCTACGGAATAGTCCGGCTTGTTCCGGACAGCGTCGCTCAGGTACTCCCCGGCTTCGATATATTTCTTTTCTTTGAATAGTTCGTTTCCCAAGGAATAGAGAACCATCGGGTTGTTTGGGTCTCTGTCGAGCAGCTTACGGAACATGTCGGTGCGCGAAGTTTCCATCTGCCTACCCCCAACGTCCGATCTCTAGTTGACGCCTTTTTAGCACGAAAACCTCTCGCCTGTTGAGATCGGGGGCCGATAGCGTACTTCCAGCATATGCCACGTACTGTGCGCTGATGTTGCCTTTTCGAAAAGTTGGGCCGCTCGCGAGAGGCGGTGTCCTTTCGCGAGCTCGTCCAGGTTCCGTCGGTCCCCTAGATCTCTGCTCAGATCTTACGTTTGTTGACTACCATGCGGGGCTTTTGACAACGTCAGGTCTGCGCTAGACTGCGCCTCCGTCGACTGCGGTCCTACTTTGAAAGTCTATTCATTGTTATTCGCGTGGTATTTCACGTTTTGTTACTTTTGTTTCGTCGGCGTCCAGAGGTGGTGTACTCTGGGTCCCGGTCAATCCGCTATGAAAAGGGGTGCCTTTGAGAGTACCATTAGGCTTAAGACCTGTGCAACTGTACCCGACATTGGTCCCCGGCAATAGAGCACTACATAGGTGGCGTAGCGGCGGCGCGCTTAGGTTTAAATTTTGTACCGGAAGGGTCTTAGCATCGTCTAAAAGTGCTACTATCGCTCGCTTATTCGCTCGGGATATTTGCGGTGAGCAGGGCTACCAGCGCGTTTAGCTCCTCCTTCTCGCTAAAGCGTATCTCGACTTTGCCTCCCTTGCGGAGCGTCCGGACACGGGTTGGTAGCAGCAGGGTGTCTTGGATTAACTGCGCAACCTCGTCATGGTCCTCGTTTATCTCTTGGTCTTGGCGAGGTTTCTCCGCAGCCGTCGCACGCTCTGGTGACTTGGCGAGCTCCTCGCGCACTAGTTCTTCGGTTTTCCGAACGGAGAGACTCTCCGTTCGCACCTTGTTAGCCAGGTGGAGCATGCGCTCCTCCAGTTCCAAGGCGAGCAGTGCGCGGGCGTGTCCCTCTGACAATTGGTCGGCTAGGACCATCTCGCGGACAGATTGCGGGAGACCGAGGAGGCGTAGCGTGTTAGCTACCCCAGCCCGGCTTTTACCCAGGCGGACAGCGAGTTGGTCTTTGGTTAGTCCGAAGCTGTCCATGAGGGCCTGGTAGGCAGCCGCAGTTTCCAGTGGGTTGAGGTCTTCGCGCTGCAGGTTTTCTACGAGGGCCATCTCCATAGACTCGCTCTCCGCAGCTTCTCTGATCAGGACCGGGACCCTATCTAGGCCCGCCTCCTGGGCGGCTCTTAACCTCCTCTCTCCTGCTATGAGCTCGAACCCGGTCTCTGTAGACCGGATTACAAGAGGTTGTAGGATGCCCACCTCACGTATAGATGCCGCGAGTTCCCTTAGGCTCTCCTCAGAAAAGTTGCGGCGTGGTTGATAGGTGTTTGGGCGGATTGCCGAAAGCGGCACCTCTTCGAACCGCAACCCGCCTACGCTGTCTCCAGCTGAGATTAGCGCGGAGAGTCCTCTTCCGAGCCCGCGTCTACCCACGGCCCAAGACCTCCTCAGCAACGGCGGCGTAGGCCTCGGCTCCGGTACTTTTCGGTGCGTATAAAGCGACCGGCAAGCCAAAGCTTGGCGCTTCACTTAGCCGCACGTTGCGCGGTACTACCGTGTGGAAGACTCGAGCACCGAAGAAGGATCGCACTTCTTCGACCACTTGGTGAGAAAGGTTGGTACGAGTGTCGAACATGGTTAACAGCACCCCGCCGATCTTCAAATTCGGGTTTAGCTCTTCCCGCACCATCCTTATGCTCCTCATAAGCTGGGTGAGGCCCTCGAGAGCATAGTACTCGCACTGTATAGGTATCAGTACCTCGTCTGCAGCTGTCAAGGCATTTAGAGTTAGAAGATCTAGAGATGGGGGGCAGTCTACTAGGACACGGTCGTAAGCGTCGGGCGGCAGTTTTTCTAGTGCCCGCTTTAGTTTGAACTCACGCGCCAGTGTAGAGACAAGCTCCACCTCCGCACCGACTAGGTTGATGGTAGCGGGGGCGACGTCGAGGCTGCGTATCTCTGTCTGTGCAGCGACGTGCTCTAAGGGTTTGCCCTCGAGTAGTACGTCGTACATACATCCGTTGCCGAGCGCCGAGACTCCCAGACCACTGGTCGCGTTGCCCTGGGGGTCCATGTCGACGATTAGGACCTTCTCCCCCAGGCCCGCCAGGTAGGCAGCGAGGTTGATAGCAGTAGTGCTCTTACCCACCCCACCCTTTTGGTTCACTATGGCGACCACTGTAGACACTACGAGAATCTTAGCACGCTTCTTTCGCAGCTTGCGCTAGCTTCGGACCAAAAGTCTCTCAGTAGCGCAATAGCCTGGGGTAGCGCGCTCTAGACCCCAATACTTGGTGATTGGCGGTTGGGTATTCGCGAGCCGAGGCGCTTCTAGTTGAGACCCAACGGCCGTTTTTTGGCTAGGCCCAACCGGCGCGGAAATTTAGCTGGAGTATCTTCTACCTTGTCAAATATTACTAACCGGCGCTCTTTTGGCGGAAGCTCCACGCTATGTTTCACCTTTCGCACCTCGCGCAACTCTATACCCAGCTGGTAGGAAGCACCCACACCCCCGCCTAACTCTTCCTCTGACAAACGTCCTTTCATGGCAATTATTGCCCCGCCGACATGTACGAAGGGGGTACAGTATTCTAAAACTACCGGCAGGGGCGCTAGGGCACGGGCTGTCGCTAGGGCGAACGTCCCCCTATGTTGCGGCTGATTTCCCGCCTCCTCTGCGCGAGCACGTACTATCTTTAGGTTGCTTTGGCCTAACGCCGCTTGCACGTAATGCAGGAAGCACGATTTTTTCGCTGAAGCTTCTAGCAAAGCCACCCGGAGGTCTGGGCGCGCGATGCTCAGGGGTATTCCGGGTAGACCTGCTCCTGTCCCTACGTCTATGATTGAGGTTTCCTTGTGGAAGTCCGGGACTAGCAAGCAACTTAAAGCATCGACCAAATGGTCCAGAAGTATTGTGCTTAGGTCTCTCGTCCCGATAACGTTGGCCAAGTCGTAGTCGGCTAGGAGGTCAGCGAATGTGCTTAAACTAGACAGTTGAGCCACATCTAATTCGATTCCCCACTCGGCACACTGTAAGCGGAGCTGCTCCACTGGCCTTAGAACGGTCACTGCGTTTCACGTGAAACATAGCCGCCAATCCTGGCATGGAGCGTCGCGAACAAATGTTTGTATACAAAAACATTTGTCGCACCGCGTTTCACGTGAAACGGTAAGATACTATGTCGGTCTTATTATGACCCGTCGGTTTTCTCCTTTACCTTCGCTACTCGTTGCCACATCAGGGTTTTCTTTAAGGAATAGGTGCACCACGCGGCGCTCTGCCGCGGACATGGCAGGGAGGCTTAGTGGGCGGTTTTCACGTAGGACCCGGCGGGCGGTACGGTGCGCCATACCTCGAAGAGCCTCGACACGGCGCTGTCTATACCCTCCAGAGTCGACGACTATCCTCTTGAGGAAAGGACGCTCTCGGTAGATAACAACATTTATCAAGTGCTGTATCGCGTCCATAGTTTCGCCTTTATGGCCGATAAACAGGCCAGTCTCTTCAGTTGCTACATTGACACGGACCACCTCCCCCGCATCATAAGCGTCTACCGTTGCCTCTAACCCAATGGTATCAACGAGGGTGGTCATAAATTCGTCAACGGCTACGATCAAGTCGTCTGGTACCGCAGTGGTTTGGACACCAACGTCTACTTCAACAGGCTGTTCGGGCTCACCTGAACTCTCGGAAGCACCGACCGGTGCCTCGCGAGGACCCTCGACCACCGACTGGCCTGCAGGGGAGACATTACCCTGCGACTCAGGGTACTCCACCATTATCCGCGCATCCCTGGTACCTATACCCAAAAAACCCGTGCTGCCTCGATCCACGATTCTAAAATCGAGCTGATCTCGCGCGACACCTATAGCAGCCGCAGCTTTATCCACAGCTTCCTCAACCGATGCAGCGTAAAACTCGAGTTGATCGCTCATCTTATCTCTTCCTCGTCCTCCCCTAAGGTTCTTAAACTAGGACTTACGACGGTCCGGCTTTAACGGCGGCGCCGGCGGCGCGCCTTTCTCGAGCGAGATCTCCCAGACCGCGGCGCCGCGTTCCCTCCTGCCGTAGCGGCTTTTCCCGCTTCGTCCGCTTCGTCAGCAACCATTTTCACATCCGTGGCCGCGGTTTTTCTTCCCGGCCCATGGTTGTAGATGAGATAATTCTGCACGAGGGTAACGACGTTAGACGTGATCCAGTACATAAACAGGCCCGCGGGAAACGTAAGAAGGAACACGGTGATGCCTACGGGCATAATCCGCATCAGCCAACGCTGCTGGGGATCTACGTGCTTTGAGGTGATCTCCGAGGCCGCGAGCATCGTAACGGCGGAGAGGATCGGCAGGGCGTAGTACGGATCCATAACAGACAGATCCTGGAACCACAATATACCGCCCGAATTAAAGTCCTCGTGCGTTTCACCAAAAGTCCGTATAACGTAGAAAATGGCAATAAATATGGGCATCTGAACCAAGAGCGGAAAGCACCCGCCTAATGGGTTTACGCTACGCTCCTGATACAGCCTCATGAGCTCTTCCTGCTGCTTTTGCTTATTGTCCTTGTACTTTGCTCTGATCTTATCCATCTCGGGCTTCAACTCCTGCATAGCCCGCATGCTTTTCACCTGTTTAATCGTCAAAGGAAAAAGCAGGGAGCGCACGAGCACCGTTAGGACAACGATGCTAAGCCACCATGGCGTACCCCATGAGTAATGGATAAACTCTAGGCCAGTGCCCAGAATATTAGTCAAAGGAATAAAAAGGTTCTCAAAAAACTCTATCAAGCGTTCCATATGTGCCTCTTCATCTTACTGGGTCGAACCCGCCCTTCGAGAAGGGGTTGCAACGAAGTATCCGCCATACCCCCATAAGGCCACCCTTGGCGACGCCGTGCTTCCGTACGGCGAGTAGCGTGTAATGTGAACAACTGGGTGAAAACCTACAAGAAGGCGGTAACCAAGGGGAGATAAATCGCTGATACTCGCGGATGGCTCTCATGACTACCACTCGGAGCCGCCCCTCACTAGCTTCCATCAGGTTCTCGAGTAACCACGTCCTTTGTTAGCTTGGCTAGGAGTCGCTGGAACTCCTCGCTCAACTCCTCAAAGGTAGCCTCTGCAGAAGCCGGACGAGCCGAGATCACGAAATCCAGGTTACCTGGGAGCCTGTTCAACGAAGAACGGAAGATCTCCTTCAGACGCCGTCGTACCGTGTTACGTTTCACCGCAGTGCCGACCTTCTTAGATACCGAAAGGCCCAATCTAGGTATACTGCCTGAAGGGTTAGGTAATACATGAACAGACAATAGCCTTCCCCTTGATACCGACCCTTTACGGTACACCCTTTCAAACTCAGGCGACGTGGTAAGGCTCGTGCTCCTATGCCTAATCAAACGCTACGCTGCTAGCCGCTTACGCCTCTGACGCCGCCGCGCGGCGATAATCCTCCGGCCGCCAGCTGTACTCATACGCTTGCGAAAACCATGGGTCTTGGCCCGTTTACGACGGTTCGGTTGATACGTGCGCTTCATAAAAC
>Ga0126308_10000262_pt1 | contig 16030 bp, 17 predicted proteins | sample Plot55_FD_92533 | JGI IMG/M metagenome (GOLD analysis project Ga0126308, IMG submission 92533) | Serpentine soil microbial communities from UC McLaughlin Reserve, CA, USA - Plot55 | ecosystem: Environmental > Terrestrial > Soil > Grasslands | place: USA: UC McLaughlin Reserve, Lake County... | reverse complement strand
TGCGAGGACGCGGCTCGCGAGCCGAAAACGCTCGCGCGGACCGAGCACCGGCTCGTCCGAGAGGTCGTAGACGAGCTCCGGCTCATGCTCTGCAATCGCCCCCTCGAGGTCGTGGGCGAGCGGAACGCCGTACTCGGTCTCACCGCGAAGCTTCTCCGTCCCACCGATGAGCACCGCCGCGGCGAACTCGAATGGAAGGGTCGCGAGCGCGTCGCGCACGACCGGCGCGTAGTGCTCGCCGTCGATCACCGCGACGGCTCTCATCGAGTCGTCACCTCACGCTCGATGGCCGCGGTGTACTTCTGGAAGGCGAGCGTCTCCAGCGAGAACTCGATGATCCGCTCCTGTCCGTGGAACGGATAGCGGCGGCTGACGACGACGTGCCCGTCCTCGATCTCGATCACGTTGTAGCACTGCCGCGTGTTGCCTCTCAACCTCATTGACGAGACGGTGCCGGCGTTGACGATGAAGAGGTCCTCGAGCCGCCACGCGTACGGGACGTGCTTGTGACCCGAGAGAACGAGGTTGACGCTCGAGTGCTGGAGCGTCTCGATCAGGTCACCGGCGTCGTGGACGATGTTCCGCTCTCGCCCAGTCCCCGGCACTGGGAGCAGGTGGTGGTGGAGGACGAAGATGCGCATGTCCGCGGGCGGAGCGAACTGCTCCTGGATCCACCCATAGCGCCCGCGCCCGACCTGACCGTGGTCGAGATCGGGCTCGCTGGAGTCGATGGCAACGACGGTGACGCCGCGAACGTGGACGACGGAGTTGCGATTGCCGAACAGCTCCTCGAAGTGGACGTAACCGACGTTGCGCGAATCGTGGTTGCCGGGGATGACGACGACCGACTCGCACGCGAGCTCGGCCAGATATGCCTTTGCCTCGGCGTACTCGTGCTTCAACCCGAAGCTCGTCAGATCGCCCGAGCAGATGACGATGTCCGGCTCGAGGTCGTTGACCTCGTTGATCGCCCGGTCGAGCAGGTTCGGAATGAAGTGGGGACCGCCGCAGTGGAGGTCCGAGATGTGAGCGATCGTGAGCACCGCGGCGAAGAGTACGCGTTTCCGGCTGAATGAGCCGTGTCCGGAGGCGCTGCTATCCTCGATTGAGGATGCCGCTGGAAACGCCTGATTTCCAGGCATATCGTGGGGTCGGACAACCGCGCTTCGCCAACCAAGCGGAGCTTGAGTGCGCGAAGATCCTCGACTTTTACGGGGTGCCGTGGGAGTACGAGCCGCGCACGTTCGAGCTGGAGCACGATGCCGCCGGGAACTTGGTCGAGGCCTTCACTCCGGACTTCTTCCTGCCCGAGCAGGACCTCTACCTCGAGGTAACCGTGATGAAGCAGTCGCTCGTCACACGAAAGAACCGCAAGCTCCGAAAGCTGCGCCAGAAGTACCCGGGTACGAAAGTCAAGCTCTTCTACAAGCGCGACGTCGAGCGACTGGCTCAGCGATACCGGCTCGAGCTCGCGTCCTAGCTTCCGACGCGCGCGTCGGCGACCTCTACCTCTCCGCCGGGGAGATCGCGGCACGCGTGTCGGAGCTCGCCGGCGAGATTGCCAAGCAATACGACGGTCGAGAGCCGCTGCTGGTTGCGCCGCTGAAGGCGAGCCTGGTCTTCCTCGCAGATCTGTCGCGGCAACTTCACTTTCTCCACCACCTCGAGTTCGTCGAGCTCGCGGGGTATGGCGCCGGCGTGCAGACCGGCGGTCACTCCGGGATTCGGCTGCTGAAGGACCTCGACGTCGCGATCGACGGAAGGGACGTCCTACTCGTGGAGGACGTGGTGGATACGGGGCTGACGTTGAACTACCTCGTCAAGACCCTCCTGCTCCGCCGGCCCGCGTCGCTCACGGTCGCCACGCTGCTCGACCGTCCCTACCGGCGCCTCGTCGACGATCTTCCCGTCCGCTACGTCGGCTTCACCGTGCCGGACGAGCTGTTCGTCGGCTACGGCTTCGACCTCGACGAGCGATTCCGCAATCTCCCGGATATCTACGTGTACCGGGATGAAGCGGCTTAATTTAGGCTAGGCTAAACCTACGATGGTCGGAACGAGAGCCGAGGCGCTCGACCGGCCGCTGCGTCCCGGCGAGCGTGTTCTTCGAGGGCAACAGAAGTTCCGTCTCCTGCCGTTCCTCGGGCCGGCCTTCGTCGCCTGTGTCGCGTACATCGACCCCGGCAACTTCGCGACCAACATCGCCGGCGGCTCGAAGTTCGGCTACACGCTGCTCTGGGTGATCGTCGCCTCGAACTTGATGGCGATGCTGATCCAGATGTTGTCGGCGAAGCTCGGAATCGCGACGGGCCGCAACCTCCCCGAGGTGTGCCGCGAGCAGTTCTCGCGCCGGACGTCCATCGGCCTATGGCTCCAGGCGGAGGCGATCGCGATGGCCACTGACCTGGCCGAGTTCCTCGGGGCGGTCGTCGGATTCCACCTTCTGCTTGGTATCGACCTGCTGCCCGCCGCGGGGCTGACCGCGGTTGCAGCGTTCTCGATCCTCGGCCTCCAGCGGTTCGGTTTCCGTCCGTTCGAGGCGGTCATTGTCGTGCTGGTCGGCGTCGTCGGAGTCTGTTACATCAGCGAGCTTTTCCTGGCGAACCCGCCGCTCGGCACCGTCGGGCTCCACGCGATCAAGCCGGACTTCGCCGGGAGCGAGTCCGTCCTCCTGGCGGTCGGGATCCTGGGCGCGACGGTGATGCCACACGTGATCTACCTCCACTCGGCACTGATGCAAAACCGCGTGGTGCCCGACACAGACGACGAAGCGCGCAGGCTGATGCGCTACACGCGCATCGACGTGATCATCGCGATGTCTCTCGCCGGCGTCATCAACATGGCCATGCTGATCATGGCCGCGAGCGTCTTCTTCAAGAGCGGCCTGCATGACGTCGAATCGCTCGAAGGGGCGCACAAGACACTAGAGCCGATTCTGGGAGGTGCGTCGAGCGTCCTCTTCGCTTTGGCGCTCCTCGCGTCGGGCCTCTCGAGCTCGGCCGTCGGGACGCTGTCGGGCCAGGTGGTGATGCAGGGCTTCATCCGCCGCCGCATTCCGATCTTCGTCCGCCGGGCGATCACGATGCTCCCGGCGCTCATCGTGATCGCGATCGGCCTCGATCCCTCGCGCACCCTCGTGATCAGCCAGGTCGTCCTCTCGTTCGGCATCCCGTTCGCGCTGATCCCGCTTGTCGTCTTCACCAGCAAGAAGCGGATCATGGGCGTGCTCGTGAACCACCCGGTGACGACGGTGGTCGCAGGAATCGTCGCGACGCTGATCTCGGCGCTGAACGTCTACCTGCTGGCGCAGACGTTCGGCTTCGCCTAGAGATACCCCATCGGATCGACGGCGCTGCCGTTGACGCGAACCTCGAAGTGCAGATGCGGCCCGAAGCAGTGGCCGGTGCAGCCGACGTAACCGATCACCTGTCCCTGAGAGACGTGAGCGCCGCTGCCGACGGCGAACTGCGACTGGTGCGCATATGCGGTCGCGAGGCCGCCGCCGTGGTCGATCAGGATCAGGTTGCCGTAACCTCCCTCCCACCCCGCGTACACGACGGTGCCGGACGCCGCAGCGTGGATCGCAGTTCCATAGCCGACGCCCATGTCGATGCCCTCGTGCATCCGGCAGACGCCGTTCAGGCAGCGGTAGCCGAAGGGGCTGACGACGGGGCCGCTCGCCGGCCAGATCAGGCCGCTCGACGACGGCTGACTCGGCGTCGGTGAGCTCCTCTGCGCAGCGTTCAACTTGGCAGCGAGGTCGGCGCTCGTCTCCTGGAGCGACTCCGACTCCGCGAGCATCTCCTTCAGCGTCTCTTCGACCTGCGATGCGGCCTGTCGCTTGTCGGCGCGGCTCGACGAGAGCGCATTCTCACGCGAAACGAGGGTGTCGCGCAGCGCGCGCACTTGGTCGGTGCGCACCTCGATCGTGCGGGTGACGGCCGCGACGCGGGAGCGCGTGACTCGCGTGTGCGCGCGGAGGACGCGAACGCCGTCGCGCGCCTTTCCGACCGCGACCGTGATCCCCTCGTCCTGCGCCCTGACCCGGTCGGCAAGGTCGACCTGTTCGAGCATCTCGGAGAACGTCGCGGCCGCGAACACGATGTCTAGCGTCCCGATGTCGGCGCGCTCGTACATCGAGACCACGCGCAGCGCCAGTCGACCAAGCGAAAGGCGGTGCTGGCGGCGCAGCAAGCGCAGCCGATGCGTCTGGAGCCGGAACAGGTCGTTGAGCCTGTCCAGCTGCCGCTGATGCAGCGCCAGGTCCTGCTCGAGCGGCGCGAGTCGTGCGGAAACATCCACGACCTGTCGCTCGAGCGACCGCATCTCCGTCGACACGGCTCCGATCTGCCCTTTCAATTCGTCCTCTCGGACGCGGGCGGCGGCGATCTTGTCGTGGAGCCGGGCTAGCCGCTGGTCGACCTGCTGCTTCCGCTCGCCGGGCCCCGTGCCGGACGCTGGGCTCGCCAGAACGAGCGCGAGAAGGAGCAGGGCAGGGACTCGCCGCGTCATGAAGGGACGTTCGGCGGTTCAGCGGGTGTCCCTGCCGGTTAGTCGTAGATCGACCGGCCCGCGCCGGGAGCGGCGTTCGCACCATAGGGCGCGACGTCCTCCATGTAGCCGGGCTGCTCCTCGACGCGCCGCAACCACGAGCGGACGTTCACGTATGGCTCGAGGTCAATCCGCGCCTCGTGCGCGCGGTGCGCGTACCCGTAGATCGCGATGTCGGCGATCGTGTACCGGTCGCCGACCAGAAACGGCCGCGCCGCCAGGTGATCGTCGAGCAGACGCAAGACATCGTGCGCTCCGGCCGCGCGCAGTATCGCTTCGGGATCATTCGGCGTCCAGCGGCCGACCAGCAACCGGAAGCGCAGACCGCCGATCATCATGACCACGTCGGTCTGCTCGTAGACGAGCCAGCGCACGACCTCCGCCAGCTCGTATCGGTCCGTCGGGAGAAACTGCGTGCCGGTGGCGAGATAGACGAGGATCGCGTTCGATTCGGGGAGGTAACGGCGATCGGTCTCGAGCACCGGCACCGTTCGCGCGGGATTGATCTGGGCGTACTCGTCCGTGAGCGTCTCGCCGGCAAAGATGTCGACCTCGACCCGCTCGTACGGCAGCTCGAGCTGCGCCAGCAGAAGCCGGACCTTGTAGCAGTTGCAGGAGGGCGTGTAGTGGTAGAGACGCATACAGGCTGTAACGCGGCGGCGTCTCGATTCGTGAGATTTAGCTAGGGCGCCTCCGGCTCGCGCGGTGGGTACGGCTCCGGGATCTGCGGCGGCGCCGGCGGGTCGGCCTCGCCTGGAGGCGGATACGGCTCCGGGATATCGGGCGCGGTCGGCGGGTCGAGCTCGCCCGGAGGCGGATACGGCTCCGGGATGTTCGGCTGACTAGGCGGTTCGATCGGCATCTTGCTCCTCTCGGTCGGGTTTGGCGGCACGCGACGATCGCGCCCGCGGCTCGAGAGCCCGGAGCGCGTCGGCCGCTTCTCGGCGGAGTGGCCCCACGAGCTCGCGGTAGTCCTCGTCGGAGATCTTGCCGGTCCGGTGGTCGAACTCGAGCTCCTTGAGCGCGGCCAAGGCGCGATCGCGCCGCTCGAGCAGCTCGATCTGGCGCCGCTCCAGCTCGCTCGGCTCGTCGAGCCGGTCGTTCCGCGCCTCGGGATCGAGGAGGAACGGTCGCGCGACGAAGAGAACGCACGCAACGGCGAGCAGCACGCCGAGGACGAGTGCGGGGATCACGCTCCGGCCGCGACGCTGTACCGGCCGTAGCGCTCGGCGAGGCGGCGCGACTCACGTGCGTCTGGCCAGAGCGCGATCAGCGCACCACCGATGAAGAGCAAGCCTGCGAGCCAGATCAGGTTGACGAGCGGCAGCACCTCAGCCTTGAAGTAAACCGCGCCGTCCTTGTCGATCTGTTGCGCGATCAGGTACAGGTCTTCGCCGTTCAGCCAGTTGCTCCGGATCGCCACCTCGCTCGAGGTTTGCTGCTCGACCGGATACTCGTTTTTTCCGGCCGAGAGGGTGCCGTCTGAGTGCCCGCCGCGACGGACGTCCACGATCGCCCTCAGCTCTCGGTCGTTCGGTCCCCGTCGCTCCTCGAGGCGGCGGTACGTGAGGGTGTAACCGCGCACTTCCATCGACTGCCCCGGGCGGAGCTTGGCCGTGCGGCTCGTGTCGTACGCGCTCGAGCCGGCGACGCCGATGGCAAGCAGGACGACCGCGGCATGGACGACGTAGCCGCCGTACCGCCGTCGGTTCCGCGCGACGAGTGACGAGAACGCGCCGAGCCACGACTCGTCGCCGACCGCACGCCGCGCCACCGTTCCACGCACGAACTCGAGCACGATCGAGGCGATCACGAAGGTGGAGAACGTGTAGGCGATCAGGCCGGGCACGGAGCTGCCTGCGCCGGCCGCAAGCAGCGCGACTCCGGCGGCGAGAGACGCAACGGCAGGCCAGGCGAACGTCCTAGCAAGTGCGCGCAGCGAGGTCCGCCGCCACGCGAGTAGCGGCCCGAGCCCCATCAGGATCAGGAGCGGAAGGCCGAAGGAGCGGAGAAAGAAGTTGTAGTAGGGCCCGCTCACATGGTGCGTCTCGCCCAGCACGAGCTGCGTCAGGATCGGGTAGACGACGCCCCAGACGATCGTCAGGCAGAACGCCACGAGCAAGAGGTTGTTGTAGAGGAAGCTTGCCTCGCGCGACGCGAGCGACTCGAGCTTCGTCTTTGCGCGCAGAAGCGGCAGCCGCGCGTAGATCAGCGCCAGCGAGCCCAGCGTGACAGCGACGATGAAGCCGAGGAACCACGGGCCGATCGTGCTCTCGGTGAAGGAGTGGATCGAATTGATGATCCCCGAGCGCGTGAGGAACGTTCCGAACAGCGACAGGCAGAACGCGAGCACGACCAGCAGCATGTTCCAGATCTTCAGCATCCCCTTCTTCTCCTGCACCATCACGGAGTGCAGGAACGCGGTCGCAGCGAGCCACGGCATCAGCGCGGCATTCTCGACCGGGTCCCAGGCGTAATAGCCGCCCCAGCCGATCTCGACGTATGCCCAGTGGGCGCCGAGCAGCTGCCCGACGCCGAGGAAGCCCCAGGCGGCGAGCGTCCAGCGGCGGGTGGCGATGATCCAACGCTCGTCCGCGCGCCGGGCCAGCAGCGATCCCATTGCGAACGCGAAGGGCACGCTCAAGCCGACGTAGCCGAGGTAAAGGAGCGGCGGGTGGATCAGCATGTACGGGTTCTGCAGGCTCGGATTGAGCCCGAGGCCGTTCGGGGGAGCGGCCTGCGTGTTGAAGGGGCTGGAGATGACGACGAGCATGAAGGCAAAGAAAACGACGATTCCACCGAGCACCGGAACGACCCACGCGACCAGGTCAGGCGCTGAGCGACGGTTGGCTACGACGACCGCGGCGGCATACGCCGTCAGGACGAGCAGCCAGAGGAGCAGCGAGCCCTCTTGGCCGCTCCAGAACGCGGACATCGTGTAGAGGCCCGGCAGGTCGCGCGCCGAGTGGGCGGCGACGTAGCTGAAACTGAAGTCGTCGCGAAGGAGCGCGACGACGAGCACGAGCGATGCGACCGAGGCGGCCGCGAACGCCGCGATCAGCGCGTTCCGAGCGGACTCGGACAGACGCCTGCGCCCACGGAAGGCGCCGTAGCCGCCGGCGACCACCGCGTACAGCGACAGCCCTAGGCAGATGACGAGTGCCGCTCGCCCGAGCTCAGCCACGGACTAGCTCTTCGGCGTGTACTTCGAAGGGCACTTCGTGACGAGCGGATACACACCGTGGAAGACGCCGTTTCGCAACCTGCCGTCGACGGAGACCTCGCGGCCGCCGCGGAACAGGTCTGGCACGTCGCCCTTGTACAGCACGGCAACATTCTCGGTGCCGGTGCGGTCGCGCACGCGAAACCGCATTCCGTCCGCATGCGCGTCTCCGCTCGGGCGGCCGATCACCTTGCCCGTCAGCGTCACCTTCCCCGTCGGGTGGCTTCGGAGCAGCTGGCTCGGTTGAACCACGCGCGTGCCGCCGCCCGCTATCGACGTGTAGAGCAGGAAAACCGCGAGCAGGGCCGCGATCGAGAGCGCGAGGGCAAGCCGCACCGGGCTGCGGGCGCGAGACACGCGTGGATTCTAGCTCTGCCGTTTAGGGACGACGGGTCATTGAAGCCGCGAGCACCAGCCTCCGTAGGGGCGACCGAGGGCGCGCAGAGCCTCGCACGCGTCGCCGTCCACCATCGACCAGTCGACGAACACGTGCGTCTTCGGGTCGAACCGGACCGCGGCGGCCGTGCCGGTCGGCCGCTCGGCGGCCGGTCCGGAGCAATCCGGACACCGCAGCGAGCCTTCGAGGACGACCACGGGAACGGGCCGGAGGATGTACGAGATGTCCGCGGACGGATCGTCGAAGTCCTCGAGCAGAGCGGTTGTCTTCTCCTCGAGCCACCGCGGGGCCTCTGGTCTGCCGGAGGACCCACATGCGGCGGTCGTGACCGAGACCGCCAGCAACGCGAGCGCTTGGACGATCCCGCGCATGCCGAAGTATCGCGAAGGGTTAGCTGTTGGCCGGCTCGGTCTGGCGACGACCGGGAACGCGGTAGCCGTGCTCCTGGCAGAGGCTGCCCGGATGTTCCTCGGTCAGCGCATCGCAGTAGCCCTTCCCGTAAGCCGCGCGAATGAAAGCCGCGACGACGTCGAGCTTCCACTCGCCGATCTCATACGCCTCGCGCCAGAGGTCGGCAAGCCGGAGGTCGATGTCGAGCTCCAGCAGATCGATTCGGGAAGGTGTCTTCGCCATCGCCGATCAGGGTAGAAGGGGCACCGGACGACATTCGCGCGCCTCCTTAGGCGCAAGTGACACTGTGTTACTTGGGATACCGTGGCGGCCGTGGGAAGGATCAGCTTCGGGCCTGCGCGCGTGCCGTCCCGCGAGAGCCCCGAAGCCGCGATCGACCTCCTGCTCGAGCGCGGCTACTCGGCCTGCGAAATCGACTTCGAGGGCAAGTTCTGGATGGATTACGACTGGGCTGAGCGCTTCGGCGCACTCGCGCGCGAGCACGAGATCGTGCTGTCCGTCCACGCGCCGATCGCCGGATTCATGGGACACGCCGAGCGTGGGCGCAAGCTGAACATGGCGGTCGGAATGCTCGACCATTCGGCCGGAATCGCGAAGGCAGCCGGCGCCGAGGTCGTCGTCTTTCACCCCGGTTTCCTGCTCGGGCGCGAACGCGACCAGGCTCTCGATTCCGTCTGCGAGCAGCTTGGCGAGCTCCGCGCGCGGCTCGAGGGAAAGGAACGCGCCGTCGCGTTCGGCGTGGAGGTGATGGGGCGGGTCCGCGAGCTCGGGACGATCGACGACGTGCTCGAGATCTCCAGGCGCTGTGGCTGGGTCCGCCCCGTCCTCGACTTCGCCCATATGCACGCGACGAGCGACGGCGGGTTCATCGAACTGGGGATGTTCTCGGAGGTGCTCGAGCGGACGGACGCGCTGCTCCCGCCCGAAGCGCCGTTCCATATTCACTTCTCGGACATCGCGTTCGCGAACCGAAACGAGACGAAGCATCTTTCCTACGGCGAGGGGACGCTTCGCGCGGAGCCCTTGGCTGAGGCGCTTACGGCTTTCGACCGGCCCGCGACCGTGATCTCGGAGTCCCCGGACGAGGCCTCGAGTCAGGCAATCCGAGCGGTGCTCTTGGGCGCCGACAGCTCCGCCGCCTCGTCCGCGCGCCCTCGCTCGCGCAGGAACTGAGCCAGCGCGTCGAGCGTCTCGACCTGGCTCTTGCGGTGATCCGTCTCGGCGACGATGGCGTGCGCTTCGCGCAACAGCTGCTCCGCCTCCTCGTCACGGCCCTGGGCGGCGCGCACCATCCCGAGCGCCATCGCCGTCGTCGCCAGTGACGTCAGATCCTGCGGCCCGACCGTGTGCCTCGCCTCGAGCGCGAGGCGCTCGGCCTCGTCGAGCTTGCCCTGCTCGAGCAGGAGCTGCGCCAGCGAACGCTGGCTCTCGCAAAGCGTCGCTCGGTCCTCGAGCGGCGCGAGGACGCGGATAGATTCGCGGAAGAGCCGTTCGGCGCGGGCCGGCTCGCCTTTTTGCCACGCTACCCAAGCCGCAAAGTTGAGCGTCCGCCCGAGGGCCCACGCGGCCCCCGCCTCGGCCAGGTACTTGCGAGCCTCCTCGAGTGCCGTCTCGGCCAGATCGAGCTCACCGCTCGTCAAATAGACCTGTCCGAGGAAGCGGTGCGCGCGGCCGAGCGTCGCGGCGCTTCCGCTCTCCTCCGCGAGAGCGAGCGCCTGCTCGGCCAGCGGCTGAGCGCGGTCGAGGTCGAGCTGGCCGATGTAGACGCTCGCGAGGGTGTCCAGGACCTCGCTCTCGAGGTCCTTGCGGCCGATCTCGCGCGCTAGCTCGAGAGCCTCCTCCGCAACCCGCTCCTCCGTCGCGAGATCGCCGCGCGACCACGCGATCGTGCCGCGCACGCTCAGCGCGTCGAGCCGCGCAACCTTGTCGTCGCGATCGAGCACCTGCAGCGCCTTCTCGACCAGGCGCTCGGCCTTGCGAACGTCTGCTTCGCGAACGACAGCGGCGTCCGCGAGCGCGACCAGCGCTCGACCCTGGATATCCAAAGCACCCTCTTTCTCGGCCGCGGCGCACACCTCTTCCATCTCGCGCGTGACGACCGGGTAATCGGCGACGCGCCAGGCGGCGCGCGCTGCCTGGTAGCGGCGCCTGAGGTTCGGCTCGAGCTCGAGCGCGCTCAGGAACAGCCGACGCGCAGCCTTGTTCGCTTCTCGCGCCAACGCGCGGCGGCCCGCCTCCTCGAGCGCCGTCGCTGCCTCTGCGGCGAGCGCCGGCGGCGCCTTCCCCTCGAGCTCCTTGAGGAGCGTCGCCGCGTGATCCAGGTGGTACGCGCGTACCTCGAGCAGCTCCTCACCGGCGCGCTCCCGCAGCCAGGCGGCGAAGCGGGTGTGGATATCGGCGCGCTCCGACTTCGACAAACCGCTGTACGCGACCTCCCGCATCAGCACGTGCTTGAACCGATATGCGCTCTCGCCGGAAATCGACGAACGGCTTTCAGGGAGGAGGAAATCTCGCATCTGCAGCTCCTCGATCAGCGGCTCGACGTCGAGCTCGGGCGCCAAATTCGCGATTGCGCCGGCCCAGAACGTGCGTCCGATCACCGCAGAGCGGCGAAGAAGCGTCCGTTGCTCGACCGGCAGCCGGTCGATGCGGGCTCCGATCAGAGCCTGCACCGTGTCGGGGATCCGATCGGCGTCTGCGGCGCCGTCCTGCTCGGCGAGCATGCGGAACGTTTCCTCGACGAACAGCGGGTTCCCGCCCGTCTTCTCGATCAGCGAGGCCGTGTCCTCTGCGCTGAGCGGCGTCCGGTCGATGAGCGCGTCGATCATCTCCTGGATCTCCGCGGGCGCGAGCGGCTCGAGCTCAATCGCGGTCGCGCGCACGCGCCCTCCGCCCCAGCCCGGGCGCGCATCGAGCAGCTCCGGTCGGGCGAGGCACAGGAGCAGCAGCGGCGCGTCGCGAACCCACGCCGCGAGGTGCTCGATCAGCTCGAGCAGTGGCTCCTCCGCCCAGTGAATGTCCTCGAAGACGAGCACGAGCGGCTGAACGTGCGCGAAGCTCTCGGCCCATTCGCGGACGGCCCAGGCGATTTCCTGGCGGCTGTGCTCCCCCTCCACGGCCTCGAGGACGCCTGAGGCAAGACCGATCAGGTCGGCAATCGCCTCGTCCTCGCAGCACGCGCGCAGCTTTTCGACAGCCTCCTTGACCGGATCGTCGTCCGTGATGCCCGCCGCCACCTTCACCATCTCCGCGAGCGGCCAATACGTGATTCCCTCGCCGTAGGGCAGCGCCCTGCCGACGAGGACAGTCGCGCCTTCAAGGCCCTCGATGAACTCGCGCGCGAGGCGGCTCTTTCCGACGCCGGGCTCGCCGTAGATCGTGAACACGTGCGCACGCCCGTCACGGATGACACGCGAGAAGGTGTTCTCCAAGAGGTCCAGCTCCTCGTCGCGTCCGACCAGCGGCGCTGCGACGCTCACCGGCCGAGGCTCCTCGACCGCATGCAGGACCCGCCGCGTCCACACCGGCTGCTCGATGCCCCTCAGCTCGATCGGGCCGACGTCGTCGGTCTCGATCACACCCAGCGTGAGTCGGTGTGCTCCCGGGCCGATCAGAAGCTCGCCCGGCGAGGCCTGCTGCTGCAGTCGAACCGCAAGGTTGATCGCCTCACCGGTCGCGAACGTGAGGTCGGCGGCGTCCGTAACGACCTCGCCGGACTCGATCCCGATCCTCGCCTCGAGGCCGAGCTCCTTCACGCTCTCCAGGACGGCGAGGCCGGCCCGGACCGCGCGCACCGCGTCGTCCTCATGTGTCTGCGGGATTCCGAACGCGGCCATGACCGCGTCTCCGGCGAACCTCCCGACGGTGCCGCCGTGCGCCTCCACACATTGGCCGACGTGGTCGAGAAAGCGCGTGACGCGGCCGCGCGCGACTTCCGGATCGGTGCCCGCGATCAGTCCGGTCGAATCGACCAGATCGACGAACAGCACCGTTGCAAGCTTGCGCTCCACCCTTCCAGTTTAAGAACGAACGACGGACGGCGAAGCTTCCGCTCTACCGCAGCGCGCGGAGCCGTGTCACAGCCGCGATCACGTCCTCCTTGACGTACTCGGGACTGACGAGCGCAACCGAGCGACCACGTCGGGCGAGCTCGGCCACGACCTCCCCGCCCGCCGCCTGGTAGAAGTGCACGACGTTGTTGCCGACCGGGAGCGTCTTTGCAGGCGCGGAGAAGCGGGAGGCGAGCAGCGCCGGCGGAACGAAGTTCGTGAAGTTCCAGACGATGATGCTGCCGTAACGCAGGCGGTACGCCGAGCCGACGTTCCAGCTGACCTTCTCGATCGACTTGAGCGGTCGGTACTGGTGCTCCTTGCCGAACCAGAGCAACGGCGGCCGCACTCGCCGCGCGGCGTCGAGCGTCAAACGCCTCTCGCCGAGCTTGCGGACCGGCTCCTTCGTCGCCGTCCTCTGCTCGATTTCGACAGACCCGAGGATCGGGAGAGCGAAAGGATCGTCGGCCTCGTCGTGGGAGAGGCGCTGGACGCTCTCGATGACGATCCGAGAGACCGTGTGGGCACGGCGACCGGGTCGCTGCTCGCGCCACTCGACCGTCTTCGGCAGGAAGGTGTGCGCGTCGATCGTCACCCGCTGCTCGATTCGAACAGCGTCGGGCAGCGACTGCACCGGAAGGGTGAGGTGGTAGACGCCGCCCTCGCGCTTTGCCCTCACCGTGCCTTTGTCTTCGAGCGTTCGACCGTAGAACGCGATCGGGTCGAGCACCTCCGCGCATCCGCTCGCGAACGCGCGGCAGGACGACCCGACGACGAGCAGGTTCTGACCGGACAGGTAGCGGCTTATCCGCCCGTGCTCGACGAGGACGTCCTCGACCTGCAGGTTGTGCGATGTCTGCGTCCATCGCTGGATCCCACGGGAGCGGTCGAGCCAGACGGTCCTCGTCGAGGCAGTGAACGTCCCTTTCACGGCCGGCTCGATCCGCTCCTCGATCCTGAGGATCGTGCGGCCCCCTCCGAGGGCGGCAAGCGCTTTGCCCTCGATGTCGACTCCCGGAACGCGAACGAGCGTGAATACGACGAGCGCTACGGCAGCGGCCGCAACCGCGCCGAATGCCAGCGCCAGCCGGGGCCCTCCGCTGCGTACGCGCTGCGACGACGGTCCAACGCGGGGACGCACACGTGCCAGCTGGCGCTCGACCAGCTCAGCAGGAACGTCGAAGCGCGCCGGCTCGGTCACACGCTCGAGCACGGTGACGAGCGTCGCCAGCTCGTCCTCGGGCGGCTCCTGGCCGTCGAGGACCCGCGCCAGGCGCGCCGCCAGCTCTCGCTCGTCACGCCGGTGCACGGATTCCCTCCTGCTCGAGCTCCAGTCGCAGCCGTTGTGCCGACCGCAGCATCAGCATCTGACACGCACCCACGCTCCGGCCGGTCAGGCGCGCGACCTCGGCGAACGAGTAGCCCTCGACCAGCCGCAGATGGACGACGAGCTGGTAATCGCGCGGCAGGCTCTCGAGCGCGTGGACGAGAGCCTGTCTGTCGCCCAGTCGCTCAGTCTCGTCCGGCGCCGCGTCGGCAATGCCGACCTCCGGCGACGGGACCTCCCGGGCGCGCTTCCTCACCTGGTCGGCGGCCATGTTCGCGGCGACGCGGTAAAGCCATGCGAGCACCGGTTTCCCCTTCCAGCGCAGTCGAGGGACGCGGGTGAATGCCTCCAGGAAGACCTCGGCGGCGAGATCGGTCGCTTCCTCGCGTGAGCCGAGGCGCGCGGCGAGGTAGCGGACGATCTCCGGGTAGTGCGCCCGGAACAGCCCCTCGAAGTCGCTCTGCTCGCGACGGAAACGTTGCTCGCCACCGAGATCTCCCTCCACGCCTCAGTTGATTCTCTTCCGTCCGAGCACGGCAAGCGCGCCGAGACCCGCGAGGACTCCGACGCCGACACCGGCGTACAGCGCGGTATCGCCGCCCCCCGAACCGGAGGAGCTCGTCTTCGTCGACAGCGAAGCGCGCCTCATCACGAGCTTCCCGAGCGCGGACGGGAGCTTGAAATAGCCGTCGGAGCGGATCAGCAGCCTCCGCTTCGCGTCGTAGCTGAGCGAGGCGACCCCATCCACCCACGGGTTCGTCTCGGACGTCCGCAGCACGATGCGCGTCAGGTGCAGCTTGCCGTTCGGATACAGGGTCGACCGGAAGTTGCCCATCAGCCGCAGGTACGAGCTCGGGTCGGCGACTCGCTTTCCGGCGACGGTCACGCGCGACAGCTGGGGCGTGAACGGCTCGACCCCAGCGGCGACCTTCTGGTAGAGCGAGACCTGGCTCGGGATGAGCTTCGACCACGAATCCTGGAGGTCGCCCTGGAATCGCATCAGGTTCGAGTCCCGCAGCCAGTACGCGGCTTCGCGGTGGATCATGTTCCCGCCGGGCTCGCCGAATCCGAGCTCCATCGTGTAGTAGGGCTGCGGGTTCGTGAAGCTGACGGAGTCGGGGCTGACACCGGCCTCCGGCTCCCATTGGCCGAGCTGGTCGGGGTCGGTGCTCGTCTGACAGCCGGATGCGCCGCAGATCTTCAGGCTGATGACTTCCTTCGCCTGCGCTGTGCCGGCGGTCGCGATCAGACCGGCGGCGACGAGCATGGCGAGTGCGATCTTCTTCATCTTGTCCTCCTCGAGTGGCTACTCCGATATCCGACGAGAGAGTGAAAACTCACGCGCTTGTACGATCGGGCGGTGCTCGACCCCAAGGTCTTCAAGGCCTACGACGTGCGCGGGATCTACCCGGACGAGCTGGACGAGGACGGCGCGTACGCGATCGGGCGCGCCTACGTCGAGCAGTTCGAGCCCACGCGAATTGCGGTCGGCCGCGACATGCGGGTGTCGTCGCCCGCGATGGCGCGCGCGTCGATCGACGGCGCAGCGGACGCGGGCTGCGACGTGCTCGACCTCGGACTGGTCGGAACGGAGATGCTCTACTTCGCCGTCGGCCAGCTCGCCCTCGACGGCGGAATCGCCGTGACCGCCTCACACAATCCGAAGGAGTACGCCGGGATGAAGATCGTCCGTGCGGGCGCCCTGCCGGTCGGAGGTGAGTCGGGGCTGCTCGAGCTTCGGGACCGCGCCCTGTCCGGGGGACAGTCCCCCGGACATGGCCGAAAGGGTCGCGTCGAGCCGCACGACATCTGGCCGGCGTTCGTCGACCGCGTGCTTTCGTTCGTCGATGTCGAGGCGATCCGCCCACTCCGCGTCGTGATCGACGCGGCAAACGGGATGGCGGGCGCGATGCTGCCGCCCGTCCTGGAGCGCATTCCCGTCGACGCCCTTCGCTGCTACTTCGAACCGGACGGGACTTTTCCGAATCACGAGCCGAACCCGCTCCTCCCGGAGAACCGCGAGTTCATCGTCAATCAGACGCTCGAGCAAGCCGCCGATCTGGGAGTCGCCT
>Ga0126308_10000261_pt1 | contig 16043 bp, 14 predicted proteins | sample Plot55_FD_92533 | JGI IMG/M metagenome (GOLD analysis project Ga0126308, IMG submission 92533) | Serpentine soil microbial communities from UC McLaughlin Reserve, CA, USA - Plot55 | ecosystem: Environmental > Terrestrial > Soil > Grasslands | place: USA: UC McLaughlin Reserve, Lake County... | reverse complement strand
GCCAGATCGAGCGCCTCGCTCCGCTGCTTGCGGACCGCGGCGTCGCCGTCACCGTGATCACCCGCCGCCTGGCGGATACGCCCATCCGGGAGCGGCGGGACGGTCTGGACATCATCCGAGTCCGCGTGCCGCGCGGACAGCGAGCGGCCTCGCTCGCCTACGCGATGGGCGGCGTCCGCGCGCTCCTCGACCTGCGCCCGGACGTGATCCACGTCCACGGGCTGCTGTCGCCGGCGACGGTCGGGATGCTCGGCAGCACGCTTCTCGATCGGCCGGCGATCGCAAAGGTCCTGGCGTCCGGACCGCGAGGCAGCCTCGATCGGCTCCTGGCGAAGCCGATGAGCCGGCTTCGGCTTCGGGAGATTAGCCGGCGCTTTCGCGCCGTAGTCACCCTCGCGGAGGAGAGCGATCGCGAACTGCTCGCGCACGGCGTTCCGCCCGGGCTCCTCGTCCGCATTCCGAACGGCGTCGACACGAGGCACTTTCGGCCAGCGCGTCCAGGCGAGAAAGCGGAGCTCCGAAGAACGCTGGAGCTGCCGCCCGGGCCGCTCGCGCTGTACTGCGGTCGGCTGGAGCCGCCGAAGCGAGTCCCGCATCTCGTGGAGGCATTCATCAGGACACGGGGCGGGCATCTCCTGATCGTCGGCGGGGGGTCGGAGCAGGAGCGGATCCGGGCGCTCGCCGCAGAGCCTGCCGCGGCCGGGCGAGTCATCATTCGCCCTCCGGTCGAAGACGCCGCACCGCTGTATCGCGCCGCCGACCTCTATCTCAGCGCATCGGTTCGCGAGGGCATGTCCGGCTCCATTCTGGAGGCGATGGCGAGCGAGATCTGCGTCGGCGCGGTTCCCGCCGGGGGCATGATCGAGCTGCTGGGCGGCGGTGCGGGGACGCTCCTGCCGGGCGATGGGACGGAGGAACTCGGCGCGGCCATCGACCAGTTGCTACGTGACCCAGACCGGCGCGCACGTGAAGCGGGGCGCGCGCGGACCGTCGCCGAGTCACGGTACTCGCGCGAGCGGGTTGCGGACCAGCTGGTCGAGCTCTATCGCCGCCTCGCTGCGGAGCACGGAGGCAAGCCGTGAGTCCCGGCCCCGCACTGCGCGTTGCCGTCCTGATGTCGCGGTTTCCGAAGCTCTCGGAGACCTTCATCCTCGACGAGATGCTCGAGCTCGAACGAGCCGGGATCACCGTCGAGGTATTCCCGCTCTTGCGTGAGCGCGAGCACGTCGTGCACCCCTCGGCGGTCGCTCTCGATCGGCGAGCCCATCACATGAGATTCGCCTCACGTGAGGTATTCGTGGCGCAGCTGTGGTGGCTGGTGCGAGCGCCGGGGACCTACCTACGTACATGGTGGCGTGGGGTCACCGGGAATCGGCGCTCGCCGAAATTCTTCGTGCGCACGGTATACGTGCTCCCGAAGGCCGCGGCGTTCGCACGGCGGATGCTGCAGCTGCGGGTGGACCACATACACGCGCATTACGCGACTCACCCCGCACTCGCGGCGTGGGTTGCATCAGAGCTTACCGGCATCGACTACAGCTTCACCGCCCATGCTCATGATCTCTACGTGGAGCGGCCGATGCTGAGCGAGAAGCTGGAGTCCGCCCGATTCGTACGCACGATCTCCGAGTACAACCGGCAATTCCTGGCCCAGCGCTACGGCCGAGAGGCGGCCCGAAAGATCCGCGTCATCAGGTGCGGCGTCGACCTACAACGGTTCGAACCTCCGTCGCGGCCGCGTCGAGACGGGGGCCATCCGTTCACGATCATCTGCGTAGCGAGCCTCGAGCCGTACAAGGGTCACCGGTACCTGCTCGAGGCGCTCGCACGGGTGAGAAGTCACGGCTTGGACGTCCGTTGCCTACTGGTCGGCGAGGGCGAGTTGAGGGAGGCGATCGAGCGCCAGCGCGACCACCTCGGTCTGGAAGAGATCGTGATCCTGTGCGGCGCGCAGCCGGCCGAGCAAGTGCGCGCACTGCTCAACCGCGCGGACGCCGCCGTCCTGTCGAGCGTGATCACCGAGTCGGGAAAGATGGAGGGGGTTCCGGTGGCGCTGATGGAGGCGATGGCGGTTGGGCTCCCCGTGGTTGCAACGAACGTCTCCGGCGTCAGCGAGCTCGTCGAAGACGGCCGCTGCGGTCTGCTCGTGGACGAGCGCGACCCGGAGGGCCTCGCCGAGTCGATCGCGATGCTGGCACGGAACCCGGCCCTTCGTCGCCGCCTCGGCGCCCGCGGCCGGGCGCGCGTGAGCGGGGAGTTCGACCTGCGACGGAACGTAGCTCGCCTGCGGGCGGCGCTCGCCGCATGACCAGGTCAGGGGCGAATCAGGCCCGCGGCCGCCGGTTCGGGGCGGACGGGGTAGCCGAGCCGCTTCAAGGTCGGTCCGGCATAGCGGTCGATCAGCTCGAACTGGTCGTCGGTCAAGCAGTCGAGCGAGCCGCCGGGCGCACCGCGGCTGACGAACCGCCTGCCGGCGCGATGGCGGCTGAAGGGGCCGCGACGCGCTCGATCCTCTTTGGCGCGCATCCGCTCGACGGTATTCGACTCGACCGCCATTGACACCCGGGCCGGATCCGGCGCGACGCCGGCGAAGCGCAGCACGTGGGTCACGGTCTCGTGAGGGCGCGCCTTGACGTCCTCGTAGCGAACGATCTCGATGCTCGCGTCATCGGCCTCCACCCACGACAGGACGTGCTCCTGCCAGGAGCCGTATGCACCAACGCGGCCCTGGAGGAACATCGGCAGGAACCGCTGAAGGCCCGGTGTCGGCACGCCCTGCCACGCGAGCCAGTTGTGGTAGGAGACGGCGACGTCCGCGACATGCCGAACGACGTAGATCGCCCGCCGGTACTCGCGACGATGCGCCTCGTGGCTTCTGAACAAGCGACCCGCTCGCGGCAGCGCACGAGGAGCCTCGCGCGGCCACACCCCCGCGACGAGGGCGGGAACGAGCTGCTCTTGTGAGTCGAAGTCGATCGTTCGATCCAGCAGCACCTCCCCCACCATGAACGCGAGCCACGTGCTTCCTGACTTCGGGTACTCGCCGATCACGACGTCATCCGGCGTGAGATGACGGTGTCGGAGATAGACGATCGGCGGGCGCACCATCGGCTTCAGCCGGCGTGCCCGCCAGCGCAGCCTCGGGCCGAGCGCCATGCTCTCAGCTTGCCGAACCATGTCGGCCATCGTGACTGAAGTCGTCGAGGCTGCGCCGTGAAAAAGCTCGCGCCTCCGGCGGTGGAAGGGGTGGAATCTCCGCCTGTGTGCGTAGGAATACCCCCATGAGCTGTAGAAATCTCCCCAGAACGGGTTCCCGGTACCAGGGGGAAAACCAGCTAGCCTGGCGCCCGCGTAGGGCAGTGCATCCACGTCGGACCGCCCGAATCCCCGGGAACCTCACCGGTAAGCTGGGGAAGGAACCTCACCAGATCTGGGCAGAGACCTTCCGTCACTGTCGGGGAGTGATTCCGACCGACTCAGGGGTGATCCTGCCGACGTCAGGCAGAGAGAACCCCCGGCCATGCAACGGAGGACGCGTATGCATCGTCCCGCTCGGATACTCGGCATCTTGATCGCGCTCGCATCATTCTTGACGCTGGCAGGCTCACTCCCCGGCATCGGCGTCGCCCGGCAACAGAGGGGTATCCAGAACGGACCGGAGTTCGACCAACTCACAGCCGCCAACGGATCGATCCATGACAGCAGTCTCCGCGCGTTCAAGGGATCCAGGTCGATGCGCGCCACGTATGACGGCAATGGCGCCAACGGCTATGCGAGGGGCCTGTTCAGGGTGCACTGGCGCCGTGGCGAGACGATTCACTACACGGCGTCGTACTTCCTTCCGCGGGGATTTCACGATGCCATGCAGGGCCAGGTGGCACTGATGCGATGGGACAATTGGCCGCGGCACGAAAGCAGGGGCGACAACGGCGGGATCGTCATCTACGGGTCCGACAAACGTGCGCGTCTCGTCCGCGGGCACTACTACGGCGGTCAGAAGTCTCTCGGCCGCTCCTTCCGGCTGCCGGAGGGACGCTGGTTCACGCTCTCCGTCCGCCAGCGCCTGTCGACGAAACGTCCGCGCTCGCGCGTGCGTCTCGACGGCGATACCGTCATGACGTCGTCGCGAGCGGACTTCTACGGGCGGTCGCTCGACCGCATCCGGTACGGCATCGTCGCCATCGGTGCAGGGAAGCAGCACCATCCGCTCGGCCTCTGGCTCGACGAGGCATCGAAGCACGCGACGCACTGACTCGGCTCCGTTCCCCGGCGCCGGGGACGGAAATCACCGCCGCGAAGCATCGCCGAACCGCTTTGATCGCGGTATCGATCACTCATCCCCTACGCCGGTGTTCGTCCTCGGGATCCAGCGCTCCGGGACGACCTGGCTCGCCAACATCCTCGCCCAGCACACGGCGACCGTCGCGGTCCAGGCCGAGGATCACTTCGGAATCCACGAGAGCATCTTCTTCTCGCATTTCGCCAGCGCCTACGGCGACCTTGCCGACGACGGCAACTTCGCCCGGTTCGCCGCCGACTTCACCACCAGCGACTATTACCTCCTAACCGGGCTCGAGCCGGTCTGGCTCGCCCAGCGCCGTCCCAGAACCTATGCGGAGGCCTTTCGCGTCGTCATGGATGAGATGGCGGCTCGCGAAGGTGCGCGGCTGTGGATCGAGAAATCGCCACACCACACGCTTCTGGCGGACGAGCTCGAGGCTGACTTTCCCGATGCGCGCTTCGTCTGCATAACCCGCAACCCGGAAGCCGTGGTGGCCTCGACCCTCAGGATGGACGATCCACGCCCTCCGGCCTATCCGGCCCGGCTGGGTCGCGTGATGAAACTGGCGGCGAAGTGCTCTCTCTACCAGGGCTGGCTCGAGGAGTTCTGTCGAACTCGCGCGAGCTGCGCGTTGATCCGTTTCGAGCGGCTGGCTTCCGACCCGGAGGCCGAAGTGCGCCGGATCTGCAAGTTCCTCGAGCTCGACTTCACCGAGACGATGCTCGACCTCCCATGGAAGCGGAACACGAGCTACGCCCCGGAGTCACGACGCCGCAGGCTCGTCGACCCGTGGGAAGAAGGGGTGACCAGAGGCGTGGCCGCATCTACGCGTCCCCTCCCGCTCATGTGGCGTCGCGAGCGCGAGCTCAGGCGATTGAAGGAGAGGGGAATTGAGTGGCCTGAATGGTGCTGGCGCCGGCGCGACCGGGATGCGGAAACCCCTAAGCCGATGCCGGCGCAAGCGGCCGACGCCCCGCGGACGGATCCACACAGGAGCGAAGCCACAGCTCGAGGTTGAGCATCGCCCAGAGCTGGTGGCTGTGATCGGCGCCGCCCAGGTGCTCGTCGAGCATTCTCTCGACCTGACCGGAGTCGAACAAACCGCGTTCGCGCGCCGTCTGGTCGAGCAGGGCGTCCTCGGTCAGTGGTCGCAGGTCCTCACGCATCCACTGCCCGACAGGGACGGCCCAGCCCTGCTTGGGACGCTCGAGGATCTGCGGCGGGAGCCACGGCGCGACGGCCTCGCGAAAGATCGCCTTGCCGGTGCGGCCCTTGACCTTCATCGACTCGGGCAGGGCCGAAGCGCACTCCATCAGACCCTGGTCGAGCAAGGGCGAGCGGAGCTCGAGCGAATGGGCCATCGTCGCGATATCGGCCTTCACGAGCAGGTCATCGGGCAGGTAGGTCCCGAGATCGGTGGCGATGGCGCGGTCGATCCCGCCCAGAGGGGCGCCGTCCGCCCAGGCCCGCTCGATTTCGGCGAGCGGGTCGCTGTCCTCGAGCAGCGGCCTGAGCGCGGGGCCGTACATGCGCCGACGATCCTCTTCCCCAAAGGAACGGCGGAGGTCGGCAAAGCGCCGCGCCGGTGACATCGTCATCCTCCGTGCAAGACGTGCCAGGCGCCGCTTCGTGCCAGGGCCCTCGATCCCGCCCGCGGCAGCTCGCAGTCGCTCGGCCAGCTTCGCGCGGAGCCGGAGCGGGATTCGATCGGCGCCGAGTGTGGCGCGAACTTGCCAGTATCGGCGGTAGCCTCCGAAGGCTTCGTCGCCGCCGTCGCCGCCGAGGCACACGGTGACGTGCCTGCGGGTCAACTCGGAGAGCACGAACAGCGGGAGGACCGCGGGATCGGCCAGAGGCTCGCCGAAGCACGCGGCGATCCTCGGCAGGAGCGCTGGGTCGAAGTCACCCAGCTCGAGCTCGTGGTGCTCGGTTCCATAGATCTGGGCAACGCGACGCGCATGCATACGTTCGTCGAAGTCGGCCTCGGCGAAGGCGGCGGTGAAGGTTCGCACCGTTCCGCTCGCGCACCGGGCCAGGGCTGCCACGACAGCGCTCGAGTCGATCCCGCCCGAGAGAAACGCTCCCAGGGGCACCTCGCTCTCGAGCCTAACCTGGACTGCGTCGAGGATCAGCTCGCGCAGGAGCTCTCGCGCCTGGCCTCGCCTGAGTCGCAGCTTCGGCTGGTATTCCGGCGTCCAGTAGCGCCGGATCCTCGGCCGACGGCCCGGGTTCCAGGTCAACGTCGACGCCGGCGGAAGCTTCTCAATGCCGCGGAAGACGGAGCGGGGGCCCGGCACGTACTGCGTGACCAGATACGCATCGATCGCCGCGAGGTCGATCGTGCGCGGCGTCTCGGGGTCAGACAGAAGGGCCGGTATCTCGGACGCGAAAGCCAGCGAGCCGCGGCCGTGTCTGTAGGCGAGCGGCTTCTTGCCCAGGCGATCTCGGGCCAGCAACAGCTGGCGGCGACGCGAGTCCCAGATCGCGAAGGCGAACATCCCCCGCAGGTGCTCGACACACCGCTCGCCGTGCTCTTCCCACAGGTGCACGACGACTTCGGCGTCGGACCGCGTTGCAAAGTGATGGCCGCGCGAGCGAAGGCCCGCGCGAAGCTCGTGGTGGTTGTAGATCTCGCCGTTGAGCACCAGGACGACCGAATGGTCCTCGGAGTAGAGCGGCTGGTCGCCGCCGGCGACGTCGATGACCGCGAGCCTGGTCATCGCGATCGCGACGTCATCCGCGATGTGTGCCCCACTCGAGTCCGGTCCGCGGTGCACGAGCGCCCGGCACATTGCGGCGATCAGATCTCGGTCGACCGGCCGGCCCGGCGTGATCTTGCCCGCAATCCCGCACATCACACGCGAGCGAACAGCGAGGGCAGCTCGAGGAGCGCCTGGAAGCGCTCCGGTGTCATGCCCGGTCCGATCGGCATCCGACGGATGTCGAGTGGATCCAGGGCCCGCCGCGTGGTCGCGCCGCCGTAGCAGCTGAATGCCAGGTCGACGCCGACGCTCGAGACGATCGCGCGGGTGGTTGCGTCAAAGGAGGTCGGGAGGCCCACGGGATAGCTGAACAGACGCATCGGCTCCCCGAGCTCCGTCTCGAGCCGCGTCGCGCACCCCTCGATCTCAGCGCGCTGGACCTCCGGCGGCTGGGAGGTCAGAACCGGGTGGTTCACGGTGTGACCGCCGATCTCCATCCCGGCCTCTCGCATCTCGCGGACCATTTCCCACGTGAGCCAGCTCGAGCCCGCGTCCGCGGGGCCGACGCGCTCGTTGCCGGTCGCTCCGCGCAGGTACTCGAGAAAAGCGGCAGTACGCTCGCCGTCGAGGCGCTTGTAGCTCCGAAGCAGAGACTGCACCGCGACGGTGCGGTCGCCGGTCGCCGCGAGGACGACGGGCTCCTCGAGCCAGCTGGGATCATCGAGGACCCGGGGGGTGCACCGCCGGGCGCGGTAGGCGATCTCATCCCACCACGGCACTCCGCCGCGGTCGAGGAAACCGGTGGTGACGAAGAATCCGGCTGGCGCGTCGTGGCCTCGCAGCACCGGAAGAGCGACATCGTACCCGTCGCGAAAGCCGTCGTCGAACGTGATCGCAGCGAAGCGACCGCGCCGCGCCCTCGCCGCGCGGAGCACCTGGCTCGGCGCCACGATCTCGAAACGCCGGCGCAGGAGCTCGACCTGCCCGTCGAACGCGTCGCGACTCGCGCTCCAGGCGGCTCCACTGACGCTGGCTCCGATGCGGTGGTAGCAGAGCACCAGGACCCCGCGCCAGCGCGAGGCTCGGGCCAGGTGACGGGCGGTAGGCGCCCTGGCGAGCAGGTTGGCGCCGCGCTCACGCAGGCCCAAAGCTCTGCCTCGGCTTCAGGATCCGGGCCAGCGGTCGCTGCGCCCGCGCCCAGACCAGCTCGCCCGCCCCGTTGGTGAGTTGACGCTTGTACTGGGCATCGCCGGCCAGGAAGTCGTAGCGGCGAAAGTCCCGACCCGCACAGGCGGCCATGCAGAGCACGTGTGCGACCAACCCGGGACTGACGCGGTTGTCACCATCGGCAATTCCGGCCTGGTAGGACAGGACGTCGCCGCGGTCGATCAGGTTGTAGAGACAGGCGATGGTTCGATCCCGGCAGCGGACGCGAAAGAGCACCACGGCATCGGGAAGCGTGGCGATCAGATCGCGATGAAACGACACGAACCGCGGCATCGAGAACGCACCGCGTTGGCCGCGCCGCTTCCACCTTTCGCGGTGGAGTGCCAGGAGCTCGTCGAAGATCTCAAGTCCACGACGGCCGCCTTGAGCCCACTCCGTGCTGATCGGGTCGAGCTCCCGAAGGTAACGGCGCAGCCGCTTGCGAGTCCTGGAGCCGAGCAGATCCAGCACCGAGTCGACCTCGCCCGAGGCGGCATCGAGCTCGAGCCACGGCGAGGCGGCCCATCGAGGCCGAAGGCCGTCGCTCGCTTCCAGAAACGGCTTCGCGTCGTCCGCGGAGAAGCCATCGAGTCGAATCTCCGCCCATCCCCGCTCCTTGCGGAGCGAGGCGAGCAGCTCTGCCGCGAACCGATTCCGATGATCCGGATCGACGAGAACGCCGTTGCGTTCGACGAAGACGCTCTCCCGCGGTGGCTCGGCGGCGGTTCCCAGATGTAGACGGCGCAGGCGGATCGGGCCGCGCGTTCGACTGTCCTCGGTCAGCAGAGCGATTCCGTACGGCTCGCCCTCCTCCTCGCCGATCGCGAATCGATGTGGGACCACGTCGCCGTAGTGGCGCAGCCAGATGTCGGTCCAACGCCATGAACAGGCCAAAGGTGGATCGAGGACACGCGCTTCGAGGCTCTGCCACGTCCGCACCGCTTCGTTGCATGCATCCGCGGGAAGAATTCTCAGTCGGTCATTGGAAGTCATCGGACCGGCTCCCACGTCGCGCTCTGGCGCCCGCGAAGGCCGCGCACCAGCCCGACCGCGGTGCCGGCGCACCCCAGCACCAGCTCGCCACTGGCACGAAAGACGACGGATCCCCGTCCCGGTATCCGCACTCCGGAGAGGGCGATCACGCCCGGTGCGTACGCGCTCACCTGCGCTAGCGCCGCGGCGCGATAGAACCGCGTCCGTGCAAGCGCCAGCGAGGATCCGAGGAGAGCGAGCAGCAACGGCGCCACAGCCAGACGGCCGAGCTTGTGCGACACGACCCGTACCCGGAAGCCCGTCGGCAGCCGCCAGAGCTGGTCCACGAGCAGGACGCGCCCGGCCCCGATGCGGGCTCGCCGCGAGAGTTCCTGCCGCGGGCCGAGAGCCGCCTCGCGCGAGCTCGCATCCGGCTCGTAGACGACGCGGCCGCCGTTGCTCCTCAGCTGGCAGAGAAGCCAGAAGTCGTCGTTGATCACTCCCTTCGGAAACCGTGGGAGGCGCTCCCTGCGCACAACGATCAGCTCGCCGGACAGCGCGGCAACGCTTCCCGAGCGACTCTCGAGACGGCGGATCAGATGCTCGTACTTCTCGTATGCACTGCCCACCTCTCCGCGTCTGCCGCCCACGGCCCAGACAGCGGGATCCGCGAGGTTGCGCACCGCGGCACGCAGGCTGCCGGGGTCGAGCACGTTGTTGGCGTCGGTGAGGACGACGGCGTCGCCGGTCGCGACGCCAAGGGCACGATTGATGGCGGCGGCCTTGCCCTCGCGGTGCGGGGAGAAGAGGACCTCGGCCTTGGGGCAGGCCCGCCTCGCGGAATCGGCGACCTCGCGATCCTCGTCGACGGCCACAACCACTTGGATCAGGTGCTGGGGATAGTCGACCTCGCCCAGGGCCCGCAGCTTTGCCTCGAGGGCCTTGCGCTCCCTGTAGGCCGGCACGATCACCGTCAGGCGCGGCAAATCGCTTCCGCGGCGCCACCGCCGCGGCCGCAAGAGCGCGAGCACCGCTGGATAGCCGACGAGGATCCAGGTGATCGTCGAGGCCGAACCCCAGAACGCCGCCAGCCGGAGCTTCATCATGGCGCCCTCGCTCCGGCAGGCTCGAGGCGGCCGACCGAGGCCGGGGCACGATCGGGCTGAGGCGCCCCGGCAGCGAAGATCAGCCCGGTGAGGATGAAGAGCAGCCGGATCTGACTGCCCTGGAGGAACAGGCTCCCGATCCAGTAGGCGGCCACGGAGAGGATCACCGCCCGTCCGATCGCTAGGCGCCAGACCCCGTGCCGGAGCACATAGCCGAGGACCGCGATGCCGGCGATGAGCCAGGCGGCGATACCGAACAGGCCCTGCTCGGCGGCGATCTGTAGCGGGAGGCTGTGTGGAGCGCGGACCGGCCTCGGATCGTTTCCGATCTCCCGGGCGTAGGTTCGATAGAGGGCCGGATATTCGCCGACGCCGACCCCCGCGATTGGGCGATCGGCGAACATCCCCACCGCGATCTGATTCTCGGTCGCCCTACCGCTGACCGTGCGCTCGCTCGAGCCGGAGATCTGCGCCGAGAACAGCGGTAGCAGCGCCACGACTGCGAGGATGGCGACGATCGCGATGCGCTTACGCCGGGCGGCGAGGGCGAGCCACGCCATGATGAGCCCGGCCACGAAGGCGATTGCGCCCCCGCGAGATCCGGTCGCGAGGATGCCGCCGGCCAGCGCGCAGATCGTGAAGATGCCAAGCCCGCGGCGCCAGCGCTCGCGGCGCGTCGCCATGTACACCGCGAGCGGCCCGAGCGCGGCCATCGAGAGCGCGAAGAAATTGGCCTCGCCGAACGGCCCCGACGCCCGCAGCTCCTGAACGCCCGTCAGGTGGCCGCCGACCGGAAAGAGCGCGGTCGGACCGATCAGGATCGAGTACATGGCGCCAAGGCCGAGAAAAGCACCGCTCCCGCAGAGCGCCACCGCGACTCGATCGAGATCCTCGCGGTCGCGAACGGCCAGCGCGGCGATCGCCAGGAAGCTGAGTTCACCGAGCCAGCTGGTCGGGATCCCCACGGCCTCCGATGAGGCCAGGCTGGCACCGAGCGCTGCAAAACCGATCAGCGCCACCACCATGAGCATGGGCTTTGCGACCTCGCTCGCGCGCGTGGCGCGCCACGTTGCGTACGCCAGCAGCCCGACGGCGCCAACCTCGACCGGCGACGGCAGCCCGCCGTACAGCCACGACGGGATCGACATCCAGGTGAGCGCGAGGAAGACCGGCATGATCCAGCTCGGCCTGAGCAGGCAGGCCACGGCGACCATCGAACCGGGAATCAGTAGGTGGAAGGCCTCAGGATCGAGTGCCACCGCGGGGCCGATCTGCAGCGCCTGCAACCTCTGCCGCAGGCAGGTGATCGATCTCGCGCTCCGGTCTTCCGTTGAGGTCGCCGTCCGATGGCGTCTGCCTCCACAGCCGGTCATGAGCCGCACCGACCAGCACGAACGTCGCGACGGCCGCAACAACCGCCAGCGCCAGGGTTGCCAGCAGCAGCGTGAGCGCGCCCGGACCGGACGTCGTCGGAGCGCCCGGCGCGTCGAGAGTCTGAAGCGAGAAGAGGTCATGGAGACGGTGGGCGCGGCTCTTGGCCGCCGCGATGATCGCGTGCAGGTCCCGCCGCACGGTCGTGCGGTCGCCGCTCGCCGTCACCTCGATCACCCTTGAATCCGGCACGGGCCGCACGTCCACCGGGTTGCTGAGATTCGCACGCTCGCGCACACCGGTCGAGGTGAGCAGTTCCTCGTAGGTCCCGATCGAGCCCGAACTCCCCCAGCTCCCGAGCGCCGAAGACCGAGCCGCCGAGGGATGGGCGCGCGGGGAGACGAGCATCTTCGCAGTGCTCTGCCACGTCTCTCCGCGCAGGGCCACGTAGAAGACACCGGATATGAAGACGATCGCGACGGCGCCCAGCGCGAGCCAGCCGCGGTTCTGCACGGCCAAGGCCAGCCATCGGCGGCTCGGCGAAATCGTCATGCGACGCCGGTCCTTCGCGCGACGACCGCGATGGTTCGAGCGAGCATCTTCAGATCGCTCCCAAGCGATGGGCGGCGAAAGAAGCTGATCTCCAGGCGGCATCTCTCGATGAAGTCCATGGAGTCCCGCCCGAGCACCTGCCAGGGACCGGTGATGCCCGGCCGGAAGTCGAGCCGCTCCGTCTGCCACATCGCATAGGTGTCCTCGTGGAAGCTGGTGGGACGCGGCCCGATCAGGCTCATCTCGCCGCGAAGCACGTTCCACAGCTGGGGAAGCTCATCCAGACTGGTGCGCCGCAGCACGCGCCCCACCCGTGTGACCCGGGGGTCGTTCTGAAGCCTGAAATCCGGCCAGGGCACGGTGCTCATCTCACGCAGGCGCTCTCGCATGGCGGACGCGTTGGGGACCATGCTCCGGAACTTGAGCAGCCGAAAGTGGCGGCCTCCTCGGCCGCAGCGCTCCTGGCGGAACAGCGCGGGAGCGCTCGGCTCCTCGAGCTTGACCACCAGCGCGACCGCTGCGATCATCGGAGCGAGGACAACGAGTCCCGCGCCTGCCAGCACGACGTCCATCGCGCGCTTTGCGTACCGGTAGGCACGGCTCGGATGTGAGCCTCCGCCCACGCGTCGCCTGATGACCCATGCCTTCACCACCCCGCGACGGTAGAGATCACGAAAACGGGCTCGGCGGGGGAATTTCTGCCTAATGCCGGGGACGTATCGACCCTCGGACGTCGGGCGGCTCGGCGCATCTTGTCTCAGCGGGACTTGCGTGCGACGCGTGCTCGAAAACCGCCGCGGCGACGGCCGGGGCGCGATGCTCCTCTGCACCGCCGTCGCCGTGATGGCCACGGCTGTGGCGGGCTGCTCACGGGGCGGGCCCCCGACTGACCGCGCTGCCGCAGATTGCTCGTCCCGCTTCAGCGACACCAACGAGCTCCACGGCACGCTGACGACGGCGGCCGCGCGAGCCTACTCCGGCACTCGTGCTATCAAGGCAACCTATGACGGGTCGACGGTCAACGGCTATGCCCGGGGGGTGTGGCACGTCGATTGGCGGCCCGGCGACGACGTCCGGTGGGGAACCGCCGTCTACCTGCCACGCGGCACGGTGGCCGACATCGTGGACTACTTCGCGCTGATGCGCTGGGACAACTTCGGCGCCTACAGGCACGGAGACGACAAGGGAGGCATCGTCTTCCAGCGGGGACGTGGCTGGGAGCTCACCGGTGGCCCCATGAGATTGCGCATTCCAGAGCTGCCGGAGGGCCGGTGGTTCACGATCGAGGTGCACGAGGTCCTCGCGCAGGATGACAGCGGCCGCACGGAGGTCTACGTGAATGGCCGACAGGTCGCGTCGGCCACCGGGCCGAACATGGCTCGATCACCGATCGACCGGCTCAGGGTGGGAATCGTGGGAATCACGGCGAGGCTGCAGAACGACCGGTTGACCGCGTACTTCGATCGAGCCGGGTGCGAGCTCAGCCCGCCGTGACGGCCGTCGTGCCGCTGCTTTATCGACGGGCGTTGTCGATCCAGAGTGTCAAAGGATTTGTCTGGATGCCGGCTCCGATCGCGACGATCCCATAGCGGATCTTGTCCATCGGTCTGCCGGGGAAGTTCTGCCCGGTCGTCGAAACGACGAGGTTGCCGTTCAGGTACACCCTGCTCGTCGCGGACGTCCCGGTACCGAGCCTCTGCTCGACCACGATTCGATTCCACCGGCCCGCCGGGATGGTGAAGGCCGGGCCCACCTCGTGAGATATGCCCTCGGACTCGTTGAGCCAGAAAAGATGGCCCTTGTGATCGGAACGATAGATGCCGATGCCCACGCGATCGGCGTCGTTCGGGTAGACGTCCCAGTTGTCGGCTCGCATCAGAACGCACTGGCCCTGCAAGGCCATGTAGAACCCCTTCGGCAGATACACGAGCTCGGCATATCTGACCGTGTCGCCGGCGGACCAGTTCACCTTGAGATGGCCCCGCGCATATCCGTTCGCACCGCCGCCGCCGTAGACAGCCTTTCCAGACCACGAACCGGAGGCGGCGCGGGAGTCGTCCGCCCTGAAGCTGCCGTTCGCGACCGAGATCGAGTCGAACTGTGTCGTGGTCCCCCCCTCGAACGTCGCCGGAATACCCAGTTGGCGGCTGCCTGCGATTGCAGTCCCGGCCAGCGCCAGGAATGCGACGAGGAAGGCCAGGGTACCTCGCCTCACCGCCACGCGAGCCCGCGGCCAACCAGTTGCAACATTGATGCTGAAGTCCATCCGGGACTCTCCATCGTTCGTCGCGTTCGGAAGCAGGCGCCTCGCGCCTGATCAGAGCGCTGGTCGGTTCCTCATTGAACCGTCAGGAAAGCCTACATCGGACCGAGGGCCCAGCGTCGTCGCCAGGTCGAAATTCGACGGATGTCCCATGCCGCATGCGCCGGCCGGCATCGGAGCCGGCCGTGCGCATGATCTCGACATTCTCAGCCGACGTCGCGGATCGCCCGGCTGAGTGCCTTGGCGAGGCCGTCGATGTCGTCTGGACTCGTGTCCCATGAGCACATCAGTCGCACCGTGCCCGCCGTCTCGTCCCAGACGTAGAAGGGCATCGCGGCCGGGAGCGCTTCGCGAAGCCGGTCGATCGCGGGCGCCGGAAGGTTGGCGAAGACGCCGTTCGCCTCGACCGGGTACGCCAGCTCCACCCCCTCGATCGTCGTGATCGCGTCGGCGAGACGCCGGGCCATCCCGTTGGAGCTCTCGGCATTCCGCCGCCACAGGTCGTCCGCGAGCAGCGCGTCGAGCTGGACGGAGATGAACCGCATCTTCGACGCCAGCTGCGCGAGCTGCTTGCGCGTGAAGAGGAAGGAGTCGGCGAGGTCGGGGCGCAGGAAGACGGCGGCCTCGCCCAGGAGCAACCCATTTTTCGTGCCGCCGAAGGAGATGACGTCAACGCCGGCATCGGTCGTGATCTCCCGCAGCTCGGCGTCAAGCGACACCGCGGCGTTCGCGATGCGCGCGCCGTCGACGTGGACGTACATGTCCAGGCCGTGGGCGGCGGCGGCGATCGCCTGCGTCTCCTCGATCGTGTAGACGGTGCCCAGCTCCGTCGCCTGGGTGATGGATACGACGCGCGGCTGCACGGCGTGCTCGTCTCCGCGGTGGGCCTCCCAGCGGCGAACGTCCTCGGGCGTGAGCTTTCCGGCGGAGTTCGCCACCGTCAGGAGCTTGGTCTGAGCGATGCGCTCGGGAGCTCCGCACTCGTCGACGTTCATATGGGCGACGTCGGTGCAGATCACCCCCTCGTACGGTGCGGTGAGCGCGTCGATCGAGGTGACGTTGGCCCCGGTTCCGTTGAACACCGGGAACGCCTCAGCGGACTCGCCGAAGTGCTCGCGGAAGCGCTCGCGCGCGCGGGCCGTGTAGTCGTCGTCGCCGTACGCGATGACGTGTCCCTCGTTGGCGGCGGCGATCGCCTCGAGGATCTCCGGATGCGCCCCCGAGTTGTTGTCTGACGCGAAGGCGCGGGGGTGGCCGCCGCTCACGGATGAAGTTCCAGGCGCTTACCGTTCATCTTTGCGGCGGAGTCGCCCACGACGAACCGGATCGCGTCGGCCAGGTCCTCGGCCGAGGTGAAGGTTGGGAACTCCTTGTCGGGGTCGGCCTCGCGCATGCGCGGCGTGAGGATTGCGTTGACGACGATGATGTTGGCGGTCGCGCTGGTGTCCTTGAGGGAGTCGGCGAGGGCGAGCGTCCAGCTCTCCGCCGCCGCCTTGGTCGCCGCGTAGGAGGCGTTCGTTCCCTCGGGCTTCTGCGCCTGCGACGAGGAGACGAGCACGAACCGGCCGTTGTCGCTGGCGGCGAGCTGG
>Ga0126308_10000260_pt1 | contig 16055 bp, 21 predicted proteins | sample Plot55_FD_92533 | JGI IMG/M metagenome (GOLD analysis project Ga0126308, IMG submission 92533) | Serpentine soil microbial communities from UC McLaughlin Reserve, CA, USA - Plot55 | ecosystem: Environmental > Terrestrial > Soil > Grasslands | place: USA: UC McLaughlin Reserve, Lake County... | reverse complement strand
TCAAGCCCGAGGATGCCCACGTCGTTTTCGAGGCCGAGACGGTCATCGAGCGCCACGAGCGCTACTGGGTGGTCGAGAAGGTCGGCGTCGCGGGCGCGCTCGCGGAGCGTCAAGACCCTCGTTCGGTGGCCGAGTAACGCTTGGATAGCACCAGAAGCACCGTTTGCTACCCGCCCTGGCGGGGCAGCCTCTCCTCGTGAGCCGATCAGTTGCGCAAGCCGCCGCGACCCAGTCCGCCTTCCGCGATGCGAACGAGCAGCTCCAGGCAAAGGCGGACGAGCTCGGATTCGGCGCTCGGCCGACGCCCTATCTCTGCGAATGTGAGGACGCGCGCTGCACGGACGTCATCGGGGTCACGCGCGTGGAATACGAGGAGGTTCGTGCCCATCCGAGGCGATTCGTGGTGGTGTCAGGTCACCAACATGCCGAGGCCCGCTTGGTGCAGGAAGCTCCTCGTTTTACCGTGGTTGAGAAGATCGGCGAAGAGGGCGAGCTCGTCACAGCTCGGAATCCTCGCGCGTAGCGCCAACTTTCGGGCTGCTGCAACTCCTCCGATGGGCTGGCTCTCACGCGACCTTGCGGCCCTGCAACGCCGTTGCAGCACCTGCGAGAGGTAACCCTCTGCGCGACGACAGAGCCCCGAGCGCTCGCTGTAGAAGAAGACGAGGCCGGGCTTGGCGTTCTCAGCGGTCACTTGTGACTTCGGAGCCGTTTTGCTCGGGGATCACGTCGCCTGTCCAACTCGGCGGCGGCGCCTAGCGGTGTTGTCTGCTTTTGCGGGACGACCGGTCGCCCGGCCTACATAAAACGTCCTTGGAGACGTTGCCGTAACTGCTCGTTTTCCGTCCGCATACGCGCGGCCCGTCGTTTCTGCTTTTGTGCCTGCGCCACGGTCGCCTCGGCGGCGCGGCGGATCATCGCCGCATCTTCACCTGCGCGCCGTGCTCGTTCTCCCATCTTGGCTCCGAATCCCACCGGCGCAATGGCCCAGGGCGGGGTCACAGAGTGGCGGTAGATCGAGGTCCTGCGATGGTAGCCGCCAAGCGTGGCGCGAGTTAGCGGTCCCTGGTTTTTGGACCTTGGTTTCACGAGCCGCTGCGGCAGAGAAGAGAGAACCTCTCAATGGCACGAGACGCGGAGGAGGGAGAGATGGCAAATCCGGTTCCTGCCGGAAGCGACGTATCCGCCGGCACCTACCAATGCACGGAGTGCGGCAACGAGATCGACGTGGGCTCTTCTAGGAGCCTTCCGCCCTGTCCATCCTGTGGCAATGGACAGTGGCAGACAGTCTCGGGCGGCGACAGCGTCAACGATCCGTACCCGAACAACTAACGCGGGGGCGACCACGGCCGAGGGCGGCCGGACCGGGCGACTCAGCGCGACGAGGCAAGGCTTCGCTTCCGACTTCGGAATGCTCCCTCTCGCTCGAGCTCGTATCGCCAGTAGCCGCGATTCTTGACCTTCACCCAGGCCCGCTCGCCGACTCTAATACGGCACCGAAGCCGAGGCTAAGGGTCCATCTCGATCTTCACTTGCCGACGGGCCGACGCACGACGAGACTTGAACCACTCGCGCTCGCTGACCGCACAGTCAGCGTGAATGACCTGCTCGGATCGGTGTAGCTCGAGCCAACTGGCAGAGCCGCGTCCGAGAAGCCATTGACGCTGTTCGGCGTCATGTCAAGCAGGTTCGTCCCATTGCTCGTGTCGCTTGGCTGCGGGATGTGAACGAGCACACCACTCAGCGCTCCCGGGAAGTTGCTGAGCCAGGCGTCCACGCCGGTCGCTGTTCGGTATTCGACCCAGAAGGTCGTTCCGTCGGCGTGAATCGCAAGCGCCTTGAGCCCTCCAGCGCCCTCGAGCGGCGTCAGGGTCGCCCTCACTGGGCCACGCAACCGCGGCGTGACATCCCGCACCTCGCCCGCTAGCCAACCGAGCAGGTTCTTCTGGCCGGCGTTGAAGTGGCCGACGCCGTAGAAGCCGTGGCCCATCGCATCGAACAGGTCGCCGTACTCGTCGAAGGGATCACAGGTTGGGCTGAACGGCACCGGCACCGAGGCATCGGTGCAGTGCAGCGAATGCGAGTGCCAGAGGCCGAGGTTGTGGCCCAACTCATGCACGGTGACACGGGTGTCCATCTCGCCCACAATCCAACTGATCCGTCCGCCCACGAATGCCAACCCCGCGATACCCGGGCAGATCCCAGCAGTCCAGGGCACATAGAACATCTCGCGGTCGTAGGCGGCCGGGTTGTACCCGCTCGCGGCCGCTGCAGCCTCGGCGCCGGTCCAGATCTCGCCGATTGGGCAGCCACCGCCAGGATCAGCAATCGTCAGCCAGGGAGTTGCCGTGGCAGACATCCCGAGCCTGCCGTAGGAAACCTCCTGGTACCAGTCGTCGTCGGTGCTGCCAACCTGCGTTTCGGCCGCGGCCGGGGTGACGAAGTCGGGCGGCGCCGAGGGCCAGCTGACCAGCATCACGAGTGTGTTTAGCGTCTGAGCTGGTGTCGTCGGTACGGCTGCGGGCGCGGGCGCTGTTGCCGCTATCCGAGTGACGAACAGGTCCCTTCCCTGCTGAGCGCCGGTCACGACCACGCGCTGGTTGGGCTTCAGCTTGGGTGTCGCCGAGAGGTGGAGGTCGAGGTAGCCGGTGCTGGTCTTCAAGAGATAGAAGTTCGCGTCTTTGACACCGGCGCGACCGTCCGCGTGGGCGACGACGAACGTGCCTCTAAGCGTGATCTGGCTCGACGCCGCCGAAGCACCGCTAGCCGCGATGAGCAACGCCGCGAGCGCCGCGATGAAAATCTTGACCCTCATTCCGACTCCCCCTTGTGCGGCCTGCAGAACAGCGCTCTGGCCTTGGGCGGGAGTCGCGACGAGCCGCAAGTCGGAGGGCTCTCGTCTGGTCAGACGCCTATCAGCATGTTCTCATGTCGCTGCCGTCAGTCAAAGCCCTCGGCTTTAGCTCCGCAAGCCGAACCCTTGTGTCGAGCGTTGAGCGCGTCGCGTTGATCCCGAGGCGCGCCGAATGTGAGGCCATCTGGCTGCCGGCGGACGAGGGAGCGCTGGAAGGCGTACTTACCGGGGCGACAGGCCTCGGCGTGCCGGAGGAGATCGTCTTCTACTGCTCGGACTGCGCGGAGCGGGAGTTCGGCGGCGACTGACTCGCGCTGTCGTCTGGCAGCCAAAACGCGCGCTCAGAAGGGAGCTCACTACGGCGCCGGATACGAGCCCGCTGGTCATCCAGGAAGCGGGCGCAGTCGGCTCGGAGATCCTCGGATACGAACTCGCCCGGAAGCTCCGGCGTAGGCATCGGCGACGACCCAGCCTCTGGCTCAGGTCCAGATGTAATTCCCCACCCTCCCTGTGGAAACTGTGGAAACCCGCTTGTAGAACCGCAGGCGCGTCCGCTTGAGCTGTTGAGTGGCGCGCGCAGGCGATCTTACGACGGCTTCGCTCACGGTGGGAATAGCCCGAACGGGGGAGATTCCGTCAATCTCCGGAAAGAGCGAAATTTTTGTGACGACGCTCTCGGCGGGAGAGCGTATTTGGCCCTATCGATCCTCCGTTCGAACGGCGGCGAGCCGACAAGACGCGGGCCGAGTCGAAGGAACCGGACCGTGGGCGTTCTCTGGAGCGTTGTTCTGCAACCTGCGGCAGGAAAAACCGGTCTTGATGGCTCGCCGCCCTTGGCCTCTCAGGGGGCGAGAGCCAGGTGCCGAGGCTAGCCCGCAGCCCGTCGTCCCGACTTGAGCGGTCCTGTCGCCGACAACGATTGGGACGCGGCGCTTTCGGCGCGAGGCGGCCGCAGCCTTTTAGCCAGCGGGGTGGGAGGCGAATGAACGCCCGTTACCGTGGTCCCACGCCGCAGCTCAGGCTACCCCGCGAGCTCGACCGCGCCTGGTTGCTCTTCATGGGGTCGGGCGTGACAGAGAGGGCCAAAGGCGATCACATCTTCAAGGCCAGCCGGTGGCCGGAGGCGCCTGTTGACACGTCGCCTCCAGCGAACGAAGATCGCGGCCAGGCGACGAGAGGCTCGGAATGCTCCACTGCGCCAGTCTGGATCTGCGGCGCAATGCTGGGTCGGCGGGAGACCGACCGTGACCGCCGACGACGCCGGGCCGACGCAGGTGATGGAGCTCCCGCCGAAGGAGCGCGAGGTGCTTGCCGCGCTGGCGGTTGTCGGTCGCGCGTCGCTGTCGACGGAGGAGCTCGGCGAGCTCGTCGAAGTCCAGGACGTCGGGCCGCTGGTGGACGACCTTCGACGGCGAGGGCTAGTCGAGGAGGACGAGCAGCGGCGATACTCAGTGCTCCGACAGGTCGGCGAGGAGCTGCGAGAGACCGACGCCGCGCTCGCGAAGGGCGAGCGGCTGCTTCGATACATGACGACGCTCGCCAAGGGCGGCCGGCTGACACCGGAGCGGCTCGTGGAGGACGCAGAGGCCATCCTCGGGCTCTCCGAGTGGGCGGCCGAGACGCGCCGCTGGGCGACGCTTCTCGAACTCGTGAAGACGCTCCAGGCCTGCTTCGGGATCGCGGAGCGTGCCCAGCAGTGGCTCACGCTGCTCGAGCGTGGTCGCGAGGCGGCCCGGGCGCTCGGCGACCCCGAGTCGGAGGTGTGGGTACTGCAGCGCATGGCGACCGCTGCGGCGAGCAGCGGTGACACCGCCGCCGCAAAGGACTACCTGCGCGAGGCCGACCGCCTCGAGCGCGAACGCATGACAGTCAGGAGGCGGACGCGCGAACCCGAGGAGGCGACAACCGCGACCGGCCCCTCCGCGCCCACAGACAGGGGCATGCCGCGTACGGCGTGGTGGATCGCCGGCCTCGTCGTCGTGGCGGCGGCCGGCCTCGGAGCTGGCTGGGCGATCGGCGGGAGCGGCGAGAACATCGGCCAGACCACCGCGACGGTGCCCGTCACGGTGACGGGGAGCGGCCAGACGCTGACGACCCAAGAGACTGTGACGCTGCCGGCGACGACCGTGTTAACGACGACCACCGCTCTGTCGACGACGACCGTCACGACGACCGTCACTACCGGCGGCGGCGTCGGCTAGAGCGCCTCATTCACCTGCTGGCCGCAGCAGGTCGCGATTACGCTTGCAGTATCCGGAAGCCAGCCGGAACGGGACTCCTACGAAACCTTGGCGGGGGTGGCCTGCTGCGCCGCCTGTGCGAGGAGGCGCAGCGCCACATTGCGCAGCGGGCGAACCGCTGGCGGGGCAGTGGCCAGTCGGGTGAGCCCGTGCGCAAGTCCGACCACCTGCATCGCCTCGGCACGACTACCGGCCGCATACTCGTCGAGCTTGTCCTCGCGACCCTCCCGCAGGGCGGCCGACAGCGCATCCCCGAGAAAGGGTTTTCGATGGCTGGCAGTGGACACTCGCACTGAGAGGGTCAACAACGGGGAGGCGGCGCGTGAAGACCGAGGACGTGTTCCGCAGTGCGAACGAGCGGATTGCCAGGGAGGGCCGCGAGCTCGGCTGGCGCTTCCCGGTGCAGTTCCTCTGCGAGCGCAGTGACATGCACTGCTTTGGGCGGGTCGAGCTCTCGCTTGCAGATTATGGCGTTCGTTCGCATTTCACAGCGCTACCTGACGCTGCCCAGGCACGAGCTCGGCAAGGCTTTCGTGCTCGAGCACGACGGGAACGCTCCCGTCGCAGAGAAGCTCTACAGCAGCGACCGGCCGAGCTAGGGGCCTAGAAGTGGACGATCGTGAGCGCCGACTCGCCCAGAACGAGGCCCTCTTCCGCGAGGTGAACGAGCGCGTCGAGACCTTGGCCGACCGACTCGGGCCGGACGTCCCCTACGAGTTCCTCTGCGAGTGCGCGAATGCTGACTGCACCTTCCGGATCAGCCTCCCACTGTCGGTCTACGAGAGCATCCGCGCAGACCCCCAGCGGTTCGTCGTCCTACCTCTGCATTACACGCCGGAAGTCGAGGACTTGGTCATCGAAGAAGACACTCACTGGGTCGTCCGTAAAACGGGTGAGGCCGGCGAATACGTCGAGCACCTCGATCCACGCAGCCGGTAGGCATGTCCTGACCGGGAAATGCGCTCAGGGCCATTCCGACCGCAGTGCTCAACGCGCTGAGACTTGCCTCGAAAGCTCTGACATTGCCTCAGTGAAGGTGACGCTGGAGGGCCCCTACGTGACGGAGGGAGCCGTTTAGTTTCGGTCCGCCTCGCGCGACACCTCCTTCGCATGGCCGAGGAAACCGAACGCCTTCGTTCGCTCCTCAGAGCTTGCCAGCGCGCCTTGCTACATCTCGAAGACCGCAACGACGAACTGGCCAAGTCAATCGCTCGACCTGCCGTGCGATTGAGACTCGGCCGGGAGAGCTCGCGCGCGCGTCGTCGCCCACGCGAGAGCAGGTAGCGCGCTGTAAGTCGGGGCCGCAGCGGCCGCGGACGGCTCGTCTTCGGTGCCGAGCTCGTCTGGGCTCAGCGTCTCTTCGCTCTCGTGCGATTCACGGCCCGGAACGGCAAGATGCCCGTGCTCCGCCTCTTCGCTCTCATGATCCTGCATGGAGCCCGCCTACCCTTCGCGACCGTTCTTGGGCCCGACCGGGCCGCGCGCGGTAAGGCACGGCCGCAGGGAGCCGGTCATCTCCGAACGACCCTCGGACGAACGCGTTTAGGGCGCCTTGGCCTCGGGGAGAGTTAGGCCTCACAAGGGGGTGTAACCGTGGCTCTGTTGATCATTCTCGCTCTCATCGTCGCGCTGTTCGTGGGTCTCGGCTTCGTCGTCAAGTGGCTCTTCATCCTTGCGGTCGTCGCCGCCCTGATCTGGCTGATCGCGTTCTTCATGCGAGGCGCGCGCGCCTGAGGCGAGCGTTCGACAAGGAGGTGTCCTAATGCAGTTGCAGACAGTGCAGGACCTGTTCGAACACGAGATCTCTGACCTCTTCAGCGCCGAGACCCAGCTCGTCGCCGCGCTACCGCAAATGGCCCAGGCGGCCACGAACGACGAGCTGCGACAGGCGTTCGAGCATCATCTCGAGGAAACGCGCGAGCACGTCCGGCGCCTCGAGGACATCCGGGGCCGGATCGGAAGCACGATGTCCGACGAGTGCGAGGGAATGAAGGGCCTCATCGAGGAGGGCCGCGAGATCATCCAGGCAGGCGGCGATCCGGACGTCAAGGACGCGGCGCTCATCTCTGCGGCGCAACGGGTCGAGCATTACGAGATCGCCGCTTACGGCACCGCCCGCACGCTCGCGGATGAGCTCGACCTCGACGACGCGCAGGATCTTCTCGATCAGACGCTCGACGAGGAGAGCAACGCCGACAAGTTGCTGACGAAGATCGCCACTGGGGGCATGCTCAAGACAGGCATCAACCAGCAGGCGCGGAGCTAACGACGGCACAGGCGGGGCAGATCTGCCCCGCCTGATCTTCCCCATCCACCGTGCACTCCCTACGGCACGCCTACGGTTCGCGGCTCGCGTCGAGGGACTCAGCGCGCGCCAGATCGCCGACGCGATGGGGCACAAGAAGACCGCGACGACGGAGATCTACATCTCGCGCTTCAACGGCGAGGCCGCCGACGAGCGGGTCCGGGGGGCGATGAGCGGCTAGTTGGTTCCAAAACTGGTTCCAAAGGCGAGCGTCCTGCACGAACCGCAAAGACCCGCTCCGAAGAAAACCCGCCCGCCCTTTGCGGCGGGCTTTCTTATGGGCGGTGCCGGGATCGAACCAGCGACCTCCTGCTTGTAAGGCAGGCGCTCTCCCAACTGAGCTAACCGCCCTGGCCTGAGAATAGCCTGCGTCGCCGCCCGGCCCGGCGAAACCGGCGCAGCGCAAGAGGCGAGAGTAGACGGGACCAACAGTGGTGCCGGGCGACCGAGGAAGGGGGGCCTACCGGAGACGTTGTCCCCAGCAGGTTTTCGCAGTCGCCCGGCTGCTCTCCTTTTCGCTTCAGGCCCGCCTTTACACCTGAGTCGAGCTCACGAGCAACGCGAGGCAGCGTACTCCTCGGCGACGCGCTTCGGGACGCAGAACGCCCAGGCGTCCTCGACAAGCTCGCGCATCTCGTCAGCGTCGATCGCCGCCAGGCGAACGTGCACCCAGTGGTAACGCAGGTCCGAGGCGCTCGGCAGCGAGAACTTCTCCGGCTCGGACTCGACGAGCGCGTGGCGCAGTTCCTTCGGGAAGGCGAAGCCCATCGTCGAGCCATCCTTCGAGAGCGCGAGGTAGACGATCCGCCCGATCCGAAACTTCACCTGCCCTCGCACAAATGCCTCGGAACTGCGGGGGAGCGTGCTGGCAAACGCCCTCACCTCGTCGACCGTGACCACCGCTCCAGCATAGAGCCGCCGCCGCAGCCGAAGACGACTCTGAGCGCCTATTTGCCGGTCGAGCCTGCCGAGGATGTCGCGCGATTGGCCGGAGCGGGCAATCGTTCGATCTTTCGCGAGGTCACACAGGCGATCCGGGAGCACGGCACTCGCTCAAGTCCCGTACCTGCCATGACGGGTATCGGCCAAGGCCGCGGGGGCGCTGCGGCGGTTCCCGCGGCCACTCGCCGGGAGGATGCGGAATGAGCTCGCCCTCCTGGCAGCTCCGCCGAGATGAGCCTCCCTATTGGCGGCTCGCAGACTCCGCCAAGGACGGCGGCCTCAGCGCAAGCCGAAGGTCGAGATCTATCGCGCACTCCCTTCGTCGCTGGAGCTGATCGAACGTGCGGGAGGGGATGAGGCGACGTTGGTGCTGGAGATGTGGTTCGCGATCTTCAACCGCTGGCAGGAGATCTCCGACGCCCAGGGGTACTACCTCGAGCGTCTCAGCCCGGGCGTCTTCCGCAAGTCGCTGAAGGAACGCTTCGCCGGTATCCGGGCCGTTCTCTCGCACGGCAAGGATCCCAGCCTCGGCTCGACCGTGCTCGGCAAGATCGCGGAGATCAGGGAAGAGGCGGAGGGGGCGATCGCCCGTGTGCATCTCTTTCGCGCGGTGCCCGAGCTGCTGCTCGACGGCCTCCGTGCCGGTGTCTACGGCGCTTCGTTTCGCGGCGAGCCGATCAAGTCTGAGACCAACTGGCACCCGGGGATATCCAGTTACAACCCGGAAGGCATCCCCGAGGTCACGCGACTGGAGATCCGGCTGCGCGACATCGGGCCGACGCCCTTCGCCGCCTACGAAGGGACGACGGCGACGGTCGCAGGCGGGGTCGGTGAGAGCCTGCCCGCGCGCTCGCTGCCTATGGAGCACCTCGACTCGGAACAGCCCTTCTGGCTGCTGGGCCGCGAGCCTTCCTGGCAGCTCCAACGGAAGGAGCAGCGGCATGGCCGTACGCTCGCGCGACAGAACTAAGCCCAGCATCCGGGACTTCATCGCGGACGATGCACAGGTTGTAGCGCTCGAGTCATTCCGGCCTCAGATGGTTGCCTCGATGATCGAGCGTGGCCGCTTCTACAAGCTCAACGACTCAGTTGTGCGGCAGTGGCCGGCGTATTTCGCGATCCTCATTCCCGTCGAGCAGTTCCTCGGCGAGATTGAGATCGAGCGCTGAGTGGTCCTGCGCGGACACCATTCGCCGCGTACACGCCTCGCAGTGGTAACCGCGGGTATCGCGTCAGGGGCGCAGCCCACGCGGATCATGCACTTCCCGGAGGGATTCACCGTTTCCGATGCCTCGGTCGTGGTCGAAGATCCTGAGCGCTACTCGGCTGAGGATCTGGTGGCGATCTGCGAGGGCTGCCTGACCGAGCGCCACCCCGGCCTCGAGCAGGGGCTGGTGATCGCCGACCCTGTCGTTTTGACTTGAATCGGTTGCGGCAAAATCCTGCAATCGACACCAACGAGATCGAAAAGGAGCTCGTTCGGCTCGAGAAGGAGCTGCAGCGGGTCGTTCACCTGGCGCGGAAAAGCGACGCCGCGCTGGTGGCCCTTGAGGAGCAACGGGACGAATACTTGGGTCGGCTTCACCTCGCTCGGCGAGCGGAGGAAGACGTCAAGCGTCGCATAGACGAGAAGCGCGTCGAGCTGCAACGCGCGGAGGATGAGGCAGTCATCGAAAACTACGAGCGGGCGGTCGGCGAGCGGGAATCCGCCGCTGAGCGTTTCGCCTCCGCGGCCAGCGCCGCTGTCGCGGCATTGCGGGAGTATGAGGCCGTCCAGGAGAGCGTCGAGCATGCGCTCAAGGCTGTGCGTAGCCGGCCCGGCGCAGGCGGGTCGGTCAAGAGCGAGGCGGAGCCAGCCATCGTCGCCGAGTCGGTCGAGCTGCTCGTGGACGCCGTTCGCAAGCGTCTCGACACAGATCTCGAGCGCGACCTGGTCGAGGCGGCCGCCCGCAGCCCAATGGGACATGACATCAAGAACCTGCCGGCCCATTTGCAGGCGCTGGCCCGCGGCCGTCGCCTCGCGATCCTGAACGAAGCTGCCCGTCGCGATCGCGGCGCGGAGGAAGAGCCGAGGAGCTGACGCCGCGGCGGCGCCTCTCGAGCTGGAGGTCGTCGAGCGGCCGGGAGATCCGTTGAAGCCGGGAGCGCTGGTCAAGGCCGGGGCATGGACGGCGCGGCCGAGGCGAGCTTCTTCGTGACCTCGAAACACTGGGTCTCGAACCGTCTGGATGAGCTGCGTGAAGAGCTCGAGCAGGCTACGGTAGTGCGACGGTCAGGATCGAGAGAGCGTTTCAGGCGGCGACAGCGTTAGCGATCCTTACCCCGACGGCTAGGCGCTAGGTGCTCGCACCTTCCATCGGGTACGTGTGATCTTCCATCACGACCTGAACCGAAGCGATGCCGCGGAGGTCGAGGCAAGCCTGCAAGTTGCGGCCAGCCAAACGGGCGGTACAGCAACGCTTCAGGAAGCACTACGGTCGCTGGCGAAGGGGGATCGACTACTGCTCGGGCAGGGCTCCTTCCCTTCCTGGGGCGGCTAAGTTGCCCCAGATCCCGTACAGCCGCCAGACTTGGACGGACGGATCAGGGGGGTTCAGCTTCCAAATCGAACTCTCCCGCCGCGGAGGCGCTGATGCCGGGAAGAGTTACAGCCGGGCGGCGGGGCTGAGCGCCCGGGCGCTGCAACGCTGGCTTTTGACCGGGCGCTGCAACGCGCTTTTGACCGGGCAACGCCCAGGACCGGGGTTTCCCGGGAGCGGTTCTCCGGATAAGTGGAGTTGAGGAGAACAGGCGAAGGGAGCCCAATGGATGCCATCCCCGAGAAGTTCTACTACGTCCCGTTGCCGCGCTGCGGCGTCTGGGCACATCAGACCTCTCACGACTGCCGCTGCACATCCCGACCGTCCCACCGCTCGCGGCGAAGCTAGTCAGGAACCGCCGCACCTGGCGGCGCGGCTACAGAGCCATCGGGGCACGCTGCGCCAGGCAAATGCTCGCCACGATCAGCGGCGTTCGGCTGAGCTGGCGCAGCGGACGAAAGGCTGCAGAGTCTTGGTGGCTTGCGCACACGCTCGAGGCTGCGGTATGGACGCTAGGGATGGCGTTAGCTTCGGCCGTGGGAATCGTGGTCGCGCGGCTCTGAGGGTGCCAGCGTTTACGTAAGCGCTTGGGCGGAGCCCTCCGCTCAGGCCGGTCGCAGCTTTCTGCGGCGGAGGAGGGATCGAGTGCGTCGTGTTTGGGAGCCGGGCGACTCCCCGGGGACTGACGCCTAGCCGCTCCTGGCGGGAGGGGGAGTCGCCCAGCATCTGCATGCACAACGAGTAGTCGCCGTTCTTCGTTGTATCGCCGTATGAACGCGGAGCCCGACGAAACAATCCGACAATGCGCAGAGTGCGGCATAGAGTGGCTGCCGGGCGAGAATTGGGGCTGGAAGGCGCACTGGACCGACGACGACCCGCCGGAGGTCGCCGTGTTCTGCCCTGAGTGAGCCGAGCGAGAGTTCGGCGGCCACTAAGGCGTTTTGGACAGTGAGCCGGGCGGGTGGCCCCGGTTCCCTGCGAGCGGAAGGCCGCCAATTGCCGCAGGTTCCTCCCGCCCGGCAGCACACGCAATTACCCTACGACGGCCTTCCAAACGCCCGCTCTCTCGCTCTAGACTGCTGAAGCCGCTCCGGCCCCGGAGAGGAGCAGCGTCGACCTCGCAGGGCCCCCCACACTCGATTTCAAGCGGGCTCTACAGCGCCGCAACGTCGTCGCCGCCCTGGCCGCCGCGCGGGAGCTGCCGCAGCTCAGCCTCGAGGACGCGCTCGAGCTGACGCTGCTGGTCGCGCGGAAAGACCCGCGCCGCCATCCGCGGGTCGCCGGGCACTAGCTGCTGCGCTATCTGGAAGAAGATCTCGCCCGCGACGATCGAGGAGGCCGCGCTGGCCGCGTTCTGCCTCGTCGCCCCTCACCGGCGCCGGCTACCAGGAGGCTGTGCAGACGCTGCGGGCCATGGCTGAACGAGCCACTAGGCGGCGAAGGGAGCAGGGCGTAGCGTGACTCCGGGCCGGGTCGCGTTGCAGCGCCGGGGCGTTCGGCTCGTCACCCGGCCCCCTCCGCCGCTAGCTCCGCTTTCGCCGCGTCGATGAACCGGTTCCTCGATTTCAGGAAATCTGGCTTGAACTTGCGCTCCCTCCCTCGAATGAAGACATCCACCGACGCGGCAACATCCAGCGCCGCCTCCCTGACCTCGCGACCTTGAGCGACGATTTCTACATTCGCCTCCGGGGTCAGCAGCGTCTCTGCATGAGCACCCGTGATGACACCCTGAACCGCCCTCAGGTATGCCGCGAAGGTCTCTCGACGTAGCTCCAGCCTCTGTGCAACCTGCTGCTCCTCAAACCGTTGCCTCTGCCCCTCGTTCGCGACGTAGCCGCCGATGTAAGCGCCTCCCATACCGCCGAGGACGCCTACTACTGCAGCGACGATCGGGATCCACCGTTCAGACATCTGGCGCTCCTTCCAGCAGCCGCGCTCTCGCTCCTAAGAGCCAGCCTGAACCTCACAGATCGAGTACACAAGAAGTTGGAATCTCTTCCCTCGCGCGCGCGACGGCATTCGGCTCGCCGCCCCGCCCGTTACTCGACAGGTCCGGCGAGATCCGAGGTAGGGACCCAGGTTGGAACCGGAGCGTCACGACCTCCCACGTGCGGCACGATCGGCACGAGGCGATCCCGCTCAACCAGGACGATTCGGGTTGAGTGCGAGCAAGGGCACGCTCGCAGATGCCCCCGGCGGGGTCAGTTCCCGCGAGAGAAACCCGCAGCGAACGGAACGCGAACGGATAACCCGGCTTGCCCTGTGCTATCTGGGCCAGAGTGCCGGAACGTCACCCGAGGGGGTCACACCGTCGAAGTGGGTCGGTGGCCGCCAGCCGAACAAGGCCGAGCTCGCCTTCTAGGCATCGGACGAGCACGTAGAGGGAGTACGTCCGATCCGATCCGACGGTTACTTCCGCCCAGGCGATCACTTCCTGGACATCCGCTCCAGTTACCTCGAACTCCTCCGACTCGAACCCTTTGTGCAAACCGATCGGCTGCGGCACCGGCTTCCAGAAGTAGACCCGGTAAGCGGGTCCGTCGACCTCCCACGTGGTGTCACGCGGATCGACCGGTCGCACATCCACGCGCTCAGTCTCACAGCGAGCGGAGACGTGCGTGCTGTCATCCGGCGGAGCGGGGCGCGGCGCGGCAGACGCGAACGGCGCGGGCGTATCGTGTCGGCCGTGAAGTGCGAGGCGTGCGGCGACGAGCTCCCGGCGCTGGCGCGGCGGAACCGGCGCTACTGCGACGCGCGCTGCCGCCGGCGGGCGTACGAGGAGCGGCACGCGCCCGAGCCTGAGCTCCCGGCCGCGCGCGATCAGCCGCTCGCGGCCGTCGTGCCGATCGGCGACGAGCAGCCCGTGCAGGAGCTCCTTGCGCGAGTGCTCGCCGAGGAGCGGCTGGTCGCGCAGGTCGCGGCAGGGGCGAAGACGCAGTGGAGAGCGGCGGCGTGGATCTTGGAGCGGCGCTACCCGGAGCGATGGGGACCGCCGCGACCGGCGGAGGAGCCCGACGCCCCGGCCGTCGACGAAGACGACCCGTTCCGCGAGGTCGATCTCCTCGCCGCGAAGCGGCGGGCGCGCCGACACCGCGACTAGCCTGAGCGACGGAAGCCGGGGCGTTGCCCCTAGCCGTCCCGCTTCCGAGCTCCCGCTGAACGGGCCCCGGCGCAGGGCTCGGTGCCCGGCCGGGTGAGGGGCGACGGAGGCGCGACTCCGCCTCGGTCGCCCAACGGCGGGACCGCCGCAGCAACGTGTTGTTGCGGTTCAGCGTCGCTGCTTGCGGGTAAAACCTCGCCGAATGTGGCTGATCATCGGGGTGTTGGTCATACCCCTCGTGTTTGGCATGGCGATGCGCCGCAAGGAGCGAGGGTTGCCGTGGATCGGCCCGCCTAGGCCGATCGATGTTGCCGGTGTGCTTCTCTCCGGGGCCGCACTCGGGACCGAGATCTACCTGATCGAGAACACGAATCGCGCGAACGCCGCTGGGTCGTGGGAATGGCTTGGCGGCGCTCTGCTGCTGATCGGCTTCGTCGGCGGCGGACTCGTCATCGGTCGCTGGTGGGCGACGCTCTTCCTCCCGCTGTTGGCGATCTAGCTCGCCATCCCGGCCGGGGAGAATCATGCGCTGTCGGGGGACATCCCCTGGGTCAGCTTCATCTTCGTCTTCTTGCTCCCGGTCTGGATCGCCTTGGTCGCGGTCGGCGTCGCCGTCCACAAGCTGGCAGTGCGGTTCTGGCCGCGCCGACGAGAGCCTCGACTCGCCTAACGAGCCGAGCGCGCGCGCTACGCTCGGCCGGTGAGGATCCAGCGGAAGCGACGGCGGGTAGTCCTCGGAGCCCGGCAACCGGAGCCGCCGCTGGAGCCCGTCGAGCAGCCGCCGGTCGGCGCGCGAGCGCCGGGTGTCCGGCAGCGACACGTGCACGTGCGCCCGAAGCCCGACCTGAGCGGGCGCATCCGCCAGCGGATCGAGGCTGCGCGCCCGTTCGTGCGCGGCGGGACCGTCTGGAGCTAGCGAGTAGCGCGCCCGCGTCCGGGAGTATCATGCGCCACATGATCCGCAAGCTGTGGGAGAAGCTCCGTTCGCTCTTCGACGACGGCGGCGCGAGCGAGCGAATGACGAACGAGCGCGAAGAGCAACAGGAAGAGGCCGAGGAGCTGACGCCGGGTCATTCGGACCGGGCCAGCCAGATCGGCATGTTCAGCTAGCGGCGATTCCCGGAGCGCCGTTGAGCTCGGCCGTTGTAGGCGCTGAGAACGAGCGCAGCGCGGCGAGCACGTCGGGTGGGAAGGCCTCCGGGACGAGCCGGTAGCGCCCATCCTCGCCGAGCACGACGCGCCCGAGGGCGAGCTCGCTGGCGAGCGCGGCGCGCAAGTGGACCGGCGGCGCGCCGGTGCGCGCGAGCAGCTGCTCCAGGGTCGCGCCAGTGAGAGACGCCTCGGCGGCGGCGCTGAGGGACACCGCCTGAGTCTGCACGGAGCCCTCGTTCAACCGCCGCTGACGAGGGGGGCACGGAGGGGGCACGATCTGCTCCGCTCAGGCACCTGCGACACGGCTGACCCGCGGGAACCAAGCCGTTTCCGCTTGGGGACAGACCCCTGCATGCCCCCGACGGGATTCGAACCCGTGCTACAGCCTTGAAAGGGCTGTGACCTAGGCCGCTAGTCGACGGGGGCGGTCGGCGAACGATAGCCCTCGCTCCGGCCTTGCGGTCAGGATTGACCGGTCATGACGCGCTCGCGCTGGATGGCTCTCAGCTTCGCTCTCGGTTCGGCGTGCTTCCTGATCGGCCCGTTCCCAGGCTATGTCCAGCTGGTCGGCGAGTCCGCCGACGCCGTCACCTTCTTCGTCGGCTCGCTCCTGTTCACGCTCGGCGGCGCGCTGCAGAGCTGGCTTGCCTGGCCCGAATGGCGCTCGCCGGTCGGCGGACGCGCAGCTTGGTGGGCGGCGATCGTCCAGTCCGCGGGCACGCTGTTCTTCAACGTCACCACCTACCAGGCGATGCACAACGCCCTCTCGAGCCCCGAGTACGACAGGCTCGTGTGGCGGCCCGACTGGCGCGGGTCGATCTGCTTCCTCGTCTCCGGGACGATCGCCTACCTCGCCTCGCCGCGCCGCGGATGGCACGGGTGG
>Ga0126308_10000259_pt1 | contig 16062 bp, 11 predicted proteins | sample Plot55_FD_92533 | JGI IMG/M metagenome (GOLD analysis project Ga0126308, IMG submission 92533) | Serpentine soil microbial communities from UC McLaughlin Reserve, CA, USA - Plot55 | ecosystem: Environmental > Terrestrial > Soil > Grasslands | place: USA: UC McLaughlin Reserve, Lake County... | reverse complement strand
TCAACGTGCTCTTTGATGATCTTCTCAGGTGTATGCTGAGCGACCTCCTCGATATCCACCCCGCCCTCGGCGCTGGCCATGATCAACGCCGAGCCCGACACGGGCTCGGGGGTGATAGACAGATAGAGCTCTTTATCTATGTCCAGGGCTTGCTCGACGAGCAGACCATGCCCGTCCTCGAGCTTCCCAAGAATCTGCTCCGACTTCGCCCGAACCTCATCGCCCGTGGAGGCGAGTTGTATCAACCCCGCTTTTCCGCGACCGCCCTGAAGCACCTGGGCTTTGATCGCGCATGGGAGTCCGACCTCTTCTACCACCCCGTCGAGCCCGGACATGCTGCTTACCAGCTTTCCCTCAGGAATGGGTATACCCGCTTCCTGGAAGAGTTCTTTAGCCTGGTGCTCGAACAGCTTCATGATGGGCTATACCCCTTCTTAGCGCCCGTACTTGGACCAGTAAGACCCCAGAAGCTCTTCTTGGGTCGGAACCACCTCCGGGATAAGCCGGGACACCTTGGTGATGTTCAGGAAGTGCTTGTATGAGAGGTTCTCGTCGATGTTGTTCCCGGCCCAGCTACCGCCTCCCATAGAGAGCGTGAAGTTCAGACCATTATCGAAGCTGCCCCCGTTGCCGAAGACCTGGATCTGGTTGATCAGCAGCCGGCACACGTCCATCTCCAGGCCGATGCGCTCGATGTTGGACTCGTCCGTGGTATGCAAGCCACACGAGTGTCCCAGGCCCACGTAGTTCAAGATTCCTTTGGTCAGATCCAGCGCTTCGTCGAAGTCCGCAGCCTTATAGACGGTGAGGACCACCGCGAGCTTCTCTCCCGAGAAAAGGTCCTCCTCCCCCACACCTTTCCCTTCGACCATGAAGAAGGAGGCTTCCCGCGCTTCGGGATTGTCCAGCCCAGCGATCTCGGCTATAACCGAGGGAGCTTTGCAGAGGGTCTCGCCGCTGCGCTTCCCCTCTCCGGGCCACAGTGCCTCCTCGAGCAGCTCGCGTTCCTCGTCGTTGCAGAAGTATCCGCCCTCCCTCTTGAGGGCTTCGACCATCTCCTCGTAGACTGGGGCCTCGATGACGACCGAGTTATCGTTCGAGCAGCTCGTCCCGTAGTCGAAGGTCTTGCTTATCCGGATCTTGTGCGCTGCCTCCTCTATCCTCGCGGTGGAGTCAACGACCGAGACGACGTTCCCCGCGCTGACGCAGGCGTTCGGGGTCCCGCTGGTCTGGCCGGACCGGACGTTGTTGGCAGACCCGGTGACCGTCAAAAAGTCCGCCTGCTTCATCACCTCTTGCGTCATCTCTTTGTCGACCTTCGGCAGCATCTGCACCAGATCGAGGGGCGCCCCGACCTTGGAAAGCTCCTCGTGTATGTATTGCAGAAGGAGCTCGCAGGTCGAAGCCCCTTTCGGGGAAGGAGCGATGATCACCGCGTTGCGTCCCTTCAGCGCCATCATGGTCTTGTTGGCCGGTGTCGCCCCCGGATTGGTAGAGGGCGTTACGGCGGCCACAACCCCGACAGGCTTGGCGATCTTCGTGATACCCTTCTCCTCGTCAACCTCGATTACGCCTACCGATTTGGCCGACGGGTCCAATAGATCCCGCAGAGTACCCAAAGACTTGCGCTGGTTCTTTTTTACCTTGTCCTCGAAGTTGCCCAAGCCCGTGTCCTCAACCGCGAGCCGAGCCAGCTCCTCGGCATTCTCTTGCTTGATGATCGCCCAGGCCACCGCCTGGACGACCTCGTTGACCTGCTCCTGATCATAGTCTATGAAGACATCCATAGCCGCCCGGGCCTTCTCCACCTGATCGGCTATGATGCTCTGGGCGTCGGCCTCTTTCGTCGCGGCCTTGCCGGCGTCTCCTGAGCTCGTCACCTCTACCTCGTCTCCCCCAGCGTTGGTGCCCTCAGCTGTGGCGTGTTTAACGTCGTCCGCTGCCATTGCTTCATCACTCCTCTTCAGGTTCTCTAGCTATACCTGTCCCCAAAACTCTTTGCCGCTCGATCCTCTGAATAAGGGCCGGCTGCTCCGTACGACTCCCCTATGTCGCCGATCCGGGCTACGCCGGACGATACGGCGTAGCGGCCGTCCCGCTGCTCCGGCCGAGAATCCCGAATGTTCTGTTCTCTCTTTAAGCCTCCACCGTCTCCTTTGCCCAGTTCCTGTGATCCGTCTCAGCGTACTTGTCCAAAAAGCGCGTGGGCAGGTTCAAGGCGTCCCGCCTGAAGGGCGGAGCCAGCTGGGTGCCGTCTACCCGGATATCAAGCACCGTCGGCTTATCAGAATGAATCGCTTCCTCGAAAGCTTCCCTCACATCTTCGGGATCATCGATCAGTGACCCATCCGCGCCCATTGCCCTGGCAACCTCTGCGAAGTTCGGAGTCTCTATGTCAGAACCTACAAAGCGGTTGTTGTAGAAGTCCACCTGGTTCTTCTGCTCGGCGCCCCATTTCTTGTTGTTGAACACGCACGCCACCACCGGCAACCCCTGTTCCACAGCCGTACTCGTCTCGTACAGGCTCATCCCCCATGCTCCGTCCCCGACGACGGCCACTACCGGGCAGTCAGGACGGGCGAGTTGCGCGCCGAGCGCGGCTGGGTACGCGAACCCGCAGTTGCCGAAGGTCAGCGCCGCGATGAACTTGCGGCCCTTCTCGAATTTGAGGTAGCCGTTCGAGGTGGAGCAGACGTTGCCGATGTCAGTGGTGACGATCGTCTCGTCGGTCATCGCTTGTGCGATCTCAAGCAGCGCCCGGCGCGGGTTAATCGGGTCGCCGTCCTTCGCAGCCTCCGAGACCTGCTCCTCTTCCCACTTCTGCTTCTCGTCCTCGATCCGCCTTAGGCGCTGCTCGTCGGGCCTCCTACTCCCATCATTCGCCCTGAGCCGCTCGAGGATACCTTCGCTCGCCTCTTTCGCGTCGCCCGCAATACCCACCTCGATGGGATGCGTGCGCGCTATCTGCTTCGGGTTGATGTCTATCTGAATGATCTTGGCCTCTTTGGGGAACCAGTCAACGTCGTACTGGGGCACGGTCCCGAACACAGAGAGTCTGGTGCCTATGGCAAGTACCACGTCCGCCTCGGAGATGAAGTCCATCGCCGCCTTCGAACCCATGTAGCCTAAAGGCCCTACAGCTAGGTGGTGGCTTGCGGGGAAGGCGTCGTTGTGCAGATAGGAGGCCGCAACGGGTGCGCTCAGGTGCTCAGCGATTGCCGCTACGGTATCGTAGGCCTCGGCGTCAACCACGCCTTTCCCGGCGATTATCACCGGGTTCTCCGCGCCCATAAGAAGCTCAGCGGCCCTGTTCAGGGATTCGGGCGAACCGCTGCCCCTTACGTCGGCGCGATACTGGTACGGCCGGAGGATCTCCTCTTCTAGCTCGCCGTAGAAGTAGTTGCGGGGTATGTCGTAGAGCACTGGGCCGCGCTCGGCGTAGGCGATGCGGAAAGCTGTCCTGAGGACGTCGGCAGCCCTGGAGGGGTGAGTGACCTCGACGGTCGCCTTGGTTATGGCTTTGAAGATGTCCACCTGGTTGCTCTCCTGGAAGCCGTCCCAGCCGATGGTGGTCGTGCTGGACGACGGCGAGATCACTACCATCGGTGTGTGCGCCATGTTGGCGGCGGCTACAGAGGTGACCATGTTAGTGATCCCAGGCCCGTTCTGCCCGACCACTACCCCGGCCCTACCGGTTATCCGCCCCCAGGCATCCTCCATGTGCGGCGCAGTCTGCTCGTGGCGCACCGGTACGAAGCGTATCCCTGCGGATGGGAAGAGGTCGAGCATATCCATAAACGCCGAACCTACTATCCCCGAAACGTGATCTACACTCTCGGCTAGAAGCGTCTCTACTATCGCTTCGCTCGGTGTCATCTTCGCCACTACAACCAACCTCCTTCTAAAACTTACAGTGGGTCTCTCTAGGTAGCTTGCGCAAGAACTTGAGCAAGGTTCGCTCTTCAGCTTTCTCCTTAAATGTTTACTCCGTTACCGTCTGAGACGTTCCCTTCCCCTGTCGCCGGCATCCCTATAGCGCCTTTTATTACTATGATTTCCCTACCCCGTTTTGCCCATAATTATTCAGGCACTCCTCCGGGTCAACCACTTCTAGCATAGAGTTTTGCGATGATGTTATAGGTAATGACTATTGCACAGTATTGCTTGCACAGTATTGCGCAGGGAAGCACAGCAACTTTAGGAGCATAATCTATGGGTTTTCGGCGGCTGTGGCGATCAGCAGTCTTAGCGTATTTTTTGTAGGTAGTTAACGGTATCGTGAGCGATCATCATTTCCTCGTCTACCGAGATTACGTGGGCGTGAACGCTAGAGTCCTCTGTGCTTATCCGGTCCTCGAAGCCAATGGTGCGGGCGTTGCGCTCCAGATCCAGCATAAGACCACACCAGTCCATATCTGCGCATATGCGGGCCCGTACCTGGGGCGCATTCTCGCCGATGCCGCCGCCGAAGACCACTGCATTCGCACCGCCTAGCGCGGTGATATAGGCTCCTATGTACTTGCGTATCTGGTAACAAAACATCTCGAGCGCCAGAGCAGCACGCGCCTCTCCCCGGGCTTCGGCCTCCAGCAGTTCCCGCACGTCCCTGGAGATTCCGGAGACCCCCAGGAGCCCCGATCGCGTGTTAAGCCAGCGCTCGACCTCCTCGACGTCTACGTTCTCCTGACGGGAGAGGAATCCGACCAGGAAGGGATCTATGTTTCCGGAGCGAGTCCCCATCATCAGCCCTTCCAGTGGAGTGAATCCCATCGAGGTGTCGACCGAGAGTCCGTCTCTTACCGCTGTAGCCGAGCAGCCGTTGCCCAGCTGCAGGGTAACGAGCTTGACCCGCTCTGCGGATGTCCCAGTAATGGCTGCGTAGCGCTCGGTCATGTAACGATGGGCGATACCGTGGAACCCGTAGCGACGGATGCCGTGCCTATCGGCCAAGTCTTTCGGGATGGCGTACTGCGCGGCATGTTCTGGCAGGCTGCTGTGAAACGCGGTATCGAAGACTGCAACCATGGGGACGGAGGAGTTCAAAACTTCCCTGGCGGCACGTATTGCCGCTAACGACGGCCCATTGTGCAATGGCGCTAGCTCAACGAGTGACTCTATAGCGTCCATGGCCTCAGCTTCGATGAGAGCCGGTTCAGAAAAGCTATCCCCACCGTGAACGATCCGGTGACCCACGGCTTCTGGCCCATCGGGACCCACGAGGTGAGTAGACGTTAGCCAGTCGAACACGCAACGGATCGCGGCGTCGTGATCCTCAATGTCGATGGATTGCTGTAAGCATTCGCCTTTTTCGGAGGAAAAATCCACAGCTGGCTGCCCACTGCCGATGCGTTCTACGCTACCAACCGCTACCACGCTTCCCCGGCTAGGGGAAGAGCCTTCATCGTCTACCTCGATCAGTTTGAACTTTAGTGTCGAACTTCCGCAGTTGGCGGCGAGAATCCTCATCAGGCTTATCCTCCGGTAAGTTCGTTGGCCAGATACGTGCTGCTTTGTGCCGACGCCTTATGCTAATGTTCGTTTTTCTTCTATAGGCCTCTGGGAGGATGCTACCAATTGCGCTTCTCATGCTGCAAATGATGAGTCAAAACTTAAATGACTGATAGTGGACTGCACCAGAGAGAAGTGCCGCCTGAAGGTGCTCCCGCAAGATTTCTGTCGCTGGCAAGCCAGCCGAGCCACCCGTGCAGCGAGGCTTAGCCTCTCCCTTTTTGTAGGAGTGGGAGGTAAGGAACAAGGGCGAGGATACACGTGGCCGGGATGTTAGACATCAACGTCGGGCTGAAGCCCTCAATTTTGCGGCCGTTTGAGGAACTACGATCGAGCCTCGGTAAGCTTGCGCCCATCCAGAAGGAACTCGCAGAAGAGTTGTTCGGCAAAGCTTAAGGTCGCTGAGGGGTGGCGGATTAGCTTGAAGCTCCAGGGTATCGAGAAGCCTTCTACTTCTACCAAGGTCCCCGCTTCCAATCTTCGCCGTACGTCGGCTCGCGAGAGAAGGGAGAATCCGCGACCTGATTCTACAATCTCTTCGACTGCGATAGTACTCCCAAGCTCCATCTGAACATTCAGGGGTATTCCTCTCTCTTCTAGAATCCGCTCGGCCATAACTCTAACCGTCGCCTCCTTCTCTCTGGAGATGAACGGCTCAGTGGAGAGATCTTCCAGAGATATCTGTTGCTGCGCCCAGGGGTGCATACAACCCACTACGATTACAAGCTCGTCGTCCAGAATAGGAGCACTCTCGAAAGCATCGCAGCTCTCGTCGCTTGCCACGATCCCTATCGGCATCTCTCCACCTTCTACGAGGTGCACAACCTCTAGGTCATTGCCCATAAAGACTGTGGGCATAACCCCTGGCAGCTTTCCTTCGAAGCGCCGTAACCATCCCGGCATTATGCGCTCCCCCACCGTTACGCAGGCCGCAAAGCGCAATTTCATATCGTCCTTTTGCCGTAGGTTGTGCAGGGTCAGCTCCAAAGCCTTCACCTGGTTCAAGATCTTGCGAGCCTGCTCATAAATTGTAATCCCTTCGGGAGTAAGCTCGATACTGCTTCGAGAACGCCTTAAGAGTGGCACCTGCGCCTCGCGTTCCATCTCAATCAGCTTCTCGCTTACGCTAGGCTGGGATAGATATATCCGCCGGGCCGCAGCTGAGATGCTTTTCTCCTCAACCGCTGCACAAAACGCTTCTAACGACCTTAGTTTCATACCCTATGTCCCCTTTTTATGTCCCCTTTTACTCTCTGCAGCCCCTCTTGCCAGGAGTATAGATGATAAAAAACGTACAATCCCAGAGTAAACGAAGACAGCTTCTTTATAATCACCAAGCCTTTATCAGGGGTACGGGCCTTATTCCTTCTCTCGTTATTCTGACCTCCACAGCCTGCTCGGATCATCGGATAGGGCGATAGCAAGATTGGCTTTTAATCATTTCTAACCCATGCTTGCGCTGTTAATATTTACTGTCAATGTGATTGTGGGAAAGGTTAAGGGTTGCTAGATGACTAACTACGGATTCATCATAGACAACCGTAAGTGCATCGGCTGTCATGCGTGTACGGTAGCGTGCAAGGCCGAGCACGAGGTACCGATAGGGGTAAATCGCACCTGGGTGAAGTACATAGAGAAAGGCGAGTTCCCCGACACTCAGCGGGCATTCCACGTCATGAGATGCAACCATTGCGCGGATGCTCCTTGTGTCGAGGCCTGTCCCGTCACGGCGCTCTTCATACGCGAGGATGGGATAGTGGACTTCAACTGGGAGCGGTGCATCGGGTGCAAGGCCTGCATCCAGGCGTGCCCCTACGACGCTCTGTACATAGACCCCGACTCGCACACGGCCGCCAAGTGCAACTACTGCGCCCATCGGGTGGACGTAGGTCTCGAGCCCTCCTGCGTCCAGGTATGCCCGGAGAACGCGATCATCAGCGGCGATATGGACGATCCGGAGACACCAATCAGCAAGCTTCTCGCCCGCGAAAAGGTGACGGTGCGCAGGCCGGAGAAGGGGGCTAGACCCAAACTCTTCTACATAAACGGTGACGAAGCGGCGCTGACCCCGGACGACGCCCCGGTGGCCTCCGATTACATGTGGGGCAACCAGAGACGCGGGGTCGGCCACCACGCGCCGGGCGGCAGACACGAGAACGGCGGAGCGTCCCTCACGCAGGGGGTCATCCCGCTGGGCCGTAAGCCCGAAAGGGATAGGGCGAGGGGCGGTGCACCCGCCCCTGCCGGACCGGACCCGACCCCCAAGGTGCAACCGGAGAAGGCGAGGAGGACCTACGACGAGCCGAGCAAGGGCGTCCACTGGGGCAAGGAGGTGCCCGCCTACATCTGTACCAAGGCGATAGCCACCGGCGCGGTCGCCATCCCGTTTCTGGCGGTAGGGATCGGGACCCCGGTCCCCTACGCCGCGCTCTGGGCCGGAGCTATCCTGGGCCTGATCTTCATGTTGGCTACCGGCGGGCTCCTGGTCCTGGATTTGGACCGGCCGGACCGGTTCCACTACGTGCTCCTGAGGCCCCAGTGGAGGAGCTGGCTGACCAAGGGTGCCTACATAATCACGGGCTTTGGCGGGTTGCTCGTCCTGTGGGTGGTTATAAAGCTCGTCGGAGGCGGCCGTGTCGCCGATGTGGCGCTAGCCTGGCCGCTCGTGACACTTGCTTTTGCGACGGCGGTCTACACGGCGTTCCTCTTCGCGCAGTCTAAGGGACGTAGCTTCTGGCAGAGCCCGGCGCTTCCGCTTCACATGCTCGCACACGCGGCCGTAGCCGGTGCTGCAGCCCTCTACTTGGTCTCCTTCTTCGTCGGCGGTTTGCAGCCCCTGAGAGAGGCCCTTGTGTGGACCCTGGCGCTCGGGCTGCTAGGCGGGCTGCTGGTCTTCTGGGCGGAGCTCTCCGTAAAACATCCAGACCGCGACGCCGCGAGGGCGGCACAGATGATCTACAAGGGCCGTTACAAGCGGCTCTTCTGGGGCGTGTCCGTGGTCTTGGGGTCGCTCGTTCCGCTGGCCTTGATAGCGACGGGTAGTCCGGTAGCCATCGCGGCCGCGGGGGTCCTAGCGCTGGTCGGGATCTTCGCCGCGGAGCACGCGTGGATTGAAGCCCCGCAACTGATCCCGTTGGCCTGACTAAAGAGCGGAGAGGCGATGCGTAAAGAACCCGGAAGGCCCCTGATCGAGCGGGTGGCCACGAAACTAGGGCTGATCCCCAATGTAGATCAGCCCGAGAATGGCGAGATAGAGCGTTTAATCCCCGGCGCTACCCTGACGAACTACCCGCCGCCTAGTGAGTGGGACGACTGGACGGAGTACGAGGCGCGCGGGTGGACCCGCAAGCAGAAGAGGAACTATCAGATAGTCCCTACGGTCTGCTTTAACTGCGAGGCTGCCTGTGGGCTTCTGGCCTATGTAGACAAGGAGAAGGGCGAGGTTAGAAAGTTCGAGGGGCACCCGCTACACCCAGGTAGCCGAGGACGTAACTGCGCGAAAGGCCCCGCGACCATAAATCAGATTAAGGATCCCGACCGCATCCTCTACCCAATGAGGCGCAAGGGACCGCGGGGGAGCGGCGAGTGGGAGCGGGTGAGCTGGGAAGAGGCGCTCGAGGATATCGGTGGGCGTATCCGCAAAGCTATACAGGAGGGGCGTAACGACGAGATCATGTACCATGTCGGTCGGCCGGGGCACGAGCTGGATCATATGGACCGGGTCTTTAAGGCTTGGGGCGTGGACGCCCACAACTCTCACACCAACGTCTGCTCGAGTAGTGGAAGGTTCGGCTACCAGCTGTGGGACGGATTCGACCGCCCCTCACCCGACTACGCCAACGCGAAGGCCATAGTCCTGGTGAGCTCCCACCTCGAGAGCGGCCACTACTTCAACCCCCACGCCCAGAGAATAATCGAGGGCAAGATGAAGGGTGCCAAGCTCATTGTCATGGACCCCAGGCTCTCCAACTCTGCAGCGATGGCCGACTACTGGCTCCCCACCCGTCCGGGCTCCGAAGCGGCGGTGCTCCTGGCGATGGCGCACGTCATCCTGAACGAGGGCCTATACGATGCTCAGTTTCTCTATGACTGGACCAACTGGCGGGAATACTTGAGGAACAAGCACCCCGACAAGGATCCCGAGTCCTTCGACGCCTTTATAGAGGGCCTCAAAGAGGAGTACGCTTCCTTCACGCCGGAGTACGCAGCCGCCGAGAGCGGGGTTCCGGTAGAGAGGGTTTTGGAGGTCGCGCGGGTGGTCGGGGAAGCGGGTTCAGCCGTGGCCTCTCACAACTGGCGCGCGGCGGCAGCGGGCAATCTCGGCGGCTGGCAGGTTCCCCGCTGCCTGGTCTTCCTAAACGTGCTCACCGGGAGCTGGGGTCGGCCGGGCGGGACCAGCCCAAACGGCTGGAACAAGTGGATAGCTAGCTACTGGGAGAAGGCCTCGCCGCAGAAGGTGTGGAACGAGCTCCTCTATCCGAACGAGTATCCCCTCTCGCAGTACGAGATGAGCTTCTTGCTGCCCTACTTCCTGATGGAGGGTAGGGGCAAGATCGAGGTCTATTTCAGCAGGGTCTTGAACCCGGTGTGGACCTTCCCGGACGGCTTCTCCTGGATCGAGGCTTACATGGATGAGGAGAAGATAGGATGCCACGTGGCTCTAACCCCCACGTGGAGCGAGACCGCCTACTTCGCCGACTACGTCCTGCCGATGGGACACGGGCCCGAGCGCCACGACCTCATGAGCCAGGAGACCCACTCGGGGGTGTGGCTTTCGTTCAGACAGCCAGTGAGGCGGGAGGCAGCCAGGAGACGGGGAGAAAAGGTCGATTTCACCTACGAGACCAACCCTGGAGAAGTTTGGGAGGACGACGAGTTCTGGATCGAGCTCTCCTGGCGTATAGACCCTGATGGAGAGATGGGGATACGACAGCACTTCGAGAACCCCTATCAGGCGGGCGAGAAGCAGACGGTCGAGGATTTCTATCGCTGGATGTTCGAGAACTCGGTGCCGGGACTGCCGGAGCGAGCGGCCGAGGAAGGACTAAGCGCGCTCGACTACATGCGTAAATACGGGGCGTTCGAGATCAAGAGTGGCGTCTACGAGCGCAACATGCGCGAGCTCTCGGCGGAGGAGATTGAAGGTGCCAGAATAGAGGACAACGGCACCCTTACAACGGAGGAGACGCGCGCGGAGGGGGTGATGCGGGCGAAACGGCGGGTGCCCCACATCGGCGTCCAGGTACAGGGCAAACCGCGTGAGGGCTTCCCGACCACCTCGGGCAAGCTAGAGATCTGGTCGCCCACTATGGCCGAGTGGGGCTGGCCGGAGTACGTCACGCCCGGGTACATAAAGAGCCACGTGCACCCGGAGAATCTCGAAGAAGGCCAACTCGTCCTGAACGCCACTTTCCGCCTGCCGACGCTCATCCACACCCGCAGCGGCAACTCCAAGTGGCTGAACGAGATCTCGAACAGGAACCCGGTCTGGATCCATCCCAAAGACGCTGGACAACGTAGCATAAACACCGGGGATCTGGTTCGGGTCGTTACCGAGATCGGCTACTCGGTGAACCATGCCTGGGTCACCGAGTCTATCGCGCCCGGCGTTGTCGCCTGCTCCCACCACCTGGGTCGGTGGCACCGCAGGCAGGATCGAGCAGACCGTTGGAGCAGCAACCTCGTAAACATCGCCCGCGAAGAGGGTGGCTGGAGACTCCGCCAAATAGAGGGACCCAAACCGTACAAAAGCTCCGACCCGGACACAAGTCGCATCTTCTGGAGCGACGGCGGTGTGCACCAGAACCTCACCTTCTCCGTCCATCCGGATCCCGTAAGCGGCATGCACTGCTGGCACCAGGCGGTTTACCTGGAGAAGGCCCGCCCCGAAGATCACTACGGGGATATCTACGTAGACACCGAAAAGAGCAAAGCGGCCTACCGGCGGTGGCTAGCGATGACCCGTCCCGGACCGTTAGAGAACGGCCTCAGGCGTCCGGAGGTTTTCGAGCGGCCGTACCGGCCGGACAGGGAAGTCTTTTTCATTAAGGACTAGAAAGTAGCTGACGTTTATGGGAACCACGGGAGAGTGGCTGCTTTAGAGGACATCCTTCCCGCCTACGGGTGGCTCCGAACCTACAAGCGGAGCTACTTGTCGAGCGATCTGGTGTCGGCCCTTATCGTGACCGCCATGCTTGTCCCACAGGGTATGGCCTACGCGCTGCTTGCGGGGTTGCCGACCATATATGGGCTGTACGCCTCCACGATTCCGGCTATCGTCTATGCGTTGTTTGGCACCTCCCGCCACATGCCAGTGGGTCCCCCAGCACTCATGGCTCTGCTGACCTTTACGTCGATCTCCGCCATCGCGGAACCAGGGTCCGCCGAATACATCTCTCTCGCCTTGCTCCTGGCTCTGATAGTCGGCTTACTGCAACTAGCGATAGGACTTCTCAAGATGGGCTTCGTCGCCAACTTCATCCCGCACCCGGTCTTGAGCGGGTTCATCTACGCCTCTGCGATCATAATCATGCTAAGCCAGGTGAACTATCTTCTGGGGATCCCGGTTTCTACGCATGGCTCGACCATAAGCACGGTGCTCGAGATCGGACGAAGGATCGGCGAGACGAATCTGCTCATCCTGGCGGTGGGCTTAGGCAGCATCATGGCACTGGTGTTCTTTGCGAAGGTACTGCCCCGTCTCCCTGGCGCCCTGATCGTGGTGGCCGGAAGCACACTCGTCGTCTACCTCCTGGGCTTGGACGAAAGAGGCGTCGACATAGTCGGTAACGTGCCGCGAGGACTACCGGATCTCTCGGTGCCCACGCTGGATCTCGAGTCCATTCGCACCCTGCTGCCCCCGGCCCTGGTGGTAGCCTTCGTCGGGTTTGTGGAGTCAGTCTCGGTGGGCAAAGCAGTTGCTGCGAGGGAAAAGTACAAGATCGACTCAAACCAGGAACTGAGGGCTCTGGGCCTGGCCAACGTCTCGGCTGCTTTTTTCTCGGGCTTTCCGGTTGCAGGATCCTTCTCCCGGACAGCCGTACAGTACCAATCAGGAGGCCGAACGCAGCTGGCCTCCATCGCCACCGCGCTCCTGATCCTCGCGACCCTGCTCTTTCTGACGCCACTCTTCTACTATCTGCCGAACGCAGCTTTGGCTGCGGTTATAGTGGTAGCGGTGTATAGGCTGCTCGACCTCAAAGAAGCCCGGCGCATCTTCAAGATCCGCACGATAGATGGTTTAACTCTCCTTCTTACCTTCGCCGTGACGCTCCTGGTCGGAGTCGAACAAGGTATCGTTACAGGGTCTGTGTTCGCCTTGGTCATGTTCATCCGGCGGACTGCTTATCCTCATATAGCCGAGTTGGGCTACGTCGAGGGAAAAGAGGCTTTCCTGAGCTTGGAGAGCTACCCCGAAGGTAAAACTCACCCGCAGGCCCTGATCATCCGCTTTGACGCATCCTTCTACTACGCCAACGTATCTTACCTCGAGGAGTGGCTGATCAAGGAGGTAGCAGACAGACCGAATTTACAATGGATCATCATCGATTGCCGAGGCGTCAACAGCATCGACGTTACAGCCATCGAGGGTCTCGAAGATTTGGTGTCGGAATACCGGTCCAGCGGGATAGAGATCGTTTTTACGCATATGAGGCTTGCAATTCGCAAACGGCTCAAAAAGGCCGGTTGGGACGAGAAATTTCAGTTCGCAGATACCAGGCATTACCAGACCACCAGGGAGGCTCTCAAGGCTATCGGTCTGCTGGAGAGCTGGCAAAGCTCATGACTAGGACCCCGCCACTAGAGAAGCCCACCTTGTCCAGAGCGAAAGCTACCGCCTAGTCCGTAAGCGACGGTTCTCGCCGCTAAAACAGGCTCAGCCGGAGCCTCCCCCTGCGGTATGACCGGCCTCCTCCACCGCCCCTCCGACGGCCTCTTCTTCAGTCGGAGCAAAAATTCGTTCCCGCGTTGCCCGAGAATGCGAAAAGGGGCTGCGCAAGCCCCGGCGTGTAACGTATCCTACAGGACCGAAGTCCGTAACCCAGTTGGCGTCAGAACCCCAGTCTACGTGGCGATTGCTATTGACCACCCCGTAACGTTCCAAGGCCTCCCCACTCGCAGGCGAGGTCGTCCGCTGATAAACGATGCTTCCGATCTCGACATCGAGCTCTAGATCCCGAACCTGAGACGGGTAACTATCGCGCCACCTCTCCTCGTACTCCCCCCCGTTCTGGGTTCGTCCGAAAACGATTATCTTGTGGTGGGTACCAGCGTTGACCGGTACAGCTACCTTGATCCGCGTGCCGAGAGTCTCTGGGGTTATACGCCTTGCGTAGGTGTGTGCAGCCTTGTAGTTCATTTTGCTCCTCTCCCCAGCACTCCACTTCAGAACACCCAGTACCGTCGTTCGTTCTCTCTAATCCTTATCCTTAACTCAACAATGTACTTTATAGCTCAACGAGGTGCCAGGTGTCCTTCGCCTTGCCAAGAAAACACCCGCAAAAGACCATCACAATCACCACAGCTGTCGCACCAGTCCTGTAATAATCGGGCTTGCGACGGTGATGATGATGTGGGCATCGTCTACGGTAGGAACCAGAGTAATACGCCCAACAAGCGTTATAAGGAAATGAAAACTACCTAAGAGAACCGCCAGGGATGTGAGAAGTGCTACTGGTTCTCCCGAGGCGGCCACCGATCTCCTCGGCGGTGGTCCTGCAGAGCTGTGCAACCTCGGGTAAGCGTTCTGGCGGCATCCGATAAACCGGTCCAGAGACGCTCAATGCGGCCAAACAACGCCCTGATGCGTCGAAGATTGGGACCGCGACACCGTTGAACCCTTCCTCCAACTCGCCAAGCGTAGAGGCCCAGCCTTCGGATTTGACTCGCTCGAGCTCGGAGCGCAGCTGCTTTAGCTTCGTGATCGTGCGCTCAGTGAACGATTTCAGGGGAGTCTCGAGAATAAGGTTCTTAAGCGAGCCTTCCGCGAACGCGAGCAGCACCTTGCCGTTTGCGGTGGTGTGCGGCTCCGTCTTCCAGCCAGTCCAGTCTCCGACCCCCACAAGATGAGGACCGTCGACCTGAGCAATGTTAATGGCCTTGTACTCCTCGAGAATGGCGAGGTTTATCGTCTCGCCGGTCTCCTCTGCCAAACGTTCCATCGCCCCCCGCGCTACCTCAATAAGGTTGTGGCTGCTACTAACCGCGAGCATTCCGAGGCGAGCGAGCTCGGGACCGAGCCGGTACGCCTCGCTTCCCGGTACTCGCTCTAGGAAGCCACGCTCGCCGAGCGTGGCTGCCAGACGCGACACGATGCTCTTGTCAACGTCGAGCATGACCGCCATCTCACCCACACGGTGTTTTTGGTCTACCTCCTCGAACAGTAGTAGGAGCCTTAAGGCACGGTCAACCGTCTGAAGCACAGCAGCTACCTTTGATCGCTCCGTACTGGTTGCAACAAATAAGGCATCGCCGAGAGAATAACATCCCTGGGAATGCTATGCTGGGTGAAGGCTAAGCTGAGCCGCCGCTGGTGGTCGCGAGCGTTAGCAGCGATGCTGGCACGTTAGGCAGATTTGGCCGTCCTCGCCCCCACCTCGTAGACCTGCCCCCGCATCGCCGGGTCGAACAGATCCTGCCCACTCTCTATCTCAAATCCCCAGCCGTGCCAAGGACAGGAGAGTACTCGCCTCTCGCGGCCGTAGCGGTACTGGGGCGCTGGAAAGGGAGACAGGTACCCGAGACCAGGCCATGGTGGCGTGGCCCGCCGGGGTGGGGGCGGTTGTTGCCCACGGAAGATCCGTTCACTGATATTGACACCACGATCGTGGTTCCTAGAGCCTTCACGCTAGTACTTGCGCCCGTCGGCAGGTCGGACAACAGCAGCCGCCACTACCCGCTCGGTGCCGGCTCCCACGCTCACGTCGCGCAGGCTCACCACCCAGAGCCCTACTCGGTGCACGCGGTTGGTCGGGGCCGTGCCGACAGAGCGTACAACCCGCGCGCGTTCTCGCTCATGACTTTCTCACGCCATGAGGTCGGCAGCTGTTGGCTTACAAGATCCGGCCTGTTGTAGTCCCAGTTCGGGTAGTCGGTGGCGAACATGAGCATATCCTCGAGGCCGTCGATCAGCTCGAGCGTTCGCCTGAGCTTTTCTCGGCTGTCCAGTTCGTTCAGGGGCTGGGTCGTGAGGCGAACGTGCTCGCGTACAATCTCCCCAGGGGACCTCTTCGCCCACGGGACATCCGTGCGGAGCACCCTACGGTCGACGTCCACGTGCCAGAGCAGCGCGGGCAACCACGTAACGCCGGCCTCGATTACCACTATGCGGAGCTCAGGGTACTTGTCGAAGACGCCGTAGAATACCAAGCTGATCAGGTGCGAGATGGCGCACTGGACGAGCCAACGGTGCCACTCGATATAATAGCCTGAGTAGTTGGTTGCGGGCGGCGATGGTTTCATGCCCAGCTCCTCAACCCCGACGTGAATGGCAACCGGCAGTCCGACCTCGACAGCTGCTTCGTAGATGGGGTGGTAGTGTGGGTCTCCGTAATC
>Ga0126308_10000258_pt1 | contig 16112 bp, 13 predicted proteins | sample Plot55_FD_92533 | JGI IMG/M metagenome (GOLD analysis project Ga0126308, IMG submission 92533) | Serpentine soil microbial communities from UC McLaughlin Reserve, CA, USA - Plot55 | ecosystem: Environmental > Terrestrial > Soil > Grasslands | place: USA: UC McLaughlin Reserve, Lake County... | reverse complement strand
CCCAGTAACTGACAGCAATACTGGATTAACTATGCCGACTGGGCCGACTGGAGGAACAACAGATACAATACCTCCAGATACACAGATTATCACAGCTGTTGATGGAAATAATGTACAAATACCCTATGGTTCATTTCTATCAGTGTTTCCTTTATCAGCATCACCGAATCCCTCTATCCCTGCCCCGCCAGCCACCCAACAATTAAATACAATTACATTTTCATTTGCAGGCACAGATAACAGTGATATCATCCAAGGTTACGAGTGTAGCGCTTTTATAAATAATGGGGAATATAGTTCCTTTAATGCTCCCATACAAGCTTTTGTTCCTTGTGTTAGCCCATTAACATTACAGCTTGACCCTGGGTCTTTGATGACTTCAGCAGGAACAGAAAGTACTGTTACACAAATATTTCAAGTAAGAGCTGTAGATATTTCAGGTAATGTAGACCCAATGCCGGCAACTTTTGTATTTGGCACTCTTATTTCTCCTTCAGCCGTTGGAACTGGAGGGGAAGAACTGTCGGGAATAGAATTGGCAGCACCAACACAACAAACTCAAGGCTTAATACAGCAAGATGCAGGCCCAAGTGGAACAAATCTTCTAACACAGATACCCCAACAAATACCCCAGCAAACACAAGGCTTATTGCAGCAGGAGCCACAATCATATCCATTATCTTCCTATCCATATCAAGCAGAAGTTCCTCCACCACAGTCACATACACCAGAACAACAATTATTACCCCGGGAGCAGTAGGAGTGATACGAACCCGAATAAACCACAAGCCGATCCTCTAATAATCGCAAGTTTGGTCTGGAATAGAAGCGTTGTCAGGTCTTAAGTGATTAGATCTATTCTAAAATCCAAGAGAAAACAAACAATGACAGTATTAGCCGGATTCATCAGTGCGGCCTGTGTCCTTGTCTTGTATTCTACCTTTTACCCTGTGATGCTGCTGACTTCTGCCACTGAACTTGAAGAAGAAGACGAGAGCGATAGAGATCTAGACAAGAGCACTATGGTGCAGCCAGAACCAGACGAGCTAGACGATAATGCAATCCTAGGTACGTTCTATTATCCCTGGTATGGACATTGGAGACAGTGGAATATTAAAGATCATAGTCCCCCAAAGACGTGGGCTTCCAACTACCTCCCAGATATTTTACCTGGCAAGTTTAAGCCATCAGAGGAGCTTTATAACAGCATGAACATAACTATAGTTGAAAAGCATCTGGAATGGATGAAAAGAGCAGGAATTCAACTAGGAATAAGCTCATGGTGGGGACAAGCACATTATACAGACGATGCTTTTAACAAAATTATATCATCAGATATAACTAATAGAGCGTACCCCGGATTTAAATGGTCAATACTTTATGAAAAAGAAGGCTTTGAAGATCCTTCCATAGAGGAAATTATTTCTGACCTTAATTATATAAAGTCAAAGTATGTTTCAAGTGCGCATTATCTAAAGATAGGTGGAAAGCCAGTCATCTTTGTTTATAATGCTCAGAATACGGGCTATATCCCATTAGATGACTACGATAGATGGAAAAAAGCCAAATCTGAAGCCGGATTCTATATCGTTTTCAAAGTAGATCCTATGGCAATAGGCGCTGATCCTTCTGGAATGGATTCATGGTATCAGTATGCTCCCTCCAAAAGATATGATCGTCAAGGGGATTGGTCTGCAATGGTAAGTCCTGGTTTTTGGAAGTATCACGAAGAATCCCCAAGATTAGCGCGGAATATCAATGATTTCGAACTTGCGGTTCAGCGACTGGCTAATGCAGATGTGCAGTTTAAACTAATAAAAACGTTTAATGAATGGAGTGAGGGCACCGGAATAGAACCGGCTAATCTTGTAAATCACGACGACGAAGATGGGTTTTCTATGAATTCTTTGAGTTACGGAACACAATATTTGGACATCCTTGCCAAGTATTTCAAAACAAAAGGTGCTCCGCCTTGATTCAACCTCTGATTGTTGACTTAGGATCTATATTGTGCGGCTGTAGCCTTGTTCCCATTGGACAAGTCCTCATTAATTGCTGAGCAAGGTTCACTCTAAAAATGTACTTAAAGAACAAGAAAATACTTCTGAGCACGGTTATATGTTCTTTGATTGTAGCACTAATAATATGCTATATTCTCCCAAATGTGTTTGCAAGTTCATTTATTGATATACGGGTATCCCAATTAGTTAATTGTAATAAACTACATGGCTTTGTATTTGAAATACATAATTCGTACTTTATGCCTGTAGTGCTTAGCTATCCGGGAGCTGACGCAATTGTTGATTTATATGCAATCAACGGATCCAAGACTCATACAGCTACTTTTCTATCTGAAAAAATTCACGATGATGAGGAGGGTTTCATGCATTTATCTAAAGTCGAACCTGGAGTTTCAATTTTAAACCTCAGTCTCTACGAATCAACTCAGTATTATAAAACATCCTCGATACCTAATCTTCAAGAGAACGACACTTATCGAGTCTCAGCCAACTTATTTGGACTATATGCAAAGCCAGCGTACAACCCTATTAATATCTACCAAAAAAAACAAAACGGCTTGGTTCCCTGCTAGGTAGGTAGGTTTTCGACTTTGTAACATCATTCTATGTACTTCAGCTTTGTATAGCACTATTCTTATTCCTCCGAGATTTTAGGATAGATGGACTAAGAATTTTCCGTATTGTTACTATGGCTATTAGCAATATGATGATTAAAATGGTTGCTAATATTGCAATTGATCGATATGATATAAGACTAATTGTTACTTCCTGAGGCTTTGATAAGACTACGGCCGCTGTTCCCCCTAGTCCTATCCCCGAGTCGGTTTTTAATACATAGATACCTTTAGGCAATTGCGGGATATTCAATTCGCCGTCTAGAACTTTGTATCTGTGCTTCGATTCTTCTGGTGCTATGTCCTCTGCACCTTGATTTTTATCGATATTCTCAATAGATATACTTCCCTCAAGTGGTGAGCCAAATACTCTGTCGGTTAATCCTATCTTAAGAGGATAAACTCTAGAATATGTATTAATAGATGACACATTTTGTGGATAAAATTCTTTATTCTTTGATTTATCTACCACGTTCACATCATCAATGAGTACTTCAGAAACTTTAAACTTTAGTGGGTTAATTTGTAACTCTGGTAAAGACACTATCGTTAATCCTTGTTCCTCCTTTATGTTAGACCTTTGTTCGTTACTGAAATAATTGTTTTCCAAAAATGCTTTAAATGGGTAAGCAACGTGTTTTATCTCTCCATTATTGGAAACTAATACAACTTTATCAACGTTAGACTTGTTAATCATACCTAAATTTGCATCTAAGAATTCTAATTTGACATCTGATACACGTACAAGCCCTAATTGGAAATATGCATCTATTCCTGAGGTTAATGTTATTGTGAAATTCTGCGGCATAAATGGCCTCCATCTTCCAAAAGTAAAAAAGGAAGAGGAGCTTTCTTTTGTTTCTTCGGAAGAAAGAACAGTAGGAACTTCAATTCTATATTTTCCCGTGTAGTTTTTGAAGACTATATTTCCGCTACTATCTGATTTATAAGGTATTTCATCAATGAAGATTTGTATACCAGGAGTCTTCGGGTTTGTTGCGATCACTAGTGTTGCAGGCTTTTCAGATGGTTTCAATTTCGAATTATCCTGCGCAAATATGGGAAGGACGGGGCGACAATTTGTTTGTATCACCAGCATGAGTACTATAGCTAGCAAAACAATCGTTGAAATTTTGGTGGATAGATTATTCATAAGAAAGGTGCTCCTTTATGATGTTGTCTGCTGTTGAATTGCTTATTAGCTAGTTGTAAAAAGAACGAATAGAATTTGTAAAAATATTCAATTGAATGTGAACAAGAATATGAGAAACACAAAGGCATCAAAAGTCTATTCATCTCCATTATTTCTAATAAGAACCGATTGTCTCGAATTGTTCCGTGATCTATTAAATAGATATGCCGTTATGCCAATCAACAGGATTCCAGCGAATACACTCACATAGATTAGTTTTGCACTACCTGTGCTCCTATAGTAATCTGACGGATTCGTGCTTTGTGAAGAGCTGTCTTGCGTATAAACCATAGGCGGAATAAATGGTTCTCTTGGTGGTTTCTCGAACTCGAAAGCATTTAACAAGTTGTTAGCATTTTCGTCATTGTATGTTAGATGAGGTAGCCCAAAAAGATATTCTATAAACTTCAAGATAGAAGTACTGTCATAAAGTGTACTGTCGACATATCCTTCTTTAGAATAGGGAGAGATTATCAAGGTAGGTACACGAAATCCATAGTCTCTACTGCTATTGCCCTTCTCCGTTTGGGGAGGAGGAACATGATCATACCATCCGCCCGAATTTGCATAGGTTATAATAAACGCCGAATCCTTCCAGTAGTTGCTCTTCATGAGTGCAAATACAAGGGAAGTTACAAATTCTTGACCCCGCTTCACGTCTGAGGGTGCCTGTTCATTTAACCCTGGAGCCACAATGTACGCTACATTCGGAAAGTTGTTACCTTTTAGGTCATCAAAGAATTGTGATAGTCCTACTATATGTGAATTGAGCGCCTTGTCATCAACAAATCTAGGAATAGCCAGTAAAGGATTACGAATAACTTGTGCGTCGGACACCTTCTTTGTCCTTACCATATTGTTTGTGTAGTTTATGTTCGGATCATAGTTGCTTACATAAGTCTTCCAACCTATACCTTTGTTCTCTAATTCATCAAAGATTGTCTTGGGAATTTCCAGGCCATCTTTTGGAATTATGGATCTATCATAACCATAGTTATCTCCTGCATACATATGCAAGTAATTGGTTAAGCCTGACTTCATTGTAGGAGAGAAGAAATTGTCTGCGAGGACATATCCTGAAGCAAGATTCCAATAGTAAGGAAGATCCCTGAAATCATAATATCCCATAACAGTATCCCAAGCATATCCAAATAGTTCATTTACAAACACAAACGCATCCATTGCGCCATTATTATATGCAATCTTGTCATATCTTTCTCCAACCAAGGGGCTTGCAGTCTTTGTGCTCTCCAAACGATATGGCACAATGTGTCTACTATTATTGTTTTCGAAGGGGTTGCTGGGCATTTTTAACCCCTCTGGGAAACCATTGGCTTGGGGGTAAGTCCCAAAATAATGGTCGAAGCTTCTTCCACCTTGTATGACAACGATGACGTGCTTAATAGGAGCCTTCATCGAGTTGTTCTCGGGAGGTTGCTCTTGAGCATATGTTATTGATTCTTCACCCATGTAACTTGAGGCTGCCACGACAGAAAATGTAATAATGACAGACAACGAAATCGCCAGTGCAAAACATGTCATCTTGTTCCTCACGCTGCAGTAATAACCATCCTACCCATAATTCTGTCTGCTACTGGACTTGCAATATTTCTGAAACTCCCCATGACAAAATAAACTATATTATCATTCATATTCTATTTTATACCGGCTCCTCTGATATTGTTTATTACGTAAACCTGTGTTACTGGCTTGGTAACTGTGTTTCCTTCATTATCACTATATGATGTGGATTCTGAGTGAATAAGTTGACCATTATATTTATCAACATAATAGAGCAGTTTATCGGCAAAGTGCTGCGTTCTGGCCGCTGAATAAATATCATAAACTATATAGTGAATTTGTCCATTTCTAATCATTAAATCAGGGTTTGTAATTGGAGAATAAGAAGGATTGTGCTTTGCAGGGTTTGGATTAGTGCTTATGGCTAATGCTTGACTGTTAGCATAAAATTTAATTAAATTTCCCATTGTTGGTCCTATCGTCATAAATACGGATCCCTCCGGTGTATTTTCCTTGATCCATAGCGCAGTTTCTCTTCCAAGTGGAAGTCCTCCTGAACCTGCAAGGTACTTCATATCACCACCCAGAAATGGAAACATCACCGAAATTACTTGGTTCGTAGTGAGTGGAATAAGTGCGATTAACAAAATGATAATGATTTTATAATCTCGCAATTTTTCAAGCCACCGGCTAAACAGAAATGACGACCCCAAGATAGCAAAAACGGGAATAGTAGGTAAAATATAATAGAACCCCTTTGTAGGCCAAAGTTGAAAAAATAATAAGGGTATTGAGATCCATATCAGTAATAGTACTTCGGGGCGCTTTACTATTTTCGCCCTAAATATGCCTACAAGTGATAATATGGAAAGACCCAGCAAAATAGGACCCAACGAACCAACTAGAATCAGAGGATAGAAAAAGTATGAATGGTTGGGAGGCCTGTTGAGTTGCCATTGTGAATAAAGAAAAGCATTCTGAGCAGCCTCGTTTTTGATAAGCAGGAGCATGAAGTGGGGAGAAATCGTTACCGCAAAAGTTAAAGAGATTATCAAAATAGCCCTTATTCCAATCTTGTGTACCGCTATTAAGTAAAACAAAGATGCAATTAGGGCAAGAATTCCTACTTCCTTTGATAGAAATACAAATCCACATGAAGCACCTATCGCGTATAGCCATAGTTTGCTACCTGCAATAGTGTTATCAGATAGAACTGGGATCTTTGGCTTGTTGTCTTTGTGGCTCTTACTAACATAGTTATCGTTAAAAATTGGGATCTTTGGCTTGTTGTCTTTGTGGCTCTTACTAACATAGTTATCGTTAAAAATTGGGATCTTTAGCTTGTTGTCTTTGTGATTTGTTGTTCTTTGCAGTTTTTTGTAAAAAATCATGCGACGGAAATTAAGGATCTCCAACTTGCCTTGGTCTCTCTGAGATTTAAAATGCTTTACTCTTATCCCGGGTAGATAGCGATCGGCACTTAAAACATACTTTGAAACAAATAGTAGCGTTAGAGCAAAAAAGAATGAAAAGGGCACATCGACCATTGCCTGCCTAGTAACGATAACGTGATAGGGAAGCATGGCGATTATAAGGGCAGAGATTAGCCCAACTTTTTTATTATAAAGCAAGTTGCCAATGAGATATGTCACATAAACTGTTGCTATACCAAAGGAGGCCGAAATCACTCTAGGAGCAATATCAGATACACCAGAAATTTGGTACATCATTGACACTATGAATTGGAAGAAGAGAGGATGTGCGCGGAATATAGAAAAATAGCTTGCAAAGCTTTGATAGCCAGCTAAGGTGGCTGCCTGTCCGCTGTATACCGCTTCATCGCTATTGAAACCAATATCACCTAATTGCCAGAGCCTTAAAACAGCAGCAATCATAACTATCGAGATAAGAAAAATAGCCTCTCGGCTCTTAAGCCATGTCAACTTGTTTGCAGCTTGCTGTTGTAGCGTGGGATTTGCTAGTGAGATTAGAACACACCACCAATCAAGAAATCAGATCGAGAATAACTACCGCCCAATTTATTTCCCGACTACTTTAAAACTCCAGTCTTTTTTTGAATGGAAGATATTAAGTTTATGAAACCCCTGTTATTACAATCGCTGGTTGTGGTGGTTAATATACTCGATACAGATTGAAAAGTGCCGACCGTAAGTCTTGCAAAACATAAACGAATATTGGGCAATTTCAATATAGTGTTATTGCCACCAGAAAGCGATGCAATTCCATGTTCCACAGATTTCCAGACGGCACCGGTCCTTCCAGTGCCGCTGGGAGCAGATAATACGGTACCACTTTCATTAGCGGCTTGTGCTATACTATGAGCATCAAAAAGACTATACATCCTGAATGGCTTAGTGAAATACGTCATAAGACTTTCTAGTATTTACATACAATTGTTTCCTTTTTAGGACACAAAGTTTGCATATGTCCTCTTAGCTTCCAATTACTCTCACCATTACCTTTGGAGGGAGTAATCGACTCTATTGCATGCTGATTTTGCTATTGAGATGTCACTTACTTTATGCGAAATTATACGAGAAAAAAAGATTCTACTTCCTTAGCTATGATGGACCAAATTCGACTAAAAATGCAATACAGAAGCGCCCTAATATTAGGCACGAAAACAAAATTCAGGATCAAACTGAAAACTAACTACTTCGTATCTGTTTTTTTGGCTAGTCGCGAACCCATAGTTTCTTCCAACAATATTTTTTTCTTCAATTTATTTTGACCAAGAAACAGAAATGTTGATTGTGCACCAAGTGCCAAAACCAACGCAGTAGCAAGACCAGGAACACCAAATTCACGCCCAAGCAGAAATATAAGGACTACCTGTACAGAAACATAAATAGCAGAACCAACAGCTATAAAACGGGTCTGTCCTGTAGTAAATAGTCTTGAATTTATTGTCCATACTATTGTCATAGGTACAATGCCTATGCTCGTTATCTTGACCGCAACAATGGAGTCAATAAAGTTAGGAAAATATGTCTCTATCAACCAAGGGCTCGCAAAGAACAACGTAGCTGCAAGTACAACAGAAATTGCAAATCCCACATATCGAAGTCTTGTTTTTCTTGAGCCGCTTGATTCTTCAGATAAAAGATATTGGTAGAGGCTAATGGGTATCATGCCGACCAGCAATAAGAGTTGAAGACTTATTTGGTACTGACCTAACACAGTATATCCAAATAAGGGTAGTATAACAAGTTTATCGAAAAACATAAGAAATGAAGTAGACATATTAAACGAGTATGCGTGCATGGAGAATTTCAATTTGCCCTTTACCTCATTAAATTTAAAGTTGAACATCCTCATTGAACCAAGATAGCGATAGCTGAATACAAAAAAGGAAATGACAAATCCCAAAATTATACCTTCAATCCCCAACACGAAATAGAGAATGAGCGAAAGTAATAATTGCGAGCCCCTAGCACCTACAATCACCAAAGCATACTGTTTGTACAATTTTTTGCCTAACAGATCGTACGAGCTCATCATCCAAAACACCATAGATACTACAAAGAGACCTGCGTACCAGTCAGAAAATATTGATACAAAAATAGCTGCTATTACTCCAGAGAAAAGCGTTAACTGATTTGCCTGTAAACTTATGTTTTTCAACCCCTTTGCATTAAATGTTGTAACTGTAGTATTCAGACCGAATAGTGCAATAGAGCAGGCAAGAGAGGCCATTGCAACTAAGTAATTTGTTTTCCCGTATTGATCAGCATCCTGTGTAGTTGCGATTAGCAGCCAAAAAGACCCCGTCAGCAGGGCGCCTACTAGATTTCCTAATGCAATGAAAAGTAATCCCTTGTTTGAATAGATTAGCTTAAGCATACTCTTAAAAGACCCTAGCCACCATCCAGCAGAATCATGATATACCTGCACTACCAATACAAAGCATAATAATCAGGATTCAATCGTTCAGATGGACCTGTCAACACGTTGAGACAAACTAATATCTTTTTGTGATTGTGCTGTATAGACATATTGCTCTTGCTCTTGTTTTTGCTCTTGCTTTTGCTTTTGTTCTGTCTCAACCTCTTCGATTTTGCTAGGCGGTCTAAGTCTCAGGTTCGTAATTGTCTTTATGAATACCAGAATGTCCTTAATTGCTAATTTTGACTTCCCCTCTGTTCTGTTGCTAAAAACAAACGGTATCTCCTGAATTCTTTTACCCAACTTTGAAATTATATAAACAGTTTCAACCTGATATTCGTATCCCTTGCTGCTTAGTTTCCAGGCCAATAACTCGCGTAGGACATTCAACCTAAATGCCTTGTACCCGCTTGTCATGTCCTTGACTTTCACTCCTAAGAGAGTTCTAGCAAAAATATTTGCACCTTTACTAATCATTCTTCTGTATATTGGCCAACCATTTATTGAACCGGATCCAGAATATCTAGAGGCTATTACAACATCCGTCCCATCATTCAAAGCATCAATTATACTTGTGAGCACCTTAGGGGGATGAGAGAGGTCTGCATCCATCTGAATTACAATATCGGTAGTCTTAGTATTGCTTAGGATCCATCTAAAGGCGTCAATATAGGCAGATCCCAGGCCCATTTTTCGAGGTCTAGCGATCAAATGGATATTGTTGTTTTCTTTCGCAACCTTCCGTAAAATATCTTGAGTTCCATCTGGGCTATTGTCATCAACGATCACGAAACTAACTTCGTTGTCCGAATATGAAATTGACTCCTTCACTTCTTTAATTAATTTTAGAATGTTGTCCTTCTCATTGTATGTTGGCACGACGATAGCTGCTTGCATTACGCTGAACGTGATCGATACTACCCTAATGATATAGGCATCGGGATCATTTGGGGTAATATTACCGCTTTTTGGATGTTTTATTGGGAAAAGTTCCTTCTATGATCCGATTTACGCAGCACGTACTGACGGATACAATTTTGATTCAATTTTATGATATGCAAACTCCCAGGTCCTCTTCGTCACTAATACCCTTCCCATGTTAAAGTGTCCCGCTTCTTTTAGGGAAAAGAAAACGATAGTTTTCTACAAGGAGCGATCTGATTCCCTAGACGTCGTTGAGCCGTCAGTCATTTTATCATTTGTTCTCTTCCCTTTTTTATAGTAATTTCTCATTAATTCGTCATAATGCTTGTCACACAACATATAATATACATAGTTATAATCAGTCAAATTTCCGGTTTCATCATCCACGATTCCTATCCTATTAGTGCCTAATTGCCTGCATCCTTCAATTGGACAAGTGTCTGATGCGGTTTCTGGTAATTTCTTCACGGAAATCTTGCTTTTAATATAAGTCTGAACATATACTTATGCTTGCGGTTAGGGTAAATTGCGTGATCGGACCAGTTTACCTATTGTGGTTTTTATCAAAATTCGGCTAATCCTTCTTTGTTTAGATAATCATTGCGTAGCAGATTACCGTTACCACGTTTTCTTCATAGGGGATTGACTTGTTAAATGAGGAAGAACAAACAGCGGTATGTATAAATCGCCGATGACAATCTCGGATTGCAATTAGGATTTTTCAATACTAGGGGACGATGCAATATTGTAGAATTCAGGGTTGGAAATGCCCAAAATGGGAAATTTTAACCTATCGAAGAGAAAATTGACCCAAAATGAGGGACAAGCCTTAGTAATTACATGTCTGGTTTTGTGCTTGTGTCCCATTATTATAACGTTCACAATATAGTGAAGATAAGATCTGAAGTCGTCCTTTATGAGCTTGAATATTTTAGGTGCGATGATCCGTTAGATAACAATCCTGATCTCGTAATAGACGTTGCACAGCCAATTATTCCTAGGACACTATTTAAACGAAAGCTGATGGTTGAGGATGAAAATGCCGAAATGACGAATCTAAAATACACTGAACATCTCGGAATATTTGGAGCACAATTCCGAATACAATTTAAGTCAACTAAAGTTTTTATCACCGTAAACAATTTGATCGCTAGCTCAAAACATGTTCTTTACGTAAACCTGGTTGAGCCAATATTAAGATTCATGCTGTTAATTAAAGGTTATATGTTATTACATTCTGCTTGTATCGCTGATAAGGCGGGCAACGGTCTACTCTTGTCTGCTCCTCCAGATACTGGTAAGACTACAACTGTTTTAAAATGTCTAAAGGCAGGCTTTTCGTTTCTCTCAGATGATATGACAATTTTGAAGTTGCCCGATATTGCTTTATCTTTTCCAAAACCCATGACCATTAGTTCACATACTTTCAACACTGCAACAACAATATCCAATGGAAGTAACGCATCTGGCAGCAGCTCACTTAAAATAAGAAGTATTGTTCATTCTAAGAAGGGCCGCCAGTTTATGCGCAGCCTAGGGAGGCATGATGTTCCAATCTTTACATTCAACACGGTAGGCCAGGCAATAATAAGGCCTCCCAAGTTTAAAGTCGAAGATTTATTACAGAAGTTCAGTACTCTTGATAGCACGGCTGTTAAAAGAATTATGTTCTTAGAGAAGGGTTCTGAGGAGAACGCTTCTATCGATAACAATGTGGCTCTGCAAAAAGCTACTGAAAACAGTGATGATGCATTTCTTTTTCCTCCATACCAAGAAATTCTTCAAAATCTTAGAATCAACAATAAAACAGGAAAAGAATTGCTTGATCTTGAGCGATCCCTCCTGAGTAAATTTCTGTCAAACGTTGAATGCATAACTTCGAAAAGTAACAGTAAGGCCTGGTTTGAACACATTGTTCAAAGTTTTCAAATTACTGCACCCTTGGCTACCACATCTCCAACAACAGCGTCAGCTACTCCTGCCATATCATCAAGCTGAGGAGGACAACTGAGTTTAAAAATCGGAGGAGGTATCCTGAGACGGCAGTCCTAATTTGATAATAAATACCGACAAAATTAATCAAGGACGGTGGCACTCAAGACTACCTGCTTCCAGATGTTAAAGCATACGAGCTGTTTAATGAAGAAAAAGATCCTTTAAATGTGGCAGCCTAGTTGAACCTTCCAAGACGCACCTTCCAAGACGCAAGTACAGCAGTTCTACGTTGGAGCCCTGGAACCGGGTGAGAATGCACAAGCTTGTCACAATATACCAAGAAATGCATAATAGCATGTGATATTTTCTCAAGTTGTTCAGACTTGGCTGCAGCCCTTGGTACCACCATATGACCACTAATGCACGTAATCGAATTCGAAATGTACTTGTATGAGCAATAACATTTCCTCCTATCGGGATATCAGATTTGCTTGTCCATTCATTAGGGGTAGTCTGGATCTGGTTTGTAATTACAACTGCAATGTTACGGACATGTGCTATATTTTGTAGGACATGCATTACCTTAAGCAGCTGATGCTGCCTTTGTGAAAGCATAGAGCGTTCTCCATATTCAGCGCGGTATAGGCTGGTAACAGCGTCCACTACCAATAATTTTACGTCCGAATCTTTAGCTATTTCAGAACAGCAGTTCTGTTGAATAACTGTTTCTAGCCTAGCTGTGTTATACACCCTTACATATTTGATATTCTGAAGATATTTTTCTGAGTCTAGTCCTTTTTTATGAGCTATTCGAGACAGTCTTTCTGGTCGAAACTTGCCTTCTGTATCTATGTATATAGCTTTACTATCCGGATGGGGCTGCTGAACCATAACACAAAGAGAGAGACAAGTTTGCGTTTTCCCGCTCCCAGAATGACCATAAAACTCCGTAATTGCTCCTGTCTCTACACCCCTTCCCACCAAACAGCCTATCCAGCTCCACTGAGCCCGTCTTGATGTATTCTTTGTTAGTTGCCGAATTATTGTTACTTGGTCTAGATATGTTATTAGGAATAACTCCTAGTTGCTCAAGTAACAAGGAGGCATTATTACATAAACGTGCAGCTTCTCCTAACGATAGTTCTGCAGATTTAGCAACTTCTAGAGGTCCTCTGATAACAATATCCTTGATTGAATTAAAGCCTGCTTTTTTGAGCTGGTTTTTTAAGGAGCCGTCTATTTCTTCTAGTCTGTCAATTTCTAATTCAAGCATCTGCTTTCATCTTACTGAGTATAATTTCTCTTCCAAAGCTTCTGCAAGTGATTTTTGTGGATATTCTTGCTTTTCTATCCTAACTCTGCTTTTACCGTCTTTCCAGCCTTTACTATAGACTGTAATTAAAGCGTGCTGACCTACTTCCCAGCTAGCATAGAACTTCTCACGTGTGTATGTTATTTTAGCATCAGCACCAAAATGCCACATTGTGACTATCCAGGACATATGGTCTGGGATTGATAGCGCGTTATTTGCTAAATTTGATATTCTTTCTTTCGTACTAGCAAGTGCATTTGATAGTCTCACTACACCATTTACATCCACAGCCACAGGACAATATGAGCACCCTATGACTATACTTACAGTATCTGTTGAATGTACAGTTGCTATAATCTCAAGATCATTTATCGTCCAACGTGGTAATGATATATCATCACTATTAGGACTCTTCTTATATTGCAAAGAGAATATATCATATATTCCCTTTACTTCAACTCTTAGTCGTATATCATGTAATGCTCTTTGCCCAAATGGAAGATTCTGGATAATTCTATATATAGGATGATTTGAAAGACGTTTTCTATTCTGCATTATTAAAGCCCGGGCAATCTGTGTTATAATAGATTTCAAACTTTCGTATAGGCAAAGTAGCGAGGATCAAAAGACCCTGATCTACAGATCTCTCTTTCGTTTCGTTCGGAAGGTTACAAGAGCTGAGAAATTACTTTGGACATGCTGAAAATGTGTTCCACTCAAAAACTCCGCTCCCAAACTGCTTAGAAATGATTCAGGGAGTCTATAGAGACATCCTGACGATTTACAGTCTGAAAAAAACGATAGCATATTTTATTGATTTCTGCAATTCCAAAGAAAGGTAAAAAAAAGAAGATCGCACCATTGTTCGGAATTCTTTTGGTTCTTTTTCGAATATCTTTATACTTGAGGATGTTATGCAGAATTATCATAAGATTTGGAAGCCGACGCCACTATTTCTAGACGGCAGTTTTTGAAAATTCTTGGTTTTGTTTCAGCCGGTGTTGCAGTCGGTTTGTCTGGTCTGCCAGTACTATTTCCAAAAAATAAACCATCTTCGCTAGCCTCTGCTCAAACTTCTGGGGGGACCTGGGTTCCCTCTCCCAATACTTCCATTGTGGCCATGCATGTGGCACTGCTTCCTAGCGGAAAAATCTTTTATTTAGCTGGTTCTGGCAACCATGATGCCTTCCAAGGAGGGCCTTATGAGGCCAGGATTTTAGATATAAATACAGGTTCAGAAAAAAAACTTGTACAGCAAGATGATTTATTCTGCATCGGACTATCTTCCCTTCCAAATGGAAATATACTCGTGGCTGGTGGGACTCTGCTATACGATAATGGTCTCAATAGCTGCAATGGTAAATTTCATGGATTAAATGCTGCCTATGAAGTCGATGTTTCCTCTGAATCGCTTGTAAAGGTTGCTAATATGGCGCACGGTAGGTGGTACCCGACGTGTGTCACATTGCCAAACGGACAGGTTTTTGTTGTAAATGGTTTCGATGAATATGGAGTCCGGAATAGGTTGGTGGAAATTTACACTCCCTCTACTAAGTCATGGACAATAAAGTATGATCCAAGTACCAGTCTCACATATTGTGTCGGTGCAGGTGAGCAGACTGCTTGTCCTGGGGCAGGTTTGCCATGTTATGGCGGTACAAATAAAGGTGTATCTCCTGATGTTAACCTATATCCTAGATCTCACGTTATGCCTAGCGGGCTGGTAGTTGTATGCGACACAACAGATACGCTTGTAAGAACATGGGATCCATCTACTGGCCAGTGGAGAAATGCAGCCACCACTTCGACCAAAAGAGATTATGGAACTACTTTTTTACTTCCGCTTAACAATAATGCTACCGAAAGAGGTAAAGTATTACTTGTAGGAGGCTCATTCGGGGCCAATGACTTCGCGACTACAACTGTTGAAATTCTAGATTTCAATGCAGGTAGCTCAACGAATCCTGTTGTTCGAAATGTAGCGCCAATACAAAAGAGAAGGAAGTATTTGCTTCCAATTATCCTTCCCAACGGAAAGGCAATCATTTTTGGCGGAGCCGAGCAAGTTAATAATTTTCCAGTTTATATTCCAGAAATGTTTGATCCGATAACTGAAACTTGGACTAGTTTGACTCCGGCTACAATAGCGCGAGTCTATCATGGTACAGCATTATTGCTACTCGATGGCAGCGTTTGGACGGCATCTAGCACACCTGACAGAGCAACATGGGAACTTCGTTGCGAGATTTATAGACCAGATTACTACTCTGCTACTAGACCAACTATTTCTGGTACTCCAACAGTTGGCGGCTATGGCGGTACAATTATTATTCCGACTCCTGCTCCAACCAGTATCAAATCCGTTTCGTTAGTAAAGCTTGGATGTACAACACATCATTACGATACCGATATGCGACTGATTTGGCTTCAGATTACAGGTACTACTTCCAACAGTGTCACCGTATCTGCTCCGCTTAATGCCAATATCGCGCCTCCAGGATATTATATGATCCATGTATTGGATTCCTCTGGAGTTCCGTCGATAGCGAAGATAGTTAAGATTCCGGGTGGCGGTACTGATACTACTCCTCCATCACAAGTAGCAGGTCTTACTGCCACATCTGTAGGTAGCACCCAAATTAATTTGTCTTGGATTGCAAACCCAACTCCAGATGGAGTAGATCATT
>Ga0126308_10000257_pt1 | contig 16122 bp, 15 predicted proteins | sample Plot55_FD_92533 | JGI IMG/M metagenome (GOLD analysis project Ga0126308, IMG submission 92533) | Serpentine soil microbial communities from UC McLaughlin Reserve, CA, USA - Plot55 | ecosystem: Environmental > Terrestrial > Soil > Grasslands | place: USA: UC McLaughlin Reserve, Lake County... | reverse complement strand
GGCTCGCGCACCGCCTCGACGAGCAGCCCCGCGGCCTCGTGGGCGTCGAACAGCCGCTGGAGCGGAAGGGCCCGATCGTAGAACGTGACTTCGATCCCGTCGCGGTCGGAGCGCCAGAGCTTCGGCTCCTGCTCGAAGTACGACCCCGTGATGACGAACGGCGAGTCGGACTCGTCCCCGGCGAATCGACCTGCACCGTCGAATGGATGGACGACTGCGGTGCAGCAACGCCCACCGGGCTCGAGCACCCGCGCGACCTCGGCGATCGCGCGTTCGGGCTCGTCGAAGTTCATCACCGACATGTAGGCGACAACGAGGTCGAACGCGCCGTCCTCGAATGGAAGGGCGGCTGCGTCTGCGACCTGCGCCTCGTGGCGCTCGCGCGCCAGCTCGACCATTACGGCCGAGGCGTCGACGCCGACTACGCGATGCCCTCGCCGAGCGAGCTCGGCGCCGACGCGGCCCTCGCCGCAGCCGAGATCGAGCGTCCTCTTACCGGCCGGCGGCACCAGTTCGAGAAACGCGGGGAAGTTGAATCCCTCGTGATACCTGTCGTGCCCGGGCCTCCTCGCAAAGCGCCCCCACGCCTCCGCCTGGTTGTCCCAGAACTCCTTCAGAGACATGAGCCGAGTGTATTGCCGCCGCAAATGGAAAGATTCCGCCTGTGACCTACATCTTCGACTTCGACGAGCCGACCGACGGCGGCCGCGAGCTGCTGGGTGGAAAGGGCATCGGGCTCGCGGAGATGACGCAGCTCGGCGTCCCCGTTCCGGCGGGCTTCACGATCACCACCGAGGCCTGTCGCGCGTACACGGCGAACGGCCGCCGACTGCCGGACGGCCTCGAGGACGAGGTCGTACAGCATCTGAACGGCCTCGAATCGAAGTGTGGGAAGCGCTTCGGCGATCCAGCCAACCCGCTGCTCGTTTCGGTCCGGTCGGGAGCGGCGGTGTCGATGCCGGGGATGATGGACACGATCCTGAACCTCGGCCTCAACGACGAGGCCGTAGAGGGTCTCGCGCATTGCACTGGCAACCGGCGCTTCGCCTACGACTCGTACCGGCGGCTGATCCAGATGTACGGGGAGGTCGTCGACGGCGTCGACGGGCACCGATTCGAGCAGGCGCTGAGCGACCTCAAGCAGCGACGCGGAGTGCGGCACGACGTCGAGCTGACGGCTGACGACCTGGTCGAGCTGGTCGAGACGTACAAGGGCATCTACGAGCAGGAGACGGGTCGTGGTTTTCCGCAGGACGCGCGGGAGCAGCTCAACCGTGCGGTTCGTGCCGTTTTCGAGTCGTGGGACACGCCCCGCGCGCAGGTGTACCGCAGCGCCCACGGGATTCCGGATGACCTCGGAACGGCCGTCAACGTCGTCCAGATGGTCTTCGGCAACTCCGGCGACGGTTCTGGGACAGGCGTCGCCTTCACACGTGACCCCGCGACCGGCGAGCGTGGCCTGTACGGCGAGTTCCTCGCGAACGCGCAGGGCGAGGACGTCGTCGCCGGCATCCGCACGCCGGAGCCGCTCGAAGCGATGAAGGGGCGGCTGCCTCAGGCCTTTGACGAGCTGCTCGAGACGATGCGGCAGCTCGAAGAGCATTACCGCGACGTGCAGGACATCGAGTTCACGGTCGAGGACGGGAACCTGTACCTCCTGCAGACGCGCGGCGCGAAGCGCACCGCCGCAGCCGCGCTCAAGGCCGCCGTCGACATGGTCGACGAGGGCCTGATCTCGCGCGAAGAGGCGGTCGCGCGGATCGATCCGGGCCAGCTCGACCAGCTCCTACACCCGATGATCAACCCCGATGCGACCTACGAACTCCTCGCGAAGGGATTGAACGCCTCGCCGGGCGCCGCCTCCGGCGCGATCGTGTTCGATGCGGACACGGCGGCTGAGCGCGGGAAGGCGGGGGATAGCGTGATCCTCGTTCGCTGGGAGACGACTCCCGACGACATCCACGGGCTGATCGAAGCCGCCGGAATCCTGACCGCGCACGGTGGGATGACCTCCCACGCAGCCGTGGTCGCGCGAGGGATGGGGAAGCCGTGCGTCGCCGGATGCGAAGCGCTCTCGCTCGACCTGCAGGCGAAGACGGCGACGATCGGGAGGCAGGACCTCCGCGAGGGCGACGTGATCACGATCGACGGGGGGACGGGCGAGGTGATCGCGGGAAAGGTGGACCTCGTTCCGCCTCAGATCAACGAGGACTTCCAGACCGTCCTCGAGTGGGCCGACGAGCTGAGGACGCTGAAGGTGCGCGCGAACGCGGACACGCCCGAAGATGCGGCGAAGGCACGCGGGTTCGGCGCGCAGGGCATCGGTCTCTGCCGCACCGAGCACATGTTCATGGCGGACGGCCGCCTACCGCTCGTCCGCGAGATGATCATGGCGTCGGACGAACGCTCCCGCCGCGCCGCGCTGGACAAGCTGCTACCCCTCCAGCAGTCGGACTTCGAGGGGATCTTCGAGGCGATGGCCGGGCTGCCCGTGACGATCCGGCTGCTCGACCCGCCGCTACACGAGTTCTTGCCTCCGCTCGAAGAAGCCCAGGACGAGCACATGCGCCGGCGGATCCGCGCGCTACAGGAGGCGAATCCAATGTTGGGCACGCGCGGGTGCAGGCTCGGCCTCCAGTACCCGGAGATCTACGAGATGCAGGTGCGCGCGATCATCCGGGCCGCGCTCGCCGTCGACGCTCGTACCGGTGAGGCACCGCTCGTCGAGATCATGCATCCGCTCGTCGGCTTCTCCGAGGAGCTCAGCCGGCTCCGCGAGCTCACCGACCGCGTCGCGGCGGAGGAGGGTGCCGCCGAATACCTCTGTGGGACGATGATCGAGCTGCCGCGCGCCTGCGTCCGCGCCGACGAGATCGCGGACGACGCGGATTTCTTCTCGTTCGGGACGAACGACCTCACCCAGACCGCCCTCGGGTTCTCCCGCGACGACGCCGAAGGAAAATTCCTGACGTACTACCTCGAAGACGGAGTGCTCAAGCGAAACCCGTTCGAGACGCTCGACCGCGCCGGCGTCGGCGAGCTGATGCGGATTGCGGTCGAGCGCGGGCGCCAGACGAAGGAGGAAATCAAGCTCGGGATCTGCGGCGAGCACGGTGGCGATCCCGACTCGATCGAGTTCTGCCACGAGCTCGGGCTCGACTACGTCTCCTGCTCGCCGTACCGCGTCCCGCTCGCGCGGCTCGCGGCCGCCCAGGCCGCGCTGAAGGAATCGGGTGTCGAAGCCGTCGCGGTCGGGGGCTAGGCGCTTCGCGCGACCGCGGCTCTAGATCAGCTCGGAGATCTCGTCGAGCGGCTTCCGCTCGAGCGCGATGTCGGGCACTTCAGCGTCCGCCGTCGGGTAGCCGACGGGAATCAGCACGAACGGCCGCTCATTGTCGGGGCGTCCCAGGATCTGCTTCATGAACCCCATAGGCGAGGGGGAGTGCGTGAGGGTCGCGAGTCCGGCCGCGTGCAGCGATGCGAGCAAGAAGCCCGTTGCGATTCCGACGGACTCCCGCACGTAGTAATGCTTCCGGCGCGACCCGTCCGGCTCGACGCCGTAGCTCTGCTCGAAGACCGCGATCACGCACGGCGCGTCGGTGATGTGCCGCTTGATCCAGTCGGTGCCGATCGGCTCGAGCGCCTCCAGGTACTCCGGGCTCGCCCGCTTCTCGTACAGGAGGCGTTCCTCGTGCTCGGCCGCCTCGCGCAACCGCTGCTTCACCTCGGGATCCCTCACGACGACGAACGTCCAGGGCTGCTGGTTCGCTCCCGAGGGGGCTGACGCCGCCGTCCGAAGGGCGTTCTCGATCAGTTCGGCGTCCACCGGCTCGCCCGAGAAATGCCGAACGGAGCGCCGGGTGCTCATCAGCTCGAGAAACTCGCGCGAGCGCCGTAGGGCCTCCTCGGCCTCCAGTCGCGTGAATTCGAGTGGGACGGGCGTGTACGGAACCCGCGTTTGCACGGGGCGACCTTACCGACTCAACCCCCGGTGACCCCGCGCAGCTGGGCGAGCAGCCCGTCATGGGTCTTCGCGTCTGCGCGCAACAGCTCGTCGAGCTGCACGCCGGCGAGGAACACGATCGCAGACGTATAGACGTACGTTGTAAGCACGAGGAAGACCGTCAGCTGGCCCGGTGCGCTCTTGAAGTTCGCCAGCGAGCTGACGAACCAGCCGAAGAGCAGCGACATCACAACCCACGCGCCGACGACGAAGAACGTCCCCAGGCCGACCCACCGCTCGGCGCGCCGGTGCGTCGGCGCGAAGTGCACGAGCAAGAGGACAGCGAGTCCGAGCGCGCCGATCGCGAACGCCCAGCGCACGACCAGCAAGAGCGCTCCGAGGACGCTGCCGCCTCCGCCGAGGCCGCGACCCGCGGTCACGGCGAGGATCGCGCCGATCACGCACAGCGTGATCGCGACCCCGAGAGCGACAGACAGAGCAACTCGATGCACCGTCGAGCGCTCCTCCTTCTGCTCGTAGATCGCATCGAGACCGCCCATGCAGGCGCGTACGACGCTCGAGACGTCCCAGATCGAGAGGAGCCCCGCGAACACGAGGAGTCCCGCCGTGCCGTGATCGAGGATCTTCTCGACCGCCGCGTCGATCCCCTTGTACGTCGGCGCCGTGAACCGGTCCTGAACGGGCGGCGCCAACTGGTTACGCCAAACGTCCTTCAGCCCGAACGTCCCGAGAATCGCGAGCCCGAGCAGCGTGAGCGGGATCAGCGCGACGAGCGCACGCAGAGCGATCGCGCTCGCGTACGTGAGGATGTTGTGGCGGCCGAAGCAGTCCGCCCAGAGCGCGAAGGCCGCGCGGACGCGGCGGTTCAAGGGCCGCCTAGGCGATGCCGCGAACCTTCCAGTACGAGATGAGCACGCTGAGCGCCCCGACGGCGATCACGCCGGCTATACCGACTAACCCGGCGCGCCCGTAAACGGGATGAGTGCGCCCGAAGTGCGAGAGCGCAAGCGTCGCGAGCGCGCCCCCGGCGAGCCCGCCGAGATGGCCACCGATCGAGATTCCGGGCACCACGAGCGTGAACACGATGTTGACGACGATCACCGTCAACGCACTCCCACCGAGCACGTAAAGCCGCTGGCGCTCCAGCACGAGCGCGGCGCCGAGGATGCCGAAGATCGCGCCGGATGCGCCGACCGTCGGTGAATGCGGGGTCGCGATCAACGCTCCGGCCGATCCCGCCAGACCGCCGACGAGGTAGAGCAGGAGGAACCGCGCGCGGCCGAGGAACATTTCGACCGGCGCGCCGAACCAGTAGAGCGCGAGCATGTTCAGGCCTAGATGCAGGGGCCCGTGGTGAAGAAAGGCGGCCGTGATCAGGCGCCACCAGTCGCCCTGCTGCAGGAAGGGCAGCCACAGGACGCCCTTCTCGAAGATCCAGCCCGTATCGGCGTTGACTCCCGCGCCCATCCCGAGCTGGATGAGATAGACGCCGACGTTGAGCGCGATCAGGACCTGGGTGACGATCGCGGTCTGACCACGAAGGGCGTTCCGTGCGGCCGAAGGGGCAGCCATCCGTGCGGCACGCGGACGCTGCGTCGCGTGCTCGGGGCAGCGGAGCCCGACGGGGGCGATCGTCATGCAGTCGGTGCAGATCGGGCGGCCGCAATCGGAGCACGAGAGCCCGGTCTCGCGGTCCGGATGGCGATAACAGCGCATCTCGGGATAGCGTAGCCGGGTGCGGATTCACGTCGCCTTCACGCCCGCGGAGGCCGTCGCCGCTCCCGTCGCGATCGTCGTCGACGTCATGCGCGCCACCTCGACGATCGCGCAGGCCCTGGCATTCGGCTGGCAGCGCGTGTACTGCGCGCCGGGCATCGACGAGGCCCGGGCGCTGCGCGCGTCGCTGGGCGAAGGGCTGCTGGGGGGCGAGCGCGACGCAGTCCAGATCCCCGGCTTCGACCTCGGCGCGTCACCGCGCGAGGTCCGGGAGCCGGTCGGATCGACTCTGATCATGTCGACGACGAACGGCACGCGCGCCGTCGTCGCCGCGGCCGCGGCCTCCGACGTCGTCCTCCTCGGAAGCCTGCTCAACCTCGACGCGGTCGCGACCGAGGCGCGCGAGCGCGGGGGAGACGTCGTGGTGCTGTGTGCCGGCTGGAAGGACACGTTCGCGATCGACGACGCCTACTGCGCCGGCCGGATAACACGGCTGCTCGACGGAACGAGAACGGACGCAGCGATCGCCTCGGAGGTGATCGCTTCCGCCTTCGCGACCTCGCTCGAGGGCATCAACGCGCGCACCTACGGACCACCCGGCCTCGAGGACGACCTCGCGTGGGTGACGCAGGACAACCTGCTCGACGTCGTCCCGCGTTTCTCGCGGATGGTGGAAGGCGCCGCCGAGATCGTCGTTTGATCGACATCGCGCAGCTGAACGCGCGCCACGACACCGATTTGCGACACGCAGGAGCGTACGAAGGTGGCGAGGTGGGAGCGCTTCGTCTGGTGGACGCGGAGGGACGGCGGTTCGTCTTCAAGAACCAGCCTCCGGGGCTCGCGCCGGCGACGACGGAGGTGCTTCGTCCGCTCGGATATCCGGTGCCTCGCTATGTCGTCTGCGGGCCGGACTATCACGTTCAGGAGGAGCTTCCGGGCAGGCCGGCGTGGCGCGGGTGGGGCATCGCTGCGCCGGAGCTGATGGCGCGACTCCTGGCGCTCAACGAGCTGCAGGAGGGACACGCAGTTGACGCCGCCGGCAGCTGGCCGTACTCGATCGTCGAGTCGGTGATGCTCGGCTTCTCCGAGTACGCCGTCGTCGGAACGCTCGAGCGGCACTCCGACGAGAGCCGCGAGCTGATCCGGCTCTGCCGCCGCGCAGTCGAGCGCTATGGCGATCGGATGCGCGGCCAGCGCGACATCGTCCACTGGGATTACACGCTCGCGAATGTGCTGGTCGAGGGAGGACGCGTCACCGGCGTGATCGACTGGGGCGGGACGCGAACCGGCGACCGTCTATTCGACCTGGCGACGTTGATCTACTACGCGAAGGGGCAGGCGCCCGAGCTCGAGCGATACGTAGTCGAGCGGATCGGCCGGGAAGGGCTCGCGGTCTACGTCGCCCACATGTGCGTTCGGCAGAGCGACTGGTCGCTGCGCCATCACGAACCGCCGGCCGGAGACGAGGTCGTGGCGTATTCGCTCGAAGCCGCGCGCCGCTTCCCCTAGCTCGTGCTCAAACTGCTGAATTTACCCTTGACAGGGGAACACGTGTTCGTGTAGAACATATGTTCGTATGATTGCCTGTCTCTCGATCCCAGGATTCGAGCTCCGAGCTGCACTTCGCGCTCGGCCGCGGCTCGCGCTCGCGCCCGCGGCACTGGCGCCTCTCGAGGGAACCGAGCCGCTGCTCGGGCCGGTCACCGCGGCTGCTGAGGCGGCCGGTGTCAAGCCCGGCATGCGGCTCGGGGAGGCGCTCGCGATGTGTCCCTCGCTCACGCTCGTCGAGCAAGACCCCGCCGCTTCGGAGTGGGAGTGGGAGGCGATCGTCCGTCGGCTCGAGGACACCGGGTTCGCCGTCGAGCCCGCAGGCCTCGGCTGCGCCTATTTCGAGACGCGAGGCGTCGAACGGCTCTACGGAGGCCTGGAGCAGGCGCTCGAGCGCGCGCTCGAAGCAGTCGGCTCGTCGTGGGACCCACGCGTGGGCGCCGCGGAGCGGAGGTTCGCCGCCCTCGCCGCGGCAAGCGTTGCCCGCCCAGGACAGATGCTCGTCGTCTCGGACGAGCACGCGCCCGCGTTCCTCGCGCCGCAACCGTTGACGCTGCTTCCGCTGGAAGCGGACCGTCGCGAAGAGCTCCAGGAGCTCGGCGTCCGCACCGTCGGAGGTCTCGCTGCGCTTCCCGACGCGTCCGTCGCCGAACGCCTCGGCTCGGACGGCCGTCACGCTCACCGGCTCGCTCACGGAGGTTCGAAGGCACGGGTTCGTGGGAGGAGGCACCCGGCCGAGATCGTCGAGACGCTCGAGTTCCCAGAAGCCGTCGGCAACGAGGTCACTCTTCGGCGCGCGTTCCGAGCCCTGCTCGAGCAGCTCCTCGCGCGTCCGGAGCGGGAGGGACGGTTCGTCCGGAAGCTCGCCTTGTCGGCGAAGCTCGTCGGGGGCGGCTCATGGCGCCGGGCCGTGACTCTTCGAGATCCGACCGCCGAGCCGGACCGCCTGAGGGCTGCGCTAGGACCGAAGCTGACAGAGCTGCCCGCGCCGGTGCTTCAGCTGAGGCTCGAGCTGGTCGAGCTGACCGAGTCAAGGGGGCAACAACTCGAGCTCGTCCGCATGGAGGGCGCAGTCGTCCGCTCCCATCTGCAAGAAGGCCTGCGCCAGGTGCGCGCCAGCACCGGCTCGGGCTCTGTCTGCACCGTCGTCGAAGTCTCTCCGTGGTCTCGAATACCCGAGTCTCGAGCGCTGCTCGTTCCGCGGGACGAATGACGAACTCGATTCACGATGAACCTTGAGCCGTCGGGCCGCGCTCGACGGCGCGATGCGGCGTCCTCGGCCTCGCGCGTATTGCCTGATACGCACGAGGCCTGCGTCCTTGCCTCGCATCCGCCCAGCGCACCCCGACGACGAAGAACCACCGCGAACCGAGTTCTCGAGCCGCGGCCGGCACTCGTCGAGTCGGGCTTCGACGGGACGCCGCGGGTCGTCAATCGCCAACCGGTCGCGGTCGTGCGGGAGGAGTGGCACGTCGTCGATCGCTGGTGGACGGAAGAGCCGGTGCGGCGCCGGTATTTCGAGGTCGTGCTCGAGAGCGGCCAGAACACCGTCGTCTTCCGCGACGAAGAGCGGGGAGCCTGGCTGACGCAGCGTGGGGCTTAGCGAACCTCGAACACGTCGTACTCCTCCGGATCGACGTCCTCGTCTGCATCCATCCGGCTGATGTACTCGTCGAAGCGCATCCCCGGCGTGTGGAGATTGAGGAAACGCACCGGACCGCCGCTCGCGTTCTTGAACGAATGGATCACGCCCGGCGCGGCATGAACGAGATCACCCGCACGTGCACGGATTCGCTCGCCGGACACCGTCAGCTCGAGCTCGCCCTCGAGCACGTAGAACGAATCCACGTGTCGCTGGTGGAAGTGCGGGCCGGCGCCGTCCGTCTCGGGCTCCAGCTCGAACTCGAGGAGCACGAGCTCGTCATGGGAGAGCTTGACCTCCGCTCGTCTGCCGGGACGCTCGAGGATCTCCACGTTTCAGGCGGAGTAGCTGTCGTACTTCGCACACACCTCTTGCAGGCGCTCGACGTCGGGTCCGCCTTCTGCTGCCAGCGCTTCATTCATCTCGATCAGGAACTGCTCGACCCCGGCATGGGCGATCCCGATGAAGCGAAGCGGCTCCGGCGCGGCGTTCTTGAACGAGTGCGCAACACCGGGCGGAATGTAGGCGTAGCTGCCGGCGGGAACCTCGAGATCCCCATCTGTGAGCACGACCGTCATCGTTCCCTCGATGACGTAAAAGCCTTCGCCGTGCTTGTGGTGGACGTGGAAGATCGGCCCGTCCGTCTCCGGCGGAAACTCACTTTCCATCACCGTCCACGCGCCCCCGGAATGGTCGCCAAAAGCCTTCACCAGCGGACCGCGCGCTCCCGCGAGCGTCCCTTCGCCGGGCCCCACCACGATCGCGGTTGCCTCTCCTTCCGCCATACGAGCTCCTTCCGTTCGGGGTCGCGAGGATGATGAAGTACGCCGAGCTCCACTGCCACTCGTCGTATTCGTTTCTGGACGGCGCATCGCTGCCCGAAGAGCTTGCGGTTCAGGCGGCGGAGCTCGGATATGAGGCGCTGGCGCTCACGGACCACGACGGCCTCTACGGTTCGCTCGAGTTCGCGCACGCCGCGAAGGCGTTCGGCGTTCGACCGATCACCGGAGCAGAGGTCACGCTTGGCGACGGCTCGCACGTGACGCTGCTCGTCGAGACCTCCGGGGGGTACGCGAACCTCTGCCGGCTGATCACACGCGCTCACGCGCGCACAAGACCGAAGGAGGGCGCCGATCCTCTTCCGCCGGTACTCGACCAGCGGCGGCTGGAGGAGCTGAGCAAAGGCCTCGTCTGCCTCTCCGGCTGCGCGCGACACGGCCTCGCCGTCCACAATCCGAATGCTGCAGCGGCGCTCGCGGACGCATTAGGCCGCGACCGCTTCTTCGTCGAGCTCCAGCGTCCGTACGAGCGCGGCGATGTGCGCAGGAATGCCTCGTTGCGCGACCTGGCGGAGACGCTCGGCGTCGAGACGATCGCGACGGGCGATGCTCACGCCCATCATCCGCGGCGCGCCGCTCTCCAGGACGCGCTCGTCGCGATCAAGAATCGAACGTCACTCGACGGCTGCGAGCGCGAGCGCCGGGGCAACCATGACGACGTCCTGCTCGCGCCGGAGGTGATGGCGGACCGCTTCCCCGACGATGCTGCTGCGGTGGCACGCGCGGGCGAGCTCGCCGCGAGACTCGAGTTCGACCTGACCGAGGAGCTCGGCTACCGCTACCCCGATTTCTCCGACGGCGACGAGGCCGCGATCGCGCAGCTGACCCGTGTTTGCAACCGAGCGTTCGACGCACGCTATGGCGGTGCGAACGGACATAAGAAACGAGCGCGCGCCCGCCTCGACGAGGAGCTCCGGCTGATCGACGAGCTCGGCCTGGCGGGCTTCTTCCTCCTCCATTGGGAGGTGCTCGAGCTGGCACGCGAGGTCGCGCTCGAGGTTCGCGGCGCATCGGTCGCGCGGAACGTGCTCCCCCCGGGCCGAGGGCGCGGAAGCTCCGTCGGCTCGATCGTCTGCTACCTGACGGGGCTTTCGCACGTCGACCCGGTGCAGGCGGAGCTGTCGCTCGGCCGATTCCTGAACCGCGAGCTCGAGTCGGTCCCCGACATCGACCTCGATTTCCCGCGCGACATCCGCGAAAAGCTGATCGTGGCCGTAACGGAGAAGTACGGCCGCGAGCACGCCGCGCTGGTCGCAAGCTTCTCCACCTACCACTCCCGCGGCGCGATCCGCGACCTCGGCAAGGCGCTCGGGCTGCCGTTCGGAGAGCTGGAGCGGCTCGCGCGCCTGACGGACGGAAATCCCAAGCGGGTCGAGGAGGAGCTGGCGCGGTTGCCGGACGGTGCGGCGAAGCTCGCATCGCCGCGCTGGCGAGCCTTCGGCGAGCTCTGCTCCGAGATCGGAGGGCTGCCCCGTCACATCTCGCAGCACCCCGGCGGGATGGTGATCTCGAGCCGGCCGCTCGTCGAGCTCGTTCCGGTACAGCCCGCGGCAATGGCGGGACGTCAAATGTGCCAGTGGGACAAGGACTCCTGCGACGACGCCGGCTTCCTCAAGATCGACCTGCTCGGGCTTGGGATGCTGTCTGCGGTCGAAGACTGTGTCGAGGAGATCGCCGGCATGCGCGGCGAGACGATCGACCTGTCACGGATCCCGCTCGGCGACCAGGCCGTCTACGGAGACATCCAAGACGCCGATACGGTCGGCGCCTTCCAGATCGAGAGCCGGGCGCAGATGCAGAGCCTCCTCAGAACGCGTCCGGAGAACCTCGACGATCTGACCGTGCAGGTAGCGCTCGTTCGGCCCGGCCCGATCCAGGGCAAGGCGGTGCATCCGTACGTCGACCGACGGCAGCGGCTGCGCGAGGATCCGAGCTTCGTCCCGCCGGCCGACCACCCGCTTCTGGACGAGCCGCTCCGCTCGACTCTGGGCGTCGTCGTCTTTCAGGACCAGGTGCTCGAGGTCGCGATCGCACTGGCCGGCTTCTCGGTCGGCGAGGCCGAGGGGTTGCGGCGGGCGATGAGCCGGAAACGGAGCGAGGCGGCGCTCGAGGCATATCGAGCCCGCTTCGTCGCGGGCGCTCGAAACCAGGGGGTCGACGAGGCCAAGGCGAACGAGGTCTACGACAAGCTCGTCGGCTTCTCCGGCTTCGGCTTCCCGAAGTCGCACGCGGCGGCGTTCGGGCTGCTCGCCTACCAGTCGAGCTGGCTGCGGCACCACTACCCGGCCGAGTTCCTGTGCGCGCTCCTGAACGCGCAGCCGATGGGGTTCTACCCGCCCGCGAGCCTCGTGCGCGATGCGCAGCGGCGCGGGGTGGAGGTGCGTCCTCCGGACGTGAACCTGAGCGAGGCCGGCTGCGTGCTCGAAGACGGCGTGGTTCGCGTCGGCCTCGAGTACGTCCAGTCGCTGGGGAAGGACGACGCAAAGGCGCTCGTGGAGGAGCGCGACCGCGCGGGGCCCTATCGCGACGTCGTGGATCTCGTGCAGCGCGCCCCGGTCAGCCGCGACGAGCTGGAGGCGCTGGTCGCTTCAGGGGCCTGCGACTGCTTCGGCGAGCCGCGGCGGCGACTGCTGTGGCGCCTTGGCCTCGTACCGCGCTCCGAGAGCGTCCGCGGGTCCGGGGGAGAGGAGCGCCAGCTCGCTCTTCCGCTCGGCCCGACGGCGGCCATCCCGGACCTGCCGGACCAAACCGACTGGGAGCGGATGCTGGCGGACTACCGGCAGACGAGCCTCTCCGTCGGCGTCCATCCGCTGGAGTTGCTCCGCCCGCACCTGCCCCGCGGAACGCTCTCGAGCCTTGGCCTCGAAGACGCCCGATCCGATAGCGAAGTCTCGGTCGCGGGTATGGCTATCGCGCGTCAGCGCCCGGCAACCGCCAACGGCGTCGTCTTCATGCTGCTCGAGGACGAGTTCGGCCAGATGAATCTGATCGTGCCCCCGCCGATCTACGAACGGTTCCGCCCAATCGTTCGCGGGGAGCCACTCCTGCTCGCGCACGGAACGTTCGAGCGACGGGACCGCAACCAGAACGTGCTCGTGCGTGAGCTCGAGACGCTGGCACCACTCGCCCGGCGCACTGCCGGGGAGGTCGACGTCGGAGCGGCGTTGCCGGACGCGCACCACTTCGGGCACCGCTGAAAACGCTGTCATCGTGTATGCCGTGGATCGCGAGATCGAGCTCACCGGCGGTCGCGTGACGAGCGGCGTGGTCCGCGTTGGCGACACGGTCCACAGGTCGGCGGGGCCGTGGACGCCGACGGTCCACGCGTATCTCCGGCACCTCGAGCGGCGAGGTTTCGAAGGAGCGCCGCGCGCGCTTGGTTTCGACAACCAGGGGCGGGAAGTCCTCAGCTTCGTCGACGGCGAGGTAGCTAGCTCGAGTGACTGGACACGAGGCCATGCGAACCGTGTCCCCGCCGGCGGGCTCTCCGACGACGCGCTGCTCGAGGTCGGTCGCTTGATCCGCTCGCTGCACGATGCGGCGGCGGACTTCACACCACGGGATCCGAGGTGGCGCGAGTATGCGTACCCGATGCTTCTCGGCGAGATCGTCTGCCATGGCGATCTCGGGCCGCACAACACGGTCTACCGTGACGGGGCGCCGGTCGGGTTCATCGACTGGGACGGCGCGCGGCCGAATGAGCCTCTGCTCGAGCTTGCGTTCGCGGCGTGGTCGTACGTGCCTCTCGCCGACGACGCGTACTGCAGGGAGATGGGATTCGAGGCACCTCCGGACCGCGGCGCTCGCCTGCGCATCGTCGCGGATACGTACGGCGCCGATCGCGGGGAACTCCTCGAGACGGTTAGGGAAGCGAAGCAGCGCGAGGCGGAGAGGCCACGCTACTGGCCCGGCATGACCGCGGCGATCGTCGCCGAGTTCCTCTCACACATCGTGCAGGAGCTCGAGTGGCTCGCGGCGCACGAGGGCGAGCTGCGAGACGCGCTCGGATTGCCGTAGTCGACGCAGCTGCTCGGACGTCGCTCTTGTCATAGATCTTCGATCTCGAGCGCAAACCGCGGAAACCGCTTCAGCACCGCGCGGTTGAACGTCTCCTGGTACTCCTCGGCCACGTCCTCCTCGAGCGCGCGGGCGTAGTTATCGCGCAGCTCCGCCAGTGCCTCCGTGCCGGTCTCGACGAGGTCCATGTAGTCGCCGTAGCGCTCCTCGGCCTCGTCGCGTGGCGCCTTGTCGTATGCCTCTTCAGCCTCCTCGCATTCGCGGATCAGGCCGGCGTACTCCTCTTCGAATATGTCGAGCTGACGCGCGACCACATCGCCGAAGCGGCGGCGGAAGATCACAGGAGCTCTGCGTAGAGGTCGAGGTGCGCTGCCGCAGCGGCGTCCCACGTCAGCGTCTCGCGTGCGCGCAGCGCTCCTGCCCGCGCCTGCTCGAGCGCGTCGCGGTCCGTGAGCAGTTCCCGGAGCGCCTCGGTGAGGGCGTCGACGTCGCCTGTTGGCACGACGCGACCGGCGCCGTACTCGCCGACCGGCTCCGCCAGCCCGCCGACGTCGTAGACGACCGCCGGCACTCCCGCACCGAGCGCGCGAAGGAGCGCGCCGCTCTGGTCGATCTCCGGGCGGTAGGGGAAGACGGCTACGGTCGCCTCCCCAAGCGCGCGGTCGAGCTCCTGTTCGCTGGCGTAGCCGAGCCGCCACTCGGCGGCCGACCCCGCCTCCTGCTGGTATCGCTCGACCGGCTCCGCAGGATCGCCGACGACGAGGAGACGCGTGCCGTCGAGCCGCTTGACCGCGGCGATCGCGTCCGGGAGGCCCTTGTAGGCCCTGATGATCCCGAGCGCAAGAACGGTCGCGCCGTCGTCTGACCGAGCAGGTTCGCTGCGGTAGACAGGATGCGGAATGACGCGCAGCTTGCGCAGCTCCACGCCGAGTTCCGCCAAGGTCACGCGGCCGCGCTCGCTGTGGACGACGACGCGTGAGAAGCGGCGCAGCAGCGTCTTCCACAACTCTCGTTTGCGAGCCGTGCGGCGTGGGAGGAGGTCGTGTGCCGTGAACACCGACGGCCGCAGCATGCGGAGCACCCGGTTGTCGATCTCCGGTGCCGCGAGCCATTGGTGGTGGAGCACATCCCCGGGGCGCGAGCGAAGCCGAACGAGACCGACGGCATGCTCCGCGGCCTTGAGCGGCAATCGCGCGCGCGACCGCCGGAAGAGCCGGTTGCTCGCCGCGTAGAAGAGCTCGCTGCGGAGATAGCCGTCGGGCTTCGGTGCGTCGCCGAACCGGAACCTCGACGTGGCGAGCTCGACCTCGGAGCCCGCGCGAACGAGCGCGGATGCGAGCTCGTGGTCGTACTGCGGGGTAAAAGCCGCGGGATCGACGAGCAGGAGCCGCATCGCCCCTAATCTAGTCCCCTTGCTGATCCGGACCTGGAACCTCTTTCACGGGAACAGCGTCCCGCCGGGAGGGCAAACGTACCTCGAGGAGATGGTGCGGCTTGCGGCCGCCGATCGTCCCGACGTCCTCTGCCTCCAAGAGGTGCCGGCGTGGGCCCTGCCGCGTCTCGGCGACTGGGCGCGTATGGCCGGACTCCCCGAGATCGCGGCTCGGCCGGAGCTCGGTCCGTTCCCGTCGACCGCAGGGATCGGGCATGCAATCACGGCGCTGAACCCGGGCTTGTTCCGGTCGGCGTTCTCCGGACAGGGAAACGCGATCCTTCTGAACCCGCAATTCGAGACTGAGGACTACCGCGCCCTCGTTCTCAACCCGTGGGATTTCCGCCGCGAAGCCGCTGAGCGCCTCGACCTCGGGATCGTCGCGCGGCTCGCGTGGGCGAAGGAACGGCGCGTGGTGCAGACGATTCGTGCACTCGTTCCCGACGGGCGGAGGATCCTCGTCGCGAACCTGCACGCGACGAGCTTCCCGCCCGACCGCCGCCTGGCCGACGAGGAGGTGGCGCGTGCCGCCGGCTTCCTCGAAGCCGCCCGACACCCGAGCGCGGTTCAGGTCCTCGCCGGGGACTTCAACATCTTTCCGTCTCGATCGAAGTCGCTTCGGCGGCTCGTGGAGGACGGGTTCTCGTCGCCCGGCCCCGAGGTCGACCACGTGCTCGTTCGCGGCAGCGAATCCTCACCTCCTGAGCGCTGGCCGCCCGAGCGACGCCGTATCGACGGCCATACGGTTTCAGACCACCCTCCGCTCGAAGTCCGATTCGAATGACCTTCGAAGACGCCCGCGCCGCGTTCCCAGTGCTCGAGCGGGTTGCGTACCTGAACGCGGGCTCGTTCGGACCGCTTGCGCGCGCAACCTCGGAAGCGGTGCAGGCGCGGCTGCGCCGCGACTCAGAAGAGGGGAGAAGTGGCGCGCAGTACATGGAATCGATCATGGGGCTACGCGATG
>Ga0126308_10000256_pt1 | contig 16125 bp, 27 predicted proteins | sample Plot55_FD_92533 | JGI IMG/M metagenome (GOLD analysis project Ga0126308, IMG submission 92533) | Serpentine soil microbial communities from UC McLaughlin Reserve, CA, USA - Plot55 | ecosystem: Environmental > Terrestrial > Soil > Grasslands | place: USA: UC McLaughlin Reserve, Lake County... | reverse complement strand
GTCCATCAAGCTGGTGCGAATTGCCATTGGTTCCTTTCTACTTCGAGTAGAGCTCGACGATCAGCGACTCCTGGACCGGCGTGTCGATCTCCTCCCGCTCCGGAAGCTTCAGGAGCTTGCCGGTGAGGTTCTCGTGGTCGGCCTGGAGCCAGGGGGCGACGGACGCGGTCAGATCGGTCGCATCGCGAACGACCTGCTCGGCGGGCGAGCCCGGCCGGAGCGTCACCACGTCGTCGGGCTTGCACTGGTAGCTGGGGATGTTCACGCGGCGGCCGTTGACGTGGAAGTGGCCGTGCCGGACGAGTTGGCGCGCCTGCGCGCGTGAGGCGGCGAAGCCGAGTCGGTACACGACGTTGTCGAGGCGCGTCTCCAGCATTCGCAGCAGCTCCTCGCCGGTGATGCCCGAGCCCTTGGCCGCCTTCGTGTAGTACGTGCGGAACTGCTTCTCCAGCAGGCCGTAGTAACGGCGCGCCTTCTGCTTCTCGCGAAGCTGCAGCAGATACTCGGACTGCTTGATCCGCCCGCGGCCGTGTTCGCCTGGCGGATAGCTGCGCCGCTCGATCGCGCATTTCTCCGTGAGGCAGCGCTCCCCCTTGAGGAAGAGCTTCATGCCCTCGCGCCGGCAGACCCGGCATTTTGGTCCGAGGTCGCGCGCCAACGCTAGACCCTTCGCCTCTTTCGGGGCCGGACCCCGTTGTGGGCCTGCGGCGTGACATCCCTGACGCCCAGGATCTCGAGGCCCGCCGCCTGCAACGACCTGATTGCCGTCTCGCGGCCGGAGCCCGGCCCCTTGACGAAGACCTCGACCTTCTGCAACCCGTGCTCCATGCCCTTGCGGGCGCAGGAGTCGGCCGTCACCTGGGCGGCGAACGGAGTCGACTTGCGCGAGCCCTTGAAGCCGGCGGAGCCGGCGGACTCCCAAACGATGACGTTTCCCTCCCCGTCGGTGAGAGAGACGATCGTGTTGTTGAACGACGTCTTGATGTGCGCCTGCCCGACGGCGATGTTCTTCCGGACGCGCCGGCGGCCGCGGCCACGAGCCGCTTGACGACGAGGAGGGGCCAATTAGGTTTTCGCCTTCTTGCCGCGACCCACGGTCTTTTTCGGACCCTTGCGAGTGCGGGCGTTCGTCTTCGTGCGCTGGCCGTTGACCGGCAGCGCGCGCCGGTGCCTGATGCCGCGGTACGACGCGATCTCGCCGAGCCGCTTGATCGCTTGGGAGCGCTCGCGGCGCAGATCGCCCTCGACCTGGAGGTTGCCGTCGATGTAGTTGCGCAGGTTCGTAATCTCCTCGTCCGTGAGGTCCCGGACCTTCGTGTCGAGCGAGAGCCCGAGGGCAGCACAGATCTCCTGAGCGCCCGAACGGCCGATCCCAAAGATGTACGTAAGCGCGACCTCGAGCCGCTTCTCACGCGGAAGGTTTACGCCTGCAATTCGCGCCATTTAGCGGATCACCCCTGCCTTTGCTTGTGTCGCGGGTTCGTGCAGATGACCATCGTCCTTCCGTGCCGCTTGATCACGCGGCAGCGCTCGCACATCGGCTTCACGGATGCTCTTACCTTCATAGAAATCGGTAGATGATTCAGCCTTGGAGAACGCGTCCGCGGAAGCTCGATCGTTAGGCCGATCTGGCTTTCGCCTCCGATTCCCTCCTCTTTGGCTACTTCCTACCTGCCTCCCCTTTCACAGGAACCGCACTCGCGAGCGCGGTTGACGCACAATTGACAGAACAACACAGCGCAGCACGGCTTGGCGCCGTGCGCGAGTTCATGGTAGCAAACCGATTCCGACCTCAGCCGGGGCCGTCAGAACGCGCGGACCCTCGTCAGTGACGGCGACGGTGTGCTCGAAATGCGCAGCGAGCGACCCGTCTCCGGTCGAGATCGACCATCGATCCTCGTGGACGAAGACCTCGGCGGAGCCTGCGCTGATCATCGGTTCGATCGCAAGCGTCATCCCCGTGGCGAGCTTCGGGCCTCTGCCGGGCAGCCCGAAGTTCGGAACCTGGGGCTCCTCGTGATACGAGCGGCCCACGCCGTGCCCGACGAGGCTGCGGATCACGGAATAACCGGCACCCTCGGCGACGGCTTGGACGGCGGCGGAGATGTCCCCCACGCGGTGCCCGGGCCGTGCCTGCTCGATCCCGGCCTCGAGCGCCGCCTTGCACGCTGCCAGCAGCTGCTCCGCCTCGTCGGACACGTCGCCCACAGGAAACGTCGCGGCGGAGTCGGCGACAAACCCATTCAAGGTCACCCCGATGTCGATCGAGATCAGATCACCCTCGCTCGCTCGGTAGTCACTCGGAATGCCATGCACGACCATCGAGTTCGGGGAGATGCAGAGAGCCGCGGGAAAGCCGCGATAACCCTTGGATGTCGGACTCCCGCCTCGCGACCGGATGTGCTCCTCGCCGAGACGGTCGAGCTCGAGCATCGAGATACCCGGTTCGAGGTGCTCGCGGACGAGCGCGAGCGTTTCTGCGACGACCGCCCCGGCGTCCGCCATCCTCGCGATCTCGGCCGGCGACTTTCGGATGATCACGCGTTCAGAGTAGCCGCGAGGCGCACGCGTCTCACTGCCGCACGGCGGCCTGCTCCAGCGCCGCCTGGACCTCGTCGAACACTTCGTCGGGCGGACGGTCCCCGTGGATGCCCACGAGATTGCCCTGCGCACGGTAGTACTCCACCAACGGCTCGGTCTCTCGGCGGTAGAGCGCCAGTCGCGTTCTGATCGCCTCGGGCGTGTCGTCGGTGCGGTTCTCGGCTTCCGCGCGCCGGAGCAGGCGCGCGACGCACACGTCCTCGGGCACTTCCAGCAGGAAGACGACCGTTAGCGTCCGGTCGATCTCGCGCAACATCCGGTCGAGCGCCTCCGCCTGAGCCATCGTGCGGGGGAAACCGTCGAGGATGAACCCCTCTTCAACGTCGTCGGCGCCGAGCCGCTCGCGGATGACGTCGATGATGAGCTCGTCCGGCACGAGCTCGCCGGCGTCGTAGAGCGGCTTTACGCGGTTTCCGAGGTCCGTGTCGGCTGCCATGGCCTCGCGAAGCATTTCGCCCGTGGCAATGTGCGGCAGCCCATAGCTCGCCGCGATCCGCTGGGCCTGGGTTCCCTTTCCCGAGCCTTGCGGCCCGAGCACCAAAACGTTCACTACTTCAAGAAGCCTTCGTAGCGTCGCATCATCATCTGCGACTCCATCTGCCGCATGGTGTCCAACGCGACGCCGACCACGATCAGGACAGACGTGCCTCCGAGGGCTCGCGAGGTGGCCTGTGAGAAGCCGCCGTAGCGGATGAAGATGCTCGGTGCGACGGCGACGGTCGCGAGGAAGAGCGACCCAGGCAGCGTCAGCCGCGTCAGGACGCGATCCAGGTACGACGCCGTCGGCGGGCCCGGCCTGATGCCCGGCACGTAGCCGCCGTGCTTGCGCAGGTTGTCGGCCTGGTCGACGGGGTTGAACTGAACGGCGGTGTAGAAGTACGTGAAGATGATGATCAGCGCACCCTCGAGCAGCAAGTAGGTCAGGTTCGTCGGCAGGAAGTGCTTGTTGACGAACCCCTGGGTCGACGGGACGAACTGCGCGAGCGTCGGGAAAAACGCCATCACGGCGGCCGCGAAGATGACCGGGATAACGCCGGCCATGTTCACGCGCAGGGGCATGTACGTCGAGCCGCCTGCGACCTGGCGCCGCCCCACGATCCGCTTCGCGTACTGAATCGGGATCTTCCGCTGGCCCTCCTGGACGAACACGACGGCGACGATCACCGCCAGCCCGATGATCGGGAAGAACAGCTTCTCCGTCGGGCCGCCCGTCCACCACGCCACGACGCCGGAGGGGGCGCTCGTGAGGATGGAGGCGAAGATCAGGAGCGAGATGCCGTTCCCGACACCGCGCTTCGTGATCAGCTCGCCCATCCACATCAGCAGCGTCGTTCCGGCGGTCAGCGTGATCACGATCAGCACGAAGCGCCCGGGGTTCGTGCTGAGCGCGCCCTGACGCTGGAACAGGTACGCGTACCCGGCCGACTGGCCTGCGGCGAGGGCGACCGTCAGGTAACGCGTGTACTGGTTGATCTTGGCCGTGCCGGCCTCACCCTCTTTTTGCAGCTGCTCTAGCTTTGGAACGACGACCGTCAGGAGCTGCAGGATGATCGACGCCGTGACGTACGGCATGATCCCGAGCGCGAAGATCGCGAACTGCGACAGCGCGCCGCCCGAGAACAGGTTGAGCAGGCTGAGGATCGTCCCGCCCTGCCCGCTGAAGTAGTTCTTGATCTGCTCCGAGTCGACGCCGGGAGCAGGCATCCACGACCCGAGCCGGTAGAGACCGAGAATGAGTGCAGTGAAGAGGACGCGGCGCCGGAGCTCGGGAACGCGCCACGCGTTGGCGAGCCAGGAGAACACTTACTCTGAAGCCTCCGCCTCCGAAGCCTCCTTGGCGGCTTCCTCCTCCTCGTTACTTTCGGGCGCCGACGGCGCCTCGGCCTGAGCGGGGTTCGGGGCGCGGCGCTTCTTGGCTTTTCGGTCGTCCTCGCGGAGTGCAACCACCGTGCCACCGGCTGCCTCGATCTTTTCGCGCGCAGTCGCGGAAAAGCGGTGTGCGGTCACGGTCAGCTTCTTCGTCAGGTCGCCGGCGCCCAGGATCTTCACGTCCGTGCGCGTGTTCTTGATCAGGCCGCGCTCGGCGAGAAGCTCGACGGTCACGTCGGACCCGTCGTCGAACCGATCCAGGTCGCGGACGTTGACCGCGAGCGTGTGCGTTCGATGCGGCCCCATCGGCATCGCGTCCTTCGAATACGGACCGCGCTGCTTGCCGAGCCGCATGTAGACCGGCATCTGGCCGCCCTCGAACCCCGCGCGCATCTTGTGCGAGCCGGAGCGCGACTTCTGGCCTTTGATCCCTCGGCCGGAGTAGCGGCCCTTGCCGGAGCCGAGGCCGCGGCCGACGCGCTTGCGCGAACGGCGAGGCTCGGCCGGCTTCAGGTTCGAGAGGTTCAGGTCCTCGGGCATCTGCTCATCACTTGACGTCTTCGACCCGGACGAGGTGCCGGACCTTTCTGAGCATACCGGCGAGCTGCGGACTGTCCTTGTGCTCTGCGCTCTTGCCGATGCGGCCGAGGCCGAGCGCGCGCAGCGTCCCGCGATTGCGCCCGTTCTGGCCGATCGCGCTTCGGACCTGCGTGACCTTGACCGGCACTACGTCGTGTCCTCAGCCGTTGGCGCCGGCGCATCGACGGCGGAAGCGATCGAATCCTCAGGAGCCCCTCCACCGACAGGCGGTGGCGTTACGTCCTCGTCGTTCGCCGTTTCGACCGGCGGTTGCTCGGCATTCTCGTCCGACTCGGCTGTCTCGACGACGGCCGCGCGATACGGCAAGACCTCGGAGATCATCTTGCCGCGCGCCCGCGCCACGTCCTCGGGGCGGCGCAGGTTTTTCAACCCGTCGACCGTCGCCTTCGCCATATTGATGGGATTCGTCGTTCCGAGGCTCTTCGCGAGGATGTCGCGAATGCCGGCAAGCTCGAGAATGGCACGGACGCCGCCTCCGGCGATCACGCCGGTGCCCTCGCTCGCCGGCCGCAACAGCACGCGCGCGGCGTCGGCGCGCCCCAAGATCTCGTGCGTGATCGTGGTCCCGTGCTTCGGGACCGTGAAGAGGTTCTTCTTGGCGTCGTCGACAGCCTTCGAAATCGCGAGCGGGACCTCCCGCGCCTTCCCGTAGCCGACACCGACGCGGTCGATTTCGTCGCCGATCACGACGAGCGCGGTGAACGAAAACCGCCGCCCGCCTTTGACGACCTTCGCAACGCGGTTGATCTCGACGACGCGCTCTTTCAGCTCTCTCGTTTCGGAGAATTGCTGGCTCACTAAAACTTCAGGCCTCCTTCGCGCGCACCGTCGGCGAGCGCCTTGACACGTCCGTGGTAGAGGTAGCCGGCGCGGTCAAAGACGACGGCCTCGATTCCGGCCTTCTTCGCGTTCGCCGCGAGCAGCTTGCCGACCTCCGCCGCCTGGTCAGTCTTATTGCCCTTGAAGGACTTCTTGAGCTGCAGCCAGTTGGCAGCCGCGAGCGTGCGTCCGTCGAGATCGTCGACGAGCTGCGCGGAGATGCCTCTGTTCGAGCGGAAGACAACGAACCGCGGCCGCTCGGCGGTGCCGGAAAGCTTTCCGCGCACGCGCTTGTGCCGACGCGCTCGTGCCTGTGGAACCGTCAAGGTCGCCATTACCGGTCACCTCCCGCGCGGATCGTGCTCGCCGGCCGCGAAACGCCGGCGTCGCAAGGACGCAGGGAGCGGTCGTAGCCGGAGGCTACGGACGCGACTGAGGACGCCGCGAGGCCGCGCGTTGCAGCGCCCCGGCGAGTGCGAGATGTGCGGGAGGGGGCCGTCATTAGGCGCGCTTTCCTACCTTCCTGCGCACGTACTCGCCGTCGTAGCGAATGCCCTTGCCCTTGTACGGCTCGGGCGGTCGAATCCTGCGGATCTCGGCTGCGATCTGGCCGACCTGCTGCTTGTCGGCCCCGCGCACGACGATCGACGTCGGAGTCGGGACTTCGAACGTGATACCGGGCGGCGCGTCCTTGACCACGGAGTGCGAGAAGCCGACGTTCAGCTCGACTGACGTTCCGCGCAGGGCTGCGCGGTAACCCACGCCCTGGATTTCGAGCCGCTTCTCGAATCCCTTCGTGACGCCCTCGACCATGTTCGCGATCAGCGTCCGCGTCAGCCCGTGGAGGGCTCGGTCCTCGCCGCGCTCGGTCGGCCGCGTGACGACGATCTCGCCGTCGTTCTGCTCGATCTTCATCCGTGGCGGGACCGTCTGCGAGAGCTCCCCGAGCGGCCCGTTCACCATCACGCGCCCAGGGGAGATTGAGACGTTCACGCCGCCTGGGACTTCGATTGGTTGTTTACCGATACGGCTCATGACCTCACCAAACGAAGCAGATGACCTCTCCGCCGATGCCGCGCTCCTCCGCCGTTCGGCTCGTGACGACGCCGCTCGAAGTGGAGAGGATCGCCGTCCCCATCCCTCCGAGCACGCGCGGCAGCCGGTCCTTGCGCGCGTAGATCCGCCGGCCCGGCTTCGAGACGCGCTTCAGATCCGTCAGGATCCGCTCGCGGTTCTTGCCGAACTTGAGCTCGACGACGAGCATGTCGAAGCTGTCGCCCTTCCGCACATGGAAGTCGCGGACGTAGCCCTCCTCCTTGAGGAGCCGGGCGATTTCCTCCTTGAGGCGCGACGTCGGCATCTCGACGGTGTCGTGCAGCGCCTTGTTGGCGTTGCGGATACGCGTGAGCATGTCGGCTACTGGGTCGGTCAGCATCGTCTTCCTCCTACCACGAGCTCTTCGTCATGCCTGGGATCGCGCCCTCGTGCGCGAGCTCGCGCAGGCAGATCCGGCAGAGCCCGAACTTCTTGAAGACCGCGCGCGGCCGGCCGCAGCGGTTGCAGCGCGAGTACTTCCGCACCGGAAACCGCGGCGTGCGGGCGGCCTTGGCGACCAAAGACTTCTTTGCCATTAAAGGTCACCTCCTGTGGGGCTTGTGCTCGCCAGCCGCGAAGCGCCCGACTCGCAAGGACGCAGGGAGCGCTCGTAGCCGGAGGCTGCGGGCGCGACTGAGGACGCGGCGAGGCGGAGCGTTGCAGCGCCCTGGCGAGTGCAAGACACGCAGGTGGGGGCCTGCATCAAGTTTCGTCCTCTCTCGTCTGGCCGGCGAAGGGGAACCCGAGGGCGCGCAGCAGCGCCAGCCCCTGCTCGTCGTCCCTCGCCGTGGTCGTGACGGCGACGTCGAGGCCGCGGATCGCGGAGATGTCGTCGTAGTCGATCTCAGGAAAGATGATCTGCTCGCGAATGCCGAGCGAATAGTTGCCACGGCCGTCGAAGGAACCTGGGTTGAGGCCGCGGAAGTCGCGGATGCGCGGCAGAGCGATCGAGATCAAGCGGTCGAGGAAGTCGTACATCCGGTCGCCCCGGAGCGTCACGCGCGCGCCGATCGGCATCCCCTCGCGGATCTTGAATCCTGCGATCGACTTGCGGGCACGGCGCATCTGCGCGCGCTGGCCGGCGATTCGCGTCAGCTCGTCGATCGCGCTGTCGAGCGCCTTCGCCTCCGTCTTCGCTTCGCCGACGCCCATGTTGAGCGTCACCTTCGTCACCCGCGGCACTTCCATAGTCGAACCGACCTCGAGCTCCTCCTTCAGGCGCGAAGAGAGTTCCTCGCGGTAGAGCTGCTTGAGACGCGGCACGTAGCCGTTCGTGGATCCATTGTTTTGGGGCTGTGTGCGTGGCCTCGCCATTACCGATCGATCTCCTCGAGACAGTCGGCGCGCTTGCACTGCCGCACCTTCACGACCTCGCCCTTTCGGTCCTCGACCTTGATTCCGACCCGGGTCGCGCGACCGCAGGTGGGACAGACGAGCATCACCGATGACACGGGCACTGGCGCCGGCTTGTCGATGACGCCGCCGGGCGCGATCTGCTGCCCGCCCATCCGGCTTGCATCCTTCAGCGGGCGCGGACGCATGTGCTTCTTCACCACGTTCAAGTTCTCGACGACCACGCGCCCGTCACCGGGCAGCGCCTCGAGCACCCGGCCGCGCTTGCCGCGGTCCTTGCCGCGCAACATCTGGACCGTGTCACCCTTCTTGATCTTCATCTTCCGCGTTGCCATGGCTACAGCACCTCCGGCGCGAGACTGACGATCTTCATGAAGTTCCGTTCCCGGAGCTCGCGCGCGACCGGGCCGAAGATGCGCGTGCCCCTCGGATTCCGCGCGTTGTCGATGATCACCGCTGCGTTCTCGTCGAACGCGATCAACGTTCCGTCGTCGCGGCCGTACGGCTTCTTCGTCCGCACGACGACCGCGCGAACGACCTCGCCCTTCTTGATCGTCCCCTGCGGGCTCGCCGTCTTGACAGTACCGACGATGATGTCGCCGACGCGCGCGTAGCGGCGGTGCGAGCCGCCCATCACGCGGATGCAGAGGAGCGTCCGGGCGCCGCTGTTATCCGCGACCCGCAAACGTGATTCCTGTTGAATCACCTTGCGACCTCGACGATCTCCGCGAGCCGCCAGTTCTTCGTCTTCGACAGCGGGCGCGTCTCGACGATGCGCACGACATCTCCGACCTTGGCCTCGTTCCGCTCGTCGTGCGCGTGGAACTTGGTCGCACTCCTGATCACCTTCTTGTAGCGCGGGTGCTTCTTCAGGGACTCGACCTTGACGACGATCGTCTTGTCCATCGCACTCGAGACGACGACGCCACGACGCTCCTGCCGACGGCCGCGCTCGTGTTCGGGCTTCGGCAGGCGGACGATCGGCTTTCGCTCCGCTGACCGCTCGCGTTTGACCGTCGGGCGCTGGCGGCGCTCGGAGCGCGGCATCCGCTTGCGCTTTCGCTTCTTTTCGGACTGGGCGGGAGCGGGTTGCTGCGCAGCCGGCTCGGCCCCGCGTTCCGCGGCAGGCTCCTCGCTGGGAGCTTCAGCGGGCTCCTCGGCAGGAAGGCCGGCCTCGGCAGAGGGCTCGGTTGCGGGAGCCTCAGCCGCAGGCTCGTCGGTCGACGGTTCAGCCGCGGCTTCATCGACCCGAGCTTCGGCGTCGGAAGCAGGCTCTTCAGCTGGAGCTTCAGCGACGGCTTCGTCCGCCGGAGCTTCGACCTCCGCCGAAGGCTCCTCCATGGCAGGTGCCTCGGCCGCAGGCTCCTCGCCCGGCTCATCAACGGCGGCCTGTTCCTCTGGGGCAGCGTCGGTCGGAGGCGCCTCGTCGGCGGCCTCTTCTGGGACGGATGCTTCGGCCGTGGTCTCTTCTTCGGCCTGCTCTTGATTCTCGTTCTGCGTCTCTTCGGTCATCTACCTTCGCTCCAAAGTCTCCGCGCGCTCGTTCCGGACGGTGAGGATCCGCGCGATCTTCCTCTTCGCCACGTTGAGGCCGGACGTGTTCTCGAGCGCACCCGTCGCGAGCTGAAACCGCAGGTTGAAGAGCTCCTGGCGGCGCTCGGCGAGCTCAGTCTCGAGCTCCTCGTCGGTCATGTCTCTGAGGTCTCTAGCCTTCAAAGAGATCCGCCTCCCGCTTCACGATCTTCGTCTTGACGGCGAGCTTCGTGCCGGCGAGCCGGAGCGCCTCCCGCGCAAGCGGCTCGGGGACACCAGCGAGCTCGAACATGACGCGGCCCCGCTTGACGACGGCCACCCAGTGCTCCGGCGAGCCCTTCCCCGACCCCATCCGCGTCTCGGCGGGCTTCTGCGTCACCGGCTTGTCGGGAAAGAGGTTGATCCAAACCTTCCCGCCGCGCTTGATCTTTCGCGTCATCGCGATTCGGGCTGCCTCGATCTGCCGGTTCGTGATCCACCCAGTTTCGAGCGCCTTCAGTCCATAGTCGCCGAGTTGCACCGACGTCTGCCCCTTCGCGAAACCTGCCCGGCGGCCGCGCTGGTATTTCCTGAACTTCGTTTTCTTGGGGAGGAGCACTAGCTCTTACCCTTCTTCCCCCGACCGCCCGAGCCGGCGCCACTCGACTTTTCGCCGGACTCGTCACCGGACGTGTCGAGCTTCGTCGGGTCCTCGTGCATCGCCTTTGTGGTGGTCGTGTCCGGCGCGTCGGCGACCGGTGCCGGCGTCGTCTCTACCTCCGGCTCGATCACCGGCTGCTCTCGGCCTTCCGCAGATCTTGCAGCCTCGTCGGTGCGCGGCCGCTCGACGTTGTCCTGAGGCGGAGAGCGCCTCGGACCGCCACGGCCCGCGCCGCGGCTCGGGCGGCGCTTCTGCACCGGCCCGAGGCCCTCACGATCAGCACGGCCGCGTCCCGCTTCGCGCGAGGCTCCAAGTCCCTCCATCGGTCCGCCGCGGCGGCGGCGAGCCTGATCCTGGTCGCCGAGCCGGGTGTCCTTCTGGGCGGTCATTCCCTCGAAGCCCTCGGGCATGATCTCGCCCTTGTTGATCCAGACCTTGACGCCGATCCGGCCGTAGGTCGTCTTCGCTTCGGTAAAGCCGTAATCGATGTCCGCTCGAATCGTGTGGAGCGGCACGCGACCCTCCGAATAGGACTCGCTGCGGCTCATCTCCGTGCCGGCGAGACGGCCGCCGCAGACGATCTTGATTCCTTGGGCGCCGGACCGGATCGCCGACGCGAGCGAGCGCTTCATCGCACGCCGGAAGCTGACGCGGTTCTCGAGCTGCTCGGCGATCGATTGCGCGACGAGCTTCGCGTCGAGCTCGGGCCGCTTGATCTCGTTGATGTTGACGTGGACGTTCTTCTGGGTGAGCGCGTGCAGCTCTTTGCGCAGCGCGTCGACCTCGACGCCCGACTTGCCGATGACGATTCCGGGCCGCGCCGTGTAGATGTCGACGGTGATCCGCTGCTTGTCCTTGCGGATCAGGATGTCCGACAGCCCGGCGTGCGAGAGCTTCTTGTAGATGTGCTCTCGGATCTTGACGTCCTCCAACAGATAGCCGGCGAACTCCTTCGTACCCGTGTACCAGTTCGATTTCCAGTCGTGGATGACGCCGACGCGCATCCCGCCGGGATGGACTTTCTGTCCCACTATTCCTCCTCGTCCTTCTTCTTGCGGGGCGTGCGCTTCTTGGGTTCCTTCTCGTTTTTCTCAGCCTTCGGCTTCGCCGGTGGCTTGCGCGCAGGAGCCTTCTTCGCCGCCTTCTCCTCGGGCGTCATCGCGCCCGTCGACTCAGTCGGCGGCGCGGCCTCCTCGGTCTCTTCGACCTTCGGCGTGGCCGCGGCTGCTTTCGCCGGCGCGGCGCCGTCAAGAGGAGAAAGCTTGATCGTGATGTGGCACGTCCGCTTCCTGATGCGCGCGACGCGTCCGCGGGCGCGCGGCTTCCAGCGCTTGATGATCAGGCCTTCGTCGACGTGGGCGCTGCTCACGACGAGGTCGTCGCCGACGAGACCGTGATTCGCCTCGGCGTTGGCCACTGCCGACCGCAGCACCTTCTCGATCTCGTGCGCCGCTGCGCGGGTGGTGAACGCGAGGACGGTCCGGGCCTCCGGGACGCTGCGGCCGCGGATGTGGTCGACGACCAGCCGCGCCTTGCGCGGCGAGATTCGCACCCATTTCGCGACCGCGCGCACTTCCTGCTTCTCCGGAGCGACGGTGCTCGCCATCAGCGCTTCACCTGGGCCTGCCGGTCGCCGGAATGACCGCGGAACGTGCGCGTCGGTGCGAATTCGCCGAGCTTGTGCCCCACCATCTGCTCGGTGACGAAGACGGGCACGTGCTTGCGCCCGTCGTGCACCGCGATCGTGTGGCCGACCATCTCCGGGAAGATCGTCGACGACCGCGACCAGGTCCGGATCATCTGCTTCGAGCCGGTGTTGTTCATCTCCTCGATCCGGCGCATCAGCCGGTCCTCGACGAACGGGCCCTTTTTCGAAGACCTACTCATCGCTTCTCCTTACCGCGCCTGCGCCCGCGGACGATCAGGCGATTGGATTCCTTGTGCTTGCGACGCGTGCGCTTTCCGAGCGTCGGCACGCCCCAGGGAGTCACGGGGTGCCGCCCGCCCTTGGACTTGCCCTCGCCGCCGCCGTGCGGGTGGTCGACCGGGTTCATCGCAGAGCCGCGCACCGTGGGACGTTTGCCACGCCAGCGGCTACGACCAGCCTTGCCTCCCGAGATGTTCTCGTGGTCGACGTTCCCGACCTGACCCACCGTTGCGCGACACGTGAGCGGGACGCGCCGCATCTCACCAGAGGGGAGGCGCAACACGCCGTAGCCGTCGTCCTTCGCGACGAGCTGGATTCCGGAGCCCGCGCTGCGCGCCATCTGGCCACCCCGGCCCGGCTTCAGCTCGACGTTGTGGACGAGCGTGCCTGTTGGGATGTTCGCGAGCGGTAGCGCATTGCCGGGGCGGATGTCCGCGCCCGGGCCTGACTCGACGACGGCACCGACGCGCAACCTCGCTGGCGCGAGGATGTAGGCCTTCGCGCCGTCCGCGTAGTGCAGCAGCGCGATTCGCGCCGACCGGTTCGGGTCGTACTCGATCGCGGCGACCTTCGCGGGCACGCCGTCCTTCGTCCGCTTGAAGTCGATCACGCGGTAGCGGCGCTTGTGGCCGCCGCCCTGGTGGCGCGTCGTGATCCGACCGTAGCTGTTGCGCCCACCCTTCTTCTTGAGCGGCGCGACGAGGCTCTTCTCCGGCTCGGTCTTCGTGACCTCCTCGAAGCTCGAGACCGTCATGAATCGCCGGCCGGGACTAGTGGGCTTGTATTTACGCAGCGCCACTAGACCTGAGCTCCCGCAAAGATCTCGATTGTCTCGCCCTCGCGGACCTGGACGATTGCCTTCTTCCAGCCCGGCTTACGCCCCTTGACCATTCCTCGCCGTTTCGGCTTCGGCTTGACGTGCGCGATGTTGACAGACTCGACGTGGACGTCGAAAAGCTCCTCCACGGCCTGTCGAACCTGCAGGCGGTGCGCGTCTTTGTGGACGCGGAACGTGTACCTGTGGTCGTCGATCAGGTTGTAGCTCTTCTCGGACACGATCGGAGCGATCAGGACTTCGCGGGCGTGGAGGCTCATTTCGCGCGCCCCTCTAGTTGCTGGAGCGCCGTCTCGGTCGCGAGCACGGAGCGCGCCCACACGAGCTCGGACACCTCCGCCTCGGCGGAGGGCACGACGAAGACCCCCGGGAGGTTCCGGAACGACTTCGCGACCGCGTCCTGCTCAGGCTCGGCGACGACGAGCAGTGGGAGCTCCTTGTCCCAGCTTCCGATGAGATCGGCGGCGGCGCGGGTGGACGGATCCGAGAAGACGTCGTCGGGAATTACGCCGAGTGTGCCCCGGGCGGCGTGGTTCGAGAGAGCGGCGCGAAGAGCGGCGCGCCGGACCTTCTTGTTCACCTTCACGTCGAAGCTGCGGGGGCTCGGCGGGAACGCGACTCCGCCGCCGGTCCAGTGCGGTGCGCGGGTCGTCCCGGCGCGGGCGCGACCGGTTCCCTTCTGGCGCCACGGCTTGCTGCGCCCGCCTGAAACGAGGCCACGGCTCTTGGCGGCACGCGTTCCGGCGCGGCGCGCGTTGAGCTCGCTGCGAACGGTTTCGTGGACGAGGTGCGGCTTGACCTCGACGCCGAAGATCGATGCCTCGAGCGTCAGGTCGCGCGCCTTCTTACCGGCCGCGTCGAGCACGGGTGCCTTAGGCGCTGCCACGGCCCTTGTCCTCCCTGACTTCGACGATCCCGTTCTTCGGCCCGGGGACTGCGCCCTTCACGAGCAGCAAGTTCCGCTCGGGGTCGATCTCGTGGATCGTCAGGCCCACCTGCGTACGGCGCTTGCCGCCCATGCGGCCGGCCATCTTCATGCCCTTGAGCACGCGCGAAGGCGTCGCGGAGGCGCCGATGGAGCCGGGCTTGCGAACGTTGTGCGAGCCGTGAGAGACGGGGCCGCGGTGGAAGTTGTGCCGCTTGATCGTTCCGGCGAAGCCCTTCCCGATCGACGTCCCGGATACCTTCACCAGCTCGCCCGGCTCGAATGCCTCGACCGTCACGGCCTCACCCGGGGTCAGCTGGGTCACGCCGCGAAACTCGACGAGATGGCGATGCGCCGCCAGCTTCACCTTCTGCAGGTGGCCGAGCTCCGGCTTCGACAGCTTCCGGTCCTTCACCGGGTCGAACGCGAGCTGGTAGGCCTCATAACCGTCGAGGTCGAGTGTCTTGACCTGCACGACCGGGCACGGACCGGCTTCGATCACCGTCACGGGCGTGGCCGCGCCGGACTCCGGATCGAAGATCCGCGTCATTCCAAGCTTCCTGCCCACGATCCCTTTCATCTGCGGCCACCGCCCGAGCAGATCGCGCTCTCCGGCCGCTTTGCAGCGCCCCGGAGAGTGCGAGATGGGAGGAAGATGGTCGCCATCGATCAGAGCTTGATCTCGATGTCGACGCCTGCAGGCAGGTCGAGCCGCATCAGCGAATCGACCGTCTTCGGCGTCGGGCTGTGGATGTCGATCAACCGCTTGTGCGTCCGCACCTCGAAGTGCTCGCGGGAATCCTTGTCCTTGAAGGGACTGCGGATGACGCAGTAGACGTTTCGCTCTGTGGGCAGGGGCACCGGGCCGGTGATGGTGGCACCGGTTCGCTGCGCCGTCTCGACGATCGACTGCGCCGACCGGTCGAGCTGCGTGTGGTCGTAGCCCTTGAGGCGGATTCGGATCTTCTGCTGCGCCATCCTGCGGTCTTCGTCCTTCCTACTTGATGATGTCGGTGACGACGCCGGCGCCGACGGTGCGCCCGCCCTCGCGGACGGCGAACCGGAGGCCCTGATCCATGGCGATCGGCTGAATCAGCTCGATCTCCATGTTCGTGTTGTCGCCCGGCATGACCATCTCCTGGCCCTCTGGCAACCCGATCGAGCCGGTTACGTCGGTCGTGCGGAAGTAGAACTGGGGCCGGTAGCCGTTGAAGAACGGCGTGTGCCGCCCGCCCTCGTCCTTCGAGAGGACGTAGACCTCCGCCTTGAACTGCGTGTGCGGCGTTATCGACGTCGGCTTCGCGAGCACCTGGCCGCGCTCGATCTCCTCCCGCTTGATCCCGCGGAGGAGGGCGCCGGCGTTGTCGCCCGCCTGGGCGAAGTCGAGCGTCTTGTTGAACATCTCGAGGCCGGTGACCACCGTCTTTTCGGTCTGCGGATGGATCCCGACGATCTCGACCTCGTCGCCGGACTTGATCTGGCCCTGCTCGATGCGGCCGGTGACGACGGTGCCGCGGCCGGTGATCGTGAAGACGTCCTCGATCGGCATCAGGAACGGCTTGTCGGTATCGCGCGTCGGCTCCGGGATGTAGTCGTCGACCGCCTCCATGAGCTCGAGGATCTTCTGCTTGGCCTCCTCGTCGCCCTCGAGTGCCTTGAGCGCGGAGCCGGCGATCACGGGAATGTCGTCGCCCGGGAACTCGTACTTCGAGAGCAGCTCGCGGACCTCCATCTCGACGAGCTCGAGCAGCTCGGGGTCGTCGACCATGTCGGCCTTGTTCAGGAACACGACGATGTACGGCACTTCGACCTGGCGGGCGAGCAGAATGTGCTCGCGCGTCTGCGGCATCGGACCGTCCGCGGCCGACACGACCAGGATCGCGCCGTCCATCTGCGCGGCGCCCGTGATCATGTTCTTGATGTAGTCG